>Ga0207867_1000166_pt1 | contig 80173 bp, 62 predicted proteins | sample HigsolmetaAR206D_FD_184838 | JGI IMG/M metagenome (GOLD analysis project Ga0207867, IMG submission 184838) | Ionic liquid and high solid enriched microbial communities from the Joint BioEnergy Institute, USA - AR20-6-D (SPAdes) (version 2) ...
TCCGTCCGGCGGCGGTGCGGCTACTGGGTGATGGTCCAGCCGCCGTCGACCGGCAGGAAGACCCCGTTGATGTAACCGGCCAGCGGGGACAACAGGAAGAGCACCGCGTACGCGACGTCGTCCGGCGTGGCCATCCGACGCAGCGGGATCCGGCTCAGCACCCGCTGCCCGACCTCGCTCTCGACGAAGCCGGCCAGCCGGGGCGTGTCGGTCATCCCCGGCGCGACGGCGTTGCTACGAACCTCGTCGCTGCGGTACGTCGCGAGGTGACGGGTGTAGCCCATGATCGCCGCCTTCGCGGCGCAGTACCAGTCGGAGGCGGTGCCGACGAGGTTGCCCGCGACGGAGGCGATGTTGACCAGTGCCGCTCCCGGCGGTGCCCCACCGCCGAGCCAGGTGTCGGTCACCCGCCGGACGCTGCCCACCGCGATGCGCAGCGCCTCGTCGAATTCCAGGTCGCTGGCGGAGGAGGGGCCGGCGTTGTTCACCAGGTACCGGATCACGCCCAGTTCCCGGGCGCGGGCGAACGCGGTGTCGACCGCGGCGGGGTCGCTGACGTCGGCGGTGATCGCCAGGGCCCGACCGCCGGACCGGGCGATGCGCTCCACCGTGGCCGCCGCGCCCGACGGGTTCATGTCGACGGCGGCGACGGCCAGTCCCATCTCGGCGGCTCTGGTCGCGATCGCCCGGCCGATGCCGCTGCCGGCGCCGGTGACCAGCACGACGTCGCCCGGGGTGAAACCGAACCGCGGCGTGCTCATCGAACCCCCCTCTCTCCTAGCAAGCGCTTGTTCGGACCGTAGGGTGGATCACCGGAACGCGTCAAGCCCGGGCGTCGGCGCTAGGCCCGGTACCGCCGGGCGCGCAGGGCGAGGGCGAGACCGGCGAGGCAGGCCGTCGCCCCGAAACCGGCGAAGGCCCAACCGGCGCCGACCAGCCGGACCAGGCCACCGAGACCGAGGCCCCCGAAGGGGAGCAGCCCGCCCCAGCAGATGAAGTACAGGCTCATCACCCGTCCGCGCTGGGCGTCGTCGATGAGGTGCTGCAGGATCGAGTTGATCGACGTCATGATCGACAGGGTGAGCCCGCCACCGAGGATCATCAGCACGGTGAGCGGCAGGAACGACGGCACCACACCGAACAGGGCGACCACCACCCCGAGGACGACGAGCTGGGCCGCCGCCGACAGCAGGGTCAGTCCCCGGCCCCGCCAGGCCACGGAGAGCACTCCGACGAGTGAGCCGATGCCACTGAGGGTCACCAGGGCCGGGAAGGTGGACTCGGTGCCGCCGTCGACCCGGGACGCGAGCAGTGGAAGCTGCGCCAGGTAGGACGAGCCGAAGACGGAGGTCGCCGCCACGATGCCCAGCGCGGGGAGCGCGGGGCGCCGCTCCCGGACGTGCCGCACGGCGGCGGCGAGCCGGTGCCGTATCGTCTCCGCCGCCCCGGTCGCCCGTCCCGCCGGTCCGCCCGAATGGAGCCGGACGGCCAGCGTCGCGGCGCCCAGCGACAGCACCGCGTAGACACCGAAGGCGCTGGCCGAACCGCCGAACAGCAGCACCGGACCGACCAGCGCCGGTCCGGTGATCCGGGCCAGGTTCAGCCCGGCCGACTGCAGCGGTACCGCGCTGGCCAGGTCCTCCGCCGGCACGGCGGTGGCCACGAGGGCCTGGCTGGCGGGGGAGACGACCGTGATGACGCAGCCGGCCAGGAAACTGAGCAGCATCACCGCCAGCGTCGACATGACCGACGCCGTGGCGAGCAGGGTGGCGGTGACCGCGAGCACCGCCGCGGCCGCCTGGACGGCGATCATCACACGCCGCCGGTCCACGCTGTCCGCGAGCATCCCGGCGGGCAGCGAGAGGAACAGGTACGGCGCGAGGCCGCAGAAGTAGAGCAGACCCAGGGCCAGCGGATCGTTCCCGGTCCGGTGGGCGACCTCCCACTGGAAGGCGACCGACGAGATCCAGTACCCGAGCTGTCCGAGGATCACCACCGTCCACAGCACGCGGAACGGGGGGTGCCGAAGCGCGCGGAACACCTCGACTAGCTGGTGTGGGGCCGCGCGGCGAGGAACCGGGCCGGAATCTCGCCACCACCGTCGACCAGCAGCTCCGTGCCGTTGACGTAGCCGGCGAGCGGTGAGCTGAGCAGCAGACACGCGGCGGCGACGTCGGCCGGTGTGGCCATGCGTCGCAGCGGGATCGTCGCCGCCACCGCCCGCACCCCTTCCTCGTCGCCGTAGTGCAGGTGCGCCAGCTCGGTCCGGACCAGGCCGACGGTGACCTGGTTGACCCGCACCCGAGGGCCGAACTCCAGCGCCAGGGCCCGGGTCAGGGTGGCCAGCCCGGCCTTGGCCGCGGAGTAGGCCGCGGTTCCCGGGGCCGGGTCGCGCCCGGCGACGCTGCCGATGTTGAGGATCAGCCCGCCCTCGGGCTGGCGCTGCATGACCGCGTTGGCGGGCTGGGCGAGGAAGAAGGGCGCCAGCAGGTTCAGCGAGACGACCGAGCTGACGAAGCGGGGGGAGACGGTGGCGGCGTCGGCCATGGGCGAACCGCCGGCGTTGTTGACCAGGATGTCGAGCCGGCCGAACCGCTCGACCGCGGCGTCGACCACCGCCGCGGCCTCCTCGGGACGTCGGACGTCGGCCCGGACGAACTCCGCGCCGCGCCCGTCGTGGGCGGGCAGCTCGGCGACGGCGGTACGGCCGCACACCAGCACCCGCGCGCCGGCCTGGAGATACCGCCGGGCGATCTCCGCGCCGATGCCGCGGGTGCCGCCGGTGACGATCACGGCCTTGCCGGTCAGGTCTGGACCCATCACAGCCTCTCGATGATCGTGACGTTCGCCTGCCCGCCACCCTCGCACATCGTCTGCAGGCCGTACCGGCCGCCGGTGCGTTCGAGCTCGTGCAGCAGGGTCGTCATCAGCCGGGCGCCGGTCGCGCCGAGGGGGTGGCCGAGTGCGATCGCCCCGCCGTTGACGTTGACCCGGTCGGGGTCCGCGCCCGTCTCCTTGATCCAGGCGAGCACCACCGAGGCGAACGCCTCGTTGACCTCGAACAGGTCGATGTCCGTGACCGACAGGCCGGTACGGGCGAGCGCGTGCGCCGTGGCCGGGATGGGGGCGGTCAGCATCCAGACCGGATCGGCACCGCGCACGGACAGGTGGTGGATCCGGGCGCGCGGGGTGACCCGGTGCTCGCGGACGGCCCGCTCGGACATCACCAGTACGGCGGCGGCGCCGTCGCAGATCTGGCTGGCGACCGCCGCGGTGATGCTTCCACCGGGCTGAAGCGGCTCGAGAGCGGCCATCTTCTCCAGCGAGGTGTCCGCCCGGGGACAGGTGTCGACCGTCGCCTCGCCGAGCGGGACGAGCTCGCGGTCGAACCGGCCCTCGGCGATCGCGGCCAGCGCGCGGTGGTGGCTGCGCAGCGCGAACTCCTCCATCTCCGCGCGGCTCGTGCCCCACCGCTGCGCGATCATCTCCGCGGAGCGGAACTGCGAGATCTGCTGGTCGCCGTAGCGGCGACGCCACCCGGACGAGCCGGAGAACGGGTCCGGGAAGCCGAACTGCTCCCCGACGGTCATCGCCGCCGAGATCGGGATCGCGCTCATGTTCTGGACGCCCCCGGCGACGACGACGTCCGCGGTACCGCTGAGCACCGCCTGGGCGGCGAAGTGGACCGCCTGTTGGGAGGAGCCGCACTGTCGGTCGACAGTCACCCCGGGGACGTGGTCCGGCAGGCCGGCGGCGAGCCACGCGGTGCGGGCGATGTCCCCGGCCTGTGGCCCGAGGGTGTCCACGCAGCCGAAGACGACGTCGTCGACGACGGCGGGATCCACCCCGCTGCGGGACAACAGCGCCGAGATGACGTGCGCACCCAGATCCGCCGGGTGGACCCCGGCGAGGGCCCCGCCGCGTCGGGTCACCGGGGTGCGGACCGCCTCGACGATATAGGCCTGCGTCATGGTGCCAGTCCTCCGATCCACCGCCGTGTCGCGGGCGCTTGCGCGGGTTCCCGCCGCAGCATACCAAGCGCTTGATTGGTATCGACGGGTCGTGCCGTGGTGTCCGTCACCCCGCGCCCGCGGGTGGCGCGTCCGCGGCGGGGGCCTCCCGGGTGTCCGGCGCCGGGTCCGCCCACCGCGGTGCCCGCCTCTCGAGGAAGGCCGCCATTCCCTCGGTCGCGTCCGGCCCGGCGAGCAGCGCGGTGGTCGCGGCGCGGTTGCGGGCCCGCAGGGGTGCCGGATCCATCGAGAGGGACCGGTACATCAGATCCTTGGTGACCCGGACCGCCGTCGGCGAGTGCCCGGCGATCCGATCGGCGAGGGCGAGCGCCGCCGGCAGCAGTTCGGCCGCCGGCACCACCCGGTTGACCAGGCCCAACTGGTACGCGCGCGCCGCGGTGAGCGGCTCGCCGCCCAGTCCGATCTCCAGTGCGACGGCCAGGGGGATGCGCTGCGGCAGCTCGGTTCCGCCCTCGGTGGCGGCGAGGCCGAGCGAGACCTCCGGCAGCGCGAAGTACGCGTGGTCCGCGGCGACGCGGAGATCGCAGGCGAGGGCGAGTTCGAAGCCGCCGCCGATCGCCGCTCCGTTGACCGCGGCGATCACCGGGAGGGGGTAGCCGTCGCGGAGCAGGTGTACCGGGCTGGTCGCCGGATCCGGCATCCCCGCCTCGGCCACCGCCCTCAGGTCCAGTCCGGCGCTGAACGCCCGGTCACCACTGGCGGTGAGCACGACCGCCCGCACCGCCGGGTCGGCGGCCGCCGCGCTCAGCCCGGCGGTCAGTGCCGACAGGGTGGCGTGGTCGAGGCAGTTCCGCACCCGTGGCCGGTCGATGGTGAACACCGCGACCCGACCGTGCCGGTCGTGCCGAAGAGTCATGCGGTCCGCTCCTCGTTCCCCGGGGGTGCCCGTCCACCCCGTGCGCCGGATCTTATCGAGCGCTTGTTTGGTTCAGGGTCGTCGAGTTTGGTTCGGGGTCGTCGAGCCCGTGCCGCCCCCGGTGACCGGTCGCCGCGTCCGGCTGTCGCCCGCGGCCTGCCGTCCGACCGAACCGGGGTTTCCCGCCGGAATCGGCGGCGGTCACCGGTCGGAGTCGGCGGTGGCCAGCCTGACCCGCACCAACAGGTCGTGCAGCGCGGGCTCCGCCGCCGGCCGGTCGGGAAGCCGGGAGTCCTGCTGCGCCTGGTCCAGGACCGTGTGCAGGGCGTCCAGGTCGGCGGCGAGCCGGTCCGGGTCCGGTGCCCCCGGCGTCCCGGCGAGTCGGTGGTGCTCGCCGGCGACCTTGGCCGCCATCAGCACGTCGAGGTACGCCGGTGACTCCGCGACCACCCCGGCCAGGGTCGGCAGGTGTGCGACGACCTCTCCGGTCCGCATCAGGTGGATCCCGGTCAGCAGCGTCCGAAACGCGTAGAGCAGCGGCTTCAGCTCCCCGCTGGCGGCGTACCGCCGCTGCTGGTTGCGGGCGAAGCCCCGGTAGTGGTGGGCGTGGTGCCGGGTCACGCAGCGGGGAGCCAACGCCACCAGCTCGGCGTGGACGTCGCCGGTGACCACGACCAGCGGGGAGAGAAGCTGCTCCAGGACGTATCCGTTGCGACGCAGCAGCAGCTCACAGAACTTCGCCACGTCGTGGGTGACCAGGTCGATGGTGACGCCGTCCCGCACCCAGCCGCGGTCCAGGGTCGCCGGCCCGCGCCGCAGGCCGACCACCTCGGCGGCCGGCAGCAGATGGGCGCCGCGCAGGTCGACGTCGGAGTCGCGGGACGGGAACCCGTACAGGTGGGCGCCGGAGACGGTGGCGAAGAGCAGGGGGTACGGCTGCTCGGCGACGACGGCGCGCACCCTCGCCGGATCCAACCGGGTCACGTCGGGGGCGGCCGGGCCGCTCATCGTCGCACCTCCTCGGTGAGGGCCCGCCGGGCACTGCGGGCCCGGACCGAGTACAACCAGGCGTCCACCCGGGCCGTGTCCGGGCCGGCCGGCAGCGGCGTCCGGGCCAACGCCGCGTCGAGGTCGGCGTGCAGCGCCAGTCGCCATCTCTCCACCTCCGCCCACGGCAGCTCACCCCGGCGAACCGCCAGCAGCCGGTCCCGGTGCTCGCCCACGTCCAGGGTGAGCCGGCCGTGCCGGAGCAGGTCCCGCCCGCCCAGCAGCAGCCGCAGCAGGTGCATGACGTGCTTCCACCGGGGCCGGCCGTGCTGCCGCAGGTCGGCCTCCAGCTTCTGGAACTGGCGGAGCGCGTATCCGGCGTAGGTCCGGTGCACGAGCCGGGACAGGAAGGCCGGGCGCAGTTCGAGCAGCTCCGCGCCGATCGGGGTGACCACGAGGACCTCTGTCGAGTGCAGCACCTCCAGCAGGTTCGGGTTGGCCCGCAGGGCCAGGTCGCAGAAGCGTTCGACCTCCCAGGAGAACCGCTCCGGCTCCGGCCCCTCGACGTGCGAGGGCGGCTTGGTCAGCGACCAGAACGCCGACGCCGGCGCGGCGTAGACGCCTCGCACGTCGGTGTCGGACTCCTCGGTCGCCAGTCCGAACGCCCGGGAACCCACCACGGCGGCGTAGATCGTGTGCCGGGTCACCAGGTCCGCCCCGTCCACCGCCGCCGGGCGCTCGCCGACCGTCCGGTCCCGCCGGTCCGCCCTGTGCAGCGCCAGCCGCCCTCGTGGGCTGCGCAGCCGCCGGCCGTCGGTGAGGTCGACCAGGTATTCGTCGGTGGTGTCGTCGTGGTCGACGACCCGGCCGGTGGCGCCGCGCGGTACGCGTACGCCGGACAGGTCGACGGCGGCCTCCCGGAGCACCACCTGGGTGCCGACCGGCAGGCGCGGGTCACGGAACGGTCGCGGAGACGGCATGCGGGCATGGTGTCGCACCGGTCACTCCGGTCGCATCCGAAATCACCCGTGCCCTGGCGCCTTTCCGGCCCACCGCGTCGTACCCCCGGGTCAGAATCCGGGCGTGACCTTGCTCGCCAACGGCCCCGAACAGGGCGGATGCTGCTGCCCGGAACCGATCACCGGAGTCGGTACGCTCGCCTGCGGCGCGGGGCCCGGTGCCCGGTACCCGACGGCCAGCGGCGCCGTTTCGGGGCGCACCACCGGCAACCTCGGGAGATCACCGCGTTGACTGCACAGCCTGACATCCCGTACGGCGCCGACGACCTCACGCATCTCGAAGGTCTGGACGCGGTCCGCAAGCGTCCCGGCATGTACATCGGGTCGACCGACAGCCGTGGCGTGGCCCACCTCCTCAACGAGATCGTGGACAACGCCACGGACGAGGCGATCGCCGGGCACGCCAGCCGGATCGAGGTCACCCTGCACGCCGACGGCTCGGTGCAGGTCGACGACGACGGCCGGGGCATCCCCACCGACGTCCACGCCAGGTCCGGGCTCTCCGGGGTCGAACTGGTGCTGACCCGGCTGCACGCCGGCGGCAAGTTCGGCGGCTCCGGCTACAAGACGTCCGGCGGCCTGCACGGGGTCGGCGCCTCCGCGGTCAACGCCCTCTCCCGCCGCTTCGACGTCACCGTCCGGCGGGACGGCAGGATCCACCAGATGTCGTTCCGGCACGGCGTACCGGGAGTCTTCGACGGCCCGGGGCCGCAGGCGACCTTCACCCCGCACCCCGGGCTGCGGCTGGTGGGCCGGATGAGGCGGGGCGAGCCCACCGGCACCTCGGTGCGGTACTGGCACGACGCCCGCTACTTCGAGGCCGGTGCCGCGCTGGACGTCGAGGTGGTACGCGGCAAACTGCGACACACCGCCTTCCTGGTTCCCGGCGTGACCTACGTGCTGCGTGACGCCCGCGGCGGGGCGACCGACGCCGAGACCTTCCACTTCCCGAACGGCCTGGTCGACATGGTCGACTTCCTCGCCCCGGCCGGCGACAGGGCGGTCAGCGGGACGCTGGTGGTCACCGGTGTCGGCACCTACCGGGAGAACGCCGCCGACGCCGACGGGGTCATGCGCAGCAACGTCGAACGGCGGGCCGAGATCGAGATCGCGTTCCGCTGGGGGACCGGATACGAGCGCACGGTGGAGTGCTTCACCAACACCATCCGCAACGTCCACGGCGGCACCCACCGCAGGGGCTTCGAGCGCGGTATGGTCCGGGCGCTGACCGAGGCCATCCGCAACTCCCGTGGTCTCCTCAGGCCCAGGGAGGCCCCGCCGATCCTCGACGACGTGCTGGAGGGCCTCACCGCCGTCGTCCACGTGCGGATCCCGGAGCCGCAGTTCACCTCGCAGACCAAGGACGAGCTCTCCACCGCCGGAGTGACCAGGGTGGTGCAGACCCTCGTCGAGCAGCACCTGAAGGCCTGGCTCGAAAACCGCAGGACCCGGGCCGAGGCCCGGGCCGTCCTGCAGAAGGTCGTGGACGCGGCGCGGGTCCGGCTCACCCAGAAGCAGCAGAAGGACGCGGCCCGGCGCAAGACCGCGCTGGAGGGCGCGTCGATGCCGGCGAAGCTGGTGGACTGCCGGTCCACCGGGGTCGAGCGCAGCGAACTGTTCATCGTCGAGGGCGACAGCGCCCTCGGCACCGCCCGGCTGGCCCGGTCCTCCGAGTACCAGGCGCTGCTGCCGATCCGCGGCAAGATCCTCAACGTGCAGAAGGCGAGCCTGCAGCAGGTGCTGGACAACGCCGAGTGCGCGGCGATCATCCAGGTCCTCGGCGCGGGCTCGGGACGGACCTTCGACCTGTCCGCGCTGCGGTACGGCCGCATCCTGATCATGGCTGACGCCGACGTCGACGGCTCGCACATCCGGACCCTGCTGATCACACTCTTCGCCCGGTACATGCGGCCGGTGATCGAGGCGGGGCGGCTGTACGCGGCGGTGCCGCCGTTGCACAGGATCACCACGAGGGGCAGGAACCCGGAGACCGTCTACACCTACACGCAGACGGAGATGCTGAGCACGATCGCCCGGCTGGAGCAGGCCGGCAAGCAGGTGGTCACTCCGGTGCCGCGGTTCAAGGGTCTCGGTGAGATGGACGCCGACGAACTGTGGGAGACCACCATGAACCCGGCCACCCGGACGGTCCGACGGATCACCCTGGACGACGCGGAGCGCGCCGAGGAGGTCCTCGAGCTGCTGATGGGAGAGAAGGTCGAACCCCGGAAGAACTGGCTGATCGAGTCGGCCAACCGGGTCGACCGGGAGGCGATCGACGCCTGACGGGCGGCGGTCGGACGGACAGGGACGACAGCGCCGCCGGGCCTTCGGCGGCGGCAGCCAGGAGAAGGACAGTGCCGCCGGGCCTTCGGCGGCGACCGGCAAGAGAAAAGAGCACGAGGTCATGGCACGCCGTACGGGCAGCAGGTCGAAGGTGGACCTCTCCGCCTTCGACCGGGCGGGGGCGCGGGTCACCGAGAACCCGCTGGCCACCGAGGTCGAGGACTCCTACCTGGAGTACGCCTTCTCGGTGATCCACTCCCGTGCGCTCCCCGACGCGCGGGACGGCCTCAAGCCGGTGCACCGGCGCATCCTCTACTCGATGAGCGAGCAGGGCCACCGGCCCGACCGCCCGCACGTCAAGTCCGCCCGGGTCGTCGGCGACGTGATGGGCAAGTACCACCCGCACGGCGACGCCGCGATCTACGACGCGATGGTCCGGCTCGCCCAGGACTTCTCCCTCAACGCTCCGCTCGTCGACGGACACGGGAACTTCGGCAGCCCGGACGACGGGCCGGCTGCGGCGCGCTACTGCGTGGCCGGTGACACCCGGATCCGCCTCGCCGACGGATCGAGTCCGCGCATCGCCGACCTCGTCGCGCTGCCCGCCGACGCGGAGCGCGAGGTCGACCTCGAGGTCCTGGACAAGGACGGCAAGCCGGTCAGGGTCAGCCGGGTGTTCAACTCCGGCGTCCACCCGACGATCCGCATCACCACCGCGTCGGGCTACTCCCTGCGGGGCAGCGAGAACCACCTGATCCTCTGCCTGGAGAATCCCGTGGGCGTACCGCTGTTGCAGTGGCGACGGCTCGACGAGATCCGGCCGGGAACCGTGGCCTGCGTCGCCCGCAACGCCTGGTCCGAGATCGTGCCCACGGTCGCGGAACACCACCTGGGAGTGCTGGTCGGCGCGTGGGTCTGCGGGGGCTGGGCGCGCGGGACCGCAGCCGGCTTCCAGACCACCGACGAGCACCTCTTCTCCGAGGTCGTGCACGCCTACGACGAGGTCGTCGGTGGCCTCCGTCGTGTCAGCAGGCGGCGCACCCGGCAGGGTCGCACGTACGCCCTCGAGGTGGACGCGTGGGGGGCCACCGGAGGGACGGGGTCGTTGCGGGCCGGCCCGCTGGCCGAACTCGTCGGGCACCGGGCGCGGGACAGGTTCGTCCCGTCGTGTGTCTGGTCGGGTGGCTGGGGCGTGAAACGTGCCTTTCTCATGGCTCTCTTCGAGGGTGGCGGTGGGGTGCGCGTCGCCGACGGCGGTGTCACCGTCGAGTACCCGACGCCCAGCGAGCGGTTGGCCCGGGAGCTCCAGGAACTGCTGGCCGAGTTCGGCGTCGTCGCCTGCCGCCGCCGGGCCGTGCGGCCCGGCGGCGCGGTCGAACACCGTCTGGTGGTCTCCGGGCGTCGCGACGTCGAGGCGTACGCGCACCGGGTCGGTTTCCTGGGCACCAGGCAGGCGGTGTTGCGGGAGGCGCTGCGGCGGGCCGGGTCGTGCCCGAACCGCCACACCGGGGAACGGGTCCCGTTCGTCGCCGACTACGTTCGTGGCGCGCTGGACCTCGACGGCCGGGGCGGCCGACGGGACCGGCTCACCGGGTACGACGTCGACCGGGTCGAGCGGTGGGAGGCGGAACGCCACCGGATCGTCGACGAGATCGGGGATCCGGAGGTGATCGCCACGATTCTGCCGATCATGGACTCGGGCTACCGGTTCGAGACCGTCACCGAGGTGGTCCCCGCCGAACCGGTCGAGGTCTACTCGGTACGGGTCGAGTCGGAGGACCACTCCTTCCTCGCCGGCGGGTTCGTCAACCACAACACCGAGGCACGGATGTCGCGGGAGGCGATGCTGCTGGTCGGGGAGCTCGGCGAGGGGACGGTCGACTTCCGGCCGAACTACGACGGGTCGCTGACCGAGCCGGTCGTGCTGCCGGCAGCCTTCCCGAACCTGCTGGTCAACGGCACCTCGGGGATCGCGGTCGGGATGGCGACCAACATGATCCCGCACAACCTCGCCGAGGTGGTCCGGGCCGCCCGCTGGCTGATCGACCACCCGGACGCCTCGCTGGACACCCTGATGAGGTTCGTTCCCGGCCCGGACCTGCCCACCGGGGGCCTGCTGCTCGGCCTCGACGAGGTGCGCAGGGCGTACGAGACCGGTCGGGGTGTGGTCCGGATGCGGGCCAGGGTCGAGATCGGACCGCTGGAGGGAAGCCGGGGCCGCCAGGCGATCACGGTGGTCGAGCTGCCGTACGGTGTCGGCCCCGAGAAGGTCATCGAGGCGATCACCGACGAGGTACGGGGCAGGCTGATCACCTCCGGACCGCGCCGGGGCCAGCGGCAGCCGGCCCGGCTGCAGGGCATCGCCGACGTCAAGGACCTCACCGACCGGGAGAACGGGACCCGCCTGGTCATCGAGTGCAAGGTCGGGGTCAACCCGCAGGCGTTGCTGGCCGACCTCTACCGGCTCACCCCACTGGAGCAGTCGTTCGGGATCAACAACCTGGTCCTGGTGGACGGGCAGCCGCGCACGCTCGGTCTGAAGGAACTGCTCGAGGTGTTCCTCGACCACCGCTATGAGGTGGTGACCCGCCGGACGGCGTTCCGGCGCACCAGACGGCAGGAGCGGCTGCACCTGGTCGACGGCCTGTTGATGGCGCTGCTCGACATCGACGAGGTGGTCCGACTGATCCGGGGCAGTGAGAACGCCCAGGCGGCCAGGCAGGCGCTGATGGCCCAGTTCGGGCTCTCCGAGATCCAGGCCGGTTACATCCTGGACACCCCGCTGCGGCGGCTGACCAAGTTCGACCGGCTGGAGCTGGAGGTGGAGCGGGACCGGCTCCGCGAGGAGATCGCCGCGCTCACCGAGATCCTGGAGGACGACCGGGTGCTGCGGAAGGTGGTCTCCGAGGAACTGGCGGCGGTCGGCAGGGAGTTCGGGCGGCCGCGCCGGACCACCCTGGTCGACGGCGACCTCAGGGAGGTGTTGGCCGCCTCCACGCCGTCCGGTCCGCTGGAGGTGGCGGACGACCCCTGCCAGGTGATCCTCTCCGCGACCGGGCTGGTCGCCCGGACGGCCGCGGAGTCCGAGGAGGCCGCCGAGGGCCGCCGGCGCAGCGGCCGGACCAGACACGACGCGGTCGCCGCCGTCGTCGGGGCCACCGCGCGCGGGCAGGTGCTGCTGGTCACCAGCGCGGGGCGGGCCTTCAGGACGGAGGTCCTGCCGCTGCCGGTGCTGCCGAGGCGGTCCGGCACGGTCTCGCTGAGCGGTGGGATGGCCACCTCGGAGCTGGTGCCGCTGGAGCCGGGGGAGCGCGTGATCGGCCTGGCGCCGCTCGGTGACCGGGGTGCGGGTTCGCCAGGCCTGGCGCTGGGCACCCGGCAGGGTGTGGTGAAGGTCTGCGCTCCGGACTGGCCGGTTCGGGCCGACGTGTTCGAGGTGATCACCCTCCGGGACGGCGACGAGGTGGTCGGGGCGACCTGGCTGGTCGACGGCACCGAGTCCCTCGCCTTCGTCTCCTCCGACGCCTCGCTGCTGCGCTTCGCGGCCGGTCTGGTCCGGCCGCAGGGTCTCAGGGGCGGCGGCATGGCCGGGATCAACCTCGCCGCCGGCGCCGAGGTGGTCTTCTTCGGCGCGGTCGGCACCGACGATCCGGAGCAGGGTGAACCGATGGTGGTGACGTCCACCGGCAGCGGGGTGAAGGTGAGCCCGTTCTCGCTCTATCCGCCGAAGGGCCGGGCGACCGGCGGGGTCCGCGCCCAGCGTTTCCTCAGGGGGGAGTCCCGGCTGGTGCTCGCCTGGATCGGGCCGCGCCCGGTCGGGGTCACCAGGCGGGGCGAACCGGTGCGGCTTCCCGAGCCGAACCCGCGCCGGGACGCGTCGGGTGCCGCCATGTTCGGGCCGGACCGGGTGGGGCGGCTCGTCGAGCTCGACTGAGTCGGTGACCGGGTCTCTCCCGCCACCCGGGCGCCGACCGTGACGGGGCGCACCGCCGCCGTCTGCCGCGGCCCCTTCTTCCTGCAGACCGGGGGCGGCCCTCAGAGCAGGGGGGCGACGTCGCGGGTGATGGGGACGGCCAGCACGGTCGGGCCGTCGCCGCGCAGCGCGACCCGGAACGCCTCCCGGAAGTCGCCCAGCGAGTCGATCTGGTGGGCGGCGCAGCCGTAGCCGCGGGCGATGGCGGTGACGTCCAGGTCCGGCAGCTCCAGTCCGGGTACGCCGGGGGTGTCCTCCAGCTCGGCGAAGGCCTTGAGCACCCCGTACTGCCGGTTGACCGGGACCACGACGGTCACCGGCAGCCGGTGTTGCGCGGCGGTCCAGAGTGCCTGGGGCGAGTACTGGAAGGAGCCGTCGCCGATCACCGCGACCACCGGCCGGTGTCCCCCGGTGTCCCGCTGCGCGAGCGCGATACCGACCGCGGCCGGAAGCGCGAAGCCGAGGCCGCCGCTGGCCATCTTGAAGTACGACCCCGGGCGGGTGATCGTCAGTTGCCGGTGCAGGATGCTGAGGTTCGAGGGGGTCTCCGGCACCACGATCCCGTCCGGCGGCCACTCGGCGGCCAGTGCGGCGAACAGCGCCTCGGCGGAGATCGAGGTGCTCGGGGCGGGGCTCGGTGGGGCGGGCCGGGGCGCCGGCGGCTCTCGGTCGGACGCGGGCAGGTGCGCGGTCAGTGCGGCGCAGGCGAGTCCGACGTCGCCGACGAGGCTGTCGCCGACCGGTGCCCGGGCTGCCTCGTCCGGATCGTCGGTGATGTGCAGCAGGCGGGTGTCGGGCGGCAGGTAACCGTGCTCGCCGGGGACGTACGGGTAGTAGCGGAAGACGGGGGCACCGATCACCAGCACAAGATCGTGCCCGGTCAGCCTCTCGGCGAGGGGACCGATCGCCGGGGGCAGCAGCCCCTGGAACTGCGGGTGGTCCTGGGGGAAGCCGACCCGGTCCGCGAACGGGGGCTGCCAGACGGGGGCCCGCAGTCGTTCGGCGAGCGCGACCGCCTCGGCCCAGCTTCCGCTGCGGTCGACCCCGGCGCCGATCACCAGCATCGGGTTCCGGCTGCGCGCCAGCGTCTCGGCGAACCGGGCGAGGGTGTCGGGGTCGGGTGCGACCCGGGTGCTCACCCGGCGTGGCGTCGGCGTGCCGGCGGCCGGCTCGTCCCAGTCGTCGAGTGGCAGGGAGAGGTACACCGGCCCGGCGGGTGGCTGTACGGCGCTGGCGTAGGCCCGCATGAACGCCTCGGGAATGTCCTGCGCCCGTAGCGGCTCGTGGCTCCATTTGACGTACGGTTCCGGCAACAGGGTCGGCCGTACGTTCGTGAGCATCGGCTCAAGCACGTTCATCGTCCGGGTCTGCTGCCCCGCGGTGACAATCATCGGCGTCTTGTTGTGCCACGCCGTGATGAGGCTTCCCATCCCGTTTCCGGTGCCCGGTGCGGTGTGCAGATTGACGTGGACCGGGCGTCCGCTCGCCTGGGCGTACCCGTCGGCCATCGCGACCGCGGAGGCCTCCTGGAGGGCGAGGACGTAGGTGAAGTCGGATGGGAAGTTCTTCAGGAACGGTTCCTCGGTCGAACCGGGGTTTCCGAAGACGGTGGTCATGCCGAGGGCGCGGAGCAGGTCGTAGGTCGCTTCGTGCACGGTCGTCATCGAAACGTACCTCCCGGGGTTCCTCGTTCCGCGGCGCGGTGGCGTTGGGCATGACCGGTTATTCGCAATATTTCCGTCATACCGTATCCGTACATGATCATTCCGGCTTATGCCGGTGGTCGACGGATGTGCCGCGGTGCCTCCCAGCCGGGTTCCCCTCGCGCCCCTGGCCACTGTTTTTCCTGGTCAGAGGGGTTGGCAACGGCGGAGGTGGGCCAGTACTGTCGGCGCGTCTGGTCCGGCCCCCTGGTCGCCACGACGGCGACACCGGAGCAGACCCGCCGAGTCGTTCACGCAACGAGCCGGGGACCCACAGATCGTCTGGGGTGAATCCGCGGGCCGCCGGTCCGCGGTAGGGCGGCCTTCCCGTCCGAACCCGTCAGCTAACCCGGTAGGCGGCGCAGGAAGGAGTACGTGTTCGTGCCGCACCACCTGGGCCGTGGCCCAACCCCCCAGCCACCGCCGTACGCCGCATCCGCCGCCCGGCCGGGTGGCCCCGTCCCGGCGGCGCTGTCGAGACCGGCGCCACAGACCCAGACACCCTGACGTACGCGCGGGGCACGACGCGCCGAACCCGGCCCGGGGCGCACGCCGCCGGCCCGGGTGGACGCGGCGGCGTCGGGTGAACCCCGGGCCGGAGCCCGTCGCGGTCGCCGTCGATCCGGCCGCTCTCCGAAACGGGCGTGGCCCTGCCACCGAGCAGGGTTGTCGACGTCAATGGCACGGCGGAATGCCGATGCTCCCGTTCGCGTGCGCGTCGCCCGGGCTCGGGTGAACCCGACGACCATTCCGTGCCCCGGTGCCCGGCGTCTCCGCGTGTTCTCGACAGCGGTTCCCGCGCGTTCTCGACAGCCGACAGAAACGGCGATCTGTCGATCGTCCCCGGAATCGACGATTCGCATTTCCCCCTGGAGGATCATCGTGAAGCACGGCCTCAACCAGCGACTCCGGAATCTCCTGTCCAGCCGGCGAAACCGGATCGCCCTCGGCGCGGCGGTCGCCCTCGGCGCGGCCGCGGCCGGCGGCGGCGTCGCACTGTCGACCACCACCCCACAGCCGGAGACCGGGGGTGCCGACCGGGTCGCCGTGGCGGACCTTCAGCCCATCACCGCCGGCGGGGCCGGCGCGGACGCCCAGACGGCCGCACCGGGCACGACGGCGCCGGGCACGGCCGCGACGGTGGCCCCGACGCAGACCGCGACCGACGAGCCGTCCCCGGCGAAGCCCACGGAACCGTCGGCGGAGGCGAAGGAGTCCCCGGCGAGGACCTCCTCGGCGAAGGCGAAGGAGTCCTCGGACGCCGCGGAGCCGGCGCCGCCGGCGTCGAAGCAGTTGGACTACACGTTCCAGGCCCAGACCACCTACTACTACTGTGGCCCCGCCGCGACCCGGATCGCGCTGACCGTCCGCGACGCGCCGTTGAGCCAGGACGAGCTGGCCCGTCGGCTCGGCACCACCGTCAACGGCACGAACTCGGCCGCGGACACCACCCGGGTCCTCAACAGCGTCACCGGGTCCGACTTCTACCGGACCGTCGCGATCCCCGGCCAGTCCGCGACCCCGGCCCAGATCGACCGGCTGCAGGCCGACGTGGTGCGTGCGATCAGCAAGGGGTACGCGGTCGTGGCGAACATCGCCGGGTCGGCCACCGACACCGCCGGCGGCTGGCACAGCTACCCGGGTGGCCACTACCTGACCGTGGTCGGCTACCGCGACGGCGGGCGCACGGTCAAGATCGCTGATCCCGCGATTCCCGGCGCGGACAGCCACTACTGGATGACCACCACCAGCCTGGCGCACTGGATCGCCACCCGGGGCTACTCCGCCTGACCCCGGTCCACCCGGCCACCCCTCGGCCGGCTGGCTCCTCCCCGCCGCCGGCCCCACTCCGCCCGGCCGACGGTGTCGGCCGGGCGGAGTGGCCGGCGGTCTGACGACGCAGGCCGCGTGGCGTCAGACCGCCGGGCCGAAACTGAACTCGTCGTACTCGGCGACCGGCGTGAAGCCGAGGCGCCGGTACAGGGCGATCGCGGCGACGTTGTCCGCCCTGACGTTCAGGGTCACCCAGCGGACCGTGCCGAGCAGCCGCCGGCACAGCGCCGCCACCGCCGAGGTGGCAAGGCCCTGGCCCCGGGCCGCCGGATGGGTGGCCACGTTTCCCAGCGCACTCACCCCGTAGGTGGGGGACCAGACGTGCACCCCGGCCACCGCGAGCAGGTCCCCGCCGCGGCGGATCCCGACGTACTGGCCGGTCTGCACCATCCGTTCGTCAAACCAGTTCCCGGGGTAGGCGGCCTCGTAGAACGCGGTCATCGCCGGCAGGTCCGCGGTGGTGAGCACCTCACCCGCCGGGGCCACCCGGTCGAGCCGGTCGGGGTCGGTGAGTGTCATCTTCAGGTGCGGCCCGTGTGGACGTACCGGGAAGTGCGCCGCCAGGGCCGCCCCGGCGCCCGGCGAGAGGTGGGCGTCGAAGCTGCGGGGCAGGAGCGGGACCAGCCCGGTCAGCAGGTCGGTCAGGGCGTCCGGGGAACGGTTCAGCGCCAGCAGTGTCGGGGTGGCGCCGCCGTGGTAGACCAGCGCCACCTGTTCTCCGTGGCGGTACCAGGTGGTGTACGGCCAGTAGAAGTCGTCCAGGTCGCCGAGCTCGTACGCGTGCAGCTCGGGATCCCTGCCCAGCAGGGCGGCGAGTTCCTTCCGGTCATGGCTGGCCCTGATCCTCGTCACGGGCCCGATCATGGCACGGGCGTCGCCGGGCAACCGGCGACGCCCGTGGGCGGTCTCCTCGGCTCAGGACCGGTTCATGTACTTCTCGTACTCCGCGACCACCTCGTCGGTCGGGCCGTCCGCCCGGATCACCCCGGACTCCAGCCAGATGGACCGCTCGCAGGTGTCGCGGATGGACGCGATCGCGTGGCTCACCAGGAAGACGGTGCCGGCCTCGGCCCGCAGCTCGCGGACCCGCTGCTCGCTGCGGCGCCGGAACCGGGCGTCGCCGGTGGCGAGCGCCTCGTCGATCAACAGGACGTCGTGCTTCTTCGCCGCCGCGATGGAGAAACGCAGCCGGGCCGCCATGCCGGAGGAGTACGTCCGCATCGGCAGCGAGCTGAAGTCGCCCCGGTCGTTGATCCCGGAGAACTTGATGATCTCGGGGGCGAGCCGCCGTACCTGCGCCGGGCTCATCCCCATCGCCAGGCAGCCGAGCACGACGTTGCGTTCGCCGGAGAGGTCGTTCATCAACGCCGCGTTCACGCCGAGCAGCGACGGCTGCCCCTGGGTGTAGATCGCGCCCTGGTTGACCGGCAGCAGCCCGGCGATCGCCCGCAGCAGGGTCGACTTGCCGGAGCCGTTGCTGCCCAGCAGGCCGATCGCCTCACCCCGGTACGCGGTGAAGCTGACGCCCTTGACCGCGTGGACCTCGCGGACCGTCGGCGGCTTGGCACCGATCAGCAGCCGTCGCAGCGCGGCGACCGGGCTGTTGGTGCCCGCCGTGGCGCCCTTGTGCACCCGGTAGACGATGTGCACGTCGTCCACGATGACGGTGGGGATGCGGGACCCGTCGGCGGCGGTGGTCGCCGCGGCGCTGGGGGCGGCGGTGCTCAGCTCAGCCACGTCCGTACTCCTTCTCGCCGTGCCAGAAGTAGACGAATCCACCGACGCCGGCCAGGACGGCCCAGCCCAGGCCGAGCAGCCAGGACTGGCCCATCGAGGCGGTCACCGGAGCACTCTCCATCACCGCGTGTCGCATCAGTTCGATGTAGACCAGCAGCGGGTTCAGGTGGGCGAGCTGGGCTGCCCAGTCCGGAAGGTGCTTCTCGAAGTACTGCACGCTGTAGAGCACGCCCGAGGCGTACATCCAGGTCCGCATCACGAACGGGACGACCTGCTTGAGGTCGGTGGCCTTCGAGCCGAGCCGGGCCAGAGCCATGGCGATCCCCGCGTTGAAGACCGCCTGGAGCAGGATCGCCGGGAGGACCAGCAGCCACTCGACGGTGAGCGGTTCGCCGTCGACCAGCACGATGCCGGCCAGCACGACGATCGAGGCGAGCAGGTGCTGGAACTGGGTCAGCGTGACCGCGATCGGCAGACACGCCCGGGGGAAGTGCAGCGCCCGGATCAGCCCGAGGTTGCCGCTGATGGCCTGGACCCCGCCGCTGACCACCGACTGGGTGAAGGTGAAGACGAAGAGCCCGGTGCAGAGATAGGCGATGAAGTTGTCGATGTCGCCCCGGGTGCCGAGGACGACGCCGAAGATCAGGTAGTAGACCGCGGCGTTGGTCAGCGGGGTCAGCACCTGCCACAGGCGGCCGAGTCGAGCGTTGCTGAACGAGGCCACCAGCTTGGCGTTGGCGTAGGCCGAGATGAAGTGCCGGTAGGACCAGAGTTGCCGAACGTAGCTGGGGAGGCTGGGTCTCGCTCCGGCCGAGGTGAGTCCGTACCGGGCGGCGAGTTGGGCGCCGGTCAGTCCTGAGTCAGGGTCGGCTACCGCCGTGGTGGCCATAGCAGGGCGCTCCGATCTGTGCGGGCGGGAAGGGGCGCGACTACGGCGACCGGGTGGCCGGGAGAGCCGTGGCACGCCAGTCGTTATCGCTGCGTGGCAACGTAGTCCATCGTACGTCGGGACGCAACCGTACCGTCGTCGCGCTATATTTCCCTCGTGGCGACCGAGAAGCGGCGGGCTCCAGCGGGGGCGGCGGTGCTCCGAGGCGAGATCACCGACGCCATCCGCCGGGCCGTGATGCAGGAACTCGCCGCGGTCGGCTACGGGCGGCTGTCGATCGAGGCCGTCGCGCGCCGGGCCGGGGTCGGCAAGACCGCGATCTATCGGCGGTGGAACTCGAAGCTGGAGATGGTGCTGGAGATCGTCTCCCGGGTCGCCGGGCAGAGCCTACCGCTACCGGACACCGGCACCCTACGGGGAGACCTCGAGGCGCTCCTGCGGATCGTGACCCGGGCGCTCTGCCACCCGCTGGCCTCGCAGATCATCCCCGACCTGCTCGCCGAGGCGGCGCGCAACCCCCAGCTTGCCCAGACACTCCAGGAGTCCCTGCGGGTGAACCAGCGGGACGTCGGCAACCAGGTGATCGGCCGCGCGGTCGATCGGGGCGAGCTACCCGCCGGGACGGATCCCGACGCCGCCATCGACCTGATCGTCGGGCCACTCTACTGGCGGCTGGCGGTCGCCCGTACCCCCCTACCCGAGAATCACCTGCCCTGGATGGCGGAGAGCGTCGCGACCGCGCTCGGCGCGGGCGCCCCCGCCGCCCCCGGCGGCCCGGCCCGGTCCGGCGACGACCCTGTCACCGTCCCGCTGCCCCGCTGACCGACGTCCGACGCGGCCCGGGCGAAGGGTTCGCCCGAGGCGTGACCGTCCCGGCCCCGGCGCCGTGCGCCCACCGGCCGCGGGAACCGGTGCGCGAGCACGACCTCCTGGTCCATCCCAGCCCACCCCAGCCGACGGACGAACCTCGGGATGACCGTGGTGGAGGCGGTCCGCCGGCATGCGACCGTCCCGTGTCCACGGTGCGAACTGGGCTTCGCGCCGATGGGCCGGGGGAGTGAGACCGACCGTGCGGGTGCTGTTCCTCGCCCTCCGTGGGAACCGGGGTACGGGCCGCGGTGGACCGGGGGGCGCAGCCCACGGCCGGGGAACCGGCCGGCCGCGGCTCCCCGCATCTCCGCCTCGCCACCTCGGCACTCGACCCGGCGCCGGCGACCGGGCAGAATCCGGGGTGCGCGCGTCGGCGCGGTGCGCGCCGCGCGTCCGGTACGGCGAGCCCGGCCTTGCCGTACACTCGCCGGGGCTTGCGTGTGAGGCACCCCGTGAGCGAAGGCAGCGACACAGATCATGGACGTAGTCCGGCCGGTCGAAGCGGCGATGGGTGGCGGAACCGTGGGGGCGACCGCGTGAGCACGCCGGACGTCAGCGTGGTGGTGACGGTCCACAACGCCATGCCCGAGCTCACCAGGTGTCTGAACTCGCTGGTGCGGCAGAGCATCGGCCGGCACCGGATGGAGATCATCGCGGTGGACGACGGCTCCACCGACACCAGCGGCCGGGAGCTCGACTGGTTCGCCAAGCTGTACCCGGAGACCGTCCGGGTGATCCGCCAGCCCTACTCCGGCGGCGGCCTGGGCGCACCGAGCAACCGCGCCCTGGAGCAGGCGACCGGGCGGTACGTGTTCTTCGTCAGGGCCACCGACTACCTGGGACGGGAGGCTCTGGAACGGCTCGTGACGACGGCCGACGCGTACGGTTCGGACGTGGTGCTCGGGCGGGTGGTCGGCCTGGACGGTCGGCACATCGACCAGAGCGTCTTCGCCGGCAACGAGACCCGTGTCGGACTCTTCGACTCGGCGCTGCCCTGGTCGCTGTCGAACACCAAGCTCTTCCGCCGGAGCCTCATCGAGCGCTACCGTCTGCGGTTTCCCGAGGATCTCGTCGTCGCCGGTGACCAGCCGTTCACCTTCGAGGCGTGCCTGCGGGCCGGGCGTATCTCGGTGCTGGCCGACTACGAGTTCTACTACGCGACCCGCCGGACGCGTGAGGTGCACCGGGCCGGACACCTGGACCGGCTGCGCAGCGTCGAGACGATCATGCACCTGGTGGCCCGGCTGGTCGGGCCGGGCAAGGATCGCGACCATGTCCTGCGGCGACACTTCAGCTGGGAGGTCGCCCGGCTCGTCGAGGACGACTTCCTCCGGCTGGCCCGCCCGGTACAGGAGCAGGTGGTGGCCGGGATCCGTGATCTGGCGGACCTCTACCTCACCGACCAGCTCCGAAGCCAGTTGGAGATCGAGGCACGGCTGCGGATCTCCACCGCGCAACGCGGCACGGTCGAGGACGTCATCGCGGTGATCCGGCAGGACGCCGAGCAGGGCGTGCCGCCCACCATCATCGACGGTGACCGCTGGTACGCCGGCTACCCCGGGTTCCGGGACCCCAGGCTCAACATGCCGGACGAGTGGTTCGAGGTCTCCGGCAGCGCGGCGGACTGGCTCGCCCGGCTGGAGGCGATCGTGGCGACCTGGGGCACCTGCCCCGACGGGGAGCGTGCCCTGACCGTCATCGCCCGGACACCCCGCCGGGACCTGGTCGCCCTCGCCTCCGGGCCGATCGGGCTCACCGCCGGCGACGTCGTCGGCACCACGCTGGAGACCACCCGGGACAAGGGCGGCACCACGCTGCGGGTCCAGTTCCGCCTCGGGCCGCTTCTCGACGGCATCCCGCCCGGTGGCCGGCTCTACCCGGTCCGATCCCAGCTGACCGCCTTCGGAACGGTCGGCAGCGCCCCGCTGCGGGCGCCGATCCGGCCACCGGTCTCCCGCCTGATGGTCCGCCGGGGGGCGCGGTTCTATGTGGTCACCCCGACGGTGAACCACCGCGGCCAGTTCGTCATCGCGATGACGCCGGTGACTCCTCGGCGCATCATCCAGAGGTTGCGGAGGAAGCGGCCGTAGCGAGCCGTCGCCGGGCTCGGGTCTCACCCGGCCGGGTGCAGCGGGGTGTCCGGTTGGTAGATCCGGTACGGGCCGATCTCGGTCACCGTCGCCGCCACGTCGCGGTCACGCAACAGACGCCGGAGCGCGGTCTCCGCCGGCCCACCGGCGGCGAGGACGAAGGCGGGCCGCGCGGCCTCGCGCACCAGGCGGGCGTACGGCCGGTAGCGGTCCTGCCCCGGCCCCAGGTCGCCGTCGAGGACGGCGCAGACGACCCGTTCCCGGGCGTTGAAGGTGAGCCGGTTGCAGGTCCAGTACTCGCCGTAGACCCGGGTCAGGCCGGCCCGACGAAGCGTGTCGGCCAGCTCGCGGGCCTGCCGCTCCTCGGCACGGATGGCGCCGACGCCACCCATGAGCTGCCCGGTGCCGGCGAGCGTCAGCGCCACGAGAAGCGCGAGCACTCCCGCGGCGAGGACGCCGGTGATCCGCGCGGCGGCCCGGGAGGCGGTCCGCCCGGCCCGGCGGGCGAGCAGCCACAGCGGCCAGAGCACCGCCGGAAGCGAGACCTGCAGGATCGACAGGTAGCGGGCGCTGGTGAGCGGGGTGGTGGCGGCGAGGGCGCTGCGCGCGTACGCGACCAGGGTCAGCGTGGCCCCGAGGAGGAGGGCGAGCTGCCCGACGTACCGCAGCCGTGAGGCCCGCCGGACGGCGGCCGCACCGGCGCCGCCGGCCGTCCCGGCCGCCGCCCGGGTGCCGGTCCCGGCGGCCGGCGCGGGGTGCGGGCGGAGCAGGCCGCGTACGGCCAGCACCGTCGCGCCGAGCAACAGGACCGGGTAGCAGACGCCCCACCACGCCTGCCAGGCGGCGCAGCCGTCCGACGGGCAGAGACCGGTGGCGAGCGGGATCCCGACCAGTACCGCGCCGTGCAGCCGGTCGGCGACCGTGGTGACCGCGTCCGACCCGTCGCTGACCTGACGCAGCACCGACGCCGTGTCCTGTCCGGGCGGCGCGGTCAGGTTGTCCACGACCAGCGGGGCGATCCCGAGCAGGAACCCGCCGGCCACCAGCGGCCCGGCCCGGCCGAGCAGATCCCGCCAGCAGCCGGCCGCCAGCAGCCCGACCGCGGCCGCCAGGTACGGCAGCGCCAGCCAGTCGTCCCAGACACAGAGCCCGGCGAGCAGGCCGAAGAGGGCGAACCCCCACCACCGGTGTCGGGTCGTGCGCCGCCCGAGGGCGAGGGCGACCAGCAGCAGACCGAGCAGGGCGGGCTTGATCTCGGGGCGCCCTCCGACGGTGGTGATCTGGTCGCGAACCACCCGCTCCGAGCCGACCGCGAGCAGGCCGACGGTGACGGTGGCCAGCCAGGGGGAGTAGAGCCGGCGGGTGAGCCGGTAGCTGAGAAAGACGAAGGCCGCGTACAGCAGGAGCAGGGGCAGCCGCAGCAGTGGCCAGCTCGGGGCGAACAGGACGAACAGCGGCGCGGCGAGGTAGCTCTCCACCGTGCCCATGTAGTGCTGGCCGTAGAGGAAGATCGGGAATTCCCGGCCGGCGGCGATGTGCATCGCGGCGAGGCCGAAGGTCGCCTCGTCACTGTTCGAGCCCGGCACGGTCAGCAGGACCAGCACCAGGCGGTAGGTGATCCCGAGCACCCCGAGGCCGAGCGCCACCTGGCCCGGCCGGTCGAGTGACCGGACCCACCGGCCCACGCGCGGCAACGCCACCGACACGACCACGCCCCCGTCGTCGTCCCGTCTCGGAGTCTTCCACGGGCGACGTGGCCGGTGGCCCGGATCAGCGCAGACCGTGGGCGGGATTCGTCCCGCCGGGTGGGATCTGCCGCGTCGGCCGACCGCCCGGACGAACGGGCCGGGCCGTGGCGCCGGTTCCGCGGCGGGTGGGCCGGCCGAACCGGCGGGCGACGCCGCGCGCGTCGGCCCGGCCGGCCCCTGGTACACACGTACCGTGCGACTTCGCCTGATCCAGATCGACGCCTTCGCCGACCGGCTCTTCGAGGGCAACCCGGCGGCGGTGATGCCGCTGCCGTCCTGGCTGCCCGAGGAGGTCCTGCAGGCCGTCGCCGCCGAGAACAACCTCTCCGAGACCGCCTTCTACGTGGCGGACCTGCCGCCGGGGGTCGCGCCGCCGCCGGGCGGCGAGCCCGCGTACCACCTGCGCTGGTTCACCCCGCAGGTCGAGGTCGATCTCTGCGGGCACGCGACCCTGGCCACCGCCGGACACCTGTTCGACGACGTGCATCCCGACGCCGAGCGGCTGCACTTCTGGACACGCAGCGGCTGGCTCGCCGTCGCGCGCCGCGCCGACGGCCGGCTGGAGTTGGACTTCCCCGCCGGCCGGCTCCGGCCCGTCCCCGCCGACGACCCCACCTCTGCCGCCGCCGTCGCCGCGCTCGGCATCGACCCCCAGGAGCGCATGGTCGACACCGACCTGGTGTACGTGTTGCGCGACGCCGCGCAGGTCCGCGCGGTGGTCTGCGACTTCACCGGCCTGCGGGACCTCCCGGTGCGCGGCGTGGTCGTCACCGCGCCCGGCGACGAGGTCGGGGTCGACTTCGTGTCCCGGTTCTTCGGCGCCGCCGCGGGCCTGTTCGAGGACCCGGTGACCGGTTCGGCGCACAGCCAGATCGCGCCGTACTGGGCGCGGCGGCTCGGTCGGAGCCGGCTGACCGCCCGGCAGCTCTCCGCGCGGGGCGGCACGATCGGCTGTGCGGTGGACGGCGACCGGGTACGGCTGTCCGGCGGTTACCGCCGCTACCTGGACGGTGAGGTCACGCTGCCGGAGCCGCCCGGGGTGGTCGGGGTCAGGGCGTCCGACGAGCCTCCCGCTCAGGGGCGCAGGTACCTCTGGGCGGGGCCGCAGTAGTCCGGGCGGGGCAGCGACGACGTCAGCGAGACCCGGCAGACCTCGATGACGACCGTGTCGATCGGGCCGCGCGTGACGTCGGCCCGCAGCGGCACCTCGATGGCCACCTGGTTGTTGTCGACCCGGCGTACCGCCTCGTCGACCAGGATCCCCCTCGAGTACGCCGAGTACGTCGCGTACGTGAACCGTTGGTCGTCGACGCAGCCCACGCCCGGGTCCTCCCTGAACGGCCGGTCGGCCAGGTACCCGGTGAGCAGGACCTCGGCCGGGGTCGGCGGCGCGGTGATCGGACGCCAGTCGAGAGTGCCGGCGGTGTAGCCGTACCGACACCGGTCGCCGGAGTCGGCGGCGAAGCGGACGGCGGAGGCGCGATCGCTGGTCTGGCCGGCGGCGAGCGCGGGGGTGGTCGAGGCGGCGCCGACGGCGAGCAGGGCAGCGGCGAGGGCCGCCGCCCGGCGGGTCGTGCGTTGCATGAGCTTCCTTTCGACGGTGTGCACCGGTGGCGCCCTCGGTGGGGGCCGACCGGCCGTCCGGGCGGTCCGGGGTGCCCGGACAGCCGGTGGAAGTCAGGTGTATCGACATTGTTACATGTCGATCTGCTACGGACCAGTCACGCACCGTTCACCGCCGACGTCGGACCCGCCGGTATCGTCGCGGGGTTCACCGCCGCGGCCGCCACCGTCCGACGGCGGATCGGCGGGTCCACCCGGGGCCGCCGGTCGGCGGCGGTGGAACCCGTCAGCCGGTGCCGCGACGCAGCCGCCCCGGCGACCCGGTGCGGGCGGTGTCCCGGCGGGCGACGCCTCACGCCTCGACGATCAGGCCGACGCCGATGGTGATCATGGTGATCGCGATCAGGGTGTCCAGGACGCGCCAGGCCAGTGGGCGGGCGAAGAGACGCCCGAGCAGGCGGGCACCGTACCCGAGCGCGGTGAACCACAGCAGACTCGCCAGCGCCGCACCCGCGCCGAACCACCAGCGTCCGTCCGCGCCACGGGTGTTGGCGAGCGCGCCGACCAACAGGACGGTGTCGAGGTACACGTGCGGGTTGAGCCAGGTCAGCGCCAGCACGGTCAGCAGCGCGGTCCGCAACGACGACCCGTCCGCGTCGCCCGGAGTCAGCGACTGGCTGCCGAGCGCCCGTCGGGCCGCGAGCAACCCGTAGCCGACCAGGAACGCGGCGCCGGCCCAGCGAACGGCGGTGAGCACCACCGGGGCGCGTTCGACGATCACGCCGATCCCGGTGACGCCAGCGAGGATCAGGATCGCGTCCGAGGCGGTGCAGACGGCGACGATCGGCAGGACGTGCTGGGCCCGGATGCCCTGCCGGAGCACGAAGGCGTTCTGGGCGCCGATCGCCACGATCAGGGAGAGCCCGACCCCGAGGCCGGCGACGAGACCGGGGAGCGGCCCGGCGGAAGGCAGCAGGTCGGCGGAAGCGGTCACGGGCCGACCCTAAGGGGCCCACACCCACCACTCCAGCTAATGATTCTTACCGAACATTAGGATCACTGAAGTGAACGTGCAGTTCGAGCAGCTTCGTACCTTCGTCGCGGTGATCGACCAGGGATCGTTCGAGGCGGCGGCTCGGCAGTTGCACGTCACCCCGTCCGCCGTCAGCCAGCGGATGAAGGCACTGGAGACCGCGATCGGCCGGGTTCTCGTCGAACGCGGCAAACCAGCCCGGCCCACCCCCTCCGGCGAGGTGGTGCTGCGGCTGGCCCGCCAGGTCGCGCTGCTGGCCAGCGACGTCCTGGACCAGCTCGGCGACGGCTCCGCCGCGCCCGCCGAGTTCACGCGGATCCCGATCGTGGTCAACGGCGACTCGCTGAACACCTGGGTGCTGCCCGCGCTGGCCGCCGCCGTCCGGGCCGGGATCTGCGTCGACGTCTACCGGGAGGACCAGGACCACTCCGTCGAGCTCCTGCGCCGTGGCACGGTGATGGCCGCCGTCACCTCCGAGTCCCGACCCGTGCAGGGGTGCGCGGTCCGTCCGCTCGGCCGCATGCGGTACCGGCCGATGGCCAGCCCGGACTTCGTCCGGACCTGGCTGCCCGACGGTCCCACGGTCGCCAACCTGTCCCGGGCGCCGATGCTGGTCTTCGACCGCAAGGACGACCTGCAACATCGCTACCTGCGTCGGCGGACCCGCCGACCCCTGGACCCGCCGCGCAGCTACCTGCCCTCCTCCGGAGACTTCCCGGAGGCCATCCGGCTCGGCCTGGGCTGGGGAATGCTGCCGCTTCAGCAGATCGCCCGCTACGACACCGGAGCGATCGTCCCCATCGACCCCGACGCGGTCCTCGACGTACCGCTGTACTGGCAGCAGTGGCGGCTCGACTCCCGGCTCCTCACGGCGCTGGCCGACGCCGTCGCGGCGGCCGCCGCGGAGTCCCTGGACCGGTAGCCCGGCCGGTCGTCGCCGCCGGTGCGCTCGCCGGCACCGGTCAGCCCGGGGCGGGCGCGAAGCCGTCGAGCACGGCGGCCACGGTGACCCGCACGGTCCGGTGGACCGGTTCCCCGGAGTCCAGGGCGAGGACCGCCGCGTTGATCATCCCCTGGAGCAGCCGGGCGGCCAGCTCCGGCTGCGGATGGCCCAACGCGGTGAGGATCGGTACGGCGCTGGGCATCAGCTCCCGGTGCAGCTCCCCGATGCGCTGCCGGGCGGCGGCCGACAGCGGCGCCTCGGCGATCGCGTGGGCCAGTCGGTGCCGGGTGTCCCGGGCGGCGGCCAGTTGCGCCCGGACGAAGGCGGCCAGTCGGTCGCGGGGGGTGCGCTCGCGGGCGACGGCCCGTTTGACCCTGGCCGCGACCTGCGGCAGCGCCTCCTCACACAGCGCCACCGCCACCTCGTCCCTGGTCCGGAAGTACGAGTAGATGGTGGGGCGGGCCAGCCCGGTGCGCTCGGCCAGCGCGCCGAAGGTCAGGGCCGGATAGCCGCCGGAGAGCAGCAGGTCAGCCGCGGCGGCGAGCAGAGCACCACGCCGGAGGGCGTGGTGCTCCGCCACCGTCGCCGCGTTGATCTTCGGCATGAACCGGATGCTAGTCCGTCGACGTCCCGCTCCTCGCCGCTCGGCTGAGCCGGCCGGGATACCAGACCACGGGTCCGATCAGCCGGAACAGCGCCGGCACCAGTGCGCCCCGGATGACGAAGGTGTCCAGCAGGATGCCGATCGCCATGGCGAAGCCGAACTGGAGCAGGGAGTTCAGCGGCTGTGTGGTCAGGACGGCGAAGGTTCCGGCGAGGATCAACCCGGCCGAGGTGATCACCCCACCGGTGCGGGTCAACGCCACCCGGATGCCCTCCGGGAAACCATGCCGGGCGGTCTCCTCCCGCACCCGGCTGGCCAGCAGGATGTTGTAGTCGACCCCGAGCGCGACCAGGAAGATCAGCGAGTAGAGCAACACCCGGCTGTTCGTGCCGGCCTGGTCGCCGAGTACGACCCAGGTCAGGATCGTCACGCCGAGCGCGGACAACAGCGACAGCGCCGTGGTGGCCAGCAGCACCAGCGGGGCGACCAGGGCCCGGAGCAGGAGCACCAGGATCACCAGGATCAGCACGCCCATGGCGCCGGCCACCACCCAGAAGTCACGCCAGTCGTGGGTGCGGTTGTCCAGCGCGTTGGAGCTCTCACCGCCGACGAGCACCTCGCTGTCGGGCGCAGCCTGGCGGGCGCGTTCCCGGACCCGCTCGGTGCGGTCCAGGGCGGCCGGGCTGTACGGGTCGTCGCCGTAGACCACCTCCAGCCGGGCGACCTGGCCGTCGGCGGAGGGGATCGGCGGGCTCACCTGGCTGATCCCGTCCATCCCGCGCAGCGCGGCGGCCACCGTGGCCGCGTCCTGCGCGGCCGTGTCGCTGCGTACCAGCACGGTGGTCGGCGCGAGTTGCCCGGCGGGGAAGGCGGACGCCAGCAGACGCTGTCCGCGCAGGGAGTCGCTGTCGGCCCGGAAATCGCTGATCAGGTTGGCGTTCGGGGTGTAGCCGAGCACGCCCAGGGCGAGGGCGCCGAGGACGGCGAGGCTCGCCACGGCGACGGCGACCGGACGGCCCAGCACCAGGTGGGCGACGCGGCCCCAGAACGAGCGCTCGCCCGGGTCCCGTGCCACCTGGCGCATCGGCCAGAAGGCGACCCGTCCGAGCAGCACCACCGAGGCCGGCACGAAGGTGAGCGTGACCAGCAGGATCATCGCGACGCCCAGGGCGAGGAACGGACCGAACTCCCGGGTGGCGGGGACCGTGGCCAGCAGCAGGGTGAGCAGCGCGAGGACCACGGTGCAGCCGCTGGAGACGATGGGCTCGCCCACCTTGCGGATGGCCGCGCGCATCCCGGCGTACCGGTCGTCGGTCGTGGCCAGTTCCTCGCGGAACCGCATCAGGATGAACAGGGCGTAGTCGGTGCCCGCGCCGAACAGCAGCACCGTCATGATCGATGTCGAGGAGGAGTCGATCCGGATGACGTCCGCCTCCGCGAGCGCCGCGCCCACCGCGTTGGTGACCTGCATCGCGATTCCCACGCCGAGGAGCGGGATCAGGGCCAACACCGGCGACCGGTAGATGAGCAGCAGCAGGACGAGCACCAGCGCGACGGTCATCGCCAGCAGGACCAGGTCGGCGTTGCGGAAGACCTCGACGGTGTCGGTGACGATGCCGGCGGGGCCGGTGACCCGGATCTCCCGGTCACCCTCGCCGGTGCCGGCGATGGCGCGGATCTCGCGTACGGTCTGCGAGAAGCGCTCGTCGGTGCCGGCGATGCCCCGGATCGGCACCAGGATCATGGTGGTGGTGCCGTCGGGTGAGACCAGACTGTCCCGCATCTGCGGCACGGTGACGGTGGAGAGCACCGTGGTGACGCCCTCGGGTGCTTCCGGTCCGGTCAGCGCCTGGCTGATCCGGGCCACCTCGGCGTCGTCGGCGGCCTGCAGGCCGTTGGGGTTTCGGATGACGATCAGCGCCGGAATGCCCTGTTGGTCGGGGAACTTCTCCAGCAGCAGGTCGCGGGCGGCGGCGGACTCGGCACCGGCGACCGGAGCGTTGGCGCTGCCCGGCTCGGTGACCTCGTCCACGCTGGGGGTCAACCGGGGCAGCACCCCGGCCAGCACGATCCACAGCGCCACGACGAGCAGTGCTCGCGGGCGCGAGCCGGCGACCAACCGGCCCAGTCCAGCCATCATGGCGGGTCCTCGCCTTCTCTTCGTCGGACGCGCCGTTGATATCATCCCGACACCCTGTCGGAAAAACCGGGGGTGCCCCCGCCCCGGCGACGGCGGGCGCGCCGGTCCGTCCCGGCCGGCGACGCGGCCCGGCCGGCGGATCGGGACGGGGAGGAACGACGCAAGCCGCGTACGCGGGTCCGCCGCCTCCGTTACCGTCAGATCATGTCTGCCAGGGTCCTCGCGACCGTGCCCGCCGGGGGAGAGGGCAGGCGGCCGATGCCGCGCGCCGCGGACCCGGTCACACCAGCCGTCCCGATCGGCGGCACGTACCGCATGATCGACTTTGTGTCGTCCGACCTGGCCGACGGCAGCGTGTCCCGTGAGAAGCCCTCCGCCGCGCACGGGCTGCCGGACGCCCACGACCAGCTCCACGCCCCGGTGGCACCGACGTCCGCGCCACGCAGGTGCTCCGCGGGGCGGTGGTGCCCGACACGGTTGACCAGACCAGCGGGCCACGACACGGGCGGTGGTGGTCCGTACCGCCGTATTGGCCGGAACCACATCGACAGGAACGTGGCGGTACCGGAGGGCGTCACGACCGGTGTCGATCCGCGGCGGGACCGCGGGCGGTTCGCGGACCCCGCGCGTGGGATCGTGGTGGTCGGCGAGGGACGACGGGGTGAACCCTGAGCCGGACCGGCCACCGCGGGCCGGCCGGACGGTCCACCGGTCGACCCGCAGCCCGCGTCCGTGAGCGCGCCCGCCCCGCGCGGCGAGGACGCGGCCCGGGGCCCGGCCCGCGGGCCCGTTCCCACGTGAGGAGAAGGAGGTCTCGATGTCGGTCCACGCCCGCGCCGGCCAGCCCGCCCGGCCGGAGGATCTGGTCGACGTGGCACGGCTCGTCACCGCGTACTACGCCGAGCACCCGGACCCGTCCGACCCGGCCCAGCAGGTAACGTTCGGTACCTCGGGCCACCGGGGGTCCAGCCTGCGGTGCGCGTTCAACGAGGACCACATCCTGGCCATCACCCAGGCGACCTGCGACTACCGGAGGCAACACGGCATCGACGGGCCGCTGTTCCTGGGCAGGGACACCCACGCGCTGTCCGAACCGGCCGCGGTGAGCGCGCTTGAGGTACTCGCCGCGAACGAGGTGACCGTGCTCGTCGACAGTCGGGACGGCTACACCCCGACCCCGGCGCTGTCACACGCCATCCTGACCCACAACGCCGGGCGGAGCAGCGGACTCGCCGACGGTGTGGTGATCACGCCGTCCCACAACCCGCCCACCGACGGCGGGTTCAAGTACAACCCCACCCACGGGGGGCCCGCGGACACCGAGGTGACCCGGTGGATCCAGGACCGGGCCAACGAACTGCTCGCCGGGGGCCTGCGAGAGGTGCGGCGGATCCCGTACGCCCGGGCCCGGGCCGCCGAGACGACCGGGCGGTACGACTACCTCGCCGCCTACGTGGACGCCCTTCCCACCGCGGTCGACGTGGCGGCGATCCGGTCGGCCGGGGTGCGTATCGGTGCCGACCCGCTCGGCGGGGCCAGCGTGGCCTACTGGGGCGAGATCGCCGAGCGGCACGGACTCGACCTGACCGTGGTGAACCCGCTGGTCGATCCGACGTGGCGGTTCATGACCCTGGACTGGGACGGCAAGATCCGCATGGACTGCTCGTCCCCCCACGCGATGGCGTCGCTCATCTCACGCCGGGGCGAGTACCGGATCGCCACCGGCAACGACGCGGACGCCGACCGGCACGGCATCGTCACACCCGACGGCGGGCTGCTCAACCCCAACCACTACCTGGCGGTCGCCATCTCGTACCTGTTCCGCCACCGTCCCGGGTGGGGCGCCGACGCCGCGGTCGGCAAGACCCTGGTCTCGTCCTCGATGATCGACCGGGTTGCCGCGGACCTGGGGCGGAGGCTGCTCGAGGTGCCGGTGGGCTTCAAGTGGTTCGTGCCAGGGCTGCGCGACGGTTCGGTCGGCTTCGGCGGCGAGGAGAGCGCCGGTGCGTCGTTCCTGGCCCGCGACGGCCGGCCCTGGACCACCGACAAGGACGGCATCCTGCTCAACCTGCTCGCCGCGGAGATCGTCGCGGTGACCGGTCGTACGCCGAGTGAGCACTACGCCGACCTGGTCACCCGCTTCGGCGAGCCGGCGTACGCCCGGATCGACGCACCCGCGAGCCGCGAGGAGAAAGCCGCGCTCGGTCGGCTCTCCCCGCAGCAGGTCACCGCGACCGAGTTGGCCGGCGAGCCGATCACCGGGATCCTGACCACCGCGCCGGGCAACGGAGCGCCCATCGGAGGGCTGAAGGTCAGCACCACGTCCGGCTGGTTCGCCGCCCGACCCTCCGGCACCGAGGACGTCTACAAGATCTACGCCGAGTCGTTCCGGGGACCGGAGCACCTGAGCCGGTTGCAGGAGGAGGCGCAGGCCCTGGTCACCCGCGTGCTCGCCGAGGCGTAGCCCTGGGTCGCACCGCCGCGCGGCCTACGGAAGCGGGGGTGCCGGTGGATGCTGGTGGCCGCCGGCACCGTAGCCGGGCGGGTGCGGGTAGGCGCCGGGGGCGTGGTGACCGGGGGCCGCCGGTGGGACCACGGCGCCGGGGTACGGGTAGCCCGCCGGGGCAGGCTGTGGTGGGCGTGGCCGGCGCCGGCCACGGACGAGGAACCAGCCGAGGGCCCCCACACCGGCGAGCAGGACCACGAGGCAGAACCCTCCGACGACGTAGGCCAGCGGGCTGAGGGTGATGTCGGTGGGCTGGTCGACGTCGGGCTGGTCGGCGGCGAACGGGGTCGCGTCGCCGGTCGCGGTCGGGGCCGCGCCGGGCGTGGTCGGTGCCTCGGCGGGCTCGACGTCCGCCGTGAGCGCCTTGACGATGTTGAGTACGCCGTAGCCGTACTCGGGGTCACGGCCCGGCGCGCCCCTGTCGTCGGCGGTGGCGGTGAGCCGGTGGACGACCTCGCTCGCCGACAGGTTCGGGTACCTCGCCCGGACCAGCGCGACCGCTCCCGCCACGATCGCGGTGGCGTCGCTCGTGCCCGTGGCGAGGCGGTAGACACCGGTGTGACTGGTGGAGGCGATGTCGACCCCGGGCGCGGTCAGCACCAGCTCCTTGCCGGTCACACTCACCGGCGCGACCCTGCCGTCGCGTCCGGTGGCGCCGACCGCCACCACACCCGGGTACCGGGCGGGGAAGCCGACGAACGCGTCGGCGGGCCGGTTGCCCGCACTCGCCACCACAACCACGTCGGCGGCCAGCGCCTCCTCCACCGCCCTGCGCAGCTCCGGCGACGTTCCGCTGGTCAGTGACAGTGACAGGACCTTGGCGCCGCGCCGTACCCCCTCGGTGATGGCGTCCGGCAGGTTCCGGGAGTCACCGACCTTCGTCCGCGTGTCGCGAATCGGCAGGATCTTGGCCTCGGGCGCGATCCCGAGGGCACCCAGGGCGTTACCCGGTCCGTGCCCGTGCGCGGCGATCAGACCGGCCATCGCGGTCCCGTGCCCGTCGGTGTCCTGCTGTCCCCGGCTGTCGGCCCCGGTCAGGTCCACGCCGGGCAGCACGTTGCCGGCCAGGTCGCGGTGGTTGGCGTTCACCCCGGTGTCGATCACGCCGACGACGACGCCCTCGCCCCGGCTGATCCTGTGTGCCTCCGCGATGTTGAGCGCCCGCAGATGCCACTGCCGGTCGCGCGCCTCGTCGGCCAGGGCGGGGTCGGGTGCCGGCAGACCGGCGGCCAGCACCCCGACCACCACCGCCGTCGACCAGCGCGACAGCCGTCGGGTCACCGGTCCTGCCCGATGACTGGTCCTCCGGCGTCGTGTCGATCGGTGTCGCGGTTCGGCTCGATCGAGGGCGCGACCCCCTCCTCGACCTCCCACGGGTTGTCCGGGTCCCAGTGCTTGAGGTCCCGTTCGCCATGGTCGGTCCGGCCCCGTCGTGCACCGGTCAGGCCGACGCCCCCCGGACGCCCCGCTCCTCCGGCCGGGCCGGCCGCTGCGGGTCGGCCGGTTCCCGACGCGCCGGACGGCCCGATGACCCCGCCGACCGGGTTCACCCGGGGGGTCGCGCCGCCCACCGGCGCTGCCGGCACCCCGCCGACGCCCACCCCGGGGCGTCCGCCGATCACGCCGCCCGGCGGCACGGCACCACCGGAACCGAGCGGGCCGACCCGGCCGGGACCGACCGTCCCCGGGCCAGCCGGGCCCGGCGGAATCCGGCCGGCGCCCAGTCCTCCGCCTCCACCGGCGATCGGGGCCGCCGGCGGGATGATTCCCGGAGGGCCGAATCCGGGCCCGGGGGTGATCACCGGTGGCTGTCCGGGCACCGGCGGCACCGTGGGCGGAGCCGGCGTCGGCGCCGGAGCGATCGGGGGAGCCACGTTGGACAGGCTCGGGCCGTCGTCGGAAGGCGGGGACGAGTCCGGGAAGGGGAGGACGGTGACCGGCCCGGGGCCGACGTCGCCCTCGATCTGGCCGGGACCGCTCCCGTCGGGATCCCGGCGGTGCGGCGGCGGCTGCACGACCGGCGGCCGGATCGGCCGGTCGTTCGGACCACCACCGAACTCCGTCGAGCCGTCGTCCTTGGCCGTCCGCGGCGGCAGGTACTCCGGAGGCGGCTGTACCCGGTTGCCGCCGTCGCGGGCGGCGGCGTCGAGCTGTGCCATCACGTTCCGGGCCTGCTGGTTGAGCTTCTCCTGCCGGCCCTCCTCCACGGGAGGCGAGGTGAGGGCCTCGAAGATGCTCTCTCCCGCCCAGTCGCCGAGGGTACGCCCCACCCTGCCGGCGGCCGACTGGCCGATCGCGCCGCCGATCGCGCCGGCCTGCTCGATCTGCCTCTGGTAGTCCGCGAGCTTCTTCTGGTTGCTCACGTACTCCTCGTAGATCGGCTTCAACTTGGTGTGGGCCTGCTCGATCGCGTCCGCCACGTGGTCGATGTGGGTGGCGTTGTTCGCGGCGGCCGTCGAGGTCTGCTCCGCGGCGGCGATGAGCCGGTCCAACTCGGCCATGTAGGCCGCGGAGGCGGCGTTGGTCTCCGGAGGCCACAGGGCGGCGAGTTGCTCGCGGCAGTTACGCAGCGTGCGGGCGTGCCCGTCGAGCATGCTGGAAGCCCGGTTCCAGGCGCCGACCTGGTCACGGCTGGGCTGAAGCTGGCGACGGGCCGAGTCCACCATCTGCCAGAGCTGGATGACGTCGAGAGAGGCGGGACGCTCAGGCACCGACCTCACCCCCCGGCTGGGTCGGCGGGGCCGGCGTCGTCTGGTCCGGCCCCAGCGCCTCCCGGACCTCACTGACCGTGGCGTGGGCGAGATCGTCCGCGGTGCGGTAGTTGCGGGCGATCTGCTCGGCGGCGTTGGCCACCGCCTGGGTCCCCAGGTCGAGGTTGTAGAGCGCGTCAACCGTCGCCTGGATGCACTCGTCGTAGCGGTCCCGGAGATAGTCCCATTCGGCGCCCTGGATGCCGGTGCCGATGGTCGCACCCCGTTCCATCGCGTTGTATACGGGCGTCACCTGGGTGCGGAAGCCCTGCCGCAGCTCCTCGCGCATCACGGCCGCCGCCTTCGCCAGGCCGTCGATCTCCACGTTGATCTGGTTCATCAACGCGCCGGCCAGGGCACCGGCCGCCGCGCCGAGGCTGCTGCCGACGGAGGCGGCGACGGCAGCGGCCGCGCCCACCCCCGAGCCCACCTGGCTCATCTCCACTCCTCCCCCGCAGGCGTCGTCGGACATCAGCGTTGCTGATTGTAGCGGACCGGAACCCGTCAGCCGCCGTCCGAGCCCTTCACCGTCCGGGTGCGCAAACTCTGGCATGCGCGGCGTTGCGCCATGGTTCGGGTACCGGCCGTCGAACCCCGGTCCGGTACAGACCCGCCCGCCACGCGGCGGCCGTACACGGTGGACATCCGGTCGTCGCGCGGCGGGTCGTCACCGTCGTCGCGGCGGCCACCCGAAAAAGGACCGACACGGACCCGACCCACACCCGCCCGGGGTGCGCGTCACACCCGCTCGAAGTACGCACGGACCCGCGCCACCACCGTCTCCACCTGCTCCAGGGTCAGCTCCGGGTAGATCGGCAGCGAGAGGCACTCCCGGGCCCACGCCTCGGTCACCGGCAGGTCACCCGGTCGGTACCCGAGCGAGGCGTACGCGGGTTGCAGGTGCAGCGGGATCGGGTAGTGCACCCCGGCGCCGATGCCGGCCTGTCGCAGATACGTCAGCAGCCCGTCGCGGTGCGCGGTGCGGACCACGAAGAGGTGGTAGACGCCGCGCCGGTTCGCCGGCTCCACCGGCAGCACCAGGTCGCCGACCCCGTCCAGACCAGACCGGTACGCCGCCGCCAGCGCCCGCCGTCGCTGGTTGCTGTCGGCCAGGGTGGCGAGCTTCGCCCCGAGTACGGCCGCCTGCAGGGTGTCGAGTCGAGCCGCGTACCCCACCACCAGGTGTTCGTACTTGGTGGTACGCCCGTGGTTGGCCAGCTGCCGGATCCTGTCGGCGAGATCCGGGTCGTCGGTGGTGACCGCGCCCGCGTCGCCGAACGCCCCCAGGTTCTTGCCCGGGTAGAAGGAGAAGCAGCCGACCCGGCCGTACGCGCCGGCCCGGACCACCGAGCCGTCGGCGCGGACGAACTCGGCCCCGTGTGCCTGCGCGGCGTCCTCGATCAGTGGAACCCCGGCCGCGGCGGCGACGGTACCGATCGCGTCCAGGTCGACCGGCAGACCGTACAGGTGGACCGGCACGACCGCCCGGACCCGGTCGACGACCGCCTTGAGCGCGTCCGGGTCCATACCGCCGGTCGCGGGCTCGACCTCCACGAAGCACGGCCGGGCGCCGAGCCAGCTCACCGGCTCCGCCGTGGCGACGAAGGTGTGCGCCGGCACCGCCACCTCGTCCCCGGGCCCGATCCCGAGGGCGGCCAGGCTCAGGTGGATCGCGGCGGTCCCCGACGACACGCCGACGGCGTGCCGGGCGCCGCAGAAGGCGGCGAACGCCGACTCGAACTCGCCGACCTCACGACCCAGGATGAAGCGTGCCTCCTCCAGGACCGGCCGGATGGCCGCGTCGATCTCCGCACGGTGCCGGGCGTACGAGGCGGTCAGATCGACCAGCGGAATGTGGGGCATGGCGAGCTCCTGTTCGTGCGCGGCGGTGGGTTCGGCGGGCCGGGGTCGTCAGGAGACGACGGGCGTCAGTCCGGACGGCGACGGCAGACCGGACGGCGTGTCGCCGGTCCGGGGCCGGGCGAGCCGGGGAACCTCGACCCGCGGCACGGCGACCGTGGCGCCGCCGGCCCGCAGCGAGGCGTCGACCGCCTCCAGCACCGCAACGACCCGGGCGCCGTTCCAGCCGTCGGTGCGGGGGCGGGCGCCGGTGCGGACACAGTCCAGAAAGTGCGCGATCTCCAGGGCGAGCGGCTCGGCCGCGGGCAGGTCCGGCACGTGCACCGCGTCGTCGCGCAGGCGGTAGCGGCGGACGCCGTTCCCGTCCGGTTCCACCGGCTCGGCCCCCTTGTCGAACACGGTCAGCCGCGCCTCGGGCCTCATGTCGTCGTAGACGAGCATCCGCCGGGTGCCGACCACCGTGGTACGGCGCGTCTTCGTCGGGTCCAGCCAGCTGACGTGCATGTGCGCGACCACGTTCTGCGGGTAGCCGACGGTGACGAACGTGACGTCCTCGATGCCGTCGTACAGGTATCGGCCGCCCTGGGCGGCCACCCACCACGGATCCGTGCCGAGGAGGTGGTTGGCGATGGACACGTCGTGCGGTCCGATCGACCAGAACGCGTGCAGGTCGCTCTGGATCCGTCCCAGGTTGAGACGCTGCGAGTGCAGGTAACGGACGTCGCCGATCTCACCGGTGCGGATGTACTCGCGCATCCGTTCCACCGCCGGGACGTACTCGAAGGTGTGACCGACCATCAACACCAGTCCGGCCCGGTCCGCGGCCTCGGCAAGTTCGACCGCGTCGGCGAGTGACGTCGCCAGCGGTTTCTCGACGAAGACGTGCTTGCCCGCGGCCAGGGCCTGCCGGACCAGCGGCGCGTGGCTGACCGCCGGGGTGGCGATCAGGACGGCGGTGACCTCGTCGTCGCCGAGGACCGCGTCCGGGTCGTGGGTGACCCGGACGCCCGGGTAGAGCGCCGCCGCGGCCTGCCGCCGGTCCGGGTGGGTGTCGACCAGGTAGCGCCAGTGTGACCGGGCGAGCCGGTCGAGGTTGCGGGCGAGGTTGGCACCCCAGTAGCCGAAGCCGATCAGGCCGATCGTCGAGGTCACGATGCCGTCTCCACAGGATCGAGGCTGTTGTCACGAACGAGGTCGGTGAACCGGGGTGGCCGGTGTCGCGGGAGACGTCGACGAGAGGTGCCCCCGCCGCCGAACGCGACACGTCCGCAGGGGGGCGGGATGCTCGTTCGGCCGGCGTGGTGTGTCGACGGCGGTGTCGCCGCTGGTCCCGCCGCGGGTCACCGGAATCGTGCTACCCGGCCCCGCGACCCGCCAGCCAGTTGTCCACTTCCCGACCTGTCAGGACGACCGGAACGACGACGGCTGGCCGTTGCGGGTGTACGGCACCAGCGCCGGTCGTGGTCGGGTGTCTGGCTGGCCGCAGAGCCAGGCGAGACGCTCGATCAGCTTCTCGGGATCGTCGAACGGGTCCAACGCGGTCACCTCGGCCGGGTTCAGGGCCGGCACCGGCACATGGGAGATCAACGGGTGCAACGGCCGGCTGTCGACCTCCCCGGTCCCGAAGAGCTCCTCGTGGAGTTTCTCGCCGGGGCGCAGCCCGGTGTAGACGATCTCGGCCGGCCGCGACGCCTGCGCCGCGAGCTGGCGGGCGACGTCGTCGATGCGGACCGGCCTGCCCATGTCGAGCACGAGCGCCTCGCCGTCGCGGCCGATCGCCGCGGCCTGCAGCACCAGGTGCACCGCCTCCTGCACCGTCATCAGGTAGCGGGTGACCTCGGGATGGGTGACCGTGATCGGAAGTCCCGCCTCGATCTGCGCGCGGAACGCCGTCACCACCGAGCCGCGGCTGCCGAGGACGTTGCCGAAGCGGACACTGAGGAACGTCCCGTCGTAGACGGAGGCGGCGTACGCGGTGAGTCGTTCGGTGATCCGTTTGGAGTAGCCGAGGACGCTGACCGGGTTCGCGGCCTTGTCGGTGGAGATGTTGACGAACCTCGACACGTTGCGACAGGCCTCGAGCACCGCGAGGGTGCCCCAGATGTTCGTCTGCACCGCCTCACCGGGATGCTGCTGCAGCAGCGGCAGGTGCTTGAGCGCGGCGGCGTGGAAGACGATGTCGGGTTGGCGTTCGGCCATGATCCGGGCGAGCCGTTCGGCGTCGCGCACGTCGGCGAGGATCAGCTCGGAGGTGTCCAGCAGCGCCCGGCCGGAGAGGGACAGCTGCAGGGCGTGCAGCGCCGACTCGTCCCGGTCGAGCATCATCAGCTCGGCCGGATCGGCCCGGGCGATCTGCCGGCACAGCTCGGCGCCGATCGAGCCGCCGGCCCCGGTCACCAGGATCCGGCGGCCGGTGAGTTCGCTGTCGGCCGTCTTCAGGCTCGCCACCACGTGGCGTCGGCCCAGCAGGTCGGTGATGTCCACGTCCCGGACGTCGGAGACGCTGATCCGGTGGTCGACCAGCTCCCGGACCGGGGGGAGCACCTTGAAGGCGACCCCGGCGGCCAGGCTGGCGCCGCGCACCTCGCGGATCAGTTCGGCGTCCGCGTTGGCGACGGAGAAGATGAGGGTGCTGGCGCCGGTCCGGGCCACCGCCTCGGCGATGTCGTTGCGGCCGCCCAGCACCCGGACCCCGTTGAACCGGAGGTGCCGCTTCTCCGGGTCGTCGTCGAGGAGCCCGACCGGCAGGTAACGGCCCCGCGGATCGCTCATCATCGCCTGCAACAGCGCCTGTCCGGCCGCGCCGAGTCCGAAGAGCAGGACCGGGGTCGCCGACCGGACGGGCGGGCGTAGCGAGCGGTCGCGCCGGTACCGGTGGACGGCACGCACCGACAGCATCAGCAGCAGGGCCAGCGCGCCACCGACGACCGGGGTGCTGGCGGGCACCGGCCGGTCCGCCGTGGAGAGCACGGCGCCGAGCAGCACCGCGGCGGTGCAGCCGACCGTGCCGGCCAGGGCCCGCGCCTCGCCCAGGCTGCCCAGTGGGTACCGCCCGTGACAGAGCCGGCCGAGCGTGGTGACACCGCCGTGCAGGACCGCCGCCACCAGGCCGGTGCCGACCACGGACAGCACACGGTCCGCGGTGAGGTCGAACTCGTACCGGGCCCAGGCCGCGACGAGGAAGCCGCCGATCCAGGACGCGACGTCGGCGGCGAGCCACAACGCCGTACGCCGCCACACGGCCACGCCTCGGCGTCTGGGACGGCTGTCGTCCGATGTCGCTCCGGCGCGCCCCGGTGCCTCGCTGGTATGTGGCATCTGTTGCTCCCTTGACCGTGAAACGGCGCTCCCTGGTGACGGTGAAACGGCTGGACCGGCCCGGCGGAATCGAGCGCGAGGAACGCCGGTAACAACACATATCGGATGTGCCCGGTCCGCCGGGTCGGTTTCATACTTTTCGCGACCACCGCTTTTCCGTGCGTGACCCGGGGACGGTTGCGTCGTTTGTTCGTCGGGTGACCCGGGACGGGGGAGAGGAAAAGCGTTGAAGATTGTCGTCACCGGAGGAGCCGGCTTCATCGGCTCCCACGTGGTACGCGCACTCGCCGAGGTGCCGGAGGTCGGCGAAATCGTCGTGGTCGACGATCTGTCGACCGGCTCCCTCGACAACCTCGTCGGTCTGCCGTCCCGATTCGTGTGCGGATCGATTCTCGACCGCGAGATTCTCGACGACACGGTCCCCGGCAGTGCGAGCATCATTCACCTGGCGGCGGTGCCGTCCGTACCGCGGTCCATTGCCGACCCGATTCGCAGCCACCACGCGAACGCGACGGGCACGCTGATGGTGCTCGAAGCCGCCCGACGCCACGGGGTTCCCCAGGTCGTCCTCGCCTCCTCCTCGTCGGTCTACGGCGGCAATCCCGCGTTACCGAAACAGGAGGCCCTGCGGCCGATGCCGCTGAGCCCGTACGCGGTGTCGAAGCTGGCGACCGAGGCGTACGCGGTCGCGTACGCCGCCTGCTACGGCCTGTCGGTGCTGCCGTTGCGGTTCTTCAACGTCTTCGGGCCCGGGCAGGCGGCCGACCACGCCTACGCCGCGGTGGTGCCGGCGTTCGTCTCGGCGGCGCTGGACGGGCGTCCGCTGCGGGTCTTCGGCGACGGCCGGCAGACCCGCGACTTCACCTACGTCGGCAGCGTCACCGCGGTGATCGTCGAAGCCGTCCGGCGCCGGGTGTCGGCGCCGGACGCGGTGAACCTCGCCTTCGGCACCCGGACCTCCCTGCTGGGCCTCATCGCCGAGCTGGAGGCGGTGCTCGGGCATGCCGTCGAGGTGGTCCACGAGGCGCCCCGGCCGGGCGACGTCCGGGACTCGCAGGCGGACCCCACCCGGCTGCGGGAACTGTTCCCCACGGTGCGTCCCCAGCCGTTGCGGGTGGGCCTCGAGGCGACGGTCGCCTGGATGTCCGACCGCGTGCCCGCCGGCCGGTAGCCACGACATGCGCGGGTCGGGGCGGCAGACCGCCGCGCTTGCGCCCTCGACCGGCACCGGGCCGGCCGGGGTGACGGGGGACGGACCGGCCCGGCCGGCCGAGGCGGGGCCGGACAGGTCACCGACGGTGGTGGCGGCGTCGGCCCCGGCCGGGGCCGACGCGACCGCGGCCGGGGCCCGGAGTCGGCGGCTGGCCTCCGGGATCGTTACCGCGCTGCTCAGCCGGGCCACCGGAGCGGTCGTTCCGCTGGTCCTGATCCCGATCACGCTCTCGTACCTGGGCGCCGAGCTCTACGGGCTCTGGATGGCGGCGACGGCACTCACCGGAATGGTCGCCTTCGCCGACCTGGGGCTCGGCAACGGGCTGATGACGAAGCTGGCGCCCTGCTACGCCGAGGGCGACACCGAGCGGGCCCGCCGCTACGTCTCCACCGCGTACCTCATCCTGCTGGTGGTCTCGGCCACGACCTGCGGCCTGCTCTGGCTGCTGTCGCACGTGATCCCCTGGGCCGCGCTGCTCAACGCCGACGGGACCGCCTCGCCGGCGGACGCCCGGGCGGTGGCGCTGGTGTGCCTGACGGCGTTCGTCCTGAACATCCCGCTCGCGCTGGTCGTCCGGGTCCAGTACGCGTACCAGCAGGTGGGGCGGAGCAACATCTGGCAGGCGGCGGGGAGCCTGGCCGCACTGCCACTCACGCTGGGGGCGGTGCACGCCGGACTGCCGCCCGTCGCGGTCGTCGCGGCCACCGTCCTCGGGCCGGTGCTGGTCAACCTGGTCAACACCGGCTGGATGTTCCTCCGCCAGCGGCCGGACATCGCCCCGCGCCCCGGCGCCGTCGACCCGCGACTGGCCCGGGAACTCCTGCGGCTCAGCGGGCTGTTCTTCCTGCTGACCATCCTGTGGTCGGCGGCGCTGCAGGCGGACACCCTGGTCGTCGCCCACGCGCTGGGCCTGGCGAGTGTCACCGCGTACGCCGTGCCGGTACGCGTGTTCAACCTGCTCGGTCTCCTGGTCACCCTGGTCAACCTTCCCCTGTGGCCGGCGAACGGCGACGCCCTGGCGCGCGGCGACCTGGGCTGGGTCCGGCGGACCACCCGGCGTATGACCCTGTTCTCCGTATCGGCGGTGCTGCTGCCCGCCGTCGGCCTGGTCCTGGTCGGCGGCCGCCTCGTCGACACCTGGTTTGGCGTCCCGGCCGGTGCGGACCCCTGGCTGCTCGGCGGGCTCGCCCTGTGGATGGTGGCGCTCGCGGCGGTCTCCCCGCGCGCCATGGTGCAGAACGCCGCCGGGGTGGTCCGGCCGCAGCTGCTCGGGGTGTCCCTCTACCTCGTCCTGTCGGTGGGCGCCAAGTGGTACGGCGCGACGCGGTACGGGGTCGTCGCCGTCCCCTACCTGTCGGTGGTTGGCTACGTGCTCACCGTCGTCCCCTGCACCGTCTACGGCTACCGGCGGGCCCTGACATCGGCCGGGGGTGGTCCCGGCCGACCACGCCGGACCGAGAACCGGGCTCACCTGACCGAGGTTGGCGAAGTATGAACAGACATTCGGTGGCGACGCGGATCCGGACCCTGGCGCCGGGAATTCCGCGGTCGCGTCGGGAACTGCTGGCGTCCCTGCACCTCCTGTCGACCCTGCGGTCGATGGGTTGGCACCGGTCGACGAAAGCCGGGGCGCCGGTCGACGCCGTCGGAGACCCGCACCCCTGGTTGACCTACTCCGCCGTGAGCTGGCTCGATCGGGTGCTGCGGCCGGGCGTGCGGGTCTTCGAGTACGGCGCCGGGGCGTCGACGTCCTGGTTCGCCCGCGCCGGCAGGGTCAAGGAGATCGTCGCCGTCGAGCACCACCCGGAGTGGTTCGCCCGGCTCCCGCAGCCGGCGAACGGCCGGATCGTCCACGTGCCCTGCACGGGCACCTGGTGGGAGACGGACGAGCGGGCGCCGTACGTGCGCGCGGTGGCGCAGGGTGCGCCCTGGGACGTGATCGTCATCGACGGCATGGGCCGCAACACGTGCGCCCGTGTCGCGGTCGACCACCTCACCCCGGCCGGTCTGGTGATCCTCGACGACACCGACAACGCCGCGTCCCTGCCGGCCCAGGAGGCGCTCTCCGGCCGCGGGCTCGGTCGCCTCGACTTCTGGGGATTCAAACCCGGACTCGGCACCCGGCTGTGCACGTCGGTGTTCAGCAGGAACTTCGACGTATGGCTCACCGGGCTCTGACCGGCCCGGGTGGCCGGCCGTACGGTCCGACCCGGCTGGTGATCGTCGCGGCGCCGAACCCCATTACCGGCAGATCCTGGCGGGGTTCCGTAGCAGGGGAGGGAACACGGTGACCCGTTCGACACGGCGTGGTGGTTGGGTGGCCCTCGTCGGTCCCTTCCGATTCCCCTGGGGACAGGCGAATTCCCGCCGGGTCTTCGGGCTCGCCGGCTCCCTCGCCGTCGCCGGGTACGACGTCGTGGTCGTCAGCGGTGAGGACGGGCCCGCGACCCGGACCCGGCTGGCCGAGGTCGACGGGCCGGGGACCGTCTGCTACCTGGGGGTCGGCGAGATTCCGCCGGTACATGCCGGTCGGCTCGCCCGGTCGGCGCGGTGGTTCCTGTCGTGGGGTCGGCGGACCGTGCACTGGCTGGACGCACAGCCGACGAGGCCGTCACACGTCATCGTCGCCGGCGGCGACGCACCCTACGCGGCGCACCTGCGGCGCTGGTGCGCCCGGAACCGGGTGCCGCTGGTCGCCGACGTCGTCGACTGGTACACCCCGCGTCAGCTTCGTGGCGGGCTCCTCGGTCCGCCGCACCTCAGCGCCAAGCTCGCACTGCGCTACCACTACCCGCGGTGTGACGGCCTCATCGTGGTGAGTTCCTTCCTGGCGGAGCACTACCGGCGTCGGATGGAGCGGGTACTGCTGGTTCCGCCAACGCTCGACGTGCGGAACCTGCCGGTGTTTCCCCGCCCGGTCCGGGCCGACGCACCCGGGCTCAGCCTGGTGTACGCCGGCACCCCGGGCCGTAAGGACCTGCTCGCCGACATCATCCGGGCGGTGGGCCGGCTGCACCGCGAGGGCGCCGCGGTGGAGCTGCGGACCTACGGTCCCTCCGAGACACAGGTGCGGCAGCTGCTCGGTGGGGAGCCGGTTCCGGGCGGGGTGCGGATCCTCGGGCGGCTGCCACAGCACGAGATGCCGCGGGCGGTGCAGGAGGCGGACTTCAGCGTCCTGCTCCGCAGGCCGACCCGTGCGAACCAGGCGGGATTCCCCACGAAGTTCGTCGAGAGCCTCGCCAACGCCACACCGGTGATCGCCAACCTCACCAGCGACCTGGGGCGCCATCTGCGCGACCGGCGGGAAGGGCTGGTCTGCGGCGACTGCTCCGTGGCGGGCCTCACCGCGGCCCTCCGGGTGGCGCTCCGGCTCGACACCGCCGAGCGGAAGCTCATGCGGGAGGCGGCGCGGCGACAAGCCCGCGCCTCGTTCGACTACCGTGGGTACGCGGAGCCGCTCGGAGCGTTCCTCGACGGCCTCCGTCGGTAGAGGTCGGACGGCGGCGTCGGTGGTGGCGTTCGCGCTGCCACCGGGTGATCCGGTCCGGGTGATCCGGTCATCGGGTGGTTCGGCTACCGGTGGGTCGGCACGGCGGGGTTGACGTGGGCCGCCGCCTCGGTCGCCTCGCGGACGGCCCGGTAGAAGGCGGTCCGCCGGGGCGCCAGACGCTCGTCCGCGAAATCGGCCGCGCGGGCCAGGTTGCGGGCCGAGGCAGCGGTCATCCGGGACGGGTCGGCCAGGAGGCGCCGGATCGCGGTGGCGAGGCCGGCCACGTCGTCCGGGGCGACGAGGTCCTCCGGCGCCAGCAACTCGGGTATCCCGCCCACCGCCGAGCCGATGGCGGGCAGACCCCGCGCCATCGCCTCGATCAGCGCCTTGGGCAGTCCTTCGGTCCGGGACGGCATCACGAACAGGTCGGCGGCGTCCAACTGCCGGCGTACCGCGTCGCCGGCGGGCAGCGCGCCGACCAGGAGCACCTTGTCGGTCACCGCCAGCCGGGCCGCGAGCGCCTCGATCCGGGGGCGGCACCGGCCGTCGCCGACGTGGACGAGCCGCACCGCGGTTCCGGTCGCCACCAACCGGGCGAGCGCCGCCACGAGTGTGTCGACGCCCTTGTACATCTGCTCCAGTGTTCCGACCGAGATCAGCGTGGCGACCGCGGGCGTACGATCGACCCGGCGCGGTCGCGGCACGTACGCCGCGGCTGGCAGGTCGATGCTGGAGTACGCCGCGGTCACCGCCCCCGCCCTGGCCGGGTATCGCGACTGGAGGTAACCCTCGGTCACGTAGGCGGCCGCCAGCGCGGTCCGGCACTGGTGCCGCAGCCTCGCGGTCTCCCGGTGGCGCAGCAGGGGACGCGCCGGGTGTGCGACGACGCCGGGGGCGAAGACGTCGTACGGGTCGCCCACCACCTCGATCGCGTAGGGCTGGTGGGTTCGTGTCCGCCACGATGCCAACAGGGATCCGATCGGGGACGGCACCCGCAGAATGACCGCGTCCCCGGGCTCCGCGGCCGCGCGCACGGCCCGGACGACGGCGCCACGTCGGACCAGGTACTGCCGGGGACCGACGTAGCAGGGGACGGGCCAGACCTCGACCCCGGCGCCGTCCACCCGGTGGGCACCGTCCGCCGGTTCGGACACGTTGGCGACCCGGGCGACGACCCGGACCCGGTCGAAGGCCGAGAGGTAGCGGGTGAAGAACCGGTAGGCCGGCCCGTCCCGTGTCCAGACCGCGCCGTCGGGCGTCCGGGAATACCGCGCCTCGACGGTCACCACGACCCTGCCGCACCGAGAAATGTTCACGGAAATTCCTCCGTATCGACGTGAGGCGTATCTGTTCAGAATAGAACGATTCAGGGCGGGGCAGGGGTGTGTTCGACATCCGCACCATCGCGCGTCAATCGCCGCGGTTATGCGCGTGTCCTACGCCCTGTCGCGTCGTTGACTGATTGTCGTGGCGGAAATATTTTCCCGGCCTCACCGTGACCGCGGTGGATGTGGCCGGGGCGGTCGGAAGGCCGGAGGTGCACGCGGCGTGGGCAACAGATGGGACGATGACATGCACGTGGTGATAATGGCCGGCGGCAAGGGAACCCGACTGAGGCCATACACGACCGCGTTGCCGAAGCCTCTGGTGCCGATCGGTGACAGCCACGCGATTCTGGAGATCGTCCTGCGTCAGTTGGCGGCACGGGGCTTCACCCGGGTAACCCTGGCGATCAACCATCTCGGTTCACTGATTCGGGCATTCGTTGGTGACGGCTCGCGTTTCGGTCTGCGCGTCGACTATGTCGAGGAACGCGTGTCGCTTTCCACCATCGGGCCGCTCTTCGGGATCCGGGACCGGCTCCCGGAGCACTTCCTCGTGATGAACGGGGACGTCCTCACCGATCTCGACTACGCGGATCTGCTGCACACCCACGCCTGCTCGGGAGCCCCGCTGACGGTCGCCACCTGTCACCGCACGGTCCACGTCGACTTCGGTGTTCTCTCCGTGGAGAACGGCAGGATCGTCCGGTTCAGTGAGAAGCCCACCCTCGAATACCGGGTCAGCATGGGTGTCTACGGCCTTTCGGCCCGTACGATCGCCTCCTACCCGGAAGGGCTCGCGTTCGGCTTCGACCAGCTGATGCTGGACCTGCTCGCCCGGGGCGAGCAGCCGGCGAGCTACGACTTCAAGGGCTTCTGGCTGGACATCGGCCGCCCGGAGGACTACGACGAGGCCAACCGCAGGTTCGACGCGCTCAAGCCGATCCTGCTGCCCACCCTGGTGCCGGAGCCGGTATGACCCGGGTGCTCCTGTTCGGCGCGTCCGGCTTCCTCGGTAACCACGTGCGGCGGGCTCTCGCGCCGTACGCCTCGCTGACCTGTCCCGGCCGTGACGACTGTGACCTGGTGCGAACCGGGGTCGCCGCACTCGGCGCACTGCTGCGTTCCGTGTCGCCCGACGTGGTGGTCAACTGCACCGGGCGACTGGTCGGAAGCGCCGACGAGCTGGTCGAGGCGAACACGCTGGTTACCGCCAAGCTCGTCGAGGCGGTCGCGACACACGCGCCGCGCGCACGGCTGGTCCGGCTCGGTTCGGCCGCCGAGTACGGCGTGGTGTCCGCCGGCGAGGCCGTGACCGAGGACGCCCCGGTGGCGCCGGTGAGCGCGTACGGCGTCAGCCAGGCCGCCGCGACCCGCTTGGTCGAGCTGGCCGGTGCCGCCGGAAGGGTCGACGGCGTGGTGCTGCGGGTCTTCAACCCGGTTGGTCCCGGGCTGCCGGAGGAATCCCTGCTCGGCCGGGCGGCCGCGCTGCTGCGGCGTGCGATCGCGACCGGCGCCGACCACATCTCGCTGGGCTCACTCGCCTCGTACCGGGACTTCGTCGACGTCCGGGACGTGGCGGCCGCCGTGGCTGCGGCGGCCCTGGCCGAGACCCTGCCCGAGCGTGTCCTCAACATCGCCAGCGGGCGTGCCGTCCCGGTGCGGGAGGCGGTCTCGCTGCTCGCCGAGGTCGCCGGGTTTCGGGGCGAGATCCGCGAGGACAGCCCGGCGCCGGAGCGTTCGGCGGCGGTGCCGTGGATGCGTGGCGACGTGCGCCGCGCGGAACGGCTGCTGCGCTGGACTCCCGGGTACGAGTTCTCAGAGTCGGTCAAGGCCGCCTGGCTCGGTCCGGCCGGGTAGGCCGGCCTCGGATGCCCGCGGGCGTCCGAGCCTCGGCCGGAGACGATTCGGGGCGCCGGGTGCCTGCGGGGGGGACCGCCCATTCGCTACAGAGGGGGAAGATTGTACCGGAGGATCGGGGTTGTCGGGCTGGGCTATGTCGGACTGACCCTGGCCGCGGCGCTGGCGCGGCGGGGCTACCAGGTGTCCGGGGTGGACGCCCAGCCACGGGTGCTGGAGGCGCTGCGCCGCGGCCGGCCTCACATCTTCGAGCCCGGGATCGACGAGGTGTTCGCCGAGCACCTGGGCCGGTCCCTGGTCATCGGCAGTAGCCTGCCCGACGACGTCGAGGTCGCGGTGATCTGTGTCTCCACTCCCGTGGACGAGCGGACCCGGCGACCCGAGCTGGGCAACCTCGCGGCCGCGGCGGAGCAGGTCGCCCGGTGGTGCAAACCCGGGACCCTGGTGGTGGTCCGCAGCACCGTTCCCGTCGGTACGAGCCGCAGGGTGGTGCTGCCGCCGCTGACCGACGCCTGGGGGCGGGCCCGGCTGGTGATGGCTCCGGAACGGACGATCCAGGGGCAGGCGTTGCGGGAACTGGTGGAACTGCCGCAGGTCGTCGGCGGGCTTGACGAGGACAGCCTGCAGGCCGGCGTCGCCTTCTTCGGCAATTTCGCCCACCGGGTGGTGCCGGTCTCCAGTCTGGAGGCGGCCGAGCTGGTCAAGCTGGCGAACAACTGCCACACCGACCTTATCTACTCGTTCGGCAACGAGTTGGCGCTGATCGCCGAGCGGCACCGGCTCGACCCGCTGGAGGTCGTCACCGCCGCCAACCTCGACTACCCTCGGCCGGATCTGTGCAAGCCCGGGTACGTCGGCGGCGGCTGCCTGTCGAAGGATCCCTACCTCATGATCAGCAGCGCGGGTGAGGCGGAGCCGTTCCTGGTGGGCGCGGCCCGTCGGTTGAACGAGTACCTGCCGGTCCACGTCGCCACCCGGGTGGTGGAACTGCTTCGCGAGCAGGGACCGGTCGCCGGCGCCCGGCTGGCCGTTCTCGGCTGGGCCTACAAGGGGTGGCCGCCCACCGACGACATGCGGGGCACCCCGGTCGCCGCGATGATGCCGGTGTTCCGCGAGGCCGGGCTGGTGGTGCGGGGACACGACCCGATGGTCCGTGATGACGTGATCCGCCGGTACGGTGGCGAACCAACCAGCCTGGACAAGGCGTTCGCCGAGGCCGACGCGGTGCTCGTGGTGAACGATCATCCCGACTACCGGGCGATCGAGATCGGGTCCGTGCTCGCCGGCAACCGGCCGAGGCTCATCTTCGACTCCTGGAGGATTCTCGACGAGGCACGGATCCGGGCGGCCGGGATCCGATACGCCGGCATCGGGTATCTGCCCGATCCGTCCGGCGTCCCCGCGCCCGTGCGGGACGGGGCGGCGGTGCAGGGCTGATGCGGGCGCTGGTACTCGGTGGTGCCGGCTTCATCGGCACCCATCTGGCCGCCCGCCTCGTCGCCGACGGGCACCGGGTGACGCTGGTCGACGACTTCTCCCGGGGCCGGGACGACCAGCGTCTGGGCGAGCTGCGGGCGCATCCGGCGGTGGACGTCATATCGGCGGACCTGACCAGCGTCGACGCCTGGAGCCGGATACCCCGGGGTTGGGACCAGATCTACCTGTTGGCGGCGGTCGTCGGGGTTCGCAACGTCGAGGCCGATCCGGCGCGGGTGGTGCGGGTGAACACCCTGACCGCACTGCACCTGTTGGACTGGGTCGCGCCGGGGGAGCGGGTCTTCTTCAGCTCCACGAGCGAGGTGTACGCCGGTGGGGTGTCCGCCGGCGTCGTGTCGGTGCCGACCGCCGAGGAGGTCCCGGTGATGGTCGCCGACGTGACCGCGCCGCGGTTCGCGTACGCGGTCAGCAAGCTTCTGGGCGAGGTGGCGTTCCTGCACGTCGCGCGGGCGAGGGGCGTTCCGGCGGTGATCGGGCGGTTCCACAACGTCTACGGCCCCCGCATGGGGACCGATCACGTCATCCCGGAGATGGCCCTGCGCGCGCTGGCCGGGGAGGACCCGTTCCGGGTGTGGGGGTTCGACCAGTACCGCGCGTTCTGTCACGTCGACGACGCGGTCGAGGCGATGCTCCGGCTGATGGACTGCCCGGAGGCGGTCGGGGAGATCGTCCACATCGGCAACGACGCGGAGCAGACCAGCATCGCGGACCTGGCGAGGCTCGTGCTGCGGACGGTCGGGACCACCGCCGTCCTGCAGCCCTTGCCCGCCCCGCCCGGCTCCGTCGACCGGCGCTGCCCGGACATCGGCAAGCTGCGCCGGTTGACCGGCTTCGTGCCGGCGGTGTCGCTGGCGGAGGGGGTGCGCCGCACCGTCGACTGGTATCGGGAGTGGTCGGAGCGGGAGGCCGCGACCACCGTCCGGCCGCGCACCGGCCGTGGGGACGGGGCCGTCCGGACCACACCGGCAGGTGGCCCGGTGCGGGGCGGCCGGACGCGGGCGTCCGCCGCCGAGCACCACTGACCCCTGTACCACCGTGACCCCTGTACCAGACCGGCGTGACGGGCGACGTCGTGGCCGCCAGTCGTCACCGCGTCGTCACCGCCGCTGTCCGGTCCGGCCGGATGTGCAGCGCCAGCCAGATCACCCCGGCCAGCGGTAGGACGTATTTGATGAGGAACCAGATGGTGTTGTCGAGGTCGGCGGTGGGGAGGAAGACGCAGGCCCACAGGGCCGGGGCCAGCAGCTTCGGTCCCAGCGCCGACTCCCGCAGGGCTCGGGCGTAGTACCGCCGGACCCGCCGGACGAGCAGCCCGAGCAGGACGAACGAGGCCACGGCGCCGACGGGTCCGAAGTTCATGACCGCCTCCCCTGCGAGTCCGTAGACCCGGCTCGACCGGAACCCCGAGTCGTACGCGCCCGGTCCGAAGATCACGTCCGTGCCGACGGCGACCTTGTCCGGCGGCCGTTCGGGAAGGAGCCAGCGGGGCACCAGGAAGGCGACGTCGCCGACGTAGCTGATCCCGTAGGCCAGCTCCGCGTCCCTGCGGAGCTGACGGTCGAGCACCAGTGCCTGGATGTCCGCCCGGGAGAGGTCCCCCAACAGCAGTACGGGGAGATCCCGGCCGGTCTCGGCCGACAACTCCTCGACGCTGCGGGTGCCCCGCGCGGCATCGAGGACCTCAAGACCGGCGGACTTGTAGAAGCCGTACCCGTACATGAACACGGAAAGGAAGAGCAGGAAAACGAGGAGCGACTTCCGGGAGATCCTGGCCACCAAGAGGTGGACGAGGGTCAGGCCGATCAGGATCGGCCAGATCGCGTTGCTCCGGCTGCCGCGCAGCCCGCCCACGAAGAACTGCGTCCCGGCGAGCGCGATCACCAGGAGGAGCAGGACCACCCGGCGTTCGGCGAGCACGCGCCGCCAGCGTACGACGACGAGCGCGAAGATGATCATCGGGAAGGCCTCCGCGACGATCAGGAGCCAGCCCAGTCCGGCCAGTCGGCTGCGCTCCAGTCCGCCCGTCATCGCGCTCAGGTAGCCGGAGATCCCGCCGAAGATGGTGATCTCCACGACGAACGCCAAGACACTCACCGCCGCGGCGAGCGACCCGACCGTGTAGAAGACGGGAAGGTTGAACGACCTGAGGCGGTGTCGGGGTCGGGCCCGGTCGGCGGGGAGCAGGACGAGTCGGTAGCCGCAGAGGCCGACGGCGTTGAGCATCGCCATCGTGCCGAGTGCCTCCCGCCAGTCGACCGGGCCGACGACGTACCGGGGCCAGTGGTCGAGCATGACGTTGAGTATCGGCGCCAGGTAGAACAGGTGAACGCCGAGCAGGCCCAGCACCGCCTGCGGGTCGAAGATCTCACGCCGTCGCAGCGCCCAGTCGATCGCGTCCACGCTGATGAGCACGCCACACACCGTCACCGGGATGAGGAACCAGTGCCGCAGCCGCGGGTCGAGGAGTGCCAGCGTCGCGCTGACCGATGGAAGCAGGAGACCGGCGAACAGCAGGCTCGCACCGTCGTCCCAGGCGCTCCGCCGGATCGGGTGGTGGATTCGGACCGGGTCGAGGGCGTTGCACCGCGTCGCTACCGGCGTGTCCACTCGGCACACCGCCTTCCGGTATCCCAGCTGTCTGGTTCGGCGCCACGGGCCGTCAGCCGCGGGCCGCGGGTCCGGCCGAGCGGGTGGCCCGTGCCAGGGGAGGGGTTCAGCGCGGGGTGGTGCGCCACAGGGCCCTCCACTCCCGTACCGCGTGATCCAGCAGGAAGGGCGACGACCGGAGCCTGCGGCGGATCTCGTCCCGTCGGGCAGTCGAGGCCCGCGCCTGGCGCAGGACGGCGTCGGCCCAGCCGGCTGCGCCGGCCGAGAGCGGCAGCAGGGTCAGCCCGGACAGGTGTGCGGTCAGCTCCCGGAGGCAGGGCAGGTCGTTCGCCACCACCGGCACGCCAGCGGCCAGGGCCTCCAGGACCACGCCGGGCAGGCCCTCCCAGCGGGAGGGGAGCAGCAGGACGTCCGCTGCGGCCAGCACCGAGGCGATCTCCTCGGTCTCGCCGGCGAGCAGGACGGACGGGTCGTCCACGATTTCCGGATGGGCCGAGGTGAGGTCGTCGGTCCCACCCGGACCCACCACCAGCAGCCGCGTCTGCGGCCACCGTTCGCGGACCACGCGGTGTGTCTCGACCAGAAACGGACGGTTCTTCACCGCTGCGGCGCGGCCGATGTGCACCAGGACGCAGGCGTCGGTCGGCAGGCCCCAGCGCCGCCGGGCGGCCCGGCGGTCCCAACCGTCCACCCGATCCGTGGCGACGCTGTTGTAGAGCACCCGGTAACGCCGGTCGCCCTCCGGCGGGCCGGCCAGCCGCAGCGCCGCCGCGGTCACACCGACCACGTCGGTGGCGGTGCGGCGTAGCAGCCGTCTGAGCAGTGCCCGGCGGACGCGCCACGGCAGGCTGTCTGGTCGTCCGTCACTCTCGCTCCACATCCGCGCCACCCGGACCGGGACCCGGGCGACCATCGCCACCAGGAGCACGACCGCGCTGACCAGGCTGACGTGGGCGACGACGACGTCCGGCCGGGTCGACCGCAGGCACCGCCACAGCCGTGGCGCGAAGGTGAGGACCGGGGAGAGCGGGCACTGCCGGACCAGGGCGCCGGCGGCCCGGAACTGGCCAGCCAGCCCCCCCTCCCGCCCCGCCAGGGTGACGAAGGTCTGCTCCACCTCGTGGGGCGGCACCGAGCGGCAGATGTCCAGGGACACCGTCTCGGCGCCTCCGCGGTCCAGGCTGCCGATCACGTGGGTCACCCGGACCGCGCGCCGGCCGGCTCCGGCGTGTCGCGGCTGCGCACCGGTCGGAGAGCCGTTCGCCACCGGCGGAGTGGCCATGCCCGTGGGGCTGGTGCCGGTCAACGGGTGTCACCGGCCGGGGTCGGTCGCCAGCCCGGCGAGTCGAGGTGGACAGGATCCACTGTGGGCCTCCGCTGAGTGGACAAGATGACCGAAGACGTTATATCAATCAAATACGTCTGATCGAGGCTGTTTCCTATTACAGCCTGCTTGTCGGATATATGTCCGACCAATCGGACAAAACCATGTTTCCTTCCCTGCTCTGGGGCGTGTCCCCGGCGATCGTTGCTCGTTGCGCGTGATGTGGTCGTCCGGACGCCTCACCCAGGTGAACGTCGGTCGCCGCCACACAGTGACGACGAGGGAGCGACGTTGAGTCTTGACCCCGCCGGCCGCCGGATCCTGATCACCGGCGGCACCGGTTCCTTCGGCCAGACGATGGTCCGGCGGATGCTCGAACGCGACGTGGCCGAGATCCGCGTGCTCAGCCGAGACGAGGCCAAGCAGGACGCCATGCGGCGGGTGATCTGCGACGACCGCGTCCGGTACTACGTCGGCGACGTCCGCGACCCCGACACGGTGCTGCGCGCGACGCGCGACGTGGACTACGTCTTCCACGCCGCCGCGCTCAAGCAGGTCCCGTCCTGTGAGTTCTTCCCGCTCGAGGCGGTCCGCACGAACGTGGTGGGCAGCGCCAACGTCGTCGAGGCGGCCGAGCGCAACGGCGTGCGGTCGGTGGTGATGCTCGGCACGGACAAGGCCGTCTACCCGGTCAACGCGATGGGCATGACCAAGGCGCTGATGGAGAAGGTGGCCCAGGCGCACGCCAGGAACAACCCGACCAGCCCGACCACGGTCTGCAGCGTCCGGTACGGCAACGTGATGTACTCCCGTGGCTCGGTGATCCCACTGTTCATCGAGCAGATCAAGGCGGGTCGGGCGCCGACGGTCACCAATCCCGCGATGACCCGGTTCCTCATGTCGCTGGCGGACTCGGTGGAACTGGTCGAACACGCCTTCCGGCACGCCCGACCGGGCGACATCTTCATCCGCAAGGCCAGCGCCTGCACGGTGGGGGACCTAGCCGTGGCGCTCTGCCAGCTCTTCGGTGCGCCGACCAAGCTCGACGTCATCGGGATCCGACACGGCGAGAAGCTGCACGAGACGCTGGCCAGCCGGGAGGAGCTGGGCCGGGCGGACGACTTCGGCGACTTCTTCCGGGTGCCGGTCGACGACCGCAACCTCAACTACGCCCTGTACGTCTCCGAGGGCGACCCGAACGGCGCGGGCACGACGGACTTCACCTCCGCCAACGCGCCCCGCCTGGCCGTACCGGAGATCATGGAACTGCTGCGCACCCTGCCCGAGGTGCGCGCCGAGCTCGCGGCCCGCGACGCCGCGCTGGTCGAATGAGGCTCGCCCTGACCGGCGCCAGCGGCTTCCTCGGCTGGCACGTCCGGGTCCTGCTGCGGGCACTCGGCTGGCCCGAGCCGGTCGTCCTGACCCGCGCCGAGCTGGCCGACCCGCCGGCGCTGGCCGCGCGACTCGCCGGCGTCGACCGGCTGCTGCACCTGGCCGGGGTCAACCGCGGCGATCCGGCCGACGTGGCGACGGGAAACGTCGAGCTGGCCGCGGCGCTGGCCCACGGGCTGCGCCGGTGTGGGGCGTCCGGACCGGGCACCATCGTCTTCGCCAACTCCGTGCAGGCCGGCAACGGCACTCCGTACGGCGACTCCAAGGCGGTGGCGGCGGACACGCTGGCCGCCGCCGCGGCCCAGACGGGGGCGGACTTCGTCGACCTGAGGCTGCCGAACCTGTACGGGGAACACGGCCGCCCGCACTACAACTCCGTGGTGGCCACCTTCTGCCGGGTGCTCGCCGAGGGCGGTGTCCCACAGGTGCGCCAGGACCGCGAGCTGGCTCTCGTACACGTGGGCGACGCCGCGGCCCGACTCGTCGGGGTTGCCACCGAGGGCGGTGCCTGGGACAGCGCGATGCCGCCGCTGCGGATCGGCGTGCGGGAACTGGCCGAGCGGCTGGGCGCCATCGCGGCGACCTACCGCGCCGGGGAGATCCCACCGCTGGTCCACCGGCACGACGTCCGGCTCTTCAACACCTACCGGTCGCACTGCTTCCCGGCGCACTACCCGCTGCCACTGACCCGACACAGCGACCAGCGGGGCACCCTGGTGGAGGTGGTCAGGGCGCACGGTGGTACCGGGCAGACCTTCTGCTCGACCAGCCGCCCCGGCGTGGTGCGCGGCGAACACTTCCACCTGGCCAAGGTGGAACGCTTCGTCGTGCTGCGTGGCAACGCCGAGATCCGCCTGCGCCGGGTCGGGTACCCCGACGTGGTCCGGTTCGCGGTCAGCGGTGACGAGCCGGTGGTGGTGGACATGCCCACGATGTGGGCCCACAACATCACCAACACCGGCACCGACGAGCTGGTCACCCTCTTCTGGACCAACGACCTGTTCGACCCGGCCCACCCCGACACCTATCCCGAGCCGGTCGAGGGCACGGAGAGGGCACCGGTGGTGGTGGGATGACCGCCGCCGGAGCATCCCGCGCCGCCGCGGGGACCCGGGTGATGACCGTCGTCGGGACCCGCCCGGAGATCATCCGTCTCTCCCGCGTGATCGACCGGCTCGACCACACCCTGGACCACGTACTGGTGCACACCGGGCAGAACTGGGACCGGTCGCTGTCCGACGTGTTCTTCACCGAACTCCGGCTGCGGCAGCCCGACCGGTTCCTCCGGGTGGACACCTCGTCGCTGGGGCGGGTCCTCGGCGGTGTGCTGGTCGGGATCGAGGAGGCGATCACCGAGCTGCGCCCCGACGCGCTGCTGGTGCTCGGCGACACCAACAGCTGCATCGCCGCGCTGATGGCCCGCCGGATGCGGGTGCCCGTGTACCACATGGAGGCCGGCAACCGGTGCTTCGACCTCAACGTGCCCGAGGAGACCAACCGCCGGCTGGTGGACCACGTCGCCGACTTCAACCTGGTCTACACCGAGCACGCCCGGCGGAACCTGCTCGCCGAGGGACTGCACCCGCGGCGGATCATGCACACCGGCTCGCCGATGCGCGAGGTGCTGGAGCACTACGCCGCGGACATCGCCCGATCGACCATCCTCACGCAGCTCGGCCTGGAGCCGGACCGGTACTTCGTGGTCAGCGCGCACCGGGAGGAGAACGTCGACCGCCCGGACCGGTTGCGACGCCTCCTGGAGTGCCTGCGCGCGGTCCGGGATACCTGGCGGCTGCCGGTGCTGGTCTCCACCCACCCCCGCACCCGCAAGCGGCTGGAGGCGCTCACCGCGGACGCGACACTGCTGGACGGGATCACCTTCCACGAGCCGTTCGGGCTGTTCGACTACGTACACCTGCAGACCCGGGCCCGCTGCACGCTGTCGGACAGCGGCACGGTCAGCGAGGAGTCGGCCATCCTCGGCTTTCCCGCGGTGACCCTGCGCGAGTCGATCGAGCGTCCCGAGGCACTGGACGCCGGGGGGATCATCATGACCGGTCTGGACCCGGCCGGGGTGGTCGAGGCGGTCTCGGTGGCGGTGGCGCAGGTCCGGGCCGCGGGCGTGCCCTGTCCCGTGGACTACCAGGTCCCGGACACCTCCCGCCGGGTGGTCGACTTCATCCTCTCCACCGTCCGCCGGCACCACGAGTGGGCCGGCATCCGCCGCTGAGCCGACGCGTGCCCCGGTCCCCGAACGATCCCGTGGCCGGGCCCGGACGTGGTCCCCCGCGACCGGCGACGTGGCTCACCCGCGACCGGCGCCCGTGGTGACGCCGTCGGCACGGGCGCCGACACCGCAGGCCCTCACGCCGCCGGCCGCCTCGATGATGTCGGCGACCCGGGCCGCCGAGACCCGGTTGTCGAAGAGCCGGAGAACCCGGCGCCGCGCCCGGTCACCCCGCACCGCCAGGCGGCCGGACTCGAACTCCCGATAGGCGGCCTCCAACGCGGCGGCCAGCGCTGCCGGGTCGCCGCGCGGCACGACCCACCCGGTCGACTCGTCCACCGTCTCCGGCAGGCCACCGGCGTCGCTGACGATGCTGGGTACGCCCATCGCGCTCGCCTCGAGGACCGCCCCGTGCCCCTCCGACAGCGACGGGCTGACGCTCAGGTCGGCGGCCCGGTGGCAGGGGCGTACGTCGGTCAGCGACTCCAGCCAGGTGACGCTCGGGTCGGTCCGCACCCCGTACCGCCGTATGAGGTCGCGCCGGTGCGCCTCGCCGGCGGCCGTCCACCCGCCGCCGACCAGCAGCAGGTGCGCGCGGGGATGCCGGTCCCGGAAGGTCCGCCAGGCGGTGAGCAGGATGTCGTGACCCTTGATCGCCCGGCCCCGGTGCGCCAGGCGCTTCGGCGGGTAGACGTACGCCACCATCACCACCAGGAACGCGTCCGGGTCGATCCCGAGTTCGGCCCGGGCCTTGGCGCGTAGCTCCTCCCGGGTGGGGACGGTCGCCTCTCCCGCCGGGGGGTCGACCCGGTCCGGGGCGAAGTGTGTCGGGTCGACGCCGTACGTCGCCACCGGACGCCGGGCCGGCGGGCAGCCCAGGGCGCCATAGAGCCCCGAGGTGTGCGCGGTGCCGCAGATGGTGACGTGGTCGAGGCGCCACAGCAGGCGCTCGACCGGCCGGATCAGCGGCGACTCCAGGAACAGCGGCCCGGCGACCATGTGGACCCGGCGCGCCGGCAGGCCGAGGCTGGTCAGCCGGACCGCGAGCGCCGAGGCGTACAGGTGGTAGTGCAGGACGTCGGGCCGCAGCCGGCGGATGAGCCGGCGCAGCCGCCAGAGCCCGGCGAGGGTGCCCGGGGATGGTCGGAACCGGAAGGAGAACGGCGACTCGACCACGTCGAACCCGCGGGCGGTCAGCTCCGCCGTCAGCCGGCCACCCCCCGCCGGAAGCACCACGATGACCTCGTGCCCCCGGCGGCGCAGCTCGGCCACCTGCGCAAGGATCCACATCCCGCCGCTGTTCGTCTTCAGGACGACCGCGATCCGAAGCCGTCGTACCACCGTTTCTCCCTTCCTGGCCGACCGGCGCGTGCGGGCGCGAGCCCGTCCGCGCGGTCCGCGGACCACGCCGTCGGAGGTCACCGCGCCGGCACTCCCTTGACCACCGCGCCGGCGGGGACGTCCCTGACGACGCAGGCGCCGGCGCCGACGATGGCGTCGGCGCCGATCCGCCGGCCCTGGAGCACGACGGCGCCGGCGCCGATCATCACGCCGGTCTCCAGGTGGCAGTCGCCGGAGACCGCGGCGAGGGGGTTGACCGAGACGTAGTCGGCGATGACGCAGTCGTGCGCGACGGTCGAGTTCTGGTTCAGGTGGACGTGTCGGCCGAGCGTGACGTTCGTGGTGATCCGGGCCCCGGCGAAGACGACCAGACCGTCCCCGGCGACGAGGTCCGGCCCGACCGTGGCCGCGGGGTGCACCAGGGTGGCCGCCGGCAGCCCGTACCCGTCGATCCGTGCCCCGACGGTGCGTCGGACCCGCGGGTCGCCGATGCCGAGTGCGACGTGGGTTCCGGGTGGTGCCTGGCGCAGCCACTCGACCGGGCCGAGGTAGGGCACCGCCAGCCGCTGCAGCCGCTTCCGGTTCACCTCCGAGGGACGGTCGTCGACGAAGCCCAGCACCCGCCACCGCGGCCCGGTCTGTGCCGCCGCGTTACCGGCCCGAACGATGTCGAGCAGTTCCCGACCGTGCCCGCCGCAGCCCACGATGACGAGGTCCAGCGTCATCCGGGCAGCCGCCCCGTCCACAGGTGCGCCGGAGTGCCGGAACCGACCGGTACCCCGGATCCACCGGTCGGCGCCGTGGCGCCGTGGGAGCCCGCCGACGGTCCGGTACCGCCGAGGAAGGGCGGGCTGGTGGGGCTGCCGGGCGCGGTGATGCCCCGGCGGCACAGTACGGCGCCGACGGTCTCGACAAGGATGCGGAGGTCCAGGGCGAGGCTGCGGTTGTCGACGTACCACACGTCGAGGCGGAACCGTTCCGCGAAGGGCAGCTCGTTGCGACCCCGGATCTGGGCCAGCCCGGTGATGCCCGGCCGCACCTCGTGCCGGCGGGCCTCGGCCGGGCTGTATCGGTCCAGGTACTCGACCAGCAGCGGGCGGGGACCGACCAGGCTCATCTCGCCGCGGAGCACGTTCCAGAGCGTGGGCAACTCGTCGAGGCTGGTGGCGCGCAGCCAGCGGCCGAGCCGGGACAGCCGGTCACGGTCGCTCACCAGGCCGGCGGTGAGGTCCACCGGGTGCATGGTCCGGAACTTGACCAGCTCGAACAGTTCGCCGTGCCGGCCCGGCCGGACCTGCCGGAACAGCACCGGACGGCCCATCGTCACGGCGATCGCGACGGCGACCGCCGCCATCACCGGCGCGGAGAGGAGCAGCAGTACGACGGCGACCACCAGGTCGAGGAGCCGCTTGGTCAGCTCGTATCCCGCCCGCCCCGTGGCCGCGTGTCCACTCCGCACCGTGGCCACGGACGGGGCCGGGCCGGCGGGCCGTGGCCGGGAAACGTGACCTTCCTGTCGGACGCTCACCGCCGTGCCTCCAGAAACTCCGAGATCGTCTCCAGGACCCGGTTGATCTGCGACTCGGTCAGGGCCGAGCCGCTGGGCAGGGTGAGCCCGTGCGCGAACAGCCGCGCGGCGGCTCCGGTCAGCGCCGCCCGGGCCGAGGCGAAGACCGGCTGCAGGTGCATGGGTTTCCAGACCGGCCGGGTCTCGATGTGCCGCTCGGCGAGGTGGGCGGCGAGGTCGGTGGCGAGCCACCCGGCCTCGGCCGGGTCGACGACGATGACGGTGAGCCAGCAGTTCGTCCCGGGGTCGTGCTCGCCGAGCAGGCGTACGCCGGGCGTGGCGGCGAACAGTTTGGCGTACCGTTCGCGCAGCTCACGGCGGCGGGCCATCATCGCGTCCAGCCGGGACAGCTGGGCGCGGCCGAGGGCGGCGAGCACGTTGCTGAGCCGGTAGTTGTAGCCGGTCTCGGTGTGTTCGTAGTGCGGGACCGGCTGGCGGGCCTGGGTCGCCAGGTACCGGCACCGGTCGATCAGGTCCGCGTCGTCGGAGACCAGCATCCCGCCGCCGGAGGTCGTGACTATCTTGTTTCCGTTGAAGGAGAGTGCGGCGGCCCGGCCGAAGGAGCCGGCGGGCCGGCCGGCGTGTGTCGCGCCGAGCGCCTCCGCCGCGTCCTCGACCACCGGCACCTCCGCCGCCGCGCACCGGGGCAGCAGCCGTGAGTAGTCCGCGCAGGCGCCGAACATGTCCACCGGGATCACCGCGGCGACCCGTTCGCCCGCGGTGGTGAGCCGGTCGAGCAGGTCGGCCAGCAGGCCGACGTCGACGGTGCCGGTGGTCGGGTCACAGTCGACGAAGACGGGCTCCGCGCCGGTGTAGCGCACCGCGTTCGCCGTGGCGACGAAGGTCAGTGTGGGCACCAGCACCACGTCGCCCGGCCCCGCGCCCAGCGCCAGCAGGGCGAGGTGCAGCGCGGCGGTTCCCGAGCTCAGGGCCACCGCGTGCCGGGTGCCGACCCGGTCGGCGACCTCGCGCTCGAACGCGGTGAGTTCCGGCCCGGCGGGTGCGACCCAGCCCGAGCGGAGGGCCCGCAGGACGTACGACTCCTCCAGCGTGCCGACGTCTGGCGGCGACAGCAGTATCTGGCTGGTCATCGGGTCCGGGCACCCACCCGACGCAGGAGGGCGGCAACGGGGTGGATCCGATGGGAAGTCACGGAGCCTCCACGCAAAAACTCTCAAACGCGAATTAACGCTTAAATGCGGATGAAGCTGTCCTTGCAGGACACTACCGCTCTAACGACTTCCGCAGGTGCTTTTTGCGCAGTGGACCGTGATTTCGGATGGGTCGGGTAGTTGACCCGATATCCGGGCGGCCGGTGCGGGCCGCCGGTTAGGCTGTCCGATTACCCGGCGCGGCGGTGGACGGTACCACCGTGCGGGCCGACACGACCGACCGGACCCGACCGGCGTGGCGACGGTGTCTGTCGTGCCGACGTCGGGCAGCCACGGCGCCCCCTCCGGCACCTCGCACGATCGAACGCCGTCACCGGCCGGCGGCCGCCGGGGACGAGGGCCCCGACGGCCGCCGCGGGAACGGTCAGATGAGCCCGGCGCGGCGGAGGGCGTCGGCCATCGCGCCGCCGCCGACGTCGCCCCGGCCCGACCGGGACTGCTGGCCGCCACGTCCCTGCCGGGGCTGCCCGCCGCGCGGCGTACCCCGGCCAGGGCCGCCCCGCTCGGCTCCGCCGGACGGGCGTGGCTCGGAGCCGACCTCGTCCTCCAGCCGCAGGGTGAGCGAGATCCGCTTACGCGGCACGTCCACGTCCAGCACCTTCACCCGGACCACGTCGCCCGGCTTGACCACGTCGCGCGGGTTCTTGACGAAGGTGCGGGACATCGCCGAGACGTGCACCAGACCGTCCTGGTGCACCCCGACGTCGACGAACGCGCCGAACGCCGCCACGTTGGTGACCACACCCTCCAGCAGCATTCCCGGCTTCAGGTCGGCGAGCGTCTCGACCCCGTCGGCGAAGGCCGCGGTCCGGAACGCCGGGCGTGGGTCCCGGCCCGGCTTCTCCAACTCCCGGAGGATGTCGGTGACGGTGGGCAGCCCGAAGGTGTCGTCGACGAAGTCGGCCGGATTCAGCTTGCGCAGCACCGCCGTCCTGCCGATCAGCGACGAGACGTCGCTGCCGGTGGCGGCGAGGATCCGGTGGACCACCGGGTACGCCTCCGGGTGCACGCTCGAGGCGTCCAGCGGGTTGTCCCCACCCCGGATGCGCAGGAAGCCGGCGCACTGCTCGAACGCCTTCGGGCCGAGCCGGGGGACCTGCTTGAGCTGCTGTCGGTTGCGGAACGGACCGTTGGCGTTCCGGTGCATCACGATGTTCTCGGCGAGCCCGGCGCTGATCCCGGAGACCCGGCTCAGCAGCGGCGCGGAGGCCGTGTTGACGTCGACGCCGACGGCGTTGACGCAGTCCTCGACCACGGCGTCGAGCGAGCGGGCGAGCTTCACCTCGGAGAGGTCGTGCTGGTACTGGCCGACGCCGATGGAGCGCGGGTCGATCTTGACCAGTTCGGCGAGCGGGTCCTGGAGCCGGCGGGCGATCGAGACGGCGCCCCGCAGCGAGACGTCCAGGTCGGGCAGCTCCTGGGCGGCGTACTCGCTGGCGGAGTAGACCGAGGCCCCGGCCTCGGAGACCATCACCTTGGTCAGGTTCAGCTCGGGGTGCCGGCGGATCAGGTCGGCGACGAGCCGGTCGGTCTCCCGGCTCGCCGTACCGTTGCCGATCGCGACCAGTTCGACCCGGTGCGCGCGGGCGAGCCGGGCCAGCGTGTCGATCGAGGCGTCCCACTGCCGTCGCGGCTCGTGCGGGTAGATCGTGTCGGTCGCCACCACCTTGCCGGTGCCGTCGACCACCGCCACCTTCACCCCGGTCCGCAGCCCGGGGTCCAGCCCCATCGTCGGCCGGGTCCCGGCCGGCGCGGCGAGCAACAGGTCCCGCAGGTTGGCCGCGAAGACCCGGACCGCCTCGTCCTCGGCCGCCTGCCACAGCCGCATGCGGAGGTCCGCCCCCAGGTGGATGAGGATCCGGGTCCGCCAGGCCCAGCGGACCGTGTCGGCGAGCCAGCGGTCGGCCGGCCGTCCCTGGTCGGCGATGCCGAACCGGGCGGCGATCTGGAGCTCGTACCGGGACGGTCCGGTCGGGACGTCGTCCGGCGCCGGCGCCTCCTCCGGGTCGAGGGTGAGGTCGAGGACCCCCTCCTTCTCACCCCGGAACATCGCCAGGATCCGGTGTGACGGCAACCGGGTGAACGGCTCGGCGAAGTCGAAGTAGTCGGCGAACTTGGCCCCGGCCTCCTGCTGGCCGTCGCGTACCTTCGAGACCAGCCGGCCCCGCGACCACATCTGCTCCCGCAACGAGCCGATCAGGTCCGCGTCCTCCGCGAAGCGCTCGACCAGGATGGCGCGGGCCCCGTCCAGCGCCGCGGTCGCGTCCGCCACCCCGGCGTCCGGGTTGACGAAACCCTCCGCCACGGTCCGTGGATCCTGGGTGGGGTCGGCGAGCAGGGTGTCGGCCAGCGGCTCCAGCCCCGCCTCACGGGCGATCTGCGCCCTGGTCCGCCGCTTGGGCTTGTAGGGCAGGTAGATGTCCTCCAGCCGGGCCTTCGTGTCGGCCGCCATGATCTGCGCCTCGAGTGCGGCGTCGAGCTTGCCCTGGCTGCGGATCGACTCCAGGATCGCGGCCCGCCGCTCGTCCAGCTCCCGCAGGTAGCGCAGCCGCTCCTCGAGGATCCGCAGCTGCGTGTCGTCGAGGGAGCCGGTCACCTCCTTGCGGTACCGGGCGATGAACGGCACGGTCGCCCCGCCGTCGAGCAGTTCGATGGCGGCCCGAACCTGCCGCTCGTGGACGCCGAGCTCCTCGGCGATCCGCTCGTGCACCGGGCGGGGCTGTACAGAGGTTGTCACGATCCTGATTCCGCCTTCTCCCACGGGGGTCCTCCGCCGAAGCATTGTGCCGCACGCCCGTCGTCGGTCACCGGACGGTGGGCCGAGGGCGTGGATGTACCCGTCGTCGGCTCTGGACAACCGAGAGTGATTCGGGTTAGGTCGGCACCGGCTCACCGGATCGACCCGGGCCCATCCGGCCCGTCGACCCGGTGCGCGATCGCCGCCGCGTGGCGGATCGGCCACCGTGGTCGGTCGGCCGCCCGGCGGCCGACCCGAGTCCTACCGTGACCGACGAGGAACATCATGACGCTTCTGGCCGACGATCGGCCCGCCGGCTCCGGCGCGGGCACCGCCGCCGTCCACCCACTGGCCCGGTTGACCGCCGACGAGATCCGGGCCGCCCGGGCCCTGCTCGACCGGCACGACCTGCTCGGACCCACCATCCGGTTCGCCCTGCTGGCACTCGAGGAACCGCCGAAGGAGGTGGTGCTGGCGTACGTCCCGGGCGCCCCGGTGGACCGGCAGGTCCGGGCGGTGCTGCTCGACGTCGCCACCGGCGACGCCCGGACCGTGGTCGCCTCGCTGACCCACGGCGAGATCCGTTCGGTGGTACGCCACGACCCCGGCCGCGACGGACAGCCGCCCATCCTGCTGGAGGAGTTCGTGGCGGTCGACGAGATCGTCAAGGCCGATCCGGGCTGGCGGGCGGCGATGGAACGCCGCGGCATCACCGACCTGGACCTGGTCCGGCCCTGTCCGCTCTCCGCCGGCGACTTCGACCTGCCCGGCGAACGGGGGCGGCGGCTGTTGCGGGTGCTCTCGTTCCTGGCCCACCGTCCCGAGGACCACTGCTGGGCGCACCCGATCGACGGCGTCGTCGCGTACGTCGACCTCATCGAACGCCGGGTCATCCAGCTCATCGACCACGAGCTGCTCCCGGTGCCGCGGGAGGAGGGCAACTTCGACGACCCGGCGTACGTCGGGCCGACCCGGACCACCCTGAAGCCGATCGAGATCACCCAACCGGAGGGGCCGAGCTTCACCGTCGACGGCGACGTGGTGCGCTGGGAGAACTGGAGTTTCCGCATCGGCTTCGACCCGCGGGAAGGGCTGGTGTTGTACCAGCTCAGCGTGCGCGACGGCGACCGGGAACGGCCGGTGGTCTACCGGGCGTCGGTCGCGGAGATGGTGGTGCCGTACGCCGACCCGAGCCCGGTCCGCTACTGGCAGAACTACTTCGACGCCGGGGAGTACCTGCTCGGCAACCAGGTGAACTCGCTGGTGCTCGGCTGCGACTGCCTCGGCGAGATCTACTACTTCGACGCGGTGCTCGCCGACGGCGACGGACAGCCGCGTGAGGTGCGCAACGCGATCTGCATGCACGAGGAGGACTTCGGGGTGCTGTGGAAGCACACCGACCTGTTCACCGGCTCCGCCGAGACCCGCCGGCAGCGCCGGCTGGTGATCTCCTTCTTCACCACGGTCGGCAACTACGACTACGGCTTCTACTGGTACCTGTACCTCGACGGCACGATCGAGCTGGAGGCGAAGGCGACCGGGATCCCCTTCACCTCGGCCTACCGGCCGGACAGCCCGTACGCCTCCGAGGTCGCCCCGGGACTCGGCGCGCCGTACCACCAGCACCTGTTCTGCGCCCGGCTGGACATGACGGTCGACGGGGTCCGTAACGCCGTCGACGAACTCGACATCCGGCCGCTGCCGGTCGGCCCGGAGAACCCGTACGGCAACGCCTTCACCCGGGTGGCGACCCGGCTCACCCGGGAGTCCGAGGGGGTGCGGGACACCGACGCACGGGTCGGTCGGGTGTGGCGCATCTCCAACCCGGAGCGGCGCAACCGGCTCGGCCGGCCGGTCGGCTACCTGCTGCAGCCGGAGGGCTCGGTGCCCCTGCTGGCCGATCCCAGCTCCTCCGTGGCCCGCCGTGCGGGCTTCGCGACCCACGCGCTCTGGGTCACCCGGTACGACCCGGCCGAGCGCTACCCGGCCGGCGACCTGGTCAACCAGCACCCGGGCGGCGCCGGGCTGCCGGCGTACGTGGCGGCCGACCGGTCGATCGACGGGGAGGACATCGTCCTGTGGCACACCTTCGGCCTCACGCACTTCCCCCGGCCCGAGGAGTGGCCGGTGATGCCGGTGGACCGGTGCGGCTTCACGCTGCGCCCGGACGGCTTCTTCGACCGCAACCCGACGCTTGACGTCCCGGCGAGCACGGCGGCGCACTGCGCGACCCGCGACGCGCGGGACGACCATCCGGGCGGCTGCCACTGACGGCTGACCCGGCGGCCACCGACGCCCGCCAGGGTCCTGCCACCGCCGTCCGGCGGTGGCAGGACCCTACCGGCGCACCGTCACGGTGCTGGCCGCGACGGCCGCGTCGACCGCGTTGAGCAGGTCGCGCAGTTCCGGGGGGAGCAGCCGGCGGGCGGCGGCGATCCGGTTGGCCACCGCCGAGCGGTTGGCCGGGGTCAGCGCCCGCAGCAGACCGGCGGACTGGACCAGTCCGGCAAGCGTCGCGGTCCGCGGGTCCAGCGGCTGGTCGGAGCGTTCCAGGATGGCGTTGAGGCGTACCCGGGGCCGGGCGACGCGGTTGGGGTCGAGCCCGGGCCAGCGCACCGTGGTGCGGAGGTTGAGCCCACGGCTCGTCGTCCGGCTGACCACGCCCGCGCTGACCAGCCGGTCACCGACGTGGTCCCGTACCCGGGGTGCGAGGAACTCCAACCAGGACCGCAGCGGATGCCCGTCACCACGGCGCACCATCTCCCCGAGCGCCCGGTCGGTGACCGGCTCCTGCCAGGCTCGGTCGTCGGCGACGTACAGCTGGGAGCGGGCGATCGTGATCCGCCCGTCGAAGAAGAGTTCGCCGATGATCGCGCCCGCGAGTGCCGAATCCACCAGGACGGCGGCGGCGAGGGGCTTGCCGCTGTAGTCGTCGTGCGCGATGAGAAAGAGCTCGTCGGCCAACCGCTCCGTTGGTTGGCCGGGATATCTGGTCATCCATCATCCTTGGCCGGCCGGCTGACGTGCCGGGTCGGTCGGCGTGCATTGTCGATGGTGGAAGGTACCGCCACCGGCACATTCCGTTCAACCCGTTCGATCCCAGTGTCACTCAAGATCATTCTGGCTCGATCTCTTGTCGCAACGCGTGATCGCCCCTACTCTCTCCGATGTTTGTTTGCGAGGCCCTTTCTCGTCCCCTCATACCGAGAGAGATCGACCATGTCATCCAGCTCCCTCCTGGAGTCCGGCCTGCGTCAGGGCCGTCTGGGCACCGTGCACCTGGTCTTCTTCACGGTCGCCGCGTCCGCGCCCCTGACCGTGCTCGGTGGCGGAGTCACCACCATGTACGCGGTCAGCGGCAACGTCGGTGGAGCGCTGTCCTACCTGCTGCTCGCGGCGGTGCTGGCCGTCTTCGCCGTCGGCTACGCGGCGATGAGCCGGTTCGTCTCCAACGCCGGAGCCTTCTACAGCTACGTCGCCAACGGACTCGGCCGGGCCGGTGGGGTGGCCAGCTCGTTCGTCGCGCTGGCCTCGTACAACGCCATCCAGATCGGCCTGTACGGCCTCTTCGGCGCGATCGTCGGGGACTTCGTCTCCGAGAAGATCGGCCTGACCCAGCCGTGGTGGGTCTGGGCGCTGCTGGGGATGGCCCTGGTCGGCGTCCTCGGGGTGCTCCAGGTCGACCTCAACGCCACGGTGCTGGCGGTCCTGCTCGTGCTGGAGTGCGTCGCCGTGGCCATCTTCGACCTGGTCTCGTTCGGCAACCCGGCGGACGGCACGGTGAGCTTCGCCGGCCTCGATCCCGGCAACCTCTTCGCCGCCGGTCTGGGCGCGGTGCTGGCGCTGGCCGTGGCCTCGTTCACCGGCTTCGAGTCCGGGGCGATCTACAGCGAGGAGGTCCGCGACCCCCGTCGCACCGTGGCCCGGGCCACCTACGCCGCGGTCGCCTTCACCGGCGGCTTCTACGCCCTCTCCGCGTGGGCGCTGACCGTGGTCACCGGGCCGGACAAGGTCCAGGCCGTCTCCGCCGAGGCCGGTCCCGGCATCGTCTTCAGCACCCTCGCCGAGCACGTCGGCGGCATCGTCGCCGACCTGGCGTACGCCCTCTTCGTCACCTCGGTCCTCGCCGCCCTGCTCTCCTTCCACAACGGGGTCGCCCGCTACCTGTTCGCCCTGGGGCGGGAACGGGTGCTGCCGGCGTACCTGAGCCGGACCGGTGTCCGCACCGGCGCCCCCGTGGCCGGCTCGCTGACCCAGTCCGCCCTGGCCTTCGGGGTGGTGATCGCCTTCGTCCTGGCCGGCCGCGACCCGGTGCTCGACCTCTTCACCTGGCTCAGCGGCGTCGCCGCGGTGGGGGTCGTGCTGCTGATGACCCTGACCTCGGCCGCGGTGGTCGGCTTCTTCCGCAGGCGGCCGGAGCCGGGGATCAGCCTCTGGCAGCGGGCGATCGCCCCGGGGCTCGCCACCGTGCTGCTCCTCGGCGTGCTGGCCGTCCTCCTGGCCAACTTCGACGCGTTGCTGGCCCCGGAGAACCCGCGCTACCTGGCCTGGCTGCTGCCGGGGATCACGGTGCTCGCCGGGCTGCTCGGGCTCGGCTGGGGGCTGGCGCTGCGCACCATCCGACCGGCGGTGTACGCCTCCGTCGGCCGTGGCCCGGCCGAGACGGTCCCCACCGACGACCCGGCGCTGGCGCTGGCCCGCTGACCGTCCTCAGCCGAGCGTCCGCCACCAACCGTCCACCGGGGGCGGGTGGTCGACGACCACCCGCTCACCGGGGCGGGGGACCGCCAGCCGGACGTGGCGGGCTCTCGCCTCCCGCCAGAGTCGGTCCACCGGTTCGGCCCACGGGTGCGGCGCGAGGTCGAAGGTCGCCCAGTGCACCGGAACGAGCAGGTCGCCCCGTAGGTCCTGGTGCGCGGTCACGGCCTCCTCCGGCAGCATGTGGACGTTCGGCCAGGCGGCCGAGTAGGCGCCCACCTGCATGAGCGTCACGTCGAACGGCCCGTGACGGGCGCCGATGTGGGCGTACCCGTCGAAGTAGCCGGAGTCGCCGGAGCAGAAGACCCGGCGGCTCCGGCCGGAGATCACCCAGGAGGTCCAGAGGGTGCGGTTGCGGCGGAACGCGCGTCCGGAGAAGTGTCGGGCCGGGGTGGCGACGAACTCCAGACCGGCGACGCGGGTCCGCTCCGTCCAGTCCAGCTCGACGATCCGCTCGGGTGGCACCCCCCAGCGCTCCAGGTGGGCACCGACCCCGAGCGGCACCAGGAAGGGCGCGGACTGGTCCCGGCGCAGCGCCCGGACGGTCGCCATGTCCAGGTGGTCGTAGTGGTCGTGTGAGATCAGGACGGCGTCGAGTCGGGGAAGCCGGTGCAGCGGCGCCGGCACCGGGTGGAGCCGCCGGGGCCCGACCCGGGCCGACGGCGAACACCGCTCACTCCAGACCGGGTCGACGAGGATCCGGCGACCCTCGATCTCGACCAGGGTGGAGGCGTGCCCGTACCAGACGACGTTCAGCTCGTCCGGGGTGGCCGGCGGCGGCGCGACATGCTCCGGGTCGACCACCGGAACGGCCGCGGACGGCCGGCGTGTCCCGTTGCCGAGGAGGAGTTCCCGCAGCGTGTCGCGGCTGGGACCGGGCAGCAGGGTCCGGGTGGTGACCGGGTTGCGGAACGTCCGGCCGTCGAAGTGGGGGGAGCGCCGGATCCGGTCGGCCCGGCCGCCCCGGGGGTGCCGGCCGAGCGCGGCCGGCACGTCCCGGACCACCCACGCCGTCGCGGCGAGCGTGGCGAGCGCCAGGGCCGCGTACGCCGTCGACCGGCGACCGGCCCGCGCGGCGGCGAGCCCCGCGTCGCCGCGCCCCGGCACAGCCCGCATCGCCGTCACCCCCCGTCTCGCAGGTAGGGTACGCCGGGCCGGGTTCCGGACGGAGCGGACTCGGCCGAGGTCAGCCGCCGCTGGTCGGCCGGTGGCGGTGGCGGCGGCGCGGGGGCCCGCCGGGTTCGGTCGGGAGGCTCACCGCAGCCAGGAACCGGGGACCCATCGCGGCCCGGGCCTGCACCGCCGGATGGGTGGCGCCGAAGTTGTCCGGGTCGGCCTGGCCGTCGGCGAAGAGGGCGTACGTCAGCACCGGGGCGCCGGCCGGATCGAAGACGACTCCCGCCTCGTGCCGGGCGTCGCCGAACCAGCCCGCCTTGGTGGCGACCCGGGCTCGCTCGTCCGACGACAGCGTGCGGCGGATCCCGTCGTTGAAGGCGATCGGGGCGCGGAGCAGGTTGAGCAGGAACGCGGTGGAGGCGGGCGAGAGCAGGGTGCCGCCGACCAGCGCCCGGAGCAGGTCGTGGGTCTCCCGGGGGGTGCTGCGACCGAGGTAGAAGCGGTTCGGGTCGGCCACCGGCTCGACCTGGGTGTTCGGGAAACCCTTGTCGACCAGGATCCGGTTGAGCTCGGCGGCGGGACAGACGAGCCCGCACAGCCGTACGGCGGTGTCGTCGGAGACGGTCAGCAGCGCGGCGAGCGCGTGCCCGAGCGTCACCGCGCTCGGATAGGCGCCGGCCAGGCCGAAGATGCCGTCGCCTCCGGGCACCACCGTCGCCGCGGTGACCTCCATCCGCTGGTCGAGGGCGAGCAGCCCCCGGTCGACCTTGTCCAGGACCGCGGCGGCGACCGCGATCTTGTTGACGCTGTACGCCTCGACCACCGTGTCCGGGTTCTCCTGGGCCGCCACCCGCAGCACGCCCGTGGGGCAGGCCACCGTGACGTACGAGTACCAGTTGCCGCCGGCCCGAACCCTCTCCCGCCGGTACGCCGCCGCCACCCGCCGGGCCCGGGTTCCGGCCGTTTCCGGTCGCCGGCCCTCCCCGGCCGCGTCGCCGGGCGCCCGCACCGCCGGGCCTGTCCTCCCGCGTGCCCCGGCGGTTGCCACCGTTCCGTCGCCCGGGACCGTCCCGCGGTTCGCCTCGCTCGCCACCTCGCGCCTCTCCGTCCGACAGCGGATCCGCCGCCCTGGCGGCGGTGCGGCGGCGGACGGGGCCGGCCGGCTCCACCCGGCCCGTGGGCCACCACAGGTGACCATGGTGCAGGCCGGCCGTGGCTCAGGTGCCCGGGGTGCCGCTCCGTGCGCGCACGGCCCGCAGGTAGTCGCGGTTGAGCCGGCCGATGGTGGACAGCGGGATCTCCTTCGGACAGACCGCCGAACACTCGCCGATGTTGGTGCAGCCGCCGAAGCCGGCCTCGTCGTGTGCGTCGACCATCCCCACCACCCGGGTCAGCCGCTCCGGCTGGCCCTGCGGCAGCAGGCTCAGGTGGGTCACCTTCGCGGCCAGGAACAGCGTGGCGGAGCCGTTGGGGCAGGCCGCGACGCAGGCGCCGCAGCCGATGCAGGCGGCGGACTCGAAGGCGGCGTCCGCGTCGGCCTTGCGGACCAGCTGGGAGTGTGCCTCCGGTGCGCTGCCGGTCGGCGCGGTGATGTACCCGCCGGCGGCGATGATCCTGTCGAGGTTGCCGCGGTTCACCACGAGGTCCTTGATCACCGGGAACGCCTTCGCCCGCCACGGCTCGATGTCGATGGTGTCGCCGTCGGAGAAGTGGCGCATGTGGAGCTGGCACACCGTGGTCGCCTTCTGCGGACCGTGCGCCACGCCGTTGACCACCATGCCGCAGGCACCGCAGATGCCCTCCCGGCAGTCGTGGTCGAACGCGATCGGGTCCTCGCCGGCCAGGGTGAGCTGTTCGTTGAGGACGTCCAGCATCTCCAGGAACGACATGTCGGGAGAGATGTCGGAGACGGGGTAGGTCACCATCCGGCCGGGGTCGTCCGGTCCCTTCTGGCGCCAGATCCGCAGGGTCAGGTTCACTTGTAGCTCCGCTGGGTGGGGTGGACGTACTCGAAGTGCAGGTGTTCCTTGTGCAGCACCGGCGGACGGTCGGCGCCGGTGAACTCCCAGGCGGCGACGTACGCGAAGTGCTCGTCGTCGCGCTGCGCCTCGCCGTCGGGGGTCTGGCTCTCGACCCGGAAGTGGCCGCCGCACGACTCGGTCCGGTGCAGCGCGTCGATGCACATCAGCTCGGCCAGCTCGAAGAAGTCCGCGACCCGGCCGGCCTTCTCCAGCGCCTGGTTGAGCCCCTCGCCGTCGCCGGGGACCCTGACCCGCTGCCAGAACTGCTCACGCAACGCGCGGACCTCGGCCAGGGCCTTGCGCAGTCCGGCGTCGCTGCGCTCCATCCCGCAGTGGTCCCACATGATCTGGCCCAGCTCCCGGTGGAACGAGTCGACGGTCCGGTCACCCCTGACCGCGAGCAGGCGGTTGAGCCGGTCGGCGACGTCCTCGCGGGCCGCCACCACGTCCGGGTGGTCGTCGGTCAGCTTCTCGAACGGCCCGGCGGCCAGGTAGTTCGCGATGGTGCAGGGCAGCACGAAGTAGCCGTCGGCCAGGCCCTGCATCAGCGCCGAGGCACCGAGCCGGTTGGCACCGTGGTCGGAGAAGTTCGCCTCCCCGATCACGAACAGGCCCGGAATCGTCGACTGGAGGTCGTAGTCGACCCAGAGCCCGCCCATCGTGTAGTGCACCGCGGGGTAGATCCGCATCGGCACCTCGTACGGGTCCTCGCCGGTGATCCGCTGGTACATCTCGAAGAGGTTGCCGTACCGGTCGGCGATGGTTCGCCGCCCGAGCCGTTCGATGGCGTCGGCGAAGTCGAGGTAGACGCCGAGTCCGGTCGGGCCGACGCCCCGCCCGGAGTCGCAGACGTTCTTGGCGGCCCGGGAGGCGATGTCCCGGGGGACGAGGTTGCCGTAGGCCGGGTACATCCGCTCCAGGTAGTAGTCGCGCTCGTCCTCGGGGATCTCGCGGGGCGGGCGCCTGTCGCCGACCGCCTTGGGTACCCAGACCCGGCCGTCGTTGCGCAGCGACTCGCTCATCAGGGTCAGCTTCGACTGGTGGTCGCCGGAGACCGGGATGCAGGTCGGGTGGATCTGGGTGAAGCAGGGGTTGGCGAAGTAGGCGCCCTTGCGGTGCGCCCGCCAGATGGCGGTGGCGTTGCAGCCCCTGGCGTTGGTGGAGAGGTAGAAGACGTTGCCGTAGCCGCCGGTGGCCAGCACGACCGCGTCGGCGTACTCGGCGGTGATCTCGCCGGTGACCAGGTCGCGGACCACGATGCCCCGGGCCCGGCCGTCGACCACGATGAGTTCGAGCATCTCGTGCCGGCTGTTCATCTCCACCCGGCCGAGCCCGATCTGCCGCTCCAGCGCCTGGTACGCCCCGAGCAACAACTGCTGCCCGGTCTGGCCCCGCGCGTAGAAGGTCCGCTGCACCTGGGCGCCGCCGAAGGACCGGGTGTCGAGCAGGCCCCCGTACTCCCGGGCGAAGGGGACGCCCTGTGCCACCGCCTGGTCGATGATCTCCACCGAGACCTCGGCGAGCCGGCGGACGTTCGACTCCCGGGACCGGAAGTCGCCGCCCTTGACGGTGTCGTAGAAGAGCCGCTGGATCGAGTCTCCGTCGTTGCGGTAGTTCTTGGCCGCGTTGATCCCGCCCTGGGCGGCGATGGAGTGCGCCCGCCGCGGGCTGTCCTGGTAGCAGTACGACCTGACCCGGTAACCCTGCTCGGCGAGGGTGGCCGCGGCCGACGCGCCGGCCAGCCCGGTGCCGACCACGATCACCGTCAGCTTGCGGCGGTTGGCCGGGTTGACCAGCTTGGCGGCGAACCGGCGACGCTGCCAGCGCGTCTCGATCGGCCCGTCCGGGGCGGCCCGGTCGACGATCGGGTCGCCGTGGGTGAAGAGGTCGCCGTCCGGGCTGCCCGGCGCCGCTCCGGTCCGGGTGCCGACGTTCTCCTGACGGGTGTACTCCGTCGACGCCTGGCCCGTCTCCGTGACCCTGGGGCGCCGGCCGAACAGGTTGGTCACCGCCGCGCGCAGCCGGCCCGCCGGCGCGGCCTCCCGGCGGCCCGTCGCCTCGTCGGCGGTCGCGGGCCGCACGTCGGCGTTGGTGCTGGTCGGTACGGCGGCCCGGGGGTCCATCCGCTCGCCGACCACGGGGTTCGTGGGTTCGTCGGCTCGTGGGGTCATCGTGGTCACCTCACCAGGCCGGCGAGAATGGCGAACGGTACGACGAGATAGCCGGCGCAGAGGGCGACGGCGAAGATCAGCGCGCCCGTCCGGGCCCGGCGTTCGCCCCGGGGGGTCTGCTGGCCCAGGCTGCGCAGTGCGCTGAACATCCCGTGCCGCAGGTGGAAGCCGAGGGTGACGATGCCGACGACGTAGACCAGGGTCACGTACCACCGCTCGGGGGCGAAGTCGGCGACCACGTTCGTGTACGGGTGCTGCTGGTCGGCGACCGGGTTGAGGTCGCCGGTGGTCAGGTCGAGCAGGTGGTAGACGACGAAGAGCGCGATGATCACCCCGCCCCAGCGCATCGTCCGGGCGGCGTAGCTGACGTGCACCTTCGGTCGGTGTACGTACCGGACCGGGCGGGCGGCCCGGGCCCGCCGGGCCAGCACGGCGGCGGCCCAGATGTGCGCGATCAGGGCGGCGCCGAGGAGGATCCGCTGCCCCCACAGGTACCAGTCCTCGGGCAGTACCGGCGCGCCGATGGTCCGCAGCCAGTTCGCGTAGTGGTCGAACTCCGTCGCCCCGAAGAAGATCTTGAGGTTGCCGATCATGTGGGCGATCAGGAAGAGCACCAGGAGAATGCCCGTCACCGCCATGACGGCCTTCAGACCCACGTTGGATCGGATCGGTGAGCGCGTCGCTACTGCTGTCACTCACCAAACGCTAGGTGACCTCGAATTAGTCGTCCAATGCATCGAGGTGGCAGTCTCGATAGCCATAGGCTATCGAAATGAGACTGCACCAGCTCAGATACTTTGTGGAGGTCGCCGAGACCCGGCATTTCACGCATGCGGCCGACAATGTCGGAATCACCCAGCCGTCGCTCAGCAAACAGATTCACCTTCTGGAGGACGACCTCGGCGCGCCGCTTTTCGAACGGGTCCGGGGCAGGATCGCACTGACCGCCGCCGGCGAGGTCCTGCTGCCGATCGCCAAACGCATCCTCGCCGACGTCGACACCGCCCGCCGGGAGGTCCAGGAACTCGTCGGACTGCGGCGCGGCCGGATCCGACTCGGCGCCACCCCGAGCCTGGTCACCGCGCTCGCCCCGGCGGTGCTGCGCCGGTTTCGCGACGCCCACCCGAACGTCGAGGTGCGCATCGAGGAGAGCGGCTCACAGGACCTCGTCCGCGACCTGCTCCGCGGTGAACTCGACCTGGCGATGATCATCCTGCCCGCCCAGGGCGCCGATCCGGCGCTGCGGGCCGAGCCGGTGCTGCGGGACAGTCTGGTGGTCGCCTCGCTCGACCCGTTGCCGATGGCCGAGCCGGGTGGCGCCGTACACCTCGCCGAGCTGCGTGACCAGCCGTTGGTGATGTTCCGCGAGGGGTACGACCTGCGTGACGTCACCCTACGGGCGTGCCGCGAGGCGGGCTTCGAGCCGTCGCTGTCGGTCGACGGCGGGGAGATGGACGCGGTGCTGAGCTTCGTCGAGGTCGGGCTCGGCGTGGCCCTGGTGCCCGGCATCGTGGTCGCCCGCCGGCCGCGGCTGCGGGTCACCCCGCTCGCCCCACCCGGAGTGCAGCGGACGATCGCCCTGGCCGGGCGGCGCGAGGCGGAGCCGACCCACGCCGCCCGGGCCTTCCGGCGCATCCTGGTCGACCACATCCGCGCCGCCGCCGAGAACGGCACCCTGCCGCCGGGTGTGGCGCCGTACTGACGTCGCGCGGCCGGCTGCCACGCGCCGGAGACCGGCGTCGCGGGCGGCCCGGCGCCGTGGCCCCCCGCCGCGGGGCCGTCCGCGCCGAATCTCCTCGGGGCCGCCGCGGGACCCGACCCTGACCGGCCCGATCACCGGGGCCGTTTCCGGCTTGCACCTGACGTAACGTCAGGAAATAGCTTCGGTCCCGTCGCCGCCGCGGCGACGTGAGGAGGTACGGGTGGGTGCGACTGGCGGTCGGACCTGGAAGATCGGCGAACTGTCCCGGATGACCGGGCTGACGGTGCGCACACTGCACCACTACGACCACGTCGGGTTGCTCCGGCCGTCGGCGCGCACCGCCGCCGGCCACCGGCTGTACGACGCGCGGGATGTCGACCGGCTCTACCGGATCGTGGCGCTGCGGGAGTTGGGTCTGCCCCTGGAGTCCATCGGCGAGGTGCTCGCCGGTGGCCCGCGACTGGTCGACCTGCTCCGTGAGCACCTGGCCCACGTGGACGTACGGCTCCGCGCGGTGCGTGCGCTGCGGGACCGGCTCGCGGCCCTGGTCCGGCGGGTCGAGACCGCCACCCCGCCCACCCCGCTCGACCTCCTCGACGTGATCGGAGAGGTGACGAGGATGGAAGAGACGATCCGGAGCTACTTCAGCGAGGAGCAGCTGGCCACGCTCGCGCAGCGGCGGGAGCGGATCGGCGACGAGGCCGTCGAGGCGGCCCAGCGGGAGTGGCCCGAGCTGATCGCCAGGGTGCAGGCCGAGCTGGACGCCGGCACCGACCCCGCCGAGCCGCGGGTACGTGCGCTCGCCCGGCGTTGGATGGAGCTGCTGGAGCTGTTCCACGGTGGCGACCCGGGGCTGCGGGATTCGCTGTACCGGATGCAGGCGGAGAACAGCGACCAGATCCGGCAGCAGTACGGCGGCCCGACGCCGGAGCTGATCGAGTACGTCACCAGGGCCAACGCCGCCGGCTGAGCCGGCCGGTCCGGTGCGTCACGTCCGGTGCCGCCGGCCGGGGAGCGCGTCGACCGGCGGCACCCGGGCACCCGGAGTGTCGGCCGGCCACGCCGGGCACCTGGAGTGTCGGGGCCGGTGTGGCCGGCCCCGACACGTCAACGTTTGCGTACCAGGGTGACGCCGTCCCGGACCGGCAGCATGACGGCCTCGACGCGGCGGTCGGCGGCGATGGCCCTGTTGAGCCGTTGGATGGCGCGCGGGCCGGGGTCGCGGGGATCGGGGTCGAGGACCCGTCCGCCCTGCAGGACGTTGTCGAGGACCAGCAGGCCGCCGGGGCGCAGCCGCTGGATGAGAGCCTCGTAGTAGTCGGGGTAGCTGGGTTTGTCCGCGTCGATGAACCCGAAGTCGACGACCGGCTCCTCGGGCAGCGCCCGGAGGGTCTGGAGGGCCGGCGCGACACGCAGGTCGATCCGTTGCGCGACGCCGGCGCGCTGCCAGTACCTGCGGGCGACGGCCGTCCACTCCTCGGAGACGTCGCAGGCGAGGAGCCGGCCGTCGGGAGGCAGTCCCCGGGCGATGCAGATCGACGAGTAGCCGGTGAAGACCCCGACCTCGACGGCGTACCGGGCGCCGGTGAGCCGGACCAGCATGGTCAGCAGCTGACCCTCGTCGGCGGAGATCTGCATACCGGCGGCGTCCGGGAACGTGGCGGCCGTCTCCGCCGCGAGGTCGGCCAGCAGGTCGTCGGCGGGGGAGGAGTGGGCGAGGACGTAGGCGGCGACGGCGGGCGAGAGTGGTTCGGTCACGGACTCCAGGGTCGCCGATTTCCCGCGTCCGCGCACCGGGGTCGTTGACGGGATCTCCGGCTCTCTCTCCACCCACCGGGCGGTCGATCCCACCCCGTGGCCGCGACACAACCGTCGGCGCCGGGGACGATCCCCCGCGACCCTCAGCGTCCCTCGACCAGGTCCATCGCGCGGTAGATCCGCTGCTCCGAGACCGGGTACGGCGTGCCGAGCGCCTGCGCGAAGACGTTCACCCGCAGCTCCTCGATCATCCAGCGGATCTGTCGGACGCCGTCCTCGTCCCGGCGGGCCGGAGGCAGCGCGGCCAGCATCTCCTGGTACTCCCGCTGCACCTGCTCGATCCGGGCCTGCTGCTGCCGGTCCCGCTGGGGGTTGCTGACCAGCCGGTCCAGCCGCCGGTCGATCGCCGCGAGGTAGCGGGGCAGGTCGGCGAGCCGGGCGTACCCGGTCGCGGTGACGAAACCCCGGTAGACGAGCCCGGCGAGCTGGGCCCGGATGTCGGTCAGCGCCGGTACCAGAGCGAGGTTGTTCGTCCGGGCGAGCCGCTGCTCCACCGCGTACGCCGCGGCCAGCACCCGGCGCACCCGCTCCACCACCTCGACGGTGGTGTCGACCAGCCCGGCACGGACCCGGTCGCGCAGCGCGGCGAAGCCCTCGGCGTCCCAGGCCGGGCCGCCGGCGTCGGCGATCAGCTTGTCGACCGCCGCGTCGGCGACGTCGTCGAGCAGGTCGAGCACGTTGCGGTACGGGTTGCGGCTCAGCGTCAGCTTCGCCTCGTTCGTCAGCCGGCCCTGCAGAAACCTCGCCGGTGAGGCGAGGGTGAGGCGGAGCAGCCGGCGGGTGCCGGCCCACATCCGGCGCTGCTGCTCGGCCTCGGTCTCGTAGACCCGGACCGCGACGCTGTCACCCTCGTCGGTCAGCGCCGGGTACGCCGTCACCGGGTACCCGCCCCGCATCTGCTCGATCGAGCGGGGCAGGGTGCCGATGCTCCACTCGCGCAGCCCGGTCCGCTCCACGTCCGGGGCGGCGGCCGCCATCATCCGCCGGACCTGGGTGGTCAGCTGGCGTTGCAACGCCCGCAGGTCCTTGCCCTCGGCGACGGTCCGTGCCTCGTCGTCGACGACCCGGAAGGTCGGGCGCAGGTGCGGCGGCAGCTTCGTCAGGTCCCAGGCGTCCCGGGGCACGGTCACCCCGGTCATCCGACGCAGCTGTCGGGTCACCGCGTCGAGGAGGGGTTCCTCGCCCGGGTTGATCGCCGCCAGCACCGCACGGGCGTAGTCCGGTGCCGGCACGAAGTTGCGGCGGATCGCCTTCGGCAGTGTCCGGATCAGGGCGATCACCAGCTCCTCGCGCAGCCCCGGCACCAGCCAGTCGAAGCTCTCGGCGTCGAGCCGGTTCAGCACCGGCAGCGGAACGTCGACCGTCACCCCGTCGGTCGCGGTCCCGGGGTCGAACCGGTAGGTCAGGGGCAGCGCCACCCCGGCGGAGTGCCACTCGTCGGGGTAGTCGGCCGGGTCGACGCCTCCCTTCCCCTCGTTGACCAGCATCTGGCGGTCGAAGGTGAGCAGGTCCGGCTGCTGGCGGCCGGCCCGTTTCCACCAGGCGTCGAAGTGCCGGCCGGAGACCACCTCGGCCGGGATCCGGGCGTCGTAGAAGGCGTACAGGGTGTCGTCGTCGACGAGGATGTCGCGGCGCCGGGCCCGGTTCTCCAGCTCCTCGATCTCGTCGAGGAGCTTCCGGTTGTCGTGGAAGAACCGGTGGTGGGTCTGCCAGTCGCCCTCCACCAGCGCGTGCCGGATGAACAGTTCACGGCTCAGCACGGGGTCGATACGACCGAAGTTGACCTTGCGGCCGGTGACCAGGGGGATGCCGTACAGGGTCACCCGCTCGTACGCCATCACCGCGGCCTGCTTCTTCTCCCAGTGCGGCTCGCTGTAGCTGCGCTTGACCAGGTGCGGGGCGAGTGCCTCGACCCACTCCGGCTCGATGCGGGCGGCGACCCGGCCCCAGAGCCGGGAGGTCTCGACCAGCTCGGCGGCCATCACCCACCGCGGCGGCTTCTTGAACAGTGCCGACCCGGGGAAGAGGGCGAAGCGGGCGCCCCGGGCGCCGAGGTACTCGTTCTTCTGGGCGTCCCGGAGCCCGATGTGGCTGAGGAG
>Ga0207867_1000176_pt1 | contig 77736 bp, 85 predicted proteins | sample HigsolmetaAR206D_FD_184838 | JGI IMG/M metagenome (GOLD analysis project Ga0207867, IMG submission 184838) | Ionic liquid and high solid enriched microbial communities from the Joint BioEnergy Institute, USA - AR20-6-D (SPAdes) (version 2) ...
GCTTCAATTCTTTTTTGCTCAATGGAATTCGCTCCTGTCTCATACTGACATTTTCACTGAAGCGTTACAATATGACAATATCACAGACGAACAACAGGAGTGTGATTGTTACTTGACAAATTCTTTGGTTTGTAAGAACTTAGAATAAAGGAATTTTTTGCGTTGTTTCGCTGTAAATTTAAGGAGGTCACTGCCAATGGTTGATGAAATGAACAACGAAATGGCCGCATTCGATACAGTTTCGGTCGGTGACGTGATTACCGGCAAGGTAACGAAAATTGAGGATAAACACGCGCTCGTCGATGTCGGCTACAAAGTGGATGGCATTCTGCCCATCAGCGAATTATCCAGTCTCCACGTCGATAAAGTGAGCGACGTCTTGTCCGAAGGCGACGAGGTCACGGTGAAAGTGACGAAACTGAATGACGATGAGCTCGTCCTGTCAAAAAAAGAAGTCGACGCCGACCGCGCGTGGGACGATCTTGAAAATAAATTCAATAACCGTGAAACGTTTACGGTCAAAATTGCCGACGTCGTCAAAGGCGGTTTGGTCACCGATCTCGGCGTCCGCGGTTTCGTCCCGGCTTCGCTCGTCGAACGCCATTATGTCGAAGATTTTTCCGATTATAAAGGGAAAGAGCTTGACGTCAAAATTATAGAACTGGACCGCGAAAACCGCAAAGTCATTTTATCCCATCGCGCCGTTTTGGACGAGCAAGCGGAAGCGAAAAAACAAGAAACCCTTCGCTCCTTGAATCCCGGCGATGTCGTCGAAGGCACCGTCCAACGTTTGACGGATTTCGGGGCGTTTGTCGACATCGGTGGGGTCGACGGTTTGGTTCACATCTCCCAATTGGCGCATTATCGCGTGGAAACGCCTTCAGACGTCGTGAAAGAAGGCGACCGCGTCACCGTCAAAGTGCTGTCGATCGATCGCGATAATGAACGCATCTCCCTTTCCATCAAAGAAACGCAACCCGGGCCTTGGGAAGAAGTGCCCAATAAGATCAAGCCGGGAGATGTCGTGGAAGGCAAAGTGAAACGCCTCGTTCCGTTCGGCGCGTTTGTCGAACTCTTCCCGGGCGTTGAAGGCCTCGTCCACATCTCGGAAATCTCGAATCGCCACATCGGCACGCCCGGTGAAGTCTTGACGGAAGGCGAAACCGTCAAAGTCAAAGTGTTGGACGTCAAAGCCACGGAAAAACGCGTCTCCCTCAGCATCCGGGAATTGGAAGGGCCGGTCGGCTATCAAGAGCAAAACACGGCCGTCCACCACGAAGACCAAAGCGGCTTTTCGCTCGGAGACGTCATCGGCGAGCAGCTTAAAAAATATAAATAAATCCTCTTTGGACGTATAACGGCCTGAACTTTCAGGCCGTTTTTTTCGTCGCGGATGGCGTTCGCGATGTCGGCGGCGGGGGACACCGCCCGCCGACCGACAAAAATGACCAAAAAGCCGTCCGGACAAGGTTTATCTTCACGCCTCCTCACCGATACTATGGCGGGGAGGTGAACGCCTTGTCTGGAGGCTTTTATTTTGTAGCATGGGGGATGTGGATCGCCAGCGCCTTTTTGATGGAAAAAGGCCGGCGCCGGACGCGCCTCATGTTCGGTTTGCTCATCGTCATCATTCTGAGCGATGTGAACATCCCGTTCGGGACGGTCAAAGTGAACGCCGCACATCTCGCCGTTTTCGCCGCGGGATACGGCTTTTTCGTCGGCAGGCGGATGCTTGAATTGCTGAGGCTGATTTTGGTCGATCTCATTCTCACGATGCTCTATGTGTTAATCCGCATTTATTTGCTCATCGATCCCGCTATATTATTAGTATTGAAAGAATGGATGTTTTATTTGGGATGGGCGTGCGTCACCCTGTTCCTCGTCAAGCCGTTTGGGCTGCGCTTGGCGACGGCGGCCGTTGCGGTTTGCCAAGCCGAAGCGCTCATGGCGCTTCTCTTTTACCCTTATGAAAACGACATCGGCGATGCCACAAGCTTTACCGCCCTGACGATCCTGACGGTCACCATCATGGGATGGGCGGCGTTTGAAGAGTTTGCCGTCCGCCTGCAACTGGCGGTCAGCCGCTCATCGCAACGCCGGCTGCTGAAAGTGCAGCGAAAGGGCTGATCGTTGCCGGATTGTCGGGTGTCCGCCTTTTTGGTAAGATGAAGGAGCTTGCGAGCCTTTTAATAAAACAGTTGGCATAAGTCGTTACGGGCGCGTCTTGCCCGTTGGAAAAGCTGTGAGGAAAGGAAGTGATTTCGTGAGTTTACCGGTACTCGCCATCGTCGGCCGACCGAATGTCGGCAAATCGACGATCTTCAATCGCATGATCGGCGAACGGCTGGCGATCGTCGAAGACACGCCGGGAGTGACGCGCGATCGCCTCTACGGTGAGGCGGAGTGGCTCGGCCGCCGCTTCAACGTCATCGACACGGGAGGCATCGATCTCGGCGATGAGCCGCTTCTCGTCCAAATCCGCGAACAAGCGCACCTCGCCATGGAAGAAGCCGACGTGATTTTGTTCGTCGTGGACGGAAAGGACGGCTTGACGAATGCCGATCAAGACGTCGCGAATATTCTTTATCGGACGGATAAGCCCGTGGTGCTCGGCGTCAACAAAATGGATAATGTGAAACGCCGTGAAAACTTGTACGAATTTTATTCGCTCGGCTTCGGCGACCCGATTGCGATCTCCGGCGCCCACGGCACCGGCCTGGGGGATTTGCTGGATGAGATCGTCCGCCGGTTTCCGGAAAAAAGCGACGATTCATACGACGATTCGGTGATCCGCTTTTCATTGATCGGCCGGCCGAACGTCGGAAAATCTTCCCTCGTGAACACGATCCTCGGCCGCGAACGGGTGATCGTCAGCGATATCCCGGGAACGACGCGCGATGCGGTCGACACCGTTTTTGAACGCGACGGCAAAACCTATGTCATCATCGATACGGCCGGGATGCGAAAAAGAGGAAAAATCTACGAAAACACCGAAAAATATAGTGTACTCCGCGCGCAACGGGCGATTGAACGGTCCGACGTCGTCCTGGTCGTGCTGAACGGCGAAGAAGGCATCCGCGAGCAAGATAAAAAGATTGCCGGATACGCCCATGAAGCAGGTCGAGCCGTCGTCATCGTCGTGAACAAATGGGATGCCGTCGAAAAAGATGAGAAAACGATGGATGCGTTCCGCCGCAACATCCGCGAACAATTCCGTTTTTTGAGCTATGCGCCGATCGTTTTCGTCTCTGCCAAAACCAAACAAAAGCTGCATCGGCTGCTTCCGGTCATCGACCAGGTCGCGGAAAACCATAGCCTGAGGGTCAAAACGAGCGCGTTGAACGACTGCATCTCCGACGCCATCGCCATGACCCCGCCGCCGTCCGACAACGGCAAGCGCCTGAAAATTTTCTACGCGACACAAGTGGGGGTGAAGCCGCCGACCTTCGTCTTTTTCGTCAACGATCCCGAACTCGTCCATTTTACATATGAACGCTTCCTGGAAAACAAGCTGCGCGAGACGTTCGGTTTTATCGGCACGCCGATCAAGTTGGTGATGAAAAAGAGAAATGAATAAAACGAGGAGGAGCACCGGTGTATTACGCCATCTCTTTCGTGATTGCGTATTTTTTGGGGGCCGTCAGTTTCAGTTACATTTTCACAAAGTTAATCAAAAAGGATGACATCCGCAAATACGGCAGCGGCAATGCCGGCGCGACGAACACGATGCGGGTGCTCGGGGTGCGCTACGCCGTTCTCGTCCTGCTTCTTGATGTTTTGAAGGGAATGGCCGCCATGGGCATCGCCATGGCTTTGCATCTCTCGGACTGGGGCGTCGCCCTGACCGGCCTCATCGCGATCATCGGCCATGTGTGGCCGGTTTATTACGGGTTTCGCGGCGGAAAAGGCGTGGCGACGACCATCGGGTTTTTATGCCTGTTGATGTTCAAGCCTGCGTTGATCGCCGGTGTGATCGCGATCGCGCTCATTGCGATCACCCGCTATGTCTCGCTCGGATCGTTGGTATTCGTCATATTTACGCCCGTCTTTGCGCTCGCCTTTTTTCCGGAAATACCCGGCGCTTCAATAGCCGTTGCCTTTTGCGCGGCGGCGCTTTCGGTGTGGAAGCATCGCGCCAACATCCAGCGGCTGTTAAAAGGTGAGGAAAACAAAATCGGTTCAAAAACGAAAGATATATAAAGAAATCATTCTGATAGACAAGGAGTGGGTGTTTTGAAACCGGTCAGCGTCTTGGGGGCGGGCAGCTGGGGCACCGCGCTCGCCATCGTACTTGCCGACAACGGCTTGACGGTCAACTTATGGGGGCGGCGACGGGAGCAAATCGAAGCGATCAATCGCGATCATCGTAACGAGCGGTATTTGCCCGGCGTCGACCTTCCGCCGTCCATCATCGGATATTGGGATATGGCGGAGGCGATTCGCGGCGTCGACACGATCGTGCTCGTCACGCCGACGAAAAGCATGCGTGAAGTCCTCGGCCAGCTCCGCCGCCATCTCGATCATCCGGTGGTGATCGTGCACGCTTCCAAAGGCATCGAGCCCCATACTTCGAAGCGCATTTCGGAAATCATTGAAGAGGAAATCCCGGAGCCGTTGCGCAAAGCGGTTTGCGTCCTTTCCGGGCCGAGCCATGCGGAAGAGGTGTGCCGGCGCAAGCCGACGACCGTCGCCGTGTCGTCGCGGAACGCCGAAGCCGCCAGGGCTGTACAAGATCTCTTCATCAACCAAAACTTCAGGGTGTACACGAATGATGACATGATCGGTGTCGAGCTCGGCGGCGCGTTGAAGAACATCATCGCGCTCGGGGCCGGAATTTCCGACGGGCTCGGATACGGAGACAACGCCAAGGCCGCTTTGATTACGAGAGGCTTAGCGGAAATCACGCGGCTCGGCGTTAAAATGGGCGCCCATCCCTTGACGTTTACCGGACTCGCCGGCATGGGCGACTTGATCGTCACGTGCACCAGCGTGCACAGCCGCAATTGGCGGGCGGGCCACATGCTCGGCAAAGGCCATTCCTTGGAGGAAACATTGGACAAGATGGGCATGGTCGTCGAAGGCGTGCGGACGACGGAGGCCGCCTATCACTTGGCGCGCAAAGTCGGCGTGGAAATGCCGATCACCGAAGCGCTTTACGGCGTATTATTTGAGGGAAAAGATCCGCGGCAAGCGGTCGATGATTTGATGGGCAGAAACAAACGGAACGAAAACAAAGACATTGCGGAAATGCTCAGGCGCAAGATCCAAGGACGCCCGTTTTAAAAAGCGGTTCACTTCGGACTCACCATGAAAGTCCAGCGGCCATATAATGTCGTGAACGCTCGGAAAAGGAGGGCTTTCATGGATCCGAATCACCCGTTTTTCGATCACATTGAAAAGGTGACCAACGTAAGTAGAGAGGATATCTTTCAGCTCGCGCAATCGATCGCCAATGCGGATTTTCAAGATGAGGCGACCGTGAGAAACATCGTCGCCCGCGTGGCGGGTTTGGCCAATGTGAACGTTTCTAAAGAGAAAGAGGATAAAATTGTCCAAGCCATTTTGAACAATAAAGTCCCCATGAATTTCTCTTCCTTGGCCAAGATGTTTGATAAAAGATAAAAAATCTGGGCCAACGCCAGCGGCGAGACGTCGAGCTGCGGCATACGGTATAGGGAAGATAGATATCTATTTACGTTTTAAAGGGCTGTTAAGCACGGAAGGTTTTAGTCACCGGCCGAAAGGAGGCGTCTGCCCCTTTCGGTCCTTTTATTTTTGCCGTCGCCCGCGCGCGTTCTTGAATCCGCCCGGCGAAACCTTTATTCAGCGGTCAAATCGTGTTAGAATACTGGGAGGATTGGAGGTTATCGGATGACACCCGGACTTGCGAAGATGTGGCTCTCGTTTGTCGCGATGGGCATGATGATCGCCGCGGCCCTTATCATCATGTGGGCGCGCGCCAAATTGAAAGGCTTTTTCCGGTTTTTGTTTTCGCTGCTCGCCTATGCGTGCCTGATCTTTGCCGCCGGCCTCATGCTTCTCGTCGTCCTGTCGGGGCCGGGTTGATGTGTTTAAGAAATTTGAAAGCGATCCCACCATGGACGGGTGTACGGCACCCGCTCGCGAGGTAAAGGATGACCGCCATGTTGCGTCCTGTCAAGTACATAGTTCTGCTGATGATGCTCTTCGCTTTGACGGGGTGTTTGAATCCCGGCAGCGAACGGGCGCAAAACCATGTCGCTTATGAATCTGACCTGTCCGCCGTGCAGCGGGCGGTCGACGCCTTCAAGAAGGACACGGGCGTGCTTCCGATCAAAAACAGTACGGAGAAGACGCCGATCTATGAAAAGTATCCAATCGATTTTGACAAGCTGGTCGGCAAATACATGGGCAATCCGCCGGAGAACGCCTATGAACAGGGAGGCATTTTCCTGTATGTCCTAGTGAATGCGGAGACCGACCCGACCGTGAAGGTTTTGGATCTCACCCTTGCCAACAAGGTCGATGAAATTCAAGAGAAAATTAACTTGTTTCGGATGCAGCACGGTTTTTCGCCCATCAAAGCCATCGTGGACGACGGGGTGTTTTCCATCAATTTCCGCCAGATCGGCTATAAAAAACCGCCGACCGTCCGGAGTCCGTACAGCGGCCGGCCGCTCGGCTTTGTTCTAGATAAAAATTCCAAAGTCTATATCAATTATTTGCCGGACATCTATGATGCCGTAAAAAAATTGGACAAGACCCCTCCGGAAGGCACGGATTTGCGCGCATTGCTCGTCAAGCGCAGCCCGTACGTTCCCGTGGATTCCCTCCCGTACACGCTGAAAAAAGGCGAAGTCGTCTTCATGGCCAAATGACGATAACGGTTCGCGGGGCTCATCTCTTAAAAACAATCATGATTTTCCCTCTCCCGAATATCTTTATTGGGAGAGGTTTTTTGCGTTCGAATCCGGACGTTTTAATAACATGACATAATTGTTGGACAAAGTCATAGTTATATAGTATCTGACATGGCTTTTCATGATTATGTTGATCGGGAGGGTTCAGTTTGGAAAGAGTCGATATTTTTAAGGATATCGCGGAGCGCACGGGCGGGGACATCTATCTCGGCGTCGTCGGCGCCGTGCGGACGGGGAAATCGACTTTTATAAAAAAATTCATGGAACTCGTCGTGCTCCCGAATATCGAAAATGAAGCGGAGAGGGCTCGGGCGCAAGATGAATTGCCGCAGAGCGGGGCGGGTCGACAAATCATGACGACGGAACCGAAATTCGTTCCGAACCATGCCGTGGCGGTCAAAGTCGATGAAGCGTTGGAAGTCAACATTCGGATCGTGGACTGCGTCGGTTATGCCGTGCAGGGCGCCAAAGGCTTTGAGGATGAAAACGGGCCGCGCATGGTGCATACCCCTTGGTATGATGAGCCGATTCCTTTTCAAGAAGCGGCGGAAATCGGCACGCGAAAAGTCATCCAGGAGCATTCCACGATCGGCGTCGTCGTCACGACCGACGGATCCATCGGCGAAATCGCCCGGGATGACTATGTGGAAGCCGAAGAGCGCGTCATTGAGGAATTGAAAGAAGTCGGCAAGCCGTTTATCATGATCGTCAATTCGACGCATCCGCTCCACCCGGACACGCAAGCGCTGCGCAAGGAACTGGAAGAAAAATACGACATCCCGGTGTTGGTTCAAAGCGTGGAAAATATGACCGAGCACGACATCAACAATATCTTGCGCGAGGCGCTCTACGAATTTCCGGTCCTTGAGGTCAACGTCAATCTGCCGAGCTGGGTCATGGTGCTCCGCGACGACCATTGGCTGCGCTCGAGTTACGAAGAGGCCGTCAAAAACACGGTCAAAGACATCAAACGGCTGCGCGACGTCGATCGCGTCGTCGGCAACTTCCGGGAGTATGAGTTTATCGAAAACGCCGAACTGGCCGGTATGGAAATGGGCCAGGGCATTGCGGAAATTGATCTGTATGCGCCGGACGATTTGTATGACCAAGTGTTAAAAGAGGTCGTCGGCGTGGAGATTCGCGGCAAGGACCATTTGCTTCAGCTCATGCAAGAGTTCGCCTTTGCCAAGCGCGAATACGACCAAGTCGCCGACGCTTTGCGAATGGTGAAGCAAACCGGATACGGCATCGCTGCTCCGTCCATCAACGACATGAGCCTCGATGAACCAGAGATCATCCGCCAGGGTTCCCGCTTCGGCGTTCGCCTCAAAGCCGTCGCTCCATCGATTCACATGATCAAGGTCGACGTCCAGTCCGAATTCGCACCGATCATCGGCACGGAAAAGCAAAGCGAGGAGCTCGTCCGCTATCTCATGCAGGATTTTGAAGATGATCCGCTGTCCATCTGGAATTCCGACATCTTCGGACGCTCGCTCAACTCGATCGTGCGCGAAGGCATTTCCGCAAAACTGGCGCTCATGCCGGAAAACGCCCGCTATAAACTGAAAGAAACGCTTGAGCGCATCATTAACGAAGGTTCCGGCGGACTCATCGCCATTATCTTATAAAAGCCGACTCTCTGGAAAAGAGGGTCTTTTTCTTTTTCTCGAAATCAGGGCTTCGGTTTGATCCAAACCGGCGGCATCGGGCATCCGATTCGCCTCCCTTCAAGGGCCTTTCCGGTTTCAGAGGCGGATGGAAGAGCGGGGCAGCGCGATCACATTTGAGATATTTTGGCGAAAAAGACATTGAAATATTTTGTGTCATCCTTTAAGATAGCCTTGAATCGGCTTTTGTCGAACAGACGGAGCTGAACCTTTCAAAGGGAGGTGAAGGCTTTGAATAAAGCGGAACTCATCAATGCGGTCGTTGAAGCGACTCAATTGTCCAAAAAAGACGCGACGAAAGCCGTCGAGTCGGTTTTCGCTGCGATCACCAAAACGCTCCAAGAAGGCGGCAAAGTTCAACTCATCGGCTTTGGAAACTTTGAAGTGCGTGAACGTTCAGCTCGTAAGGGTCGTAACCCGCAAACCGGGGAAGAAATCCAAATTCCTGCGAGCAAGGTGCCGGCTTTTAAACCCGGCAAGGCCCTTAAAGATGCTGTCAAATAATATACATAGGGCGAAAGAAAGAGTCACCGGCGGGTGGCTCTTTTTTTCCTTTTCGGCCCGGTGGCGCCGCGTGCCGGGACGGTCAGAAATTTTTGCTTACTGATGGGGAGTGTGATAGAATTTCATTGACATCGAGCGTGTTTGTGTAGATTGGAGGGTCGACCGTGAAGGTAGATCATGAGAAAATAGAAAAAGCGGTCGTCATGTTGCTTGAAGCCATCGGTGAAGATCCACAGCGCGAAGGCCTCGTCGACACGCCCAAGCGGGTGGCGCGGATGTACGAAGAAATTTTTCAAGGCCTTGATCAAGATCCGAAAGAGTATTTTTCCACGATTTTCGGAGAAGATCACGAAGAGCTTGTTTTGGTGAAAAATATACCTTTTTACTCCATGTGCGAACACCATCTTGTCCCTTTTTATGGCGAAGCCCATGTCGGTTACATACCCCGAGGCGGCAAGGTCACGGGCTTGAGCAAATTGGCCCGCGCGGTTGAATCGGTCGCCCGCCGCCCGCAGCTTCAAGAGCGAATTACGACGACGATCGCGGACGCCATCGTGGAAACCCTCGATCCTCACGGCGTCATCGTCGTCGTTGAAGCGGAACATTTATGCATGACGATGCGCGGGATCAAGAAACCCGGCGCGAAGACGGTGACTTCCGCGGTCAGAGGCGTTTTTGCCAAAGACCCGTCGGCCCGATCTGAAGCGATGATGTTGATCAAAGGATGACGGAGCATTGGAGGATGTTATGAAAGAAGACGCTTATGTATGCGGTGATTTTTTTGTCATTAAAGCGCTTGAAAACGGCGTGAACGTCAACGGCTTGACCCGCGGAGCCGACACGCGTTTTCACCATTCGGAAAAGCTCGATAAAGGCGAAGTGATGATCGCCCAATTTACCGAGCATACTTCGGCCGTGAAAATTCGCGGGAAAGCGTTAATTTTAACGAAACATGGACAAATCACATCCGGCGAGTAAGGCGGGCACCTTCCGTTTTGAACGCTATCGGTTTCGCTCGCGCCGACCCGGCGTAGGAAGCCGGTTCCTGCCGAGGTCTTTCGTTCAACGCTCGATGGCGATGCGCGCACCCGTTTTAACGCGTATTTTCTCCTCTTTGCCTTTTTGGCGCCTTCGAGATTATGTTATAATTGACGAAGGTTTTTCGGGGCGCGGGCAACGCGTCGGAGCACCTTGCCGCACGGGTCCGACATCTTTGAATCGCATGGGGGACATGCCATGATCTTGAACAATGAAATTCGCGATATAAAGATGAAGATTTACGACAAAACCCGTCACCCCTATCTGGACCGTTTTGTCCAAAAACCCGAAGTCGATGAAGAGAAAATCATGGTGCTCTTATCGATGTTCAAACACAGCAACAGGCATGGGAATCTGTCCGATTATGTTGCGGCGATCATGATCATGCAAATGGCGATGGACATGCACGACACGGTCGGGGTACGCCCTTCGGAGACGTCCACGCACCGCCCGCGCCAGCTCACCGTACTCGCCGGCGACTATTATAGCTCGCAATACTACGCGATGCTGGCCGATATCGGCGATTTCGCCCTCATCCGCCGGATTGCCGAAGCCGTTCGGCAACTGAATGAACACAAGACCGTGCTGATTCGCGGCGATTGGCAGTGGAGCCGCTTTCTTGATCATCTGAAATTCATCGAAACCGGACTGCTTCTTCATGTGTCGGACCATCTCGGATTGACCGGCTGGTCCCCGCTGATCACGCCCTATTTCACCCGGAAACGCCTGGTGCGCGAAAGGGAAGCAATCCTGAACGGACAGACGACCCCGTTCCTCGAACCGCTCTTTTCCGACCGGCCGGATAAACGCGATCCCTTTTTGGAAAAGGCGGCCGTCTGGATCAAAGAGTTGGAGTCGGAAGTGAAGTCCGTCCTAAAAAAAATGACCCCCATTAAAGAGTGGTTCGTCGACAACCTGCTGGTCAAGTTGGAGAACAGCCTCTCGTCCCGGAAGAAGCTGGTGGAAGAAGGTTGACCATGAGTGAAGCCAAACGAGAAAAAGTGCATCGCGTTTTTGAAACCATTTTTGAAAAATATGATTTCATGAACTCATTGATCAGTTTTAATCGGCATAAAGCGTGGCGAAAAAAAGCGCTCGCTGCCATGAACGTCAAGCCCGGACAGTCCGTGTTGGATGTTTGTTGCGGGACGGGGGACTGGACGCTGGCGCTGGCGAAAGCGGTCGGGCCGTCGGGTTCGGTGACCGGTTTGGATTTCAGCGCCAACATGTTGTCGGTGGCCCGGCAAAAACTTGAGCGGGAAAGGCTGCACAACGTCCAATTGGACTGCGGCGATGCGTTGGCCATGCCCTATCCGGATCATGCGTTCGACCACGTGTCCATCGGGTTCGGGCTGCGCAATCTCCCGGATTATATGACGGCCCTAAAGGAAATGCACCGCGTGCTCAAACCCGGGGGCACGCTGACCTGTCTCGAAACGTCGCAGCCGACGATTCCGGGTTATGCCCAACTCTTTTTTTTGTATTTTCGATATGTGATGCCGCTGCTCGGGAAAATTTTTGCCGGCAGCTATAAAGAGTACGTTTGGTTGTACGAGTCGACGAGATCGTTTCCGGATAAAAAAACGCTTGCCGGAATGTTTCGCGAAGCGGGTTTTGTCGACGTGAAAGTCATTTCGCTCACAGGCGGGATCGCCGCGATTCACTGCGGCAAAAAGCCGACGTCCCCCGTCTGATGGGCTATCTCCGGGCGCGGCCCATTTAAAGGTGACGTTTTTATGAGTTTAGCGGAGATTTACAGAGAATTAAAAAGCGATCTGCAAATCATTGAGAAGCAATTGGAAGACGTCTTATCAAGCGATCAGGCGATCTTGCGCCAAGCGGCCTATCAACTCTTAAAGGCGGGCGGCAAGCGGCTCAGACCGTTGTTCGTTTTGCTTTCCGCCCGATTTGGAAAGCGCGAACATCCCGATATCAATAGAGTGGCGGTCACGCTGGAGCTCATCCATATGGCGTCCCTCATTCATGACGACGTCATTGACGATGCCGAGCTGCGGCGCGGCAAGCAAACGGTCAAGGCGCGTTGGGACAACCGCATCGCCATGTACACCGGCGATTTTATTTTTGCCAAAGCGCTCAACGTGATCGGCGAAGTGGAAAGCGCCGAAGTCCATCGCATTTTGTCCCAAGCGTTTCGCGAGATGTGCCTCGGCGAGATCGTTCAGATTCAAGACCAGTACAATTGGAACCAAAACCTTCGTCAGTACTTGTTGCGCATTAAAAGAAAGACCGCCTTGCTCATGGCGATCAGCTGCCGGTTGGGTGCGGTGGCCGCCGGCGCCGATGAGGCGATCGCGCTCAATCTTTACCGATTCGGCTATTACATCGGGATGAGTTATCAAATCGTCGATGACATCTTGGATTTTACGGGCACTGAGAAGCAATTGGGAAAACCGGCCGCCAGCGACATCAAGCAGGGCAACGTCACGCTGCCCGCTTTATATGCCTTACAAGACGTCAAGATTCGCGATGAGTTGTTAAATCGGCTTAAAACCGCGCAGGCTACCGGCGAAGGTTGGAACGCCGCCATCCGGTTGATCAATGAGTCCGGCGCCATCGAACGGTCGCGAAAATTGAGCGACCGCTATTTGCAGAAGGCTTATGCGGCTTTGGACGGGTTGCCTGACCAAGCGTTGGTCGACTCGTTCCGCACGATCGCCGACAACATCGGCCGCCGTCGATATTGAATTGTCAGGATCGCTCGAAATTTGATAGACTATCCTCGGTACCGGTGACATCACGGGCAACCGATAGGCACACGGTTCATCGAAAAAGGAGGATACACAGATGGAAAGAACGTTTTTGATGGTCAAACCGGACGGCGTCCAACGCAATCTCATCGGGGAGATCGTCGGACGCTTCGAAAAGAAAGGCTTCAAACTCGTCGGGGCGAAGCTGATGCAAATTTCCCGTGAACTGGCGGAAAAACACTACGCCGAACATAAGGAACGCCCGTTTTTTGGCGAGCTTGTCAACTTTATCACGTCCGGGCCGGTCTTTGCGATGGTGTGGGAAGGCGAAGGCGTCATCGCGACGGCGCGGGCGATGATGGGGAAAACGAATCCGGCGGAAGCCGCTCCCGGTACGATCCGCGGCGACTTTGCCGTCAAAGTCAGCCAAAACGTCATACACGGATCCGACTCCCCCGAAAGCGCGGCTCGGGAAATCGGTCTCTTTTTCGACGAATCCGAGCTGGTCGACTACGAAAAAACGATTGACCGTTGGGTTTAATATTTGCTGATCGGCTTGAGGCGTTGCGCGTCCGGCCGATGGAGACAACCAGCCATTCGGCTGGTTTTTTGCCAACATGACAAAGTTTTTCCCTTCGGCCTCATCGGCGTGCCGCACAGAGGCAAAGAGCCTCCGCGCGGCGGGTCAAGGGAGCGCTGATGTTCGGAAAATCTTGAGCTGGTTTAAGGGCTTGGGAGGTTCGGCGTTTTCATGGATGATTATGAACGCTTTAAGCGGAACATTTTGGCACGCACCGGCATCGATCTGTTTATGTATAAAGAAGAACAGATGAAACGGCGGCTCACGAGTTTAAAAAATAAATATCAAGCGGCCACCTTTGATGAGTTTTTTCGAATGATGGAAAGCGATCCCGAGATTATGAAGGCTTGCCTGGATCGGATGACGATCAACGTCAGCGAATTTTTTCGCAATCGCCAGCGGTGGCACGTCTTGGAAGACGACATCTTGCCCGCGCTCTTGTCGGGCCGTTCAGGGCGGTTTAAAGTGTGGAGCGCCGCATGTTCTTCGGGAGAGGAGGCATACTCCCTCGCCATTGTTTTGTCGCGGCATTTGCCCGCGGGCGGCTATGACATCCTGGCCACCGATCTCGATGAAAAGGTGCTGGCGGCCGCCGAGCGCGGCGTATATGGGGAAACGTCGCTGAAAGAATTGACGGAGGCGGAACGAAGCCGCTATTTTTACAAAGAAGCGGACGGGTTTCGCATCAAGCCGGAATATCGGGCGCCCATCCGCTTTAAAAAACACAATCTGCTTGCCGATCCCTTTGAAAGCGGCTTTGATCTCATCGTGTGCCGGAATGTCTTAATCTATTTCACGGACGAAGCGAAGGCTGCGCTCTATCATAAATTCTCAAACGCGTTGCGGCCGGGCGGCGTGCTGTTCGTCGGCAGCACGGAACAAATCTTTAATCCAGGAGAATACGGATTGGAATCCATCGCGACGTTCTTTTATCGAAAAGCCGTGACGACGGGCGACGGACACGCTCCGGGCCCGGACCGTCCCACCCGTTCGTCATCCCCCGGACAGCGCGTGCCAACGGTTTAAGCGAAAAGAACGGCTGCGGAGGATTCCGCCTGACGGGAGGTCATTTTTATGCGATTTTTAACGGCCGGGGAATCGCACGGCGTGCAGCTGACGGCCATCATTGAAGGATTGCCCAGCGGGCTTGCTCTCGCGGCCGAGGATATCGACCGCGAGCTTGAGCGCCGCCAGAAGGGGTACGGCCGCGGGCGGCGGATGAAAATCGAAAACGATCGCGTCCGCATTTTAAGCGGCGTCCGCCATGGAAAAACGACGGGCGCTCCGGTGACGCTCGTCATCGAAAACAAGGATTGGAAAAATTGGGTGGAAGTGATGGGTCCGGAACCCGTGGAACACCCGGAGCAAGTGAAACGGCGCGTGACGCGCCCGCGCCCCGGACATGCCGATTTGAACGGGGCGATTAAATACGGCCACCGCGACATGCGCGACGTGCTTGAACGATCGTCCGCGCGGGAGACGGCGGCCCGGGTGGCGGTCGGCGCCGTCGCGAAAAAACTTTTGAGCGAGCTCGGCATCGAAATCGCCGGGCGCGTCGTGGCCATCGGCGGCGTGAAAGACGAGACGGAATGGGACGGGAATCTCCAAGCTTTGCGCGAGCGCACGGAAGCGTCGCCCGTCCGCTGCCTTGATAAAGAAGCGGAGGCCCGGATGATCGCGGCGATTGATCGCGCCAAAGCGGAAGGCGATTCCCTCGGCGGCATCGTTGAGACGATCGTAATCGGCGTCCCGGTCGGCCTCGGCAGCCATGTCCATTACGACCGAAAACTGGACGCCAAGATCGCGATGGCGGTCATGAGCATCAATGCGTTCAAAGGCGTTGAATTCGGCATGGGGTTTAAAATGGCCGATCTGCCCGGCAGCCGGGTGCACGACGAAATCATCTGGTCAAAAGAGGCGGGCTATGCGCGTAAGACGAACCGCTTGGGCGGGTTTGAAGGCGGCATGACGACTGGCATGCCGATCGTCGTCCGCGGCGTGATGAAACCGATCCCGACGCTTTACAAGCCGTTGGACAGCGTCGACATCGAAACGAAAGAACCGTTTAAAGCAAGCATCGAACGCACCGATAACTGCGCCGTCCCGGCGGCGAGCGTCGTTTGCGAAAACGTCGTCGCTTGGGAAATCGCATGTGCCGTCCTCGAAAAATTTGGAGGCGATCGGATGGACGAAATCAAAACGGCGGTGGAAAACCATCGGGAATGGGCGCTGAAGTTTTGATGGATACGCTCGTGATCGAAACGGCGACCGCCCGCTATCCGGTCCATGTCGGTTCGGGGTTGCGCCATCGTTTAGGCGAACTCATCCCATCCGGAGCTTCCAGCTTTTTTATTTTGACGGACGACAACGTCGGCCCGCTTTACCTCCCGGATGTCGTCGCGGCGCTTGCCGGCGCGGCGCCCGTTTACACGTTTGTCGTGTCGGCGGGGGAAGGCGCGAAGTCGTTGGCGACGTACAAAAGGGTGATCGACGAACTCGTCCGGCTCAACCTCGATCGCCGCGCGTTCATCATCGCCCTCGGCGGCGGCGTCGTCGGCGATCTCGCCGGATTTGCCGCCGCCACCTATCTCCGCGGGGTGGCTTACGTCCAAATGCCGACCACGCTCCTCGCCCACGACAGCAGCGTGGGCGGTAAAGTCGGGATCAACCATGAAAGCGGAAAAAATTTGATCGGCGCGTTTTACCATCCGTGCGCCGTCATTTACGATACGGAGACGCTTGACACGCTGCCGGAGAGGGAATGGCGCTCGGGTTTTGCCGAGGTGATCAAACATGCCCTCATCGATTCTCCGTCGTTTTATAAAGAACTGAAAAAAGCCGTGCCGGATGCGGCCGCCTTGAACGCCGCGGCGATTCGCCCGTGGCTCGGCCGGGCCATCGCCGTGAAGGCGCGGATTGTGAAGGAAGATGAAAAGGAAGCCGGAGTCCGCGCGTTTTTGAATTTCGGGCACACGCTCGGCCATGCGCTGGAAAAGGCATCAGGTTACGATCGCCTGAGGCACGGGGAAGCGGTGGCGATCGGCATGATTTTCGCCATGCGGTTGAGCGAAATCTTTTACGGGTTGCGCCTCGATGTCGACGGCATCCGCGAATGGTTCCGGCGTTTAAAGCTTCCGACGGAGATTCCCGTCGATTTGTCCGGGGACGATGTGCTCGAAGCCATGCGCAAGGATAAAAAAAGGCAAGGCAATCAATTGGTCTTTATCTTGCTGAACGGCATTGGCCGTCCTCGGTTGGAGTCGGTTCCGGAGCCGATGATCCGTAAGCTTTTGAAAATTCGTTGACAGCGCCGGCCTTTTTGGTTACGATGAAAACAACCGAATCCGCTTTGGCGGCGCCAAGCGTCCGTCAAAGCCGATGAGTTGAGCCAGAGTTGAGCAGAGAATGAGTGAGCGTAGTAAAGGAGAGTTGAGTGCCCAATCATGAACGGCAACACCGACGGCCTTTTTCCGCCGTCGGTTTTTTATTACCCCCTCTCTTCCTCTCTACCAATCCTTCTCCCACTCGTTCTCTCCATGGAAACAGGAGGGAAAACGATGGATTTCCAAGATGTGCTCAAACGCCTGCTGAACCGCGAAACGTTGTCGCGGGAAGAGGCCCGTTCGCTGATGGACGAGGTGATGAGCGGGCGTGCCAAGCCGAACCAAATCTCAAGTTTATTGTCCATCTTGCGCTTTCGCGGCGAAACGGTGGCGGAATTGACCGGTTTTGCCGAATCGTTAAGAGCGCACATGGACGGTTTCGACGGCGGGGACGTTCTCGATACGTGCGGAACGGGTGGGGACGGCGTCTCCACGTTCAACATTTCCACGGCGGTTGCCATTTTAATAAGCGGTATGGGGGTCAAGGTGGCCAAACACGGGAATCGCGCCGTATCTTCCAAAAGCGGCAGCATGGACGTCATTGAACAGCTCGGTCTTGAAATGGCCGAGAGCAAAGAAACGGCCATCTCGGACCTAAAAGAGGTCGGCATTTGCTTTTTGTACGCGCCCCTTTACCATGCGTCGATGAAGCATGCGAGCGGTCCGAGAAAGGATCTCGGGTTCCGGACCGTTTTCAATTTGCTCGGCCCTTTGGCGAATCCGGCGCGGGCCAAACGGCAATTGTTGGGCGTTTATGAAGAAGCGTCCGCGCGGAAGGTCGCCGAAACTTTAAGAAACCTCGGGACGGAGCGTTCGCTTGTCGTCACCGGTTCCGGTGGGCTGGATGAGCTGTCCATCACCGGTCCGTCCCGTGCTTTTCTCGTCGAGCACGGCGACATCACCACTTTTGATGTTGAGCCGGAAGCGGTGGGGTTGAACCGCGGGGCTCTCTCCGATTTGCAGGTGGAAAAAGCCGGCGAAAGCGCGCAAGTGATCGAAGCGGTTTTGGCGAATCAGGCAAACCCCGCGGCGCGCGACATCGTGTTGTTAAACGCGGGTGCCGCCCTGTTCGTGGCGGGAAGGGCGGCGACGATTGCCGATGGCGTCCACCTCGCGCGCGCCGCTCTTTCTTCCGGCGTCGGCCGGCGGCAGCTTCAACGGCTGCGCTCCAAAAGGAGAGCGGTTCGCCATGCTTGATGCCATTTTAAGAAACAAGAGAGAAGAGCTCGGCGCCTTTATCATGCCTGAGGAAATCGAGTTGCCCGATCGGCGTTCCCTCCGCACCGCTCTCCTGAACCGAAGGCGTCCGGTTGGATTGATCGCCGAGGTGAAAAGGTCTTCTCCTTCGAAGGGCGTTTTGAACGCCGGCCTCGATCCCGTCCGCACCGCCCAAGCCTACCGGCGGGCGGGGGCCGATGCCGTCTCGGTTTTAACCGACCGCGTCTTTTTCAACGGGCATCCGTCCGATTTGACGGCGGTGAAGCGCGCGACGGATTTACCCGTCTTGCGAAAGGATTTCATCATCGACCGCCGCCAGATCGAGGAAAGCCGGCGGATCGGCGCCGACGCTATTTTGTTGATCGCGCGAGCCATGGAGCCCGCCCGGCTTTATGAATTGTATTTAGAGGCGGAAACCGTCGGCCTCGAATGCTTGGTGGAGATTCACAATCTCCGTGAATTGGAAGCGGTCCTAGCCGTCTTTCAGCCGGCGATCCTCGGCGTCAACAATCGAAACCTCAAAACCTTTAAGACGTCCTTGACGGCGACGACGGCGCTGTTGGATCGGTTTCCCCCGGGCAGTTTGATCGTCAGCGAGTCGGGGTTTAAAACGAAGGATGACGTAAAAGCGTTCGAAGGACGCGTCGATGCCATCCTCGTCGGCGAAGCGCTCGTAACGGCAGCGACGCCCGAAGAAGGGGTCGCCCGGTTGTTCGGGGAGGCGGATCGATGAAACCGGTGCTTAAATTTTGCGGCCATCGCAGCTATGACGATTACTGCCTCGCCGCCGCAAGCCGGGCGGACTATATCGGCTTTGTTTTCTTTCGCGGCAGTCAACGTTATGTCGCCCCCAGCGACGTCGGAGCATGGACCCGTTTTGTGCCGCCCGGCGCGAAACAGCGTCTCGTCGGCGTTTTCGTCCGGCCGGATTTGTCGGACATCGCCGCCGCCCTCCGATATGTCGATCTGTCAGTCATCCAGCTTCACGGGGATGAGTCGCCGGCTTTTACCAAAAAGGTCAAAGCGCTGTTCCGGAAAACCGTCTGGAAGGCGATCCATCACGGCGAAGGCGAATGGCGGCGGATGGCGGCATATGAGGGAGCGGCAGACGGGTATATCATCGACCGGAAGACCGTTGATCAGTGGGGCGGAACCGGCGCAGCGTTCGATTGGAGATATGTTCCGCAATATGTGGAGGAAGCGCACCGCCAGGGCGCCCTGTGTTTGATCGCCGGAGGCGTGACGAACGAGAACATTGAATGCTTGCTCGCTTATCGCCCGGACGGCGTGGACGTCGCGTCGGGGATCGAGCGGGATGGAGCAAAAGTCGCAGCGCTCATGCGCGAGATGGAAAGAAAGGTGGAGGGGCACCATGCATGATGTCTGGCCGGATCAAAACGGGCGTTATGGACAATTCGGAGGGCGTTACGTACCGGAAACCTTGATGCATGCGCTGGAAGAATTGGAAGCGGCCTATCGGTCGGCACGAGCCGATGAGACTTTCATGAGGACATATAAAAAAACGCTGGCCGATTACGCGGGAAGGCCGACGCCGCTCACCTATGCCGCGCGCTTGTCGGAACAAGTCGGAGGCGCGGACATCTACTTAAAAAGGGAAGACCTTAACCACACCGGTGCGCATAAAATAAACAATGCGATCGGCCAAGCGCTTCTCGCCAAAAGAATGGGGAAGACGAAGATCGTCGCCGAAACAGGGGCGGGCCAGCACGGGGTCGCCGCAGCGACGGTCGCCGCTTACCTCGGCTTGTCCTGTAAAGTGTTCATGGGTGAAAAAGATATGGACAGACAACAATTGAATGTCTTTCGCATGGAACAGCTCGGCGCTGAAGTCGTGCGCGTATCGAGCGGATCGAAAACCTTAAAGGACGCGACCAACGAGGCGCTCAGATATTGGGTGGCGCATGTGGACGATACGTTTTATTTAATCGGTTCCGCCGTCGGGCCGCATCCGTACCCGATGATCTTCCGCGATTTTCAGCGCATCATCGGCGATGAAGTCAAGGAACAATTCGGTCGCCTGCCCGATGCGCTCGTCGCGTGCGTCGGCGGCGGAAGCAACGCGATCGGCCTCTTTTATCCTTTTCTTGAAGACGATGTTTTGTTGTACGGCGCCGAAGCGGCCGGAAAGGGCATCGAAACGGCCGATCATGCGGCGACATTGGCCAAAGGGCGAAAGGGCGTCTTGCACGGTTCCCTTACCTATTTGTTGCAAGATAACGATGGACAAATCATGGAACCCTACTCGATATCGGCGGGGCTCGATTATCCCGGCATCGGCCCGGAGCACGCCTTTCTCGCCGAAACCGGCCGCGCCGTTTACGAGCCGGTAACTGATGAAGAAGCGCTGGAAGCCGTCCACCTTTTATGCCGGCTGGAGGGGATTTTACCCGCCCTGGAGAGCGCCCACGCCGTGGCGTTGGCCATTAAAAAAGCCAAAGCGCTCGGCCCCGGGCGCTCGATCGTCGTGAATCTGTCCGGCCGCGGCGATAAAGACATCGAAACGATTCGCCGTTATATGAAAGCGGGGGATGGGCGGTGAATCGGATCGATCAAGTGTTCTTGCGGAAGCCGGGTCTGCATTTTATCCCGTTCATCACCGCCGGTGACCCGGATGCCGAAACGACGGTGGAAATGGCGCTCATGCTTCAAGATCTCGGGGCGAGCATCATCGAACTCGGCGTTCCCTATTCCGATCCCCTTGCGGACGGGCCGGTCATCCAGCGCGCATCCATCCGGGCTTTAGAAAGTGGGATGTCGCTCGAAAAAGCCATGCACCTCGTTCCCGTCATGCGGGAAAAAGGGCTCGACATCCCGGTCATTATTTTTACTTATTACAATCCTTTGTTACAATTAACTGAAGATCGCTTTTTCAGAAAAGCCGAGGCATGCGACATCGACGGCTTGCTCGTTCCGGACCTGCCTTTTGAAGAGAGCGTATCGCTTCGCAGGCGGTGCCGTAAGGCGGGCGTCAAATACATTTCACTCGTCGCGCCGACGACCAGCATGAAACGCCTCGCCGGGATCGGTCGCGAAGCGGAAGGGTTTCTATATTGCGTTTCATCTTTAGGCGTCACCGGCGAGCGCGACCATTTCCATCCCGATGTTCACCGCTTTCTGGCGCAGGTCCGCTCGGCGAGCCATGTCCCGATTGCCGTCGGTTTCGGCATTTCCTCCCGGCGGCAAATCGAAGCGCTCAGAGGAACGGTCGACGGTTTTATCGTCGGCAGCGCGATCGTCAAAGAAATGGAAGCGCGCATCGAACGGTTAAGGGAGAGGGACGCGCGCCGGGCAGCCGTCGAGGAGATTCGCCAGGCTTTAACCGCCCGATTTTTTGAAGGGGCATCACAGGGGGAACGATCATGAAACCACAGCTTTATCGGCTGACGCCGTACCGGCCGGGCAAGCGGATCGAAGAAGTGAAGGCGGAACTCGGCTTGGCACAGGTGGTCAAGCTGGCTTCCAATGAAAATCCTTTCGGGACTTCGCCGAAAGTCGGGCCTGCCATACAGGAGGTTCTCAAGACGCTGGCCCTTTATCCCGACGGTCATGCGTCGGCCTTGCGGGCGGCGCTCGCCGACCGCTTGGACATCGATCCGGAACGGCTGATCTTCGGCAACGGAACGGACGAACTTTTGCATTTGTTCAGCCGTTCCGTCCTGTCGCCCGGTTTGAACAGCGTCATGGCGCATCCGACGTTTCCGAATTATAAGCGCAATGCCATCATCGACGGCGCTGAAGTCAGGGAGATCCCCCTGAAAAACGGACGCCACGATCTGGACAGCATGTTGGAGGCGATCGATGAAAATACCGGGATCGTATGGCTTTGCAACCCGAACAATCCGACGGGCGAATACATTCGGGAAAAGGAATTGATCGATTTTCTGGAACAAGTGCCGGAAAACACGTTCGTGGTTTGTGATGAAGCCTATTATGAATACGTCACGGCCGACGATTTTCCGGATACGATCGCACTGATGGATCGTTATCCCAATTTGATCGTTACGCGGACGTTTTCCAAGGTTTATGGGCTTGCCGCATTGAGAATCGGCTACGCGATCGCCCAGCCGGCAGTTATTCGCGCACTGGAAGCCGCGCGCGAACCGTTCAACGTCTCGGCGGTGGCGCAAGCGGCGGCGCTGGCCGCCCTGGAGGATCAGGCGTTTGTCAGCGAATCGATCCGCCGCAACCGCGAAGGGATGGAAACGTATTATCAATTTTGTGATGAAGCGGGTCTCTCTTATTATCGCTCGCAAGGCAATTTTATCTTAATTCAATTTTCATGTTCGGGAGACGCGGTTTTTGACTATTTGCTTAAACGGGGATATATCGTGCGCGCCGGCACGGCCCTCGGCGTGCCGAACGCCGTTCGCGTCACGATCGGCACGCGCGAACAAAACCTGGGCGTCATCGAAGGCCTTAAACAATTCCTCAAGGAACACACGCAAGTGTAGGAAAGGGAGTCTTATGGAAAAATCACATTCTGCACGGAAGCGGACGGCATTCATCATCGGGCTCGGTTTGATCGGCGGTTCGATCGCCCGCGCGATTCGAATGGCTCATGAAAATGCGGCGATCATCGGCTATGACGTCCGGTCCGGAGCCCGTCAACGCGCGCTGTCGCTCGGCGTCATCGATCGCTGCGCGGACAGCGTCGAGAGCGTAGCGCGTGAGGCGGACTTCATCGTGTTGGCGGCACCCGTCGGCGCGGTCATCGAGACGATTGAACGCTTAGCCGCCGTCGAGTTGAAAAAGGATGTGCTCATCACCGATACAGGGAGCGCCAAGCGTTTGATCACTACCAGGGCCCGCGCCGTGCTAGGGGACCGTTACGTTTTCATCGGTGGCCATCCGATGGCCGGTTCTCACAAAAGCGGCGTCGCCGCTTCACGCGCCGATTTGTTTGAGAACGCCTTTTATTTTCTGACCCCCGACCGCCACGCCGGGCCGGAAGATATCGAAAGGCTGAAAGAATGGTTGAAAGGAACGCGTGCCCGTTTCCTGACGATCGATGCAGAGATCCATGACCGCATCGTCGGCGTGCTCAGCCATTTCCCCCATCTGATCGCGGCGGCCCTCGTCCACGAATTAAAGGACTTTCCCGATCACGGTTTAAATATCTCGCGATTTGCGGCCGGCGGTTTTCGGGACATCACCCGGATCGCGTCGTCCGATCCTTTGCTTTGGCAGGATATCGTCTACCATAACCGCGACGTTCTGATCGATTGTTTCTCTTCATGGGGCGAACGGATGGAGCGGATCCAAGAGTTATTGAGAGAAGGCGATGTGGAAGGCATCAAACGGTTTTTCCTTGAGGCCAAGATGTTTCGCGATCAGTTTCCGGTCAAACAAAAGGGAACGATTCCATCGGCGAACGATCTTTATCTGGACATTCCGGACCGGCCTGGCGAAATCGCGCGCGTGACGGCCGCGATCGCCGAAGGAAACGTGAGCTTGACCAACATTCAAGTCATCGAATGGCGGGAAGATGTTTGGGGCGTATTGCGCCTTTCTTTTCCGTCGGCGGAAGCTCGTGACCGGGCCGATGCGCTTTTGAAGAAAAAAGGTTATGCCACCTATGTTAATGATTGAGCGATCTAGATCATCGGAATTGAGGTGTTGGTATGTCCGTCCGCGAGTATCGACGAAGCGGGAAACCCGTGACAGGAGAGATTTCCGTTCCAGGCGATAAGTCGATTTCCCACCGCGCGGCCATCTTCGGCGCGATGGCGGAAGGCGTCACGGTGATCGACGGCTTTCTCACCGGGGAGGATTGCCTTCATACGCTGTCGTGTCTCAGGCAATTGGGGGTTGAAATCGAGCGGGAAGGGGACCGCGTCTTGGTGCACGGCCGCGGTTATGAAGCGCTGAAGGAGCCCGCCGATGTCCTCGACGTTGGCAATTCCGGAACGACGATGCGCCTTTTGACCGGGCTTGTCGCCGCCCGCCCCTTTTATTCGGTGTTGTCGGGCGACCGCTCGCTGAACAGCCGTCCGATGGACCGGGTCGCCCGGCCTTTAAGCCAAATGGGGGCGAAGTTTTACGGACGTGCGGGGGGAAAATACGCGCCTTTAACCGTGATCGGAAGCCGGCTGCAGCCGATCCGTTATATATCCCCCGTCGCCAGCGCGCAAGTGAAGTCGGCCCTTTTGCTGGCGGGCTTGCAGACCGAGGGGGTGACCGAAGTCGTTGAACCGGAACCGTCGCGCGATCATACGGAAAGGATGATCCAAGCGTTCGGCGGCCGGGTGGAAACCGATGGGCGCCATCACCGCGTGATCGGTCCGCAGCGCTTGACGGCCACCCGCATCAAAGTGCCCGGCGACCCGTCTTCCGCCGCCTTTTTCATCGCCTTGGCCGCGCTGACCCCCGGAAGCCGCCTTGTCATAAGGAACGTTTGCATCAATCCGACGCGCGCGGGTTTTATAGAGGCGTTAAAGAGAATGGGCGCCGACATCCGAACGGGGAATAAACGGGAAGTCGGCGGCGAGCCGGTCGCCGATCTGGATGTCCGTTATGCGCCGCTGTCCGCGACGGAAATCGCCGGCGAGATCGTCCCGAGCATGATCGACGAAATCCCGGTGTTCGCCCTCGTCGCCGCGCGCGCACAAGGCCGTACCGTGATTCGCGATGCCGGCGAATTGAAGGTGAAAGAGACGAACCGCATCAAAACCGTCGTCGGCGAATTGAAGAAATTGGGCGTCCGGATCGAAGAAACGACCGACGGCATGATCATTGATGGCGAACCCGATCGGCTGATGACGGGCGGAGAGGTCGACGCCCACGGCGATCACCGCTTGGCCATGATGCTGGCGGTGGCCTCGCAAGCCTGTGAAGATCCCGTCCTCGTCCATGGCGCCGATGCCGTTTCCGTTTCCTTTCCCGGTTTTTCCGAGCTTTTTGCCGCATTAACGCAGAAATAAATTTTTAGAAAAGTGATTGTTTTTTATGGCGGAATCCATTATAATAAAGACAAATGGTTTCTCTCCACTCCATCCATATTCCATTGACCCGGCGCGCGTCGTCGGGTATTTTTTTGTTTGCGCTTTCATAAATCCTAACTAAGGAAGAGCCGGATTTTACAAAGTAAAGATGGGATGATCGGCGCCGGAAACCGGCCTGATGTGATCCGTCCAGCTTGATGACGGGCGCCCGAACCGTTATGATGGAACTGCCCCCGTTCCGTGGGGCGGGGATTGTCTTTCTTTTCTTTACGATTGAATCAAGAAATGAAAATCGCGATGCCGAACCGATTGGCGGCTGTTGGGAGTGGAAGCGAGATGATGGATGAGCTCAGCCTGGCCGTTACCCTTGTGGAAACGGGGCAATATGAAGAAGGGTTAAGAAAAATTAAAGAGATTTTAAACAACGCCGATGACGACACGGCCTTTCAAATCGCCAACCTTTATGAACAGTGGGGGATGGCGGACGAGGCCTATAACATTTTAAAACGCCTTCACCGCGTGCATCCGGGTCATTCCGACATCCTGCTCGCGCTCGGCGAAGCGGCATTGGATTTGGGAAAGGAAGATGAAGCGCTCGAATGGCTGTCTTCCATCCATCCTTTGGACGAAAATTATTTGAGCGCCGAGCTGCTCCTTGCCGATATATACCAGGCCCAAGGGCTTGAAGAAGTCGCAGAAAACCATTTGTTGAAGGCGCATCGGGCCGCCCCCGAGGAACCGGTGATTCTTTTTGCGCTCGCGGAATTTTACATGTCGACCGGACAACCCGGCAAAGCGGAAAAATATTATAAAGAAGTGTTGCACGCCGAACGTTTGGCGCATGAAAACGTCGCGTTGAAATTAGCCGAAGCGCTCAGTTTGAACGGCAAGTTTGAAGAAGCGCTCCTGTACTACCGAAAGGGGCTTGAGAAGGAAAAAACGCTGGACGGCTTGTTCGGTTACGGCGTGACGGCGCTGCGCGTCGGCAAAAATCAGACGGCGATCCGCGCGCTGGAAGAATTGAAGGAACTCGATCCGAATTACAGCACGTTATATCCTGTGCTTGCCGAAGCCTATCGGAACGAAGGCGCGATGAAAGAGGCGATGGCCACGCTTGAGGAAGGCATGAAGGTCGATGAGCACAACGAGCGCCTCTTCCTTGAAGCGGCCGACCTCGCCGTAAAAAACGGCGAATTGGATCGCGCCGAAAGCTATTTGCAGCGGTTGTTGGAATGGGAGCCCGAACACTTGGAAGCCCTTCGGAAGCTCGCCGCTTTGAAAAAAGAAAAAGGGCAAAACGACGAAGTGATCCGTTTGGTCACCGAGCAGGAGGAAGAAGATCCGGATTTGCTTTGGTTTTTGGCGGAAGCCTACATGGAGGAAGATCGCGTCGATGACGCTTTAGAGGTTTATGGAAAAATTGCCGATTACTTTGCCGACGATCCGCAGTTTCTCGCCGGTTACGGCGAGGCCGCTTGGCAGAGCGGCGACAGGGAAAAAGCGCTCGGCCTTTTCCGCGCTGCGCTTAAGATCGATCCGACAAACGAGGAATTGCGCGGTTTTGTCGAACGATTGGAAGAGGATTTTTAACATGTTTGGCGAATGTTTGAATTTAGCAACACCATGACCGTTAGCCGGACGCTTGAAAGGGAAAACCAAAGCAAAAGGGGGCGATAGCGATGGAACAAACCGTATCGATTAGCGAGAAGCGGGCGTTTTTAAAGTGGTTTTTGCGGCGCTTTGAGTTAAAAAGCCGGGAATGCGTCTGGCTGCTGAACTATATTTTAAGCGTGGATCACACGGTGAACCTTCTCCGGTTTGTCGACAATGTCGTCGATTGCCCGCGGGCAATGATCGTCTCCGAAAAACATACTCCGGATCCCCCTTTCATTTACCGCGTGCGCAACGTCGTTACGGAACAACCGGAAAAGGCCTTCCATGACTTGCGCTTGAATACGGATGAACCGGTCTACATTCGCTTGATTTTTCCGGACGCTTCCCGATCGGCGGAATATGCGGCGGTTCTTGAAGAGAACCCGTATGAGCGCGCCGACCTCGAACGCCGTTTCGGCGAAGAAGCCGAGCGCGTCTTGAACCGGGCGTGCTATCTGTTTCAAAAAAACCGGCTCTCTGAAGAAATCGACCGGGCGCTTGATGCGCGCGATCAAGATCGCTTTCGCGCGCTTTCGTCGGAATGGCGAAGCGTTCAAGAGAAGCTTCGCGCCCTCGGAGATTCCGATTCCGAAAACCGGTAAAGGAATCCGTGGCTCCCTTGAAAATTCAAGGGAGTTTTTTTATTGGCCGCGCTCCGCGGTCATCGCATTCATCATGGGTTAAACCGGGGCCATGCCGCCGGATGCGAGCGTGAAAAGGAAAAATGGACAGCCGTGCAAAGCGGCGGAGCCGCCGGACGGGATGGGAATTTTTTAGGCCGACGGTGACAAAAGGCATAAAATTAAGAGCGAAACATGTGATCCCCGTCGCCAGGGCATATTGCCGAAAGGCTATTAAAATAAGGTCATCTCTTGATAACACTGCCCTGATGCGACGATCTCGGCGACAAACACTTGGAAATGTTCGCAAAATCGTATAATATCTTTTTGATCGCTTTCGGATATAAATAATACGGAGGTGCCGAACGGATGAATTGGCAGGCCATCGACGTCAAGCGCTACTTGCAGAACAAGGAATACATCGACACGGTCATCCTACCGCTTGTCCCGCTGTCATGGGAAAGCGACATGCTTGCGACGGTACGGGAAGGCGAATTTGCTTTAGCGATCGCTTCCGCGGCCGAACGCGAGCTGCACGGACGCGTCCTTCTTTGCCCGCCGTTTGCCTATTTGAAAAGCGAAGCAATGAGCGAGCGAATGAAAAGATTAAAAATGTGGGAGAATGAATGTCGAGCGAACGGAACAAAATTTGTCTTTTTTGTGACATCTGATGTGGACTGGAAACGAGTGGAAGAGGAGTGCCCCGGACTGATTTGGTTTGCCTCTGCGCCGCTCGAGCACTTGGAGGCGCGCCACCAAAAGGATGTCATCGAAGAAAATGTGGAAATCGTGTTGAAACGGATCAGAACAGAATGGCGTTCGTAAAGCTGTGACATAAGTCATTATTTATTGACATTAAAAGAATTAATGCGCTATCATTGGATTGTCCTAGTAATATGCGTGTTTTAAATGTTTCGGAAATTCCTATAGAACAGGGGGGGAATCATGAGCAACAAAGAGCATGATGTCACCCGACGCCAATTTCTGAATTACACCTTGATGGGTGTTGGCGGCTTCATGGCGGCCGGGATGTTGGCGCCGATGGTTCGATTTGCGATCGATCCGCTCCTCCGTGAAGAAAAAGGCGGCAAAATGGTCGATGTCATGGCGGTTAAAGACATCACCACCGAGCCCGTGAGGAAAACGTTTTCGGTTGACCGAGTTGACGGGTGGCACAAGTTTAAAGAAGAAAAGATCGCGTACATATTTAAGGACGATAACGGGAAAATCATTGCGCTGTCGCCGGTGTGCACCCATCTCGGATGCACCGTGGCCTGGAACGACGATCCCGCCCATCCGAACCAATTCCATTGCCCGTGCCACGGCGGCCGCTACACGAAGACCGGCATCAACGTTCCCGGTACACCCCCGCCCGAACCGTTGCACGTCTATGAGACGAAAGTGAAAAACGGCCGGTTGTATCTTGGTGAAGAAAAACCGCGAGGGGGGGCATAATAGGTGTTTCAAAAGTTGTATGACTGGATCGACGAACGGCTGGATATCACGCCGTTATGGCGCGATCTGGCCGATCACGAAGTCCCCGAACATGTCAACCCGGCTTACCATTTTTCGGCCTTCGTTTATTGCTTCGGCGGACTGACGTTTTTTACGATCGTCATTCAGATCCTTTCCGGCATGTTTTTGACGATGTATTATGTCCCCGATATTAACAACGCTTGGGACTCCGTTTATTATTTGCAGAACGATGTGGCTTACGGACAAATCGTCCGCGGCATGCACCATTGGGGGGCAAGCGTGACCATCGTCATGGTGTTTCTGCACGCGCTTCGTGTCTTTTTCACCGGTGCGTATAAAAAGCCGCGCGAGTTGAACTGGATCGTCGGCGTGCTTCTGTTCTTCGTCATCCTTGGTCTCGGCTTTACCGGCTACCTGTTGCCATGGGACATGAAAGCGCTGTTTGCGACGAAGGTCGGACTGCAAATCGCCGCGTCGTTTCCGATCATCGGCGATTGGATCAAGCTCTTGTTGCAGGGGAGCGACATCGTCGGCGCGCAAACGCTCGCCCGGTTTTTCGCGATTCATGTCTTCTTCTTGCCTGCGTTGCTCATGGGATTGATGGCCGCGCACTTCTTGATGATCCGTCGTCAAGGCATTTCCGGGCCGCTATGATCTGCCTGAGCCCAACCAATTCACGAAGGAGGGAAACCGATGCATCGTGGTAAAGGGATGAAGTTCGTCGGTGACTCGAGGGTACCGGCCAAAGGCAAATTTATCCCTCCCAAAGATTATTCCGAGTATCCGGGAAAAACCGAAGCCTTTTTGCCCAACTTCCTTTTAAAGGAATGGATGGTCGGCGCGGTCTTTCTCATCGGCTTTCTCATTTTGACGATGTCGGATCCGTCGCCGCTGGAAAAGGAAGCCGATCCGACGAGCTCGGGTTACATCCCGCTGCCTGACTGGTACTTTTTGTTCTTATATCAATTATTGAAGTACCCTTACGCATCCGGGGATTATAAAATCATCGGGACGGTAATCATCCCCGGCTTGGCGGCGATCGGTTTGTTGCTCGCTCCTTGGTTGGACCGCGGCTTGGAACGCCGGCCGATCAAGCGCCCGATTGCGACGTCCATCATGCTGCTGACGGTCGTCCTGATGGTCTATTTGACTTGGGAATCCTCGGTTACGCACAACTGGGAGCAATCGGAGCAACAAGGCAAGATCGTCAAACAAGTGGAGATTGACAAGAGCTCGAAAGGTTACCAACTTTACAGCCAAAATTGTGCGGGCTGCCACGGACAGAACCTGGAAGGTGGCGTTGGTCCCGCTTTGGTCGGCAAAAATTTGAACCCGGCGATCGTCTCTTCGATGGCAACGAAGGGCGGCGGGAATATGCCACCAGGTGTTTTCAAAGGTTCTAAGCAAGAACTGGATGTGTTGGCGAAATTCGTAAGCGATGTCAGTAAAAAATAAGCTGGTGATGCCAGCTTATTTTTGTGCCTTTTTTCTCTTACCGGCGCGCCGGGCGGCTTGGGGACTTGAATGGGAACCAAGCGAGGAAAAAAGGAGGCCCCTCAAGTGAAAGGCGAACCTTCACGTCTGTCGGTTCAATCGAGCGCTCCGGCGGACGTGTTTGTTCGTTCAAGCCCCGTCCTTGTCAAAGGGCTTCACGGCATCGCCATTCGCTGGCATATCGCATGATTTTATACGGGAAGGCGTGATTGGGTGGCGTATTTCCGCTATGTTTTGATGCATAAAAGCGTGTTGTCCCTCTTATTAATCGTCAACGCGCTCGGCACCGTGTACGGATTTTACTGGTACCGCGATCAACTGGCGGTGACCCCCGGTTATTTTTGGCCGTTCGTGCCGGATAGTCCGACGGCGAGTTTGTTTTTTTGCATCGTCCTTCTTATGTTCATTTTAAAGCGCAACGCCCCTTGGATCGAAGCGCTTGCCGTTTGTTCGTTGTTTAAATACGGCGTCTGGGCGGTGGTGATGAACATTTGGTGCGGTTTGACCGGCTACGCCTTGGTGTTCGGAAATTATCTGTTGATGGTTTCCCATGCTTGCATGGCTTTGGAGGGCCTTGTTTATGCGCCTTTTTATAAAATAAAGATGCGCCATTTGGCGCTTGCGGGCATCTGGCTGTTGCACAATGAAATCGTGGATTACGTTTTTCATATGATGCCGTGGTACGGTCCGCTGCAAAGCTATTTGCCTGTTGTCGGCTACTTCACCTTTTGGTTGAGCGTTCTCACCATCGGCATCGTCTATTTATTGTGTGTCAAACGATCGCCCGTCGCTTGACGGCCGGTCTACCGGCGCCCGAGACTTCATATAATGTCGTAAAGACATCGCGGACAGGCTTTTTTAAAGGAAGGGATGCATATGAAGGCTTGGGCGCCGGTCCTCTTCGCGTTCTTCTTGGCTTTTTTTCCGCTCGCTGCCAACGCCGACGACAGCGAAGCATACAATAAGCTGTTGACAGCGGCCGATCAAGTGTACGAAGCCGCAGCTAACCAACAGTTCGAAACCGCCGGCAATGATTTAAAGCGATTTAGTGACCTGTGGGATGCGGAAGGGGATGCGCTCGCCGGTACGGTTACGGATCGGGCAATCGCCGCGGCCGAGGAGAAGCTTCGCAAGGCGTTGGCTTCCGGCGACGAAGCCGCATGCTTGAAAACCGCCGAAAGCTTTCGGCTGGCCGTCGATGCCGCGCTTCATCGCAACCAACCGATATGGCTCGGCATGAAAGCGCACGTGCTTGCCGCTTTCCATAAAGTGAAAAGCGATGTCGTCAAAGAGGACGATCGCGCGCTTCAAAGAGATTTGAACGAATTTATGGACGTTTACGACCGAATCTATCCTTCTTTGGTCATCGCCACGCCGTCGGCGCGTCTGAAAGCGGTCGATCTCGAAATCGACCGGCTTGACGATGAGCGGATGACGATCGTTCAAGATCAAGATCGCCAAAAACAGGCGGCCCGCTTGGACAAAATCGAGCGAGATTTGAGGGCGTTGTTTCAAGACAAAAGCGTGGAGCCCGTCATCGGAGCTCCGTGGAATCCGGCGGAACGATTTACGGCTTTCGTCATCGGCGGATGCATCGGGGCTACATTATTGTATGTGTCGTGGAGAAAATATAGGGGAGAAAGGGCGAAAAATCGTCACATTTCGTTCACAAAATGAGGGCGGACCAGCGGTGGATCAAGGCCATTCCGTTGACACCGGCAAAAAGTTTGACTAAAATTGACCTTAAATAAGCCGTGGAGGGAAAGGCAAAGTGAGTATCGGTACCAGTCTCCTTTATTTCATCATCATCCTGCTCATTCCGCTCTGGGCGCAAGCCCGCGTGATGGGGACATACAACAAATACGCCAAAGTCGCGAATTCGACGGGGCTGACCGGTGCCCAAGTGGCTCGCCGCATTCTCGATTACCACGGCCTTTATGATGTGGGAATCGAGGAGATCGACGGACGATTGACCGACCATTACGACCCGCGCGCCAAAGTGTTGCGGTTGTCGTCGGAAAACTTTTATGGAACATCCGTTGCGGGGATCGCGGTCAGCGCCCACGAAGTCGGTCATGCGATCCAGGATAAAGAGAGCTATGCGCCGTTGCGCATCCGCCACGCCCTCGTGCCCGTGGCGAATCTCGGTTCGAACCTTTCATATCTCTTTATCTTGATCGGCGCGGTTCTCCAGTCCTTGCAATTGATTCTCCTCGGCGTCGTCTTCTTTGCCGCTGCCGTCCTCTTCCAATTGGTCACGCTCCCCGTCGAATTTAACGCGTCGCGGAGAGCCATGGTTCAGCTCGTCGACCTCGGTTTGATCACGACGGGGGATGAAAAGCGCATGGCGCGCAAGGTGTTGAGCGCCGCCGCGTTGACTTACGTGGCTGCGGCTCTCGTCGCCGTCATGGAACTGTTGCGCTTCATCCTGATGTTTGTCGGCATGAACAACAACGATGAAGATTGACGGTACGCATGGTCCCGTCTGATAACAAAGGTAAACCGGCCGCTTCGGCGGCCGGTTTTTGCTGTTGCCGGTTCGTTCCATTAATTTTCGAAAAGCGGTTTTTTGTTTTCATCGAGCGTGAAGCCTTCTCCCAAGACGTCGTGAATATCGTGGACCGCCACAAACGCGTGGGGATCGACGCTTTGGATGATGTTTTTCAATCGGAAGATTTCGCTGCGGCTGACGACGCAGTAAAGGACATCGATTTCTTGACCGGTAAAACCGCCTTTACCGGGGATGATCGTGGCGCTCCGGTCCAATTCCTCAATGATTTTTTTGGCGATTTCGCTGTTCTTTTTAGAGATGATCATCGCCGCATTGGCGGCGTAAGCGCCGTTTTGAATGAAATCGATGACGCGGGCGCCGACAAACACGGCGACGAGCGTGTACATCGCTTCTCTGTAATCCAAATACACGAGCGAAAGGGTGATAACACAAGCGTCGATCGCAAAGAGCGTTTTCCCCATTTGCCATCCCCAATAGCGAAAGGCGAGGCGGGCGATGATATCCGTACCGCCGGTCGTGCCGCCGTATCGGAAGATGATGCCGAGCCCCGTTCCGATCGTCACGCCGGCGAACAGTGCCGCAAGCGTCATGTCATGCCGGAGGGAAAAGGAAAACGGAATGACGTATTGGAAAATCCATAAAAAAACCGACAAACAAGCGGTGCTCAATATCGTATAGATAAACACGTTTCTCCCGAGCATCCGCCAGCCGATAATAAACAGCGGTATGTTGAGCACGAGGTTGCTCACACCCGGATCGATGTGAAAGAGGTTATATAAAATCAGCGTGATGCCAGTCACGCCGCCTTCCGCCAGGTGGTTGCGCATGTTGAAATTGACGAGTCCGAAGGCAAAAATCGCCGAACCGAGCACCATAAAAAACACGTTTTTGGCCTTGATGTTCAATGGCACGACAATCCCTCCATGAATTGATCCGAAAAAATGCATCCTATGCCAGTATAGTGAAAAAGGCGGGCTTCTTCAATTCGCAGCCGCTTTTCCAGCAATCTTATTTCCGGGCGTGCTCGATTCTCCGCCCGCCCTGCCATTTATCTCGAAAATTTTTTTAGCGCGTCTGAAAAAGGCCGCCATATCGGCAGGCGAAGCCCCGTCGCGACGGCGCAAAAAATTGTCAACCCCCTGCGGCATTCGTTAAGATAGGGTTGAGCCTAAAACGACGGCAAGAAGTAAAAAGAGGATGTGAAACCCGTGGCAGAAAAAACGATGAAAGCTTTACAGCAGGAAGTCGATGAATACATAAGCCAATTTAAAGAAGGTTATTTTTCGCCGCTCGCCATGACTTTGCGGCTCACGGAAGAACTCGGCGAACTCGCCCGGGAGATCAACCATCATTACGGGGAAAAGCCGAAAAAAAAGACGGAGAAAGAAAAAACCGTTGAAGAAGAACTCGGAGATTTGTTGTTCGTCGTCATCTGTCTGGCCAATTCCTTGAACATCGATCTGACCGAAGCCTTCGATCGGGTGATGCACAAATTTAAAACGCGCGACAAAGATCGCTGGACCAGGATAGAGGGGTGAGGACATGGCTGATAAAATAAAAGTCATCGTGGCCGGACCGCGCGGTAAAATGGGGCGGGAGACGATCGCCACCGTTCTGGACGAGCCGCGCTTTGAACTCGTCGCCGCGCTTGACCGCCGACATGAAGGCAAGCGCATCGGCGAAATCGCCGGGCTGCCCGAGTCGGATGCCCCGGTTTATACCGATATCGACCGCTGTCTGAGCGACATCGAAGCCGACGTTTTCGTCGATTTTACAACGCCGGAGGCCGGGCGCATCCATACCGAAAAGGCGATACGGTACGGCGTTCGCCCCGTTGTCGGAACGAGCGGCCTCTCCATGGAGGACATTGAACGATTTAGAGCGATGGCCGAGGAGAAACGGCTGGGCGCGATCGTCGCTCCGAACTTCGCGATCGGCGCGGTGCTGATGATGAAATTCAGCCAAATGGCGGCCCGCTATTTTCAAGACGTGGAAATCATCGAGCTGCACCACGACCAAAAGCGCGACGCGCCGTCCGGAACGGCCATCAAAACGGCGGAGCTAATCCGCGCGGTGCGGGAACGGAAGCGTCAAGGCCATCCCGAAGAAAAAGAACTGATCGACGGCGCACGCGGAGCCGATGTGGACGGTTTTCGCATCCACAGCGTTCGCCTGCCGGGACTCATCGCCCATCAACAAGTGCTTTTCGGTTCGAGCGGCGAGCTCTTGACCATTCGCCACGATTCCTTTGACCGCAAATCGTTTATGTCCGGCGTCCGCTACGCCATCGAGACGGTGATGAAGTTGGAGACGCTCGTCTACGGTTTGGAAAATCTTTTGGAATAGAGGGATGACGATGAAAATCGCCCTCATTGCCCACGATCGGATGAAAGATGAAATCGTTCGCTTTGTCACCGCCTATCAACCGGTGTTTGAAAAACATGATTTATATGCGACCGGTACCACCGGCCGGCGCATCATGGAAGCGACCGGGCTGAAAGTCACGAGGTGCCAGTCCGGCCCGCTCGGCGGCGATCAGCAAATCGGTGCGATGATCGCCGATAACGACATGGACGTCGTCATCTTTTTCCGCGACCCGTTGACGCCCCAGCCGCATGAACCTGATATTAACGCTTTGATCCGGTTGTGCGATGTCTATAAAATTCCGCTCGCGACGAATATGGCCACGGCCGAACTCATCATCCACGCTTTAGAGCGCGATGAGTTGAAGTGGCGGGAGTTTGTTCGCGGTCATCGGGACGAAAGGGAGTGACGGTTATCTTAAAAATTGGCATCACATGTTATCCGACGGTCGGCGGTTCCGGCGTCGTCGCCACCGAACTTGGCAAAAAGCTCGCCGACCGCGGCCATGAAGTTCATTTTATCGCTTCCAGCGTTCCGTTCCGCCTCGATCGCTTTTCGAGAAACATCTTTTTTCATGAAGTCGAAGTCAATCAATATGCGGTGTTTCGTTACCCGCCTTACGATTTGACGCTGGCGAGCAAGATGGCCGAAGTGGCCCGACGCCATCGTCTGGATCTGTTGCACGTCCATTATGCGGTCCCGCACGCCGTTTGCGCGTTTTTGGCGAAACAGTTGGTCGGGCGCGATTTGAAGATCGTGACGACGCTGCACGGCACCGACATCACCGTGCTCGGATACGATCCGTCGCTCAGCCACATGATCCGGTTCGGCATTGAAAATTCCGATGCGGTGACCGCTGTCTCGCGCGATTTGATCCGGCAAACGCACGATTTGCTGGAAACGGACAAGCCGATCGTGCCGATTTACAACTTCGTCGATGAAACGGTTTATTATCCGCGTGACGCCGCTGCCTTAAAGCGCCTGTACGGCATCGCTCCGGAAGAGAAGGTCATCTCGCACATCTCCAATTTTCGCGCCGTCAAACGCGTCCCGGATGTGATCAAAGCGTTCCGCCGCCTGGCCGATCAGCTGCCCGTCCGGCTGTTGCTTGTCGGCGAAGGACCGGAACTGCCGGTCGTCACGCGGCTCGTCGACGAAGCGGGCTTGCGCGATAAAGTGCTCTTTCTCGGAAAACAGGAAAACGTCGCCGAGGTCGTGGCCATGAGCGATCTCGTCATGTTGCTTTCGTCCAAAGAAAGCTTCGGATTGATCCTCCTTGAGGCCGCCGCTTGCGGCGTGCCCGCGGTCGCGACGCGCGTCGGCGGCATTCCCGAAGTCGTCGCCGACGGGGAATCCGGTTATCTTGTCCCGGTCGGCGACATCGACGACATCGTCGAAAAGGCGCGGCGCATTCTTGAAAATCCGGATGTCCGCCACCGGATGGGCGAGCGTGCGCTGGAAATCGCGCGGACAAAATTCCATTCAACCGTCATCGTCAGCCAATACGAAAACCTTTATAAGGATGTATTGGGACGGGATGATTGACGAAAGAGGCCGGCCCGCCGTCCCTTTTTATGAGGATGGCGGCTTCCCGCAACCTTTCGCGGCAAAGAGGAGCGAAGGCCATGCAAGACGTCTTGGAACAGGCAAAAGAAGTATTGCAAATTCTCCACGATAACGGGCATGAAGCGTATATCGTCGGCGGGGCGGTGCGCGACAGCCTCCTCGGCATTCCGGTCCACGACGTCGACATCGCGACGTCGGCGAAGCCCGAGGAAGTAATGGCGCTGTTTCCGCGCACCTTTCCGATCGGGATTCGCCACGGCACGGTGCTCGTCCGCCATCGCCATATCGATTACGAAGTCACCACCTTTCGCTCCGAATACGGATACCGCGATCGCCGCCATCCGGACCGAGTGGTCTTTGAGGATTCCATCGAAAAAGATTTGGCGCGCCGCGATTTTACGATCAATGCCATCGCCATGGGCTTGAACGGCGAATACGTCGATCCGTTCGGCGGCCGGGAGGATATCCGGCGCCGCCGGTTGCGCACGGTCGGGCGGGCGCGCGAGCGTTTTCGCGAAGATCCGCTGCGAATGCTCAGAGCCGTGCGTTTCATCGGCCAGCTTGACTTGGAACCCGATCCCGAGTTGGTGGAAGCGTTGCAGGAAGAGCGTCGGCTCATCGGCTATGTGGCGGTTGAACGCATCCGCGATGAAATGACCAAATTTTTGAGCGCCAAATGGGTGGCGCGCGGGCTGAAAATGATTCGTGCCACCCGCCTGCATGAAGTATTGCCTTATATAAAGGAACGACCGGATCTCGCTTTCGAGAAGGCGGACAGCGCCGACTACACGGTGCTTGAAACCGATGTCGAACGTTGGAGCGCGTTTTGGCTCGCCCTCGATGTCCGCGATCAAGCTTTGGAAGCGGCGCTGCGCACTTACCGTTTTTCGAACAAAGCGCTCAAGGCGGTTCTTTCGCTGGCGCGCGCTTTTGTGGCTCGGCGCGTACGGGAACCGGACCGAGAAACCGTCTATCGCTACGGCGTCGACGCGGTGCTGGCGGTCGAGCGCCTCAAAAAAGCGTTCGGCCTCATCGAAACGGTCGATGAAGCGGCCGTCCGCGCGATCGCCGACCGCTTGCCGATCGGAAACCGCAAGGACTTGGCCGTCGACGGCCATGATTTGCAGCGCTGGCTCGCCAAGGAAGGCGGCCCGTGGATGCGGGAGGCGATGGAAGCGATTGAACGCGCGGTCGTGCGCGGCGACGTCGAAAATGAGCCGAAGGCGATCCGAAAGTGGGTGAACACGTGGCTCGCACCAAAGATCAAATTTTGACGATGTTGTTGAAAAACATGAACGCGTTCGTTTCGGGACAGGCGATTTGCGACCGGCTCGGCTGCTCCCGGACGGCGGTTTGGAAACATATTCAAGAATTGCAAAAGGAAGGCTATATCATCGACTCCGTCCCGCGGCGCGGTTACCGTCTGATGCAAAGGCCGGATCGCCTTTCCGAAGCGGAAATCAAGGCCGGGCTCAAATGCCAAGTGTTCGGCCGTACGATCATTTATAAAGAATCAGTCGTTTCGACGCAAAAAATCGCGCATTTTCTCGCCGAAGACGGCGCCGAGGAAGGCACCTTGGTCGTCAGCGATGAACAGACGGGCGGAAGGGGACGGCTGGGGCGAACTTGGCATTCGCCGAAAGGCTCAGGGATTTGGATGAGTTTGATTTTGCGCCCCGCGCTGCCGTTCCACCGGACCCCGCCGCTGACCTTGATGGCGGCGGTGGCCGTTGTCCGGGCGATTCATGCCGCAACCGGCCTGCGCTGCGCGATCAAATGGCCGAACGATGTGCTCTATGAAGGAAAAAAATTGGTCGGCATTTTGACCGAGATGCAAGCGGAAGAAAACCGGGTGCGCGCGGTCATCATCGGCATCGGCATGAACGTCAACACGCCGTCCGACGCGTTTCCGGAAGAATTAAAAGAAACCGCGACATCCCTGAAAATGATTACCGGGAAGGCATATGCCCGCGCCGAGCTCATCCAAGCGATCTTGTTCGAGCTGGAGTCTTTATATTATCTGTATCTCACCGAAGGTTTTCGCGCCATCAAGCTGATGTGGGAAAGCTATTCGACGAGCCTCGGCAAGCGCATCCGCGCCCGCACCGCCCATGGCGATGTCGTCACCGGCGTCGCAAAGGGCATCACGGACGATGGTGTTCTTTTGGTGGAGGGGGATGACGGCCGCGTCCATCCGATCTACTCCGCCGATATCGACCTCTGAAGGAGGGAATCATTGGTTCCGCACCGCAGGGGAATCACGGGAAAGTGCGGCAAAAAGCCGCGCTTTGCCGCCGTTGATGCGCCGTGTCGCGAAACGAAATCCCCGCTATTTTTGCCGGCGCCGGCGGGTTGCCCGCTTTGACAGGACGGCGCGGCAAGGGGTATACTTTCATCATGGACGATATCCGAAAGGAATCGTACCGCTATGCTTGTCGCCATGTTTTCGTTGTCTGCCTTGATCCGTGGGAAGGACCGGGACAGAGGATTGGACACCAAACGTTTTCACAATCCTTCTTTGCGGACAAGCGAAGAAGGATTTTTTGTTATGGGTGCGCTTTCATGACATCATCGCTTCAACCGAAATCGAAATTCGCCGGTCTGATGTTTTTGACGGTTTTAGGTGTCCGCTCCTCAACCGAATCATGAGGAGGAATGACAGTGTGAAAACGACGGTTGATTTTAAAAAGATGAAGGAAGCCGGAGAAAAAATCGCGATGATGACCGCCTATGATTTTCCGACGGCGCAATTGCTGGAACGGGCCGGCATCGACCTCATTCTCGTCGGCGATTCGCTCGGCATGGTCGTGCTCGGTTACGATTCAACCGTTCCCGTCACGCTCGACGACATGATTCATCACACGAAAGCGGTGCGGCGCGGCGCAAAAGAGACCTTCGTCGTCGCCGACATGCCGTTTATGACGTACCACGGGACGGTTTCCGAAACGCTGGACGGCGCCCGCCGTTTAATGCAGGAAGGCGGGGCGAACGCCGTCAAATTGGAAGGCGCGGGCACCGTGGTTTCCATGATTGAACGCTTGACGGAAGCCGGTGCACCGGTCGTCGCTCATCTCGGCCTCACGCCCCAATCGGTCGGCATCCTCGGCGGCTATAAAGTGCAAGGAAAAGGCTTGGAAGCCGCCCGCCGGCTGATCGAGGACGCCCGTGCGGTCGAAAAGGCCGGCGCCTTCATGTTGGTTTTGGAATGCGTGCCGCAGCAGCTCGCCGCCCGCATTTCCAAACTGCTCTCGATACCGGTCATCGGCATCGGCGCCGGCAAAGAGGCTGATGGACAGGTGCTCGTTTTTCACGACGCGGTCGGGTACGGCCTCGGGCATGTCCCAAAATTCGTCAAATCCTACGCCCGGCTGGCGGAAACGATCGAAGAAGGCGTTCAAGGTTATATTCACGACGTCAAAGCCGGGGTCTTTCCGGGCCCGGAACACAGTTTTAATATGAAAGAAGAAACGCTGAAACAATTGTACGGAGGCCAAGGAGAATGAAAGTTGTCACGACCGTTGAAGAGCTCAGGGGCGCATTAAAAGAAGAAAGAAGGCGCGGAAAATCGATCGGCTTTGTCCCGACGATGGGATATCTTCACGCCGGCCATCTTTCGCTCGTCAATAAGGCGAAGGAAACGGCGGATGTCGTCGTGATGAGCATTTTCGTCAATCCGACGCAATTCGGCCCCAACGAGGACTACGAATCGTATCCGCGCGATTTTGAGCGCGATCGTCGGCTTGCGGAAGAAGCCGGCGTCGATGTCCTCTTTCATCCGCCGGTTTCGGAAATTTATCCCGGAGACGAGATCCTTCGCATCGAAGTCACCCGGCGCGTCGACGTATTGTGCGGAAAGAGCCGCCCCGGCCACTTTGACGGCGTTGCGACGGTACTCATCAAACTCTTTAATATCGTGCAGCCGGACTACGCCTTTTTCGGATTGAAGGACGCCCAACAAGTGGCCGTCGTCGAAGGGCTCATCCGCACGCTTCATATCCCGGTTCAGCTCGTTCCGTGCGAGACCGTACGGGAGGAAGACGGCCTGGCGATGAGCTCGCGCAACGTTCGCTTGAATCCCGACGAGAGGAAAGAGGCGGTCCATCTGAATCAAGCGCTCGACGCCGGCGTCCGCCTCATCGAAAGCGGCGAACGGGCGAGCGCCGTCGTGCGCGAAGCGGTTCGCGGCCATCTTGAACGGCATCTTCGCCTCGGGGAAATCGATTACGTCGACGTGTTGACGTATCCCGGGTTGGAAGCGAAGGAAACCATCGACGGACGCACGATCATCGCCGTCGCCGTCCGGTTTAAAAACGCCCGCCTCATCGACAACAAAATCGTCGATGTGCATTGAACGGGAGGAGGACCGACTTCATGTATCGCATCGTTATGAGAAGCAAAATCCATCGCGCCCGCGTAACCGACGCCAATTTGAACTATGTCGGCAGCGTCACGATCGATCAAGATATCTTGGACGCGGTGGACATCGCGCCCAATGAAAAAGTGCAGATCGTCAACAACAACAACGGGGAGCGCTTCGAAACGTACGTGATCCCGGGCGAGCGCGGTTCCGGAGAAATCTGCTTAAACGGCGCGGCCGCCCGCCTCGTCCAAAAGGGCGATATCGTGATCATCATCGCCTACGGGTACGTCAGCGATGAGGAAATCGCCGACCACCGCCCCAAGATCGCGATCATGGACGAAAACAACCGAATCAAGGAACTGATCGGCAACGAACCGGCCGGAACGGTTCTTTAGATATCCGACATCCCCCAATCGCCCGCCTTCCCCAGGGCGGTTGGGGGATGTTTATCCATAGATCGTGATACGCGATATGACATGAAGTTGCAAAACAGCGGAAAAATGATACGATAAGGAGTGTGTGCGCACAAGGAAGCGAAAACGAAACCGCGGGCGGTTTCGTTTTGGCAAGGTGTCGGTTAGGCGTTATTTCCCTGAAAAACGGGATTAATAATAGTGTGACCGACGGCCTGCGATCTATGTCAGTTACATTTTCACAACCGCGGAGGGACGGTCATGGGCGATAAAATCGAAACATTGGCGTCGGTGACGGTCGAACGATCCGATGATCTTTACAAGATCGTCGACATCCTGAACCGGACATTGAAAAGCAGAGATCTGATGTTCGGTTTGGCGCTCGACCCTTCGGATCGCCAAAAGATGGTTTTTACCATTTACCGTACATAAGCGAGTGATCCCATTGAAAAAATGGCTGATTGTTGGATTGGGTGTCATCGCCATTTTGATATGGCAAACCGTTGATATTTATCGCGACGCGGTTTCTTATAAATATGCCGGCGCCGCAAAAGCGCGGCAGGCGGCGGAATCGCGTTATGAGATCAAGAAGATCAACGGGGTCGATTATTTTCACGGCGAACGCGCCTATCACGTCGTTGACGCCGTCCTTGACGACGGCAAACGGGTTTATATTTGGGTTCCCGACGGAAAAGGGAAGATGTTTTCGGCGCCGGTTTCAAGCGGCTACGACAAACGCGAGATCTTAAACGCGTTCAGCCAACATGTTCGCTTCAAGCATATCGTTTCGGCCAAGCTCGGTGCGGTCGACGATCGTCCAGCCTGGGAGATCGTTTATTACGATGAAAAAAACCGCTATGTCTTCAGCTACTATGACTTCTATACGGGCAAAAGCTTGATCGATCCGATTGCCTTGCAATAACCGGCGCGAATGACGCACCATGAGGAGTGACGAATGCATGCAGTTAGCCCATCGCGTTGACGCCATCGCTCCGTCGAGCACGCTTGCCATCACGGCCAAAGCCAACGCTTTACGCGCCCAAGGCCTCGATGTCATCGGTTTGGGTGCCGGCGAACCCGATTTCAATACCCCCGATCACATCATTGAAGCCGCCATGAAAGCCGTAAAAAACGGCGGCACGAAATATACGCCGTCCGGCGGGATAAAGGAATTAAAAGAAGCCATTGTCCTTAAATTTAAAAAAGATCAGCAGCTCGATTTTTCGCCGGAGAACATCATCGTGACGTCCGGGGCGAAACACGCGCTTTATCTGGCCTTCCAGAGCCTGATCAATCCCGGAGATGAAGTCATCATCCCGACGCCCTATTGGGTGAGTTATCCCGAACAGGTCAAACTGGCCGGAGGGATTCCGGTTTTCATTGAAGGCGCTGAGGAAAACGGTTTTAAAATCACCCCCGATCAATTGGAGCGGGCGGTGACCGCAAAGACGCGGGCGCTCATTCTCAATTCGCCGAGCAATCCGACGGGCATGATATATTCGGAAGAAGAGCTGCGCGCAATCGCCGAAGTCTGTTTGAAGCATCGGCTGATCGTCATCTCCGACGAAATTTATGAAAAACTCGTTTATAATGGGGAAAAAGCGGTGTCGATCGCCCAAGCCGCCCCGGAATTAAAAGTGCAGACGGTCATCATCAACGGCGTATCTAAATCCCACGCGATGACCGGGTGGCGCATCGGCTATGCCGCCGGCGATGCCGCGTTGATCCGGGCAATGACGAACGTCGCAAGCCACAGCACGTCGAATCCCGCGTCCGTTTCCCAATATGCGGCGCTGGAAGCTTATCGGGGGCCGCAAGACGCCGTCGAAAAGATGCGCCAAGCCTTTGAGACGCGTTTGAACGCCGCCTATGAACGCCTCATTGCCATACCGGGTGTGCGGTGCCAAAAGCCGCAAGGCGCTTTTTATTTGTTTCCGAACGTCAAACAAGCGGTACAATCGGCCGGATTTGTTTCGGTCACGGATTGGGCGGCCGCTTTATTGGAAGAGGAACGGGTGGCCCTCGTTCCCGGCGACGGCTTCGGCGCGCCGGACTATGTGCGGCTTTCCTACGCCACCTCAATGGAGAATATAAACGAAGCGCTCGACCGCATTCACGCGTTCGTCGAACGCCATATGAAATAAGCAGAACGATCGGAGGAATGGGCCATGAAGACGACAATATCCCAAGTTTATCGGCATGTCGGCGAAGAAGTGACCATCGGCGCGTGGTTGGCCAACAAGCGTTCCAGCGGAAAAATCCAATTTTTGCAGCTCCGCGACGGCAGCGGGTTCATTCAAGGCGTATTGGTCAAAAACGAAGTGCCGGAAAGCGTGTGGGAAGCCGCTGAATCGCTGACGCAAGAGAGCTCATTATACGTGACCGGCGTCGTCCGCGAAGACCGGCGGGCGCCTTCCGGTTACGAATTGACGGTCAAAGATATCGAAATCATCCAAATCGCCCGCGACTATCCGATCACACCTAAAGAACACGGCGTCGATTTTCTCATGGATCATCGCCATCTGTGGCTCCGTTCGCGGCGCCAGCATGCCATCTTGCGGGTGCGCAACGAAATCATCCGGGCGACCTTCAATTTCTTCCATGAAAAAGGCTTTATCAAAATCGATCCGCCGATTTTGACCGGAAGCTCTGCCGAAGGAACGACGGAGCTGTTCCACATCAAATATTTTGACCGCGACGCGTATCTCTCGCAAAGCGGCCAGCTTTACATGGAAGCCGCGGCGATGGCGTTTGGCAAAGTGTTTTCGTTCGGCCCGACGTTCCGCGCGGAAAAATCGAAGACGCGCCGCCATTTGATCGAGTTTTGGATGATCGAGCCGGAAATGGCGTTCGTTGAACATGAAGAAAACCTGGAAATCCAAGAACAATACGTCTCCCATCTCGTCGAATCGGTCTTGGCCCATTGCCGGACCGAGCTCGAGACCTTGGGGCGCGACGTGACGAAATTGGAAAACGTCAAGGCGCCGTTCCCGCGCATCACTTATGATGAAGCGATCAAGCTTTTGAAAGAAAAAGGTTTTGACGACATCGAATGGGGCGACGACTTCGGCGCGCCGCATGAGACGGCCATCGCTGAAAGTTTCGACAAGCCGGTGTTCATCACGCATTATCCGGCCAAGATTAAAGCCTTTTACATGAAGCCGGATCCCGAACGCGAAGAAGTCGTTTTGTGCGACGACCTCATCGCGCCGGAAGGGTATGGCGAAATCATCGGCGGCAGCCAGCGCATCGATGATTACGATTTGCTGAAACGCCGTTACGAAGAACATCGTCTCACCGGTCCCGAATATCAATGGTATTTGGAATTGAGACAGTACGGCAGCGTCCCCCATTCCGGGTTTGGCCTCGGCCTGGAGCGGACGGTGGCGTGGATTTGCGGCCTCGACCACGTCCGTGAAACGATTCCGTTCCCGCGCCTGTTAAACCGTCTATATCCGTAATGCACAGCCCCCGTCGTAGACGGGGGTTTCATTATGAGTACAAGCCATCGGGGTTGCGTGTTGGCGGCTCTCTTTTTTGGCCGGTGTCGCCTGTTTTCGAACGGCCGCCTCGGGCGTCGGCATTCGCTTGAATCGGAGGATAATTTCAAGCAGGTCGCCGCGACGTCTGGTATAATAGCGACAGAGGTGTCGAACGATGGAGAAGCAAAAATGGATGGATTTGGTGATCAACGGCACGGTGTCGATTCCGAGGCTTCTCTTGGAACATTACCGCGACATCGGGTTGAATGAAGAGGAATGCATGCTGCTCATTCACCTCCACGCTTTCCAAAAAGAAGGTCAGCCGTTCCCGACGCCGGATCAATTGTCGGAAAGGATGACGTGTACCCCCGCGCAATGCGCCGAACATCTGCGCCGGCTCGTGCAAAGGGGATATTTGGAAATCGTGCAGGAAACCGACCGCGATTTGTATTCCGAAAGCTATTCCTTGAACGGGTTATGGGAAAAATTGATCCGGCATTACGAGCTGTCGACCAAAACCGAAGATGCCCTCGAACAGGAAGAGGCGCTTTATACGATTTTTGAAAAAGAATTCGGGCGCCCGCTTTCGCCGATCGAGTGCGAAACGCTCGGCATGTGGCTCGAGGAAGACGGCCATTCGCCGGAAATCATCAAAGCGGCGCTGCGCGAGTCGGTTTTGTCGGGCAAATTGAACTTCCGATATATCGATCGGATCCTCTTCGACTGGAAGAAAAACGGCGTGCGCACTTTGGAACAAGCGAAAGCGCATGGCGAAAAAGTTCGCAACCGTTACGGCAAAGCCGTTCCCAAGCCGGAGAACAACGAGAAAAAACCGCTGAAATTTCCGATGTACAACTGGCTTGAGAACTGAGGACGGTTTTTTTATTATTCGATGAAGGAGATGGGCGATGAGCGTTACAAAAAAGACGATGCGTTACATCCTTGACGTTTTGGCGGAAATGTTTCCAAACGCCAAGTGCGAGCTCAACCACGAGAACCCGTTTGAATTGCTGATCGCTGTCGTTTTGAGCGCGCAATGCACCGACAAAAAGGTCAACGAGGTCACCGCCGATTTGTTCAAAAAGTACCGGACGCCGGAGGATTACGTGAACGTGCCGCTTGAAGAGCTGGAAAACGACATCAAACGCATCGGCCTGTATCGAAACAAGGCGAGAAATATTCAAAAGTTGTGCCGGGCGTTGATTGAGGAACACGGCGGAGAAGTGCCGAGCCGGCGGGAAGAGCTCGTCAAGCTTGCCGGCGTCGGCCGCAAGACAGCGAACGTCGTCATTTCAAACGCATTCGATGTTCCGGCGATCGCCGTGGACACCCACGTTGAACGCGTGACGAAGCGCCTCGGCATATGCCGTCAAAAGGATACGGTATTGGAAGTCGAGAAAACGCTGGAGCGCCTCGTTCCAAAGGACGAGTGGACGATCACGCACCACCGGCTGATCTTTTTCGGCCGCTATCATTGCACCGCGAAAAACCCGAACTGCGCCGCCTGCCCGTTGTTCGATATCTGTCGTGAAGGCAAAAAACGCTTGAAAGCCGGTTGATTTTTTCAAAGAAGCCCTTGAAGGGGCTTTTTTTATTTTCGGGTAGTCCCCGGCGCCTGAAATCGAATGCGCCGGGCGAATGGTTAGGTCCCCCTTTCGAGCCGTCGTTTGCGGAACGCGGACAACACACTTGGGCATAAGATACAGCGTGAACGCCCATATGCGATGTTCGTTTGTATAGACGGACTGGCAATGAACGCAAGGAAAAATCATTGAACAGCAGGTCAGATCGGATGGTGGATTTCATGCAAATTCATGTGGTGTCCCCGGGCGAGTCGGTCGACGAAATCGCGCGCAGGTATGGTGTCGCCCCCCGGCAGATCATCGAATTAAATCATTTGTCGCGTCCGAATCAACTCGTCGTCGGGGAGACGCTGCTCATCCCGACGGTAAACCGTTATACCGTTCAGACGGGAGATTCCATTTGGTCCGTCGCCCGCAAATTCGGCATTGAGCCGGAAGCCCTCATCCGCGCGAATCCGGGCGTTTCCCCCGAAACGCTGCGGCCGGGAACCGTTTTGCAGCTTCCCCGCAGGGAACGCTATCCCGCCATCGTCAATGGCTATTTGGAACCGCATGAAGGCGTGAACGAACGGTTTCAGGAAGCCGCCAGCGCCTTGACTTATCTCACGGTTTTCAGCTACCACGTCGATCGGCACGGCAATTTGACGGCGCCCGATGCGAGCGAAGCGGCCCTCCTTCAGGCGGTGAGGGGCACAAGGGTATCGCCGTTTATGGCGATCACGAACATTGACGGCGGCGCGTTTAGCCGTGACGTGGCCAATGCCATCTTAGGCAGCAATGACGTACAAAACCGCCTGATCGATAACGTGTTGCGGGTGATGAGAGAAAAGGGCTACCGCGGGTTGAATATCGATTTTGAATTTCTCGGCCGGACGGCGAGAAGGGCTTACAACCGGTTCGTAAGAAAAGTGAGCGAACGCTTGCATCAAGAAAATTTTCTCGTTTCTTCGGCGCTCGCTCCGAAAACGAGCGGCGCACAAGTCGGCGAGTGGTACGAAGCCCACGATTATCAATACCACGGGCAAGTGATGGATTTCGTCATCTTGATGACGTACGAATGGGGGTGGAGCGGCGGGCCGCCTATGCCCGTCAGCCCGATCACCCAAGTGCGCCGCGTCGTCGACTATGCGCGCTCTGTCATACCCGCCCGCAAAATTCTTATGAGCATTCCGCTTTACGGATACGACTGGACGCTGCCGTACGAACCGGGCGGGGAATTCGCCCGCGCTTTGACTTACAGGCAAGCGGTGGATCTGGCGTGGCGCTACCATGCCCGCATCGAATTCGACGATCGGGAAAAAGCGGCGTATTTCCGATATACCGATGAAAACGGAAAACAACACATCGTCTATTTCAACGATTTGCAGACGATGGAGGCGATGTTTGCGCTCGTCCGCAATTCCGGCCTGCGCGGGATGAGCTTCTGGAATTTGGCGTTCCGGTTTCCTCAAGTATGGCCGCTCATCACCGACCGCTTCGCCGTGCGCTGACGCTAACCCGCATCGAAAAGCGCTCTGAAAGGCTTTCCCCGCTCAAAGGAGAAAGCCTTTTGCACGGTTTCATTTTTTTATGGTGCCGGTCGAATGCCTGGATTATTATAAAGGAGATAGCGTCAAACGTTTCGATCGGGAGGGTGTGGCCTTGGGAGAGTTGATTTACGCCTGCATTGCGCCGCACGGCGGCGAAATCATTCCCGAACTCGCCGGAAAGAACGAGGCTCGGATGGCGAAAACGCGGAGGAGCATGGCGCTTCTGGGCGAACGCCTGCGCGCCAAAACGCCCGACGCGCTCATTGTCGTGACGCCCCACGGCACGAGGATCGACGGGCAAATCGCGATCGTGAATAGCGAAACCGTTGCGGGTTCCGTTGAAGAAAACGGGCGGACGTATACGATGGTCCGTGAAGTCGAACGCGCCCTCGCCCGCGCGATCGCCGAAGAAGCCGGACGCGCCGGCATTCCGTGCGGTTTACTGAATTTCGGAACCTCTGACGGGCCGCTGTCTCGGCTGCCTTTGGATTGGGGCGCGATCGTGCCGCTTGCCTTTATGCCCGACGTGCCCATCGTCATCATCACGCCTTCGCGGCTTGTCCAAGCGAACGCGCTCATGGCGTTCGGACGAGCGTTGCGGACGGCGGTGGACCACAGCGGTGTGCGCGCCGGCTTGATCGCGAGCTGCGACTGGTCGCACACGCACGCGGCTTCCGGCCCTTACGGTTATCATCCGGCCGCAAAAACCGTGGATGAAAAAGTGGTCGGCAGAATCAAAGAGGGGCGGCTCGAAGCGCTTAAAGAGATTTCGGAAGAAGAGATTGAAAACGCGAAGCCCGACGGTATTAGTCAGGCTCTCGTCCTCGCGGGCGCCGTTCCGCCTGCTGAACGGAAGGTCGAGTGGCTTTCTTATGAAGCGCCGACGTACTTTGGCTTGATTTGCGCCGAAATCAAAGCGTAAAAAGGCAAAAGGGCTCGTGTGAACAGGATGAAAAAAGGCTTTCCCGTTTGCGGGAAAGCCTTTTTTCGTTAATCCGAGTTTTTTTGCGGTTTTGAGGTTTGCGCGCCCGGCGATTGGCCGTTGTCTTGCTCTCTGACATTGTTCCTGCCTTTGTTGCCGCCATTTCCGTTTTGTTGTCCGGAACCCGTCTGGCCGCTACCGTTTTGATCTCCAGGGTTATTGGTCGCACCGCCATTGCTGTTTTGCCCATTGGAGTTGTTATTTCCATTGCCGTTGTTTTCATTGCCGTTGCCGGCTCCGTTTCCGCTTTGACCGTTCCCGTTGTTATCGGTTCCGGTGCCGCCGCTACCGTTGTTTTGATCGGTTCCATTGCCGTTATTCACGCTGCCGTTGTTGCCGTTTCCTTGGTTGGCGTTGCTCGAAGAATCGGCGCCCGGAATTTTGATGGTCACCTTCACCGGATCACTACGGTTGTCGGTGCCGTCTTCCACGGCCGTGACCGAAAAGACGTACGTTTCTCCCGGCGTGAGCTGTCGGACGACGACTTGATGGTCGTGGGTCGTCGTAATCGGCCGGAAGCTGCCGTTAAAGCTTTGCGCGACTTCAAAGCTGACGTTACTGCCCGAATAATTCCAGGACAAGGTGACGGATTGATCGGCCGGATTGTATTTCGCCGACAGACCGCTCGGTGCATCGATTTTCGTTTGTTGTTTTTCTTGAGGCTCTTCCGCCGGCTGCGTTCCGCGCACATACAAAGCCGAGCCTTTGCGGACGACGGAATTCGGCTGTTGCCAGTCGGGCGTGCTTGGCGACGCTAATCTTCGGATGATTTGCCCGAACAGTTGGTGGGAAATGTGTTGTTCATAGGGGCTGACCATGATGTAGCCCTTGTTCTTGACGTATAAATTGGCGTCATAGCCGGTCCACACCGCCGCCGTGATGTCCGGCGTATAGCCGACGAACCACGAATCGAGAATGCCGTGGGCCATTTCATAAGGCGTTAAATGGTATCGTTGTTGCGCGTATTCATCGGGGTTCGTCGATCCCGATTTGCCGGCGACGACGTAACCGCTGAGGCTCGGACCGGCGTAGGTCCCGTGATCGATGACCGCTTTCAGCATATCCGTAATCATATAAGCGGTGTAATCGTGCATGGCCGGATGTTCATCGTGGTCGAACGACACTTTGCGTCCGTCAGGGTACATGATGTATTCGATCGCGTATGGTTCGTTATAATTGCCGTCATTGCCGAACGCCGCGTATGCCCCGGCCATTTGCAACGGGTTCGAAACGAACGACCCGATCGCGTAAGTTTCGTTGAAGGCGGATCGCTTAATCGGTATGCCGAGCTTGTTGGCGAAGTCGACGACGCTGTCCACCCCAGCTTGTTTATCGACCGTTTGCAAGGTCTCAATGGCAGGAATGTTGCGCGACAGCGCGAGCGCCTCTTTCATCGTCATTTTCCCGTAGTAACGGTTGTCCCAGTTCGTGACGGTCCGGCCGTCGGAATAGGCATGCGGTTCGTCGACGAGCGTATGGTTGGTCGGCCATTTCAAATATTCGATCGCCGGGCCGTAGTCGATGATCGGCTTCGCGGTCGATCCCACTTGGTTGCCGTAGCCGGTCCGGGCATCGCCGGTGATCGCGTAGTTCGTTCCGTATTTATAGTGGCGGCCGCCGCCGACGGCGAGAATCGCGCCGGTTTTCGTGTCGATGATGGAGATGCCCGCTTGGAAGTTGGCTTTGACCCCGTTGAAGTTGGCGTCATTGTTTAAAATTTCCTCAACGGTGTCCTGGGCTTTTTTGTTAATCGTCGTGTAAATTCTTAAGCCGCCTTGGGACCATTGGGTGCTGTCGATCTTTCCGGTATCGACGTAAAGCTTTTGCAGCATCGTGATGACGGCCGTCGAATTGTGCTCGTTTTCGTTTTCTTGCGTTTCCTTATGGTTTTTCAGCATCTCCTTGATCGAGACCTGTTTCGCTTTTTCCGCTTCTTCTTTCGTGATCTTATGGTTTTTCACCATCAAGTCAAGGACGAGATCGCGCCGCTTTTTGGCGTTGTCCGGATGCTTGAGCGGGTCATAGTAGGCCGGTGACTTCGGAATGGCCGCGAGCATCGCCGCCTGCGGAAGCGTGATTTGGTCCAAATGATCGACGTCCAGTCCGAAGTACGTTTTCGCCGCCGCCGCGACGCCGTACGCCTGTTCCTCGAAATAAATTTTGTTCAAGTACATTTCGAGGATCTGCTTTTTGCTGTATTCGCGATCCAGTTTGACGGCGAGATAGGCCTCTTGGATTTTCCGCGTCAACGTCTTCTTCGGCGTGAGATAGCTGAGCTTGATCAGCTGTTGATCCAGCGTGCTCGCGCCTTCCGCGCCGAAACCGTGCGTGATGTTCGCCACCACCGCGCCGCCGATGCGGACGGGATCGATGCCGAAATGTTGATAAAAACGCGTATCTTCCGTCGAGATGAAAGCGTCTTGGACGACTTTTGGAATTTTATCGATCGGCGCGTACACGCGGTTTTTCGACCCGATCGTTGCCAAGAGCACCGGTTTGCCGCTGTCATCTTTTCCATAAATGCGGGTCGCCGAAACGTTTTTCAATTTGGAAGGATCTAATGCCGGCGCATTGGAAATGATGACCGCAACGGCGATTGTTCCGGCAAGCATCATGAAAAGAAAGACCAAGAGTGCGGATAAAAAGATCTTTTTAAATAGTCCTTTCTTTTTCTTTCCGGAGTTTTGGAGCGACTTTTGTCGTCGTTCCATTCGCGATTTATATTCAGACATGGTTTCCTCCAACCTTTCGGATGGCAAATCTCGTCAAAACAAGCAGTTCGAAGGGGACGAAGGATTTTTGTCCAACTTAATTTTTTATATATTTACGATCAACGATGGCAAGATAATCAAGCCGCGGCGCCCAACCGAACGGAATTTTGTCGCCTTTTTCTTCAAAGACCGACTTCGGGAGCGACTTCCTTCCGCCCCGCGCTTGCTCTTTCCAATATTGGAAAAGGACGTCGGCGTCAAGCAAATACACATCATCATCGCGGGTGAACTTGACAATAATAAAAACGATACCGCCGTGCGCCTTCACTTGTTGCATGTGACGGATTTGATGTTCGTGAAAGTTTTGCAAAGGAAGTGCGGTGCGGTTCATCGTTTCTTTCGCTTCAAAATCGATGTATCGGCCTTTATAAATGCCGTTGTAATCGGTCGTCGACGGCTTTTTAAAATAGGCTTCGGTGATTTTGGCCGCGCTTCGCTTTGGATAATCGACGCGGACGATCTGCACGGGCGTCGGTTTCTTATAAATGACGGCGATGTCTTGCGCCCGATAATAGAGATTCGTCGCGTTCAAATCGTCTTCAAGCGACATGCCGCGGTTCGCGTAGTTGATCGTCTGTAATTCATCGCCGGACGGGCGCCCGACGTACGGTTTTCCGTTCGGATATCGGACGGTCATGATGGTTCCTCCTTCTGAACGGCCTTTCACTATTATAACATATATAGCCGATCGCCGTTTTTAATCATCGGTCGACATTTCCGTTTTCCCTTCAACGCTTCGCCGCGGCTCGGCGATGCGGAAGGGAAAGACCGGCTGACGCTTGGCCGTTTGGCGGCCTGCTTGGAGTTATCCATCAAAATGGACGCGGCGATACGTTCGGAACTTAACCGGTTTTTCATAAGGTGGTGAAAGCGGCCATGGACGACGCGGTACGCCGCTGCCAAGAGAGGCGCGCGCGGCTCGTGTTGACGCCGGGGGAGCGCCGCCTCGTGCAAGCGATTCAAAGGTTGACCCGCCGTCACAATCGCGACAACGTGACACGGACGCGGGCGTATTTGGATTTTTATTTGCGCCATCCGGAAATCCGTTGGGCGTTGCTCGCCAGCATGGTCTCGCGCAACGCCGGTTGGAATATGGCGGATTTAACCTGTGAACCGTTTTGCCGTGTTTTGCCGCCGCGCTTTCGTACCCTTCTTTTTCATGCTTATGAGCGGCCGAACTGGCTCATTTTTGACGACAGCTTTCCGCAACTTCTCCTTTATGAGCGGGCGAAGCGCACAGGAAAACCGCTTTTTCATCTGCTCAAAGCGCTCGGCGTCTCCGTCTTTATGGAAATGGAGTGGGAACGCTTTTGGACTTCTCATGATAGGACCCGTCTCGTCTATGCCCAAATCGTCAATGAACAGCACGTCATCGAGGTCCCAGTTATCCGGCACCCGTTTTTTCACAATGCGGTCTTCGATCATTGGTTATATTGGCTGCAAGAGCGCCTCCGTTTCAACGCGGTCGTATTCCCGACCGAACGCGGGCGGCTGTACGGGTACAGCGCCGTTCATTTTAAACGGGTCGATGCGCGCATCCTTTTGGGCAAACGGCTTTATCACCTATTGTTCGATGTCCCGGAATCTCCCTCAATCCGATCGTTTGCTGAAAACGTCCCGCATACAGGCAGCCGCTCCGATTATGAACGTGCCTTCGGCCGTTCCTCGGTCCGGGATTTTTCGTTTCGCGCGCGATACAAGCGGATAAACCATAAACGCTTGACGAAACCGGATTGGTTTTGCGGCAGCTATCAAAGCGGCTGGTATGATCGACCGACGCTGCCGTCGTATGATCTCACGCGTTGGTATCTAAAAAAGCGGCGGCGCCTCAACCGGATCGCCGCGTGGATGAAGTGGAAAAGGTGAAACCTTGCGGCGGGGGAAGTTTGTCAAACGGACGCCGTCCGCTTCTTTCTTTGTTGAACCGGCACTTCTTTTGTCATACCGGCAGGGAGAAAACGGGCGTGCGCGAATTCTTTTGATTAACAAACACAAGCGAGGTGATGAGGATGGCGAAGCGTCAAACGAAACGGGGCATTTCCCGCGAAGAATTCGAACACAGGATGGATTTTATGGAATTAAAACTCGATCAAATCGAGCGCAAGCTCCAAGACAAGGCCGACGAAATCGTCGCCATAGAACTGCTGCAACATCGCCGCGAGATCGACGACCTCAGCGAAGCGATTGACCGCATCGATCAGCAGCTTCGTAAAATCGAAGAAGAACTGAACGGGGTGAACCGAACGAAGGAAGCGGGGGAACAGGAACGCCCGCGGTTTCGAGCGGCGGGAAAAACGGCGCCGATCATGTCCTGACCGCGTTTCCGCGGTGGAAATCAACGTTTCCCATCTGTTACGATAGAACCGGAGGTGGTCGCGGTGAACGCGGACAAGCACCGCCGGATCATGACTCTGACGCAAACCCTCTTGGATAAGAACGATGCGGCCCGACGCCAATTCGTGGAGCGCACGCCCCGCGAGGATTATGCGCCGGACTTTTACGGAGAAGTCAAACCGTTCGCCGATGAAGTGTCGCGGCTCCTCGATGAATGGAAACCGCTGGTCATCGAATGGATTCGCAGCGAACATCCGCCTTATCTTCACATCAAACAGATTGAAGATACGTACGACAACTTGATGATCATTTCGGTCACCGCCTTTCAAAAAGATACGCGCCGCCGCCGTTTCATGAATACGATCCAATCGATTGATTACGTGTTGCGCGCGATTTTGCAGGAATTAAATTCGGATGAGTAAACGCCGCGCTTTTCGGGCATTTTAAAAGATGGAAGGAAAGGCGGTTGAAGATGACGATTTACCAACAGCTCAAACAAACCATCGCTGATTTGAAAAGCGCGGAAGCGAGTTTCGAGACGTTCTATTATCAGACGAAGGATGAACAAGCGAAAAAAATATTTGAAGACGCCTTTAAAACCGCGCAATCCGTAATCGGGAAGCTGGAGACGCGCCTTCTGCAAATCGAAAAGGCGGAGCCCCAATACAAGACATTGGGGCAAAAAAAACAGCCGTCTTCATAGAGCGGCGGCATCCGAAGGACGGACCGCGGCGCTTAAAAGGCTGACTTCCCAATCCGACGTCAACATATAGCTTATCGGTTTTGATGCAAAAAAGAAAGGGCGGATGCCAAAAGGATCGTGTTCATCCTTTTGGCATCCGCCCCTTTTTTGTATTTGGACAGGGCTCGCGTCCGCTTGACCGTTGCCGGAACCGCTGCCCTCGGCGGCGCAAACGGTTCTGCACAGGGCTACAGTTGAAAAATCTGATCGAGCGTGGCTTTTATGTTCGCGGTGAGCTTGAGGACGCCCGCGCGATCTTTCGCCTTGATGGCCGCTTTCAATTGTTCGATATCGACCGCGACTTGTTCGTATTCCTGTTCATCGCCCATTAATTGATATTTCCACTCGTTTTTGCGGTAGTACCTTTGAAAATCCGCCGTTTGCCGCCAGGCTTTCTGCCAATTGTTGTGCTCAATGCTTTGTTCAATGCGGGTCAATTTGATCTTGACGGGCTTCGGCGTTTGGGCCTCCGCGCGAGCCAGCGGAGCCGCCGTGAGGCAAGCGGTGAGTACGAGCGCGGCAAGCATCTTTTTCATGTTTTTTTTCCTCCTTTCGCCGCATCTTTTTATTATGTTGTCCAAATAATAAAAGATGATGTTGCAATGATTTTGGAGGGAAAGACATGGCCGAATACCAATTGATTTTTATGCGCTCTTTGTTCGCTTTTATCATCCTGCTCATCATCTGCCGGATTTTAGGAAAACAGCAGATTTCCCAGCTCACCTTTTTCGATTACATCGTCGGCATCACGATCGGATCGATCGCCTCCAGTTTATCCGTCGATCAGAACATCAAAATCACCAACGGCCTGATGAGCCTCATCGTTTGGGGAGGGCTCCCCGTCATCATTGCGTTCCTTTCGATCAAATCGCGGGCGATGGCGATGTTGTTTGCCGGCACGCCGATGATTCTCATCGAAAACGGGAAAATCAACGAAAAAAATTTGCGCAAATCCAAGCTGACATTGGATCAGCTCATGCTGAATTTAAGACAAAAAAACGTGTTTAAGCTGTCGGAAGTGGAACTCGCGGTATTTGAAACCAACGGTGAAGTCAGCGTCATGAAAAAAACCGATCAGCAGCCGATTACCCCGAAGGTTTTGGGCATGCAGCTCGAGGCGGACCGGCGGCCGTATCTCCTGATCCAAGACGGCAAGGTCATCGAAAAGCAATTGCAACAATCCGGGTATACAAAAGAATGGCTGTTCGGCGAGATCCAAAAACAAGGCGCGAAGGAATTTAAAGACGTCTTTGTGGCGCAGGTGGATTCAAAAGGAAATCTTTACGTCGATCTTTACGACGATCAGAAAACCCCGCAAGCAAGCACCGCCCGTCCGCTCGTCGCGGCGCAATTGCATAAAATCCTCGCCGACCTCAACGCCTATGCCTTGAGCACGGAAAACGAGGAAGCGAAACGGATGTACCGGGAACAGTATGAAAAGATGAAAGCGTTGGAACGCCGGGTCGCGCCATTTTTGAAATAGCATTAAAAACGACGGCGCACCTGCGGGTAGATATGAAATGTTGCCCTCTATGGCCGCGCCCGCCGTGCGTTCCAATCACACCGGCTTCAAAGCCTAAACCGCTCCGCTAATAGAGGACGGGCGGTTTTTTTTCAGAAGGCAAACGTCCCCGGCCGTTTTTTGCCGATCGATCATATCGGCGGTTGGACGAGCATATGATCTATTAAAAAAAACGGGAGGGGACGGCGATGATAGATAAAGCGCATACGGAAACGGCGGCGCACCGTTATCAATGGGAAGCGGCCGTGAAAAAATGGTGGGGAAGGTCGAAAGCGATCGATCCAGAACACATCGTCGAAAATATGACAGGGATAATGTTTCGGGGCATTTTGTTTTTCGGCATTCCGTATTGCATTTACATCTTTTTTAAGTTTTTGAGCCTAAAGTCGTAACCCCATCCATGGATTTTTTGCGCCATCGTTGAAACGATGAAGCGATGGGTGCCGAAGGGCGTTCATTAAAAAAAAAGGAACTTCGCCGCGGCCGGGAAGTTCCTTTTATAAGTAGGGTTGAAGCGCGCGGTAAAACGCTTCGGTCGTTAAACCGCCGAGCCTTGGAATGCCGATGCTTGCAAGGGCGACCGTCCGTCCGTTCACGATGGGATAAACGCCGGCCCAACCGCCGTTTAAACTGTAATAAGGGGTATTGGGCAGCTTTTTTAGAAAGCAAATGTAGCGGCCCTCGGCCAGCGGTCCGGTGTAGATATCATTGAGAGGGCTGGGCGGTACGGGCAGCGGTTCGACCCCCGTCAACAGCACGTTGACGGCACCGGCACGCCCCTTAAACAACCGTTCTAAGCGGACGCGTTGCACGGTGTTGACGAGTTTTCCGCGGCCGGCAGCGTGTGGCGTCGGAAACGACGTGACGATCGCTCCGACTTGGCAAACACCGATCACGTCGGAGCTCGATACCAAAGCGGGAATGTCGCTGAACCGCCGGGTTCGGATCACGTCGGAATGTGGATCAAACGCCTGTGCGGCCGTTCCCGAAAAAACGAAGGTGATAAGGAAGAAACCGAGGAGCGTTCGCAGAATATTAGCCATGTGTTTTAATGAAAATCGATGTCGATCCGACGTTGAGCGTTTCCTTGACGCTTCGGCATATGAATTTCAAGGACACCGTTCTTATAAACCGCCGTTGTTTTCGTTTCATCCACCGCCGCGGGAAGGGTCACGGAACGGTGGAAGCTGCCGACGAAGCGCTCGCGGTGATGGACCTGGTGTTCTTGAAACATTTCTTCGCGTCGAATCGTTCCTTTAATGGTTAATACGTTGTCGTCAACGTGAACGTCGACGTCTTCTTTGCTTGCCAACCCCGGCAAATCACAAGTCGCGACCACTTCCTTATCGGTTTCATGGATGTCGATGGTCGGGCCGATCCATCTTTCCCGGAACAACGGATGAAGATCTTCCGGGAACGTATGATCGAGGGCATGGCGCCAATGCGCGATGCCGCGAGAAGGTTCGTAAGGAAAGAATGCCATGGCATCAACCTCCTATTTTCTGATTACGGGCATCGGTATCTCACGGCATTTGCTTGCCCATGGATTGCGCGCGTTTGATAAAGGCGATTTCATCATCGATGACGCCGCAAACGGCGCATTGAACTTTCAGCTCCGGTCCTCTGTACGGCAAATGAAAAGGATCGGGACTTCGATCCGCAAAATTCTCGACGATGGAACCCGTATTGGGATCGAGGCGGACCGGTGTGGCGACTTGTTCGATCAAATTGAATCGGGTTTTGTTGGTTTTGCAATTCGGGCAGAGATAAGGATCCGGCAACCCGCGCACCTCCCATCGATGTTTTAATAGACAGGCCGGCTTCGCTGGCGTTTCCGACCGTGTTCAAAAGTGGAGGATCGCCCCATGGTATAAGATGCCCGACGGCACCACAAATTATGAAGGCATAGAATTTGACGAGGCCCAAAACATAGCGGTATAATTATCTCGAATTCAAGATATTGATCAGGCCGTAAAGGAATGGAAAGGTTTGAGCGAAGATAAGGCTTTGAAATTGTTCGTCGTTTTGTCCCGCGCTTATCGGACGGTCGCTGCACGGGCTGAAAAAGATATTCGCAACTACGGGCTGAATCCGACGGAGTTTGCCGTCTTGGAATTGCTCTATCATAAAGGCGAGCAACCGATCCAGAAGATCGGCGAGCGCATTCTGCTCGCGAGCGGCAGCATGACGTATGTCATCGACAAACTGGAACAAAAGGGCTATATCACGCGGATGCCGAATGCGCGCGATCGGCGGGTCATCAAAGCCTGCATCACGGAACAAGGCGCCCGAGTCATCGAGCACATCTTTCCGTCGCATCGAAGGGCGTTAGCGGAAATCCTCGCCGGCGTCAGCGATGAAGAAAAGGACCGCTTGATCGAGCTTTTGAAAAAAGTCGGTTATCACGCCCGCGACCTTTAACGTTTTTTTAGGCTAATATCTTGAATTAAAGATATATGAATATAGGATAATAACGCCCGTGCTGAAACCGACCGGAATGGGCAACCTAACTTTATCTGCTCAACCCTTTATCGGCCTGAAAGCACTTTTTGGAAAAAGTGCTTCCAACCATTGAGGATGCGGCGGCCACCCACCGCCATTCCCTATCAACGACACCATAAAAATAGAAGGAGTGGAGAGGCGTGGAAAACGTCAAATTAGCCGTTATTTACTACAGCTCGACCGGTACGAACTATAAGATGGCGCAAATTGCGGCGGAAGCGGCGAAGGAAGCCGGCGCGGAAGTAAAGGTGGCGAAGGTTCAGGAACTCGCTCCCGAATCGGCCATCGCTTCCAATCCGGCCTGGAAAAAGCATGTCGAAGAAACGAAAGATGTGCCGACCGCGAACCTCGAAGATCTCGAATGGGCCGATGCCATCATCTTCAGCGTTCCGACGAGGTTCGGCAATGTCCCGTCCCAATTGAAACAATTCATCGACACCACCGGAGGCTTGTGGGCTCAAGGCAAACTTGCCAATAAAGTCGTCAGCGCGATGTCGTCCGCGCAAAATCCGCACGGCGGCCAAGAAGAAACGATTTTGTCGCTCTATACGACGATGTATCACTGGGGAGCGATCGTCGTCGCGCCCGGGTTCACCGATCCGTCCATTTTCGCCGGCGGCGGCAATCCCTACGGCACGAGTGTAACGGTTGGTGCCGACGGGACGTGGCAAGTCGATGCGACGGAAGCGATCAAGCATCAGGCGAAACGCACCGTTCAAGTCGCCGCTTGGGTGAAAGCGGGTTTGAAAGGAGAATAAGCCGCTGAAGCGCGGCGCGCTGTTAAATAAAAAACCGACGGTGAAAAATCCGTCGGTTTTTTCGTTTATTGGGCCATTTGCTTTTTCATCTCATCAAAGCGGTCGAGGACGTTTGCCTTCGGTTCGGGCGTCAGCAAGCTGGCGATGACGACCGCGGCGAGAGAAAGGAAGAACCCCGGAATCATTTCATAAACGTTGTCGGCTGCCCACAAGAGCGAATGGGGCATCGGGAACAGATGATTCAAGCTGTGGATGTTCAGCCAAAAAATCACGGTCAGTCCTCCGACCAGCATGCCGGCGAGCGCTCCTCCGCGCGTCATCCGTTTCCAATACAGGCTGAGCAACAGAACGGGACCGAAGGCCGATCCGAATCCGGCCCAGGCATGGCCAACGAGATTCAAAATCGTGTCGTTCGGCGTATACGCCATGACCATGGCGATGACGGCGATGGCGAGCACCGCGCCGCGTCCGATGAGGACGAGCTCCTTGTCCGTCGCGTTTCTCCTGAAGAACGTTTTATAAAAGTCTTCGGTCACGGCGCTCGACGTGACGAGCAGCTGCGAGGAGATCGTGCTCATGACTGCCGCCAACACCGCCGCGAGCAAAAAGCCGGTGATGAACGGGTTAAACAAAATGTCCGCCAGTTTAATATAGACGGTTTCAGGATTTTTCAAAGGCCCCCCGTGATGGGCGAAATAAGCAATACCGGCCAATCCGCTGATCATCGCGCCGAGCAGCGACAGGATCATCCATCCGATGCCGATGCGCCGTGCGGATTTCAGCTCGTGCGGGGTTTTGATGGCCATGAACCGAACGATGATATGCGGCTGGCCGAAGTAGCCGAGACCCCAGGCAAAAAGGGAAACGATGCCGATGAACGACGTGCCTTTGAAAAAGTCTAGCAGAGATGGATCGATGTGGCGAATGTCATGCAGCATATTGTGCGTGCCGCCGACGTCGGTAATGGTGATGATCGGCACGAGGATCAAAGCGATGAACATGATCGTCCCCTGGACGAAATCGGTCATGCTGACGGCGAGAAAGCCGCCGAACAACGTGTAAGCGACGACGACGCCCCCGGTCAACACCATGCCTAAGCGATAATCAAGATTGAAAGTGCTTTCAAATAGTGTGCCGCCTGAGACCATCCCGGATGAAACGTAAAGCGTAAAGAAGATTAGGATGACGAGGCCGGAAATGAGCCTTAATATTTTCAATTCATCTTTAAACCGATTTTCCAAAAAATCGGGAATGGTAATCGAATCGTCCGCCACTTCCGTGTAAACGCGCAAGCGCGGGGCGAGGAGCAAATAATTCAAATAGGCGCCGATCGTCAGGCCTATGGCGATCCAGGCGCTGGAAATCCCCGAGGCATACAATGCACCCGGCAGCCCCATGAGCAGCCAACCGCTCATATCGGATGCGCCGGCGGATAAGGCCGTGACCGCGGGACCGAGCGCGCGCCCGCCCAACATATAATCAGATAGGTTATGGGTCCGTTTATAGGACCAATAACCAATCGCTAACATGCCCACCATATAAATCGTTAAAGAAATGCCGACTCCCCATTCCACGGTGCTTCACCTCGCACAAATAGGATTGAAGGTTTCCCGTTGCCATTTGCATCCGTCCCCAGATGAAGGGGGATGGGAACATTATATCAAAAAATATTTAATATTAAAAGACTTAAATCAAAAAGCGCTTGCAAAAATGCTTCCAGAATGGACGCCAACCTTTACAAAACATTAACATGGCCTTCAAACGCTTTTTACCTTTTCCCTTTAATCTCATAGACGAAGGGAAAATAAATCAGGGAAAAGGGGATCAAGGAATGGCGTATAAAAAAGCGGTATTATCCTTACTGTTGTTGTTTGTCCTCGTTTTTGCAGCCGCCTGCGGCCATTCGGAAAAAACAAGCAGCGGAACGAAAGCGGAAAGCAAAAAATCGACGGGCGCTTCCGGATCGATCACGATCGGCGGTTCCACGGCGTTGCAGCCTTTGGCCGCCGCAGCTGCGAAACAATATCAACAAGATCATCCTGACGCGGTCATCGAAGTCCAAGGCGGCGGCAGCGGCACGGGCTTGAGCGAAGTCGCGAAAGGAAACTTCGCCATCGGCATGTCCGATGTGTTTGCCGAAGAAAAAGAAGGGATTCCCGCCGATCAATTGAAAGACTACAAAGTCGCCGTTGTCGGCATGACCGCGGCCATCAATAAAGAGGCCGGCGTCACCAATCTTTCCAAAAAAGATTTGATCGCCATCTTCACCGGGAAAGTGAAAAACTGGTCCGAAGTGGGCGGTAAAAACTTGAAAATCACGCTGGTCAACCGTCCGGATGGTTCGGGAACGCTCGCAACCTTCCAAAAATATGCGCTCGACGGCGCCAAACCGGCGAAAGGCATTACGCAAGACGCCTCGAACACGGTGAAGAAAATCATCGCCGAAACGCCTGGGGCCATCGGTTATCTCGCCTTCTCCTACTTCGATGATTCGGTCGTCAAAGCGAGCATCGACGGGATTGAGGCGACCAACGAAAACGTCGAAAACGGAAAATTCCCGATCTGGGCCTATGAACACATGTACTCGAAAGGCGAACCGAAAGGCTTGACGAAGGCTTTTCTCGACTACATGATGAGCGACACGGTTCAAAACCAACTTCTCCCGTCCCAAGGCTACATCCCGATCACGGCGATGAAAGTCGAACGCGATGCCAACGGGAACGTGACGAAAAAGTAAGTCCGTGAATCGACGGAAAATCGGAAAGCGGGGGTGTTTGCCCCCGCTACCGGATTTTTTGATTTAAGGAGTGATGGGATTGGCGTCAGAACGCAACGAACTCACAATGCCATCGACCGGTCGTGCCGCCCGCGCGCAGCATCTTTTAAAAGGAAAGACGTGGAGCGACCGGGACTTAAAGGCAAAAATCTTTATTTTTTCGGCGGCCCTTCTCATAATGGCCGCTACCGTCGCCTTGACTGTTTTTCTCATCGTGAAAGGCTTGCATTCATTTCTCATTGATGGAATCAGTGTCATCGAAATGTTCGTCGCCGGCGAATGGAATCCGAACGCGAACCCGCCGTCGTTCGGAGCTCTCCCCTTGCTGTTCGGGTCCTTTGCCGTGACGTTGTTGTCCGTCGCGATCGCAACGCCCATTGCCTTGGGCACGGCGATCTTCATGACGGAAATCGCGAAAAAACGTGGACAAAAATTGATGCGACCCGTCATGGAACTGCTCGTCGGCATCCCGTCGGTTGTCTACGGTTTCATCGGATTGACGGTGATCGTCCCGTTCATTCGCGATCACCTTGCTGGCATCGGCTTCGGGCTGCTCGCAGCGGGAATCGTTCTCGGTATCATGATCTTGCCGACGGTGACGACCGTCGCTGCCGACGCTTTTCAATCCGTACCCAATCATTTAAGGGAAGCCTCTCTGGCACTCGGAGCGACTCGATGGCAGACCATTTATAGGGTGGTCGTGCCGGCGGCGCTGCCATCCGTACTCACCGCTGTCATTCTCGGGATGGCCAGAGCATTCGGCGAGGCCTTGGCCGTTCAAATGGTCATCGGCAATACGGCGCAAATTCCGCATTCTTTGACGGAACCGGCGGCGACGTTGACGACGATGATCACTTCGAGCCTCGGCGAGACGACTTACGGGAGCCTCCAAAATGACGCGCTTTGGTCGCTCGGTCTCATTCTGCTCGCCATGTCTTATCTTTTTATACTCGTCATCCGCTTTTTGTCCTATAGGAGGAGATCGTCTTGAATGCTAAAGTCACGGATCGCCTCGCCACGCTTTGTTTTATCCTTTGTGCCGCCATCACGGCGGGAACCCTCTTTTCCCTGTTGGGCTATATCGTCTTTCAAGGCGTCAGCCACATCGATTGGCATTTTCTCACAGCTGATGCCAGCACGTTTCAGGCGGGCGGAGGAATAAAAAACCAATTATGGAATTCATTTTATATGCTGCTGATGACGATGTTCTTTTCCGTTCCGCTCGGCATCGCGGGCGGCATCTATCTTGCGGAATATGCGCGCCCGAATAAAATCACGGCTTTCTTGCGTTCCTGCGTGGAAGTGCTCGCTTCTTTGCCGTCCATCATCGTCGGGATGTTCGGGATGCTTTTGTTCGTCAACACCTTTCATTGGGGATACTCCGTTCTGTCCGGGGCGTTGGCGTTGACGATTTTTAATCTTCCGGTCATCATCCGCGTCACCGAAGACGCGCTGGCGGCGGTGGCCCGGGATCAAAAAGAAGCGAGCTTCGTGCTTGGAGCGACGCATTGGCAAACGATTCGAACCGTGCTATTGCCCGCGGCATTCCCGGGATTGTTGACGGGGATCATCTTATCGGTCGGCCGCGTGTTCGGCGAATCGGCGGCGCTTCTCTTTACCGCGGGTTTATCGACGCCCAATTTAAATTTCGGCGATTGGAACCCGATGTCGCCGCAATCGCCCATCAACCCGTTTCGCTCGGCGGAAACGTTGTCCGTTCACATTTGGGCGGTGAACACGAACGGCATCATTCCGGACGCGAAAATCGTTGCGGCGGGATCTTCCGCCGTCCTCGTGATCGTCGTTTTGCTCTTCAACATCGTCGCCCGCCTCGTCGGCGCTTTGATTGAAAAACGTTGGTCGGGAAAATAATGAAAGGTTGGGATGTACGTGTTGACTTTGGAAAAGGAGAAAAGAATTGTTCAGCCGAACCCCGAGGCGATGGAAACCGAACTGAAGGTGAACAACCTCAACGTCTTTTACGGCTCAAATCACGCCGTGAAAAACGTGTCCATGGAGATTAAAAAACACGCGATCACCGCGTTGATCGGCCCGTCCGGTTGCGGCAAATCGACGTTTTTGCGCTCGATCAACCGCATGAACGATCTGATACCGGGCGCGGTTTGCAAAGGGGAAATCCTATATGAAGGGATCAACCTTTTGGATGCCTCCGTGGATGTTGTAAGCTTGCGCAAAGAAATCGGTATGCTCTTCCAAAAGCCGAACCCCTTTCCGAAATCGATTTTTGATAACGTCACCCACGGCCTGAAATGCGCGGGCATCCGCAAAAAGGATGTGCTGGAAAACGCCGTGGAAGAAAGCCTGAAACTCGCGGGATTATGGGAAGAGACGAAAGACCGGCTCAAGCATTCCGCTCTGTCTTTGTCGGGCGGCCAACAGCAACGGCTTTGTTTGGCGCGAGCGCTCGCCATGAAGCCGAAGGTTCTCTTGCTCGACGAACCGACGTCCGCGCTTGATCCCGTTTCCACGGCGAAAATTGAGGAACTTTTAATGTCCCTGAAGAAGCGGATCACGATCGTCATCGTCACGCACAACATGCAGCAAGCCGCGCGCATTGCCGATCAAACCGCCTTCTTTTACGAAGGCACCTTGGTGGAATTCGGAAATACCCGCGATTTGTTTGAAAATCCGACCCACACGCGCACAAAATCGTATATCAGCGGCCAGTTCGGCTGATTTTCGCCGGCGCTTCATCCGTCGCCGGCGATCGGGACGCCGCGTTGCAGCGAACGCTGGACCGACGGCAAACCGCTTTTCTTCAATCGTTCGATGCTTGCCGTCCGATATGGTACATTATAAATAAAAAGAATGTTGAGGGGCGTGCGAATCGGTTGAAAAGAAAAATCATGGTCGTCGATGACGAACCGTCCATCGTCACCTTGTTGCAATTTAATCTGACCCAGGCGGGGTACGACGTCGTGACGGCCGGCGATGGGCTGACTGCGCTCGAAGTCGCTGAAAAAGAACAACCCGATCTCATCATCCTTGACCTCATGCTGCCGGGCAAGGACGGGCTCGATGTTTGCCGGGATCTCAGGTTTAAGAAAATCATGACCCCGATCCTCATGTTGACGGCAAAAGATGAGGAATTCGACAAAGTGCTCGGCCTGGAACTCGGCGCCGACGACTATATGACGAAGCCGTTCAGCCCGAGGGAAGTCGTCGCGCGCGTGAAGGCGATTTTGCGGCGCACCGCTCAGCCGGAAACCGCTTCGGAATCGAACGACGAGAAAATAACGATCGGCGAGCTGGAAATTTATCCGGGCCGTTATGAAGCTTTCCTTCGCGGAACGGAGCTTGACCTGACGCCGAAAGAGTTTGAGCTGCTCGTATATTTGGCGAGAAATAAAGGGCGCGTCCTGTCCAGGGAACAGCTGTTGGAGCGAGTATGGGATTATGAATTCGCCGGAGACACGCGCATCGTCGATGTGCACGTCAGCCATTTAAGGGAGAAAATCGAAGAAAATACGCGCAAACCGCTCTATATTAAAACCATCCGCGGTTTGGGATACAAATTGGAGGAGCCGAAGAAAAAGTGAAACGATTCGAGCGGCAATTGAGCTTCGCCTTGGGCATGTGCTTGTCTTCAGCCGCCTGCATCGCCTGTTTCATCCTGCTCGTTCTCACTGAAAGTTGGCTTCTGGCGTTGGGCATCGACAGCCTGATTTTCCTTATTTCGTTCCTCGTCGTTTATCGGATGATGATCGGCATGACCGAACCTTGGGGCAAAGTCGTGTTTGCGCTTCGGCGGTTGGCCGACGGCGACTATAGGTACCGGGTGGAACCGTCCACGGACCGGTTCGGCGTTTTGGTGCCCTACATTAACGAACTCGGGCAAAAGCTCGAGAAGACGAGGCAATCCGTCGAAGACCAGCGCGATCAATTGAACACGATTGTTGAAAACGCGGCCAGCCCGCTGATTTTAATCGATGATAAAAAACGGATCATCCACGCCAACACCCTTTTTAAAAAAATGTTCCAGCTGTCGGACGATGAGTTGGCTTATCAACCCTACGACGCTTTATTGCCTTATCCGCAGCTCGTCGACATCATTCGTGCCACGTTCGCCAATAACCAGCCGTTGAACAAACAGGCGGTGCTCGCTTTTTCCATTGAAAGGCGCCATTTCGATATCCATACGGCGCCGATTCAATTGAGCTCCCAGCCAAAAAAAGGCGTGGTCGTCGTCCTCCATGATATTACGGAGTTGAAGAAACTCGAGAAAATGCGCCAAGATTTCGTCGCCAACGTTTCCCACGAATTGAAGACGCCGGTGACGTCCATCAAAGGATTTGCGGAAACGCTTCTTGAAAACGACGGGCAAAACCCCGAAGTCGTTCGCCAATTTTTGCAAATCATTTGGAAAGAAAGCGAACGCTTGCAACATTTGATCAAGGATTTATTGGAACTCTCCAAGATTGAGCAGGAGTCGTTCCGATTGAACTGGGAAACGGTCGATCTGCAAGATGTATTGCACGATACCCTCATCCTGTTAAAAGATAAAGCCGAAAAGAAACAGACCGCTTTCACCGTCCGAACGGAGGGCGACACGCGAATCGCCGGCGACAGCGAGCGCCTGAAACAAATGTTCATGAACGTCATCAATAACGCGATCGCTTATTCGCCGCCGGAAAGCACCGTCACCGTCGAATTGAAAGAAAAGGGCGATGTCGTCGATTGGGTGACCGCCGATGAGGGCATCGGCATCGAGGAAGAGGAAATCCCCCGCATTTTCGAGCGGTTTTATCGGGTGGACAAAGCGCGAAGCCGCGATTCCGGAGGGACCGGTCTCGGATTGGCGATCGTCAAGCATTTGGCGGAAGCGCATCGCGCGAAGATTGCGGTCAAAAGCCAGCCAGGCCACGGGACGACCTTTACGATCTCCTTTCGTAAACACAGACCCGAACCGCCGGCTCATGAAGGTGAAGCTCACGCCGCGGCGACGCACCCCTGATTTTTCAGAAACCATTTACAACTCTTTAAGTTTTTGATACAATCATCTTACTCTCGAACGGAAAGAAGGGATGCAGGATGAAGAACAACGGTTTGTTTCAATGGATAGAAAACCGTCGTCGTTCTTCGCACCGCCCCTTCATGCCCGTCGACCGAACAGAGCGATTCCTTTCGTCTTAACCCGATACGGTTCAATCCGTCTTGACGATGAAGAGGGCGGTGCTGCGCCAAGTTTTTGGGCGGTACGCCCTTTTTGATTTTGGCGCCGACCGCGCGGGCAAAAGGGCATCCGGCAATTCAACAACACGAATCGCCATGCCCATGCGTGCGGCCGCGCTTCATCACAAATTCATCGTCAGGAGGAAACGCATTGATCGCTACGCTTGAACAACTCGGTTGGAAGCCTTGCTTCCCAGAAGCTTTGGACGCGCTGGGCCGTCCTGAACTGGAAGTGGCCCGGATCGCGACGGAACATAAAGGCCTTTATCGATTATACAGCGCACACGGCGAGCTTTCGGCGCGGCTGTCCGGCAACATGTTGGCCCGGGTGGAAGCGGGGGAATCGCGGCTCGTTGTCGGCGATTGGGTCACCGTCCTCGTCGGGCGTGAAGCCAGGGAGGCGACCATCGTCGAACGCTTGCCGCGCACGAGTCAATTTTCCCGCCTCCGCCCTGGGACGAAGCCCATCGAACAAATCGTGGCCGCTAATATTGATACCGTCTTTCTCGTCATGGGCTTAAACAGGGACTTTAATGTCCGCCGTTTGGAGCGTTATTTGTTGACGGCTTGGCAATGCGGCGCGCTGCCGCTTCCGCGATTGCGCCCATGACGGCGAGCCGGGCTGCGCCGTTCAAACGGCGTTGGAAGGCGGCACGCTGCCCGCCGAGCGCTTGATCAGCTATAAAAAACTGCAAAGAGAGCTTGTTTACCTTGAGCGAAAACAAAACCGGAAGACAAAGGTTAAGGGAAAGAAAAAGTAGGGGAGACTATCGGCGCCCAAACGGCCGCCTACCTATTTAAGGGCGGCTCCCCATGTTCATCGGTTGCGTCATCAAGCGTTTGCGACGTTTGGGGCCGAGCGGAATCATAAGTGAACGGAAGACCGTCACACTGCCGGTTCATGCACTCGCCCGATCACGATTTTTGCCGACGGATCGAGCGGATTGGTATGATGAAAACGATCCGATCATTTCAATGGAGGTGAAGGAAAGCTCACGGCCGAGCTTTCTATGATGATGAAAATTGCCAACGGTATTTCTGTTTTGGAATTGGAAATGAACGCGGGCCGTCCGCTCGTCATCCATCCGACCCTTTTATGGGATGAGGAAAACGTCGTGCTCATCGATACCGGGATGCCCGGGCAATTCGCCGCCCTCCGTGAAGCCGTGGAAAAAGAAGGCGTCGTTTTTGATCGGTTAAATCGAATAATCTTGACGCACCAAGACATCGATCACATCGGCGGCTTGACGGCGATTTTACGCGCGTCAGATCATAAAATCGACGTCCTCGCTCACAAAGATGATCAACCGTACATAGAAGGCAAAAAACCTCTGATCAAAATGACGCCGGAGCGGATGGCGCAACTCTTGCAGGCGGTGCCGGAAAGCGATCGGAAGATGACCCATAAAGTCGACCAAACGCTGGTTGATGGGGACGTGCTGCCGTTTGCGGGCGGGATAATGGTCATCGCCACGCCCGGTCACACGCCCGGTCACATCAGCTTGTATCATCAACCGTCGAAGACGTTGATCGCGGGTGATGCCATGATCGTTGCCGACGGCCAACTGTCCGGCCCCAATCCGGCCGTGACGCCCGATATGGACACGGCGCTCGCGTCACTCCGCAAATTGGCGGCCTACGATATTGAAACGGTTGTCTGTTATCACGGCGGCATTTATCGCGGCGATGTCAACGCGCGCATTCAGGCATTGGCGGAAGGCCGCTAATGGCTTAAAATTAAAACGTGGGAAAATGAGACGGACGACCGCCTAGGCAGGCTTTACGCCTTGGCCGGTCGTCCTTTTTTTTGGACGCGTCAAGCGGCTTTTTTAGGCAAAGGTGAAACCGGGCGTTCCGGCTGCCCGTATATTAAGAGGAACGGCAAACGGTGCGAATCCATTTGCATTTTTTCGCATGCGTCCGCACAAGCGGCCGAAAGCATTCAGGTTTTGCCATCATCGTTGAGACATTGGAGTCAGGAGGATTTGAATGGTCTATTTGTTGTCATTGCTGGCGCTGACATTGAACCCGGCGATCTGGAGAACGTACGGCCGAAGCAAGGGGTTTTTGATCATCCAAGCGCTCCGCTTGCTCATCGGGCTTGCCATCGTATTTTTCTTCAATTATTTTGTTTTGGTCGACCACACGATTCAAGCGCTGATCAGTTACGGCCTATTTATCTGGGCGATCTTTCTTTTCGCCGACGGGATTTTCATAAAAGCGAAGCGCTTTTATGCCACCCCCCTGGTCGGGCTTCTCTGTGCGCTGGCCGGCGCCTATATGGTCTTTGTATACCCGTTGACCCTCGCGGATGACAAGTATGCGTTCGTCAACGCCAAAGCGAAAGTCATTTCAGGGAAGACGGATTCCGTCGACGAAAAACATATCCCCGTCGTTCCGGAAGAGTACGCCCGTTACCGCAGCGAAAAACTGTTGGGCGAGCTCCCGCATTCCTCATATTACGACTTGGGCGACTCGACGTTGCAAAAAATCGACGGCACGTTATATTGGGTAACGCCGATCGAATATACCGGATTTTTTAAATGGCTCAAAGCGGATGCGGTTCCCGGTTACATTAAAATGAATGCCGAAGATGAAAATGCCGAACCCGAATGGATCAAAACCGATATGGTCTACATCCCGTCCGCCTATTTCAGGCAAGATCTGAAAAGGCACGTCCGCGCCGGACACCCCTCGGAAATTTTGCTCGATCCGAGCTTTGAGCCGGACGACAACGGGCATCCATATTACGTCGTTCCTTATGGGAAGTACAATAAATTCCGCAATATCTTGGACATCAAAGGCATCTATCTCGTCGATCCCAAGACGGGAGCGGTGAAATCATATCCCATGGGCCGGGTGCCGGCGTTCGTGGACCAAGTGATTCCGACGAAAGTGGCCGAGGATTGGAACGATTGGTACGGGCGCTATGTCCACGGCTTTTGGAACGCCCATTTCTCTCAAGAGGACGTCAAACTGCCGACCCATTGGAAAGGGCAGGATGAAGTGAACGGCGTCTTCGACCACCGCTTGGCGTTGAATTGGTTCACCGATTTCACCCGACCGAAATCGGGAAGCGGCTCGATGGTCGGCTTTTCCATGATCAACGCGCGCACCGGGGCCTTGTATTATTATAAAGACGCCAACGGGACGCTCAACGGCAAATCGGCGATGAACGTGGCGGAGAAAACGTTCCGCGCCCAAAAATATGTCGCGGGCACCCCGACGGTTTATATGATTTATGGCCAATTCACTTGGGTCGTTCCCCTGATGGACTCGAACCATGTGTTGCGTGAAATGATGCTGATCAACGCCAAGGATGAAAAGGTATACAGTGCCGGTGAAATCAAACGCAAGCTGTTCGACGATTATAAATACGCCTTGGCGACCAAAATGGGCAACGATCGCACGATCCCGACCGATGTCGTCGATCTGAAAACGTTGAGCGGCGTCGTCACTCACGTTTACAAAGCGGAAAGCGACCACGGCACGATCACGAAATTTATGATTAAGGGCTCTGACAAAATCTTTGAAGTGGCTTCGAGCGATTTTCCGTATTCGATCTTTCTGGAAAAAGGCGTCAAGGTCGAAATCAAATACATCGACACCGATGAGGTCGTGGCGACCGTCGACGACTTTAAGATGTCGCCATAAAGCACGGAGTAGAGGGATTCCGCCCACCGTGAACCGCCTTGCCTCGCCCCTTCATAAAATGGGGCGGGGTTTTTTCTTCTGAAAGGGGAGCTTGGCGAACGGCGGCAGCTCCACAAAGCACAACGGCTGCTTCCGCCCCGCAAATATCCAAATAGGACAGATAATTAACGAACGACTGAAAATATTGACAGTCGTTATGTCGTGCGTTACCATTTTTATAATCCGTGTATGTGAAAACCTCGATGGCCGATGGGCGCACGAACGGTGGACGGGGCTTTTTAAATGGATGGAAATGACAGCGCTTGCAAGATCGTGTGAAGGCAGATGAAAGCGCTGCCTGTCACCGTACATGTTTAATGGGAATCCGGACGAGGAGGGAGCGACGGCGTTTCGCAACGGAGCGGTTCAGAAAACCGTTTCCGCCGGCGCCGATTGGTGGATCCGCCCATCCGGGGGGTTGGACGGTTCGCTGTTTTTCATCAGCGGCGTTGCACAAGCCGTATCATATATGAGGGAGAAACGGGGGAATGCTGAATGAAACGTTTTTCGGGAAGAGTGGCGTTTGTCACGGGAGCCAGCCGCGGCATCGGCAAAACCATTGCCGAAAGGTTTGCGGATGAAGGCGCGAAGGTTTGTCTCCTCGATGTCAACGGTGAAAACTTGGAAACGACGATTTCGGAATTTAAGGCAAAGGGGTACGACGTCATCGGGCAAACGGCCGACGTTTCCGTTCGGGAACAGGTCGAGGCGGCGGTTCGCGCCGCCGTCCAGACCTTCGGAAAAATCGATATCCTCGTTAACAACGCCGGCATCATCCGCGACAACCTCTTATATAAAATGACCGATGACGATTGGGACGCGGTCATGAACGTCCATTTAAAGGGCGCGTTCCTCTCCGCCCGGGCCGTTCAAAAATATATGGTGGAAAACCGCTACGGGCGGATCATCAACATTTCGTCGACTTCGGCCCTCGGAAACCGCGGCCAAGCCAACTATGCGACCGCTAAAGCCGGGTTGCAAGGCTTTACGAAGACGCTCGCGATTGAGCTCGGCAAATTCGGCATCACGACCAACGCGGTGGCGCCGGGCTTTATCAAAACGGATATGACGAAAGCGACCGCCGAACGTCTCGGCGTGTCCTTTGAAGATTTCATCGCCTACAACGCCGCGCAAATTCCGGTCGGCCGCATCGGCAAGCCTGAAGATATCGCGAACGCCGTCCTGTTTTTCGCGATGGAAGAGTCCTCGTTCGTCAACGGCCAAGTCCTCTATGTCGCCGGCGGTCCGACGAATTAATCGGGAGGGGAAAAAGGATGTTTGAAGCGGTCATCGGCAAACGTTCGAAAAAAATCTTGAACATCGTTGAACGCGGCGCGGTCAAAAAGTTCGCCGAAGCCGTCGGCGATCCGCATCCCCTTTACTTCGACATTGAATTCGGGAAAAAGTCCAGATACGCGGCCAACATCACCCCGCCGACTTTTCCGCAAGTTTTCGATTATGGAACGGTGGAGGGGCTCCGCCTGCCGGAAGCGGGCCTCATTCACGGCGAGCAGTCGTTTGTTTACAGACGTCCTCTCCGCGTCGGGGAAGCGGTGTATGGTTACACCGTCGTCGAAAGCTACGTGGAAAAACCCGCGCGCTCGGGAAAACTTGGCTTTTTGACGCTGAAACGCGTCGGTCAGGATGCCCAAGGCGAAGAAGTGTTTCACAGCCGTTCCGTGATCATTCTTACGGAGGCCGTCCGAAGGGGGATGGCCGACGCATGAAGCTAGGCGATCTCAAAGTCGGCGACGTGTTGCCGCCGCTCCGCTGGCCGCCGGTTTCGCGCCTGGATTTAATCAAATATGCCGGCGCCTCGGGCGATTACAATCCGATCCACACCATCGATGAAGCCGCCGAACAGGCCGGCTTGCCCGGCGTCATCGCCCACGGGATGCTGACGATGGGCCGGATGGGCAAGCTGTTTTCCCCTTATTTCGAGGAAGGTTTTATTTCGTCGTTTTCGACGCGGTTCACCGGGATGGTCTTTTTAAACGACGAGATCACCATGACGGCCAAGCTGGTGGCGAAAACGGATGATGTCCTCACGTTCCAGGTCGAAGCCGTCAAACAGACCGGAGACACCGCCGCCCGTGCGACGGTAGTTTTTAAACTGTATGATGCAATGGATTAAGGCGGCGGACCCGGGCGTCGCGGAGGTAAAAGGGGCGGCATCTCAAAAGGCTTAACGGAAGGAGGGGGTGGTGTGAACCATCATCCTTTGTTTGATTTAACCGGAAAAACGGCGATCGTCACGGGAGGCGGGCGCGGGCTCGGCGAATACATCGCCCGCGCCTATGCCGAAGCGGGCGCGAACGTCGTCGTGTGCTCGCGGAAGGTTGAAAATTGCCGCGAAGTGAGCGATTCATTGAAGGAAACGTACGGTGTCGGATCGCTCGCGTTCGAGTGCGACGTCACCAAACCGGACGACGTGCATCGCGTCGTGCGGTCGACGCTTGACGCCTTTGGAAGCATCGACATTTTGGTCAACAACAGCGGGACGACATGGGGCGCGCCCGCTATGGAATTGCCCCTTGATAAGTGGGAAAAGGTCATGGCCGTCAACGCGACGGGCACCTTCATTTTTTCCCAGGCCGTCGCCAGAGAGATGGTCAAACAAAAGCGCGGAAAAATCATCAATATGGCGTCGATGGCCGGCCTGATCGGCACCCATCCGAGCATGATGGATGCCGTCGCCTACAGCGCGAGCAAAGGGGCCGTCCTGTCGTTCACGAGAGATCTCGCCGTCAAACTCGCCCCGCACAACATCCAGGTGAACGCGATTGCGCCGGGTTTCTTCCCGACGAAAATGACCAAGGCCGTCTTGGAACAGATCGAAGAAGTGCTATTGGCGTTTACGCCGGCCGGGCGGCTTGGCTCCGCCCGCGACATCCAGGGGGTGGCGTTGTTCCTCGCTTCACCCGCTTCCGATTACGTCATCGGGCAAACGATCGTCGTTGACGGCGGCCAAAGCTGCATGTGAGCGGATCGGGCGGGAGAAAACGCCCATGGCGGAAAGCATCGGTAGGGTGCGTCCTACCGGCGCGCTTTTGCCGTGCCCGAGGGGCAGACGGCCCGGTTCAAATGAAGCGTTAACGAAAAGGCACAAGGCGGGGCGAATCGCCGCGCCCGACCGGTTCATCAAAACGTGAAAAAGGCGGGCATACCCGCCTTGACCCATTTCATTATGGATTCATTCGAAACCGTCAGTTGGGGGTCCAACAAACCACCCTCAGACCGAGGAGCCTTTATTCGGCTTTAAGCAGTTCGACGACCTTCAGCGCGATGCTCCGGCTCGATTGGGGATTTTGTCCGGTCACGAGGTGGCCGTCGACTTCCACGTGGTCGCTCCATTTTTCCTTGGCGACGAACTTGGCGCCGAGTTCGCGGAGCTTGGATTCCAAGAAAAACGGCATATAGGCGTCCAATTTCGAAGCCCGTTCTTCTTCATCCGTAAAGGAAGTGACGGTCTTGCCGGCGACGAGCGGCGTGCCGTCGCTCCGCGTTGCGCCGACCAAGGCGGCAGGGCCGTGGCAAACGGCCGCGATCACTTTCTGTTGATCGTCGAAACGGCGGATGGCGTCTTGAACCGATCGGTCGTTCGGAAAATCAAACATCGTGCCGTGACCGCCGGGGAAGAAAAGGGCATCATAGGCATCCGTTTGGACATCCGCCAATTTCACCGTATCGTCCAACAGCGCTTTTTCGTCTTTCCATTCGTCGTTCAAGCTGCGCGGATCGACGGGAGCGGCGCCGCCCTTCGGACTCGCGACGGTCACTTCAAATCCGTTTTCCTTGAACACTTGATAAGGAACGGCAAATTCTTCGAGCCAAATGCCGGTGCGGTGTTCTTCGTCGATGACGGCATGGTTCGTGACGACCATTAAGATTTTTTTGGCGCTCATGCCAAAACCCCCTTCTAAAAAATCCTAAGGTTAATTTTTATTATAAATGGAGGAGGCGGTGCCGTTCACGCGAAGCGCTATTGTTCGGTTTTCGCCATTTTCCGCCGATAACGGTACTGATGCCATTGATAATGGATGAAGCAACCGATGCAAAAACCGCAAATCGCGATGCCGGCGGCGAGGGCGACCGCAATCGTAAAAACGTAATAGGCGGCGGTCCAATGAAGCAGATCGCCCGCCAACCCGCCGGCCAAGCAAATCGTCGCGATCATCTGGTTAAATCTTTGTTGGGCGGCATCTTCGGGAATATATTCGTTGGCGGGTTTTCGCAAAAACAAGCGGGCGATCTTCATGACGGGATTGAAATTAAAAAGCAATCCGCCCAGGCCGGACAAAAGCGGGATCAGCAAGAGCCAGCCCCAGCCGGTCACCCAACCAAGCACCGTCGATAACACGATCACCCACTGGTTCGCACGAACGAGGGGGCGGGGGATGGAGGCCGGTGTCGCTGTATTTTCCATTCCAAACCCAACCTTTCCAATAGGATTTATGGTTAAATTCATTTTATGAATTTTGTTCGGGGTTTACAATTCATTTGCATTAAAAGAAGACCGAGCCGCAACGGACACGGGAAAAATGAAAGCGGAGATCGAAGGTTGTCCGGCCGAATTCGACAACGACCGCTGCCGCCTTGCGAACGCGGGCGAGAAACAGGACCGGAAGCGGCGAAACCGGCAACCCGGCGCCGTCGGATTTGTCCTCCAGGGCGATTCACAGCGCGCGAATCACGTTCATCAAATAGATTCCAACGGCTTTCAATGGCGGCGGCGTCCCCATTCGGGAGAACAGACGCGGTGGACGGAATCCCGCAAAGCGATGGGGGTCATCAAAAGATTTGTAGACATATAAAATGCCTTAGACTGAAAATCAACGGCAGGCCCTAAATCATAGCCTTGGGTTTCATCCTTGGCGCTTGAAAAGGGGCGGACACGCAGCGCCGGCCCATCGGGGATGACCCCGATTGTCTCCATCCGAATCAGAGCGGAAAATCAATGTTAAAAGGAGTTTTAGCTGCGAATCGCGAATGACCATCAAAGAAGCTTGTGGGAATCTTAGAAGCGGTGGAAAGTCTTTTGAAAACAGAAAAGAACAATAGTGAAGGTCTTTTAAATGAAGACGCGGGGGACCGCGACCACTCATCCGCGAAAACTTCGCGGCGGTCCTTTCAATAGATAATAGTACAGGAGGGATGAACGATGAAACTCGTTGTCGTCGGCGCGGGAGCCCTGGGCACTTATTTTGGCTTAAGGATGTGGGAAGCGGGCCATGATGTGACCTTTCTCGTCAGGGAAAGACGGGCCGAACAAATCAAAAAGAACGGTTTGAAGATCGAAAGCGTTCATGGGAATGTCGCATGGGAAAATCCCAAGGTGGTCACAACGCCCGATGAAGTGCAAGAGGCCGATCTCGTCCTTCTTGCGGTGAAAGGCTACCATCTGGACGGCGCGCTCGCTTCCGTCCGCGCGCTCGCGGACAAGGGGGCGGCCGTTTATCCGGTTTTAAACGGCGTGGAACATATTCCGCGCCTGCAAACGGCCGTCGGCCATGATGCGGTGTTCGGCGGCGTCGCCTATATCGTCGCGGCGCTCAATGACAAGGGCCACGTCGTTCATACCGGCGGACAGCATACCTTTATTTACGGGACGTTTTCCGGCGGCGACCATCCGGTCATCCCCATGCTCAAAGAGGCGTCTCGGCAAGTGAAGATGGAGCTCGTTCACAGCGATGACATACAGCGTGCGATGTGGCAGAAGTATGTATTTATCACCGTGTTTTCCAGTTTAACAACGACGAGCCGCTTGCCGATCGGAGCGATCCGTGAGGTCGAACCGCTGCTCGCGCTCGGCGTTAAAGTTTTGGAGGAGATGGTTTCATTGGCGGAAGCGTCCGGGATTCCTCTGCCGGATATGTCCGCAGCCGGTTTGGATACGCTCCGCGCCTTTCCGGATGAAGCCACTTCCTCGATGCATCAAGATTTGATCCATGGACGTCCGCTGGAAGTGGATCATTTGCTGGGCGGGGCCTTGCGGATCGCCGCGCAAAAAGGCATCGATGTGCCGCATGTGGAAACGTTGTATGCGTTGCTGAAACCCTATGAAAAAGGGCCTCATCCGTTAAGCAGGGATTTCCGAGCCTAACCAAGCGGCGTGGATGGGCTGGCGTTTTTTCCGCCGGTTGGGTGCGGATGCCGGGGAGGTTTTTGGCCGGCGCAAGTCTTCTGACGGGCGGGCAGGAACAAGCGATTCACGAAGAGGTGACCTTCCGAGCCGATGTGACAGAATAACCCCTCGGGCGCGCGGATCGGCGTGCGCCGAGGGGGTTAAAAGCTTTAAAGACCATCGGTAAAATGAGATTGCTTAAAGGCGGGGAATACCCCCGCCTTCTTCATTTATGTACGCCCGGCATGGGTGCGGTGCTATAGGGTGAAAGTCCTGAACGGGGGCTGGCGAGCGCCTACCGTTAGCTGAAGGCAAGGGTGTCCGCCGC
>Ga0207867_1000177_pt1 | contig 77597 bp, 63 predicted proteins | sample HigsolmetaAR206D_FD_184838 | JGI IMG/M metagenome (GOLD analysis project Ga0207867, IMG submission 184838) | Ionic liquid and high solid enriched microbial communities from the Joint BioEnergy Institute, USA - AR20-6-D (SPAdes) (version 2) ...
GGCGGCGGCCTGGACCTCGACCAAACACGCGGTCAAAGGGGTGGCGCTGTCCATCGGGGTCGAACTCGTCGCCGCCCTGCTGGCCACCGTCGCGTGGGGTGTGGGGGTGTATCTGACGCACTAGTTCCGCGCGGGGGCTTCGGAGATAACTCATCTACATTTCCTGTATTGTTCGTACTCGGATTCACCGACGTCGAGTTGGGGGAGAGCTGCGTGGCTGGCAAGAAGGCGAACAGCCTGGCCCGCTCACCCGAGCGCGTCCGACCGATGAAGATGTCGGATCAGGTCGCCGCGCAGATTCGACGCATGATCGCCCGCGGTGAACTCGTCGACGGTGACTGGCTGCCGACCGAATCCGAGCTCATGCAGCGATTCGGTGTGTCGCGCCCGACGTTGCGGGAGGCGTTCCGGCTGCTGGAAGGTGATTCGCTGGTATCCATCCGGCGCGGCCCGCCTGGCGGAGCCCGGGTCACCATTCCGGGGCCCGACGCTGTCGCCGGTCTGTTCGGCATGATCCTCACGCTGTCGGGTACAACCATCGGCGACGTGTGGGACGCCCGGATGATCATCGAACCGTCGGCGATTCGCCGGCTGGCGGAGTCGGCGACTAAGGACGTACTCAAAGAGGTCGACGCGGCGCTCGAGGACGTGCGGTCGGCGATCGACGATCCCCGGGAGTTCAGCAACGCCGGTGTGCGTTTTCACGTGAAGCTCGTCGAGCTGTCCGGCAACCACACGCTCGCGGCGGTGATCGCCATGCTCTCGGAGATCATCGAGCGTGAATTGTCCCAGTCGTTGGCGGAGATCGGACCGGACACCGAGGAGGCCCGTCGCGCGGATCGCCGGGCGCTGCGCAGCTACGAGAAGGTGGTCGAACTGATCCGGGCGCGCGACGCCGAGGGCGCCGAACAGGCCTGGCGCGAGCATATGAAGAGCGTGCGGCGCTACGTTGCCAAGACCCAGAAGCAGGACCGAGTCCTCGACTTGCTGTACTGATCGCCCCGCGCTGCAGCGCTACGAAATCACTGCGCCACAATCGATCCAGAACGGTCTTCCGCTGCCTACCCGCTGCGAGGGACCGATCAGCCGGATATGTGCACACCCCGGCGCCGGTTCCGGGTTAGTGGCCGGGTGGGTGCGCCTCGCAGGGTGAGTGCCTGTTCGTGGACGGCACCGACGCAGACCGGCGCCCTCGGTCACCCCTTGCAACCCCGCCGGGGTCACCGTCACCGGCCTGTCCGGTAGCCGTCGAAAGATCGCTTAGCTACCAAGGGGTTTCATCCACCCAGTGAGGTTGCAGGGCCCGGGCAGGCGAGATATCGGCAGCCCCGATGAACCACCGTTCCGGGTCCGCCCAAGAGTATAGATAATTCGTACTATCCTCATTGACAGAGCGAACCGCGGAAGCCTACATTCGGCAGAGAGGCCCGCCGACGGACCGCGACGTTCGACGACGGGACAGGGTGTGTGCGGAGTCGAACCGGGCCCTGTGCCGTCGCCGCGGTGCAGCTCCGCCGCGCAGACCTGCGCCGATCAGCGGAAGGAGATTGGGGTGCCGCTCCAGGACTACATGAAGCTGGTGTCGGTCGACGACCATGCGATTGAGCCGGCGGACGTGTGGACATCGCGAATGCCCGCCAAGTACGACCGCAAAGAGATCCCGCACGTCGAAGAGGTCGAGATCGACTCGGCGAAACTGCAGCTCGGAGCGACCGCACACGGCCGGGTCCAGACCTGGGTCTACGCGGGCAAGACCTATCCCCAGATCGGGCTGAACGCGGTCGCCGGCAAGGATCCGCGCACCTGGGACGTCGAACCGGCGCGCTACGAAGACATGCGGCCCGGCTGCTACGACCCGGTCGAGCGGCTCAAGGACATGGACGAGGACGGAGTCTGGGCGCAGCTGTGCTTCCCCAGCTTCGCCCGGTTCGCCGGCACCCGCTTCCTGGAGGGGGCGGACCGCGAGATGGCCCTGGATTGTGTGCGGGCCTGGAACGACTGGATGCTCGAGGAGTGGTGCGGCACCGCGCCGGAGCGGTATGTGCCGGTCTGCATCCTGCCGCTGTGGGATGTCGACTTGGCCGTTGCCGAGTTGAACCGCGCGATCGGCCTGGGGGCCCGCTGCATCTCCTTCCCCGAGAATCCGGCGCCGCTGGGGCTGCCGTCGTTCCACACCGACCACTGGGACCCGTTGTTCGCGGTCGCCCAGGAAAACGGCATGCCGCTCCTGCTGCACTTCGGAACGTCCTCGCGCACCCCGTATGTCAGCCCGGACGCGCCGACACCGGTGGTGGTGTCCCAGATGGGCCTCAACTCGATGGGAACGCTGGCCGATCTGTTGTTCTCCCGTACCTTCCATGCGTTCCCGAATCTCAAGGTCGCGCTCGCCGAAGGCGGCACCGGCTGGCTGCCGTACATGCTGGAGCGCATCGACGAGGTGTGGAGCCGGCACCGCTGGTACGCCCACGTCGACACCGAGACGCGTCCCTCGACGCTGTTCCAGAAGAACGTCTGGGGATGCTTCATCATCGATCAGGCCGGCATCGATTTCCGGCATCGGATCGGGGTCGACCGATTGGTGTGGGAGAGCGACTATCCGCACTCCGACTCGCATTGGCCGCACTCACGCAAGGCGATGGCCGAAATGCTCGCACACGTGCCGGACGACGAGGCACACCGTATCGCCGAACTCAACGCGTGCGAACTCCTCGGATGGCGGCCCTGGGCCGAGTAATCGTTGCCGAACGCTGGGCAGGAATGGGCGCAGGAGCCGCCCAGACGGACGCTGGATTGATCGGTGCCTACGGAAGGATCTGGGTTTGTCGATTTCACTAACGAAACAGCGGCGCGGTGATTTCAATCATCAGGCGGTGCTGTCTGCGGTCGAGATCGATTTCGCCGACATGCTGCCCACATTCAGGTATCACAACCTGGTTCAGGACGGGACCTACATATACGGCGGGTTCGCCGACGAGGAGGGACATCGGTACACGGTGCTGCGCAAGGTCAGCGGTGAGCTGAGCGCAGGCCTGGTTCTCAATGCTTCGGACGGAACCAATCTGGCGCCCCATCCGCGGGCTGCGGACACCATGCGGGGTGGAACTCTGCGCTATCACGCGGACGACAGCGGATTCCGGATTCGTCCGTCCTCGGTCAAAGGCAGTATCGGCGAGCCGTTCAGCCTGGAATTCACCCGCGAGCGCACGGTGTGGGATGAGGGCAGCGTCATGCATGTCGAAGGACGCCTCGTCGGTGACTGTGGGCTGCAATGGTACGACCCCTGCCGTGACGGCGGGAATCTGTATGTGTCACACATCCACCGGGCGAGTGGGACGCTGCTCGGCAAGCGCGTGGAAGGCTTCTTCGCCGTCGACCAGCAGCATCTACCGCCGGGAACGGTCTGGCGGCAGACCGAGTACTTCCAGCGGCTCGAGATCGCCTGGTTCACGATGGGCGTCGAGTACGACGACGGAACGATCGAGGTCGGCCAACTCTGCCATGGCGGCGACGATTGGGGCTTCGCCATCATGGCCAACCAGGACGGGCCGTTCAAGCTGACCCGGGACATCACCGGTACGCCGAGTTTCGGCGACGAATTCCCCACCCGGGTCGACTACGTGATCGACGGTGAGAAGTGGGTGTGGCAGGCGCATGCGGACGGCGTGATGCCCGGCTACGCCGCCGATCCCCACTACCGCCCGGCGGACGGCTTCTGCACCCGCGAGGGAGAAACCCGCTCGGTTGTCGCGTCTTTCGGGTGGATCGACTGCTTCAACGATGGCCGAAGCTGACATGGCGGGGGGACGGTGACAAGCACGTGGAACGCCGATACACGGCTGGCCGGCCGCCGGGTCCTCATCACCGGGGCGTCGAGCGGAATCGGCGCTGCGGTGGCTCAGCGAGTGGCCGCGGCCGGCGGGTACGTGGCCCTGCTGGCCCGTCGTGCGGAGCGGCTCCGCGAGATCACCGAATCCCTGGGGGAGCATGCTGTCGCCGTCCCCTGTGACATCACCGAGGACGCGGCGCTGCGCAACGCTGTATCGGAAGCCGCCGCGGCGCTCGGTGGGCTGGACGCCATCGTCGCCAACGCAGGCGCTGCGCACATGGGCCACATCGCGACCGGCGACCCGGCCGTGTGGCGCGAGTTCATCGACCTCAACGTGCTGGCCTGCCTGAGCAGCGTGCGATACGGCCTCGATCACCTCACGGCGAAGCCGGCGGACGTGATCCTGGTGGGGTCGACCGCGGCGCGCTGGCCGGTGGCGGCCACCGGGATCTACTCCGCCGCCAAAACGGCGGTCGCGGCCGCGGCGGAAGCGTTGCGACTCGAACTCGGTAACCGGGGTATCCGGGTCTGCCTGCTGGAACCCGGTCGGGTCGACACCGAGATCTCCACCCATGCAAGGGTCGAGCCCGGGGGACGACACGGGTCGCTGGGAACTGCCTTCGTGCCGGTCTCCGCCGGCGAGGTCGCCGACGTCGTGGCGTTCGTTCTGAGTCGGCCCGCCAACGTCGCGCTCAACAACGTGGTGTTGCGACCGGTGGCCCAGGCATACCCGTGACCGAACCCAGGGGGTACCCGACATGACCGACGTCAAGGCGCCGCTGCCCGCGCTCGATCCGGGTAATACACCGTTCTGGACCGGTGGCGCCGACGGTCTGTTGCTGATAAGTCGGTGCGGCGCCTGCCGGCGATGGCTGCATCCACCGGTTCCGGTGTGCCGGTTCTGCCTCAGCACCGACATCGCACCGGAACCGTCGAGCGGTCGGGGGACGGTATTGACCTACACCGTCAACCGGAAACAGTGGTTGCCCACCCTCCCTCCACCGTACGTGATCGCGGTCGTCGGGCTCGATGACGATCCGGAGCTGAGGGTCACGACCCGCCTCGTGGACGTCGCACCGGAAGAGGTGTCGATCGGCATGCGGGTCGCTGTGCGGTTCGAGCACGCCGGTGACGTCTGGTTGCCGCTGTTCACCAGTGAGGTTGCCGGTGAGCGCTGATCGCACGGGTGTCGTCATCTCGGGGATCGGTCAGTCGGCGGTCGGGCGGCGATTGGGCAGGTCGGGGCTCGATCTGACCGTTGAGGCGGTCCTGTCGGCAGTGGCGGACGCGGGGTTGGACCACTCCGATATCGACGGCCTGTCGACCTGGCCCGGCGGTTCCGGACCCGCTCCAGGCTTCACCGGTGCGGGCGTGTTCGACGTCAAGGATGCGCTGGGTCTGCAACTGGAGTGGTTCTCCGGGGGCAGCGAGACCGGTGGACAGCTCGGCGCGGTCATCAACGCCGTCGCCGCGGTGCGCGCCGGGCTGGCGACGCACGTGCTCTGTTTCCGCACGGTGTGGGAGAGCACCGCGCAAACCGCCGCCCGACGCGCCTCGGTCATCGGCACTGGCGGCGGCCGCGTCGAAGGATCGCATCAATGGATGGTTCCCTTCGGTGCGGTCTCGGCCGCCAACTGGGCCGCACTGCTGGCCACCCGGCACTTCCACGAATACGGAACCACCCGTGAGCAGCTGGCCGGATTGGCCACGACGCAGCGGTCCAATGCGGCGCTGAACCCCAAAGCGGTGCTGCGTGATCCGATGACGCCGGAGGACTACCTGAACGCCAGGATGATCTCCGAGCCGTTGTGTCTGTTCGACTGCGACATCCCGGTCGACGGATCCACCGCGGTGATTGTCTCGGCCGCTCACACCGCAGCCGATCTCGCGAATCGTCCGGTGACCATCGAAGCAATCGGCGCTGCCCTGTATGGCCGGCCCTACTGGGATCAGTACCACGACCTGACATCGATGGCGGCCGATGACGCCGCGGCCGCGTTGTGGCGACAGACCGAACTGACCCCCGCTGATGTCGATATCGCGCAGCTGTACGACGGCTTCAGCATCCTCACCCTGATCTGGCTCGAGGCGCTGGGCTTTTGTGGTCGCGGCGAGTCCGGACCCTTTGTCGAGGGTGGCCAACGAATCGCGCGAACCGGTGAGCTCCCGTTGAACACGGGCGGAGGCCAGCTCTCCGGAGGACGGCTGCACGGATTCGGTCACCTGTACGAAGCGTGTGTGCAGTTGCGCGGGATCGCCGGGGAGCGCCAGGTGCCGGGTGACCCGGAGGTCGCAGTCGTCGCAGCCGGCGGCGGGTATCTCGCCGGAACGTTGTTACTCAGTCGTTTTCGCTGACTGAAAGAGAGGGTGGGTGGCGATGAAGGTCAGCGTCGATCGCGACCGATGCGAGGCACACGGCATGTGTGAGGCCACGCTGCCGGAGTTCTTCACGCTCGACGAGGAGGGCTACAGCTCGATAGGGCAGCGCAAACCCGTGCCGCCGGAACTGGAGAACGCGGTGCGGACAGCGGTTCAAGCGTGCCCGATGTCGGCCCTCACGCTCGACGAGGACTGACCGCACGCATGAATCGGGTGCCGAAAACGGAATCACTCTTGTGGGAACGGAATCGGCAGCCTAGGCTCGCAGTAACGGACGATTCTCGTCGGTAATAGTCGGCACATCAATCAACAAGGGGCCCTGTCAATGAAGACCGCAATTTGCGACCTGCTCGGAATCGAATTCCCGGTGCTGGCGTTCAGCCACTGCCGCGATGTGGTGGCCGCCGTGACGAACGCCGGCGGATTCGGGGTATTGGGGGCGTCGTCGCACAGCCCAGAGGAACTCGAACAGGAGCTGGCCTGGATCGATGAGCATGTCGACGGCAAGCCCTATGGGGTCGACATCGTGTGTCCGGAGCGCTTCGAGGGCAAAGGCGTGGACCTCACGCCGGAGCAGATCGCGGAGATGGTTCCCGACGAGCATCGTGTTTATGTCACCGAGCTGCTGAACCGCCACGGCATATCGCTGGAGCAGTTGGGTGAGAAGCCGTTTCGCATGGTTCAGGAGCTGTCGGATTCGATCGGCGAGAAACTGCTCGATGTCTCGTTCCGCCATCCGATCAAGCTGATCGCCAATGCGCTCGGCGTCCCGCCGCAGTACATGATCGACCGGGCCAAGGCCGAAGGGGTTCCGGTGGCCGCCCTGGTGGGCGCGAAGGAACACGCGATCAAGCAGGTGCAGGCCGGGGTGGACATCATCGTGGCGCAGGGCACCGAGGCCGGCGGGCACTGCGGCGAGGTGACCACGATGGTGCTGGTACCCGAGGTGATCGAGGCCATTCGGCCGATCCGTGAGGTGCCGGTGCTGGCGGCCGGCGGAATCGTCACCGGCCGCCAGGTAGCCGCGGCGATCGCGCTGGGTGCGGCCGGCGCCTGGACCGGATCGGTCTGGCTCACCACCGAGGAGGCCGAGACCGCGCCCTACACCGTGGAGAAGATGCTGCGGGCGTCCTCGCGCGACACCGTGCGATCCAAAGGCCGCACCGGCAAGTATTCCCGCCAGCTCAGGTCGGCGTGGACCGACGCCTGGAACCCGGAGGCGCCGGGCCCCGGGCCGCTGCCGATGCCGCTGCAGTCGGTGCTCGCCGAGAACGTGCTGCGCCGCATCGACGTGCTGGCCGAACGTGGCGACGAAGGCGCGCGCGAACTCGCCACGTACTGGGTGGGCCAGGGGGTCGGGCTGATGAACAAGGTCAGGCCCGCCAGGGAGGTCGTGCGCGCGATGTTCGAGGACTACCTGGAAGCCGTTGAGCGCGTGACCGCGTCGGTGGAGGACTGAGATGGATCAGCACGCTGCCGAACTCGACCCGCGGACGCCGGTAATCATCGGCGTCGGCCAGGCTGCCGAACGCGTCGACGACCCGAACTACCGCGCGTTGTCCCCGATCGACCTGGCTGTCGAAGCGGCGCGTGCCGCAGCTGCGGACACCGGTGCGGATGCGCAGACGGTCATCGGGGCCATCGACACCATCGCCTGCACCCGACAGTTCGAGAACTCCACTCCCGGCGCGGTGGCGCCGCTGGGCCGATCGACCCGGTTTCCGTTGTCGGTCGCGAACCGGCTCGGCGCCGCGCCGCGACGGGCCGTGCTCGAGGTGGCAGGGGGGCAGTCACCCCAGCACCTCGTCACCGAGTTCAGCCGCGAGATCCTCGCCGGACGCGCCGACACCGTGCTGCTCGCGGGGGCAGAGGCGATGTCGACGATTCGGCACCTGGCCAAGGCAGAGAACAAACCCGAATTCAGCGATGATCCGCCCGACCCCGACGGCATCTTCGAGGACCGCGGCTTCGGGCTGGCCGGCCTGACCACGTTGGAACAGGCGGCGCACGGGCTGATCAACGCGCCGGTACAGTACGCGCTGCTGGAGAACGCGCGCCGCGGTGCGCGCGGCGAAAGCCGCGAGGCCTACACCGCGGCAATGGGCCGGTTGTTCGCCCCGTTCACCAAAATCGCTGCCGCCAACCCATTCTCGGCGGCGCCGGAGGAACACAGCGCCGAGGAACTCGTCACGGTCACCGAACGCAACCGGATGATCGCCGACCCCTATCCACGGTTCCTGGTCGCCCGAGATCAGGTCAACCAGGGCGCGGCGGTCCTGTTGACCTCGGTCGAGAGCGCGCGGCGGCTGGGGGTTCCGCAGTCGAAGTGGGTGTTCCTACACGGTCAGGCGGATCTGCGGGAGCGCACCCTGATGGAGCGCCGGCGGCTCGGTGAGGCACCGAGCGCGGTGACCGCGGTGCGGCACGCTCTCGAAGTGGCCGGTGTCGGTGTCGACGACGTCGAGTACTTCGACTTCTACTCCTGCTTCCCGATCGCCGTCACCAACATCATCGAACCCCTGGGCCTCAGGCCCGACGATCCGCGGGGACTGACCCTCACCGGCGGGCTGCCGTATTTCGGCGGGGCGGGCAACAACTACTCGATGCATGCGATCGCCGAAGCGGTCGGCAGGGTGCGCGCGAAACCCGGTGCGTACGCGCTGGTGTCGGCCAACGGCGGGGTGCTGTCGAAGACATCGGTGGGTGTCTACTCCACCAGCCCCACCCCGCTGAAGGCCGATCGGAGCGGCGAACTGCAGGCTGAGATCGATGCCGCCGAGCATCCCGTCCACGTCGCGCACCCGAACGGGTGGGCCACCATCGAGACCTACACGGTGGCGCACGGCCGCAACCGCAAGACCGGCATTGTCATCGGGCGGCTCGAGGAGGGAGGCGGGCGGTTCCTCGCTCAGGTCGCCCTCGAGGATGAAGATCTGCTGACCCTGCTGGAAAAGGGCGATGAGCCGATCGGCCAGAGGGTGTATGTCACGGCCTTCGGTTACGGCAATCGCGTCACCGGATCGGCGGGAATCGCCAGAGCGCTCTACCCACCCCGCAAACCGGCGCTGCGGGACGGGTACGAGTTCGTGGAGGTGCGCCGTGACGGCCATCTGCTCGAGATCACCATCAACCGGGCCGAGGTGCGCAACTGTCTGCACCCGCCCGCCCACGAGGAACTCGAGGAGGTCTTCGACGCATTCTTCGCCGACCGGGACCTGTGGGTGGCGATCCTCACCGGGGCGGGCGACAAGGCGTTCTGCGCCGGCAACGACCTTGTCTACAGCGCCAGCGGCAAACCGATGTATGTGCCGCTCAGCGGATTCGCAGGCCTGACCAGCCGGCGCGATATGCACAAACCGGTGATCGCGGCGGTCAATGGGTACGCGATGGGAGGCGGTTTCGAGATCGCCCTGGCCTGTCATCTGGTCGTCGCCGACGCGTCCGCTGCCTTCGCGCTGAGCGAGGTCAAGGTAGGGCTCATCGCCGGCGCCGGCGGGCTCATCCGGCTGCCGCGCAGCATTCCGCCCAAGATCGCCAACGAACTGGTGCTCACCGGCCGGCGCATCGGCGCCGAGGAGGCGCACCGGCTCGGTTTGGTCAACCGCATCGCCCCCGAAGGCCAGGCGCTGGCCGTCGCACGTGAACTCGCCGCCGAGATCATCGAAGGGTCGCCAACATCGGTGCGCCTGTCGTTGAAGCTCATGGCCCAGACCCAGGGCATTCCCGACATCGTGGACGCGGTCACCGCTCCGACCGACGTGATCGACGAGCTGATGACCAGCTCCGACGCGGTCGAGGGCATGACCGCGTTCGCGACCAAACGGCCACCCCAGTGGAAGAATCTGTGAGCGCCGAACTCGCTGCATTCGAAGAATCCGTAGCCGGACTGCTGGAATCGGTCTGGGGGGACGCCACCGCCGCTGGATCCGGTGATGTGGCCCGGCTGTGGACGGCCGCCGCGGAGCAGGGCTGCTTCGAACTGGCCGCCGCCGGCGCCCTCGACTTCGCCGTGACCGCCGAGCGTCGGCTCGGCCGGGTGGCCTGCCCACTGCCGGTCCTGGATGGTTACGCAGCCGCCGAACTGACCGGCGACGCAGCGATCTCCGCCGGCCGGATACGGGTGGTGATCACCACCGACCCGAACGCATTTGTCGACGCCGGCGGAGCCGCCACCCACGTTCTGGTGGTGCCAGCGGCGGGCGGGAGCGCGGCTCTGCGTCCGATCGCCGAACAGCAAACCGTGGAAAGACTCGCGATTCCGGCGTGGAGCCGGGTCGTCCTGGGCGACAGCATCGCCACCTACGAGGTCGACCGCACACGCGCCGACCGCATCCTGGTGCTGGTGCGGCTGGGCAGGGCTGTCCGGGCCCTGGCCGCCGCCGAGCGCGTTCACGAACTGGCGATCGAGCACGCCAAGACGCGAGTGCAGTTCGGCAGGCCGATCGGTAGTTTCGGTGCGGTCCAACAGCGAACCGCGCAGTGCCAGATCGAGGTCAGATCGGCAAACCTGTTGTTGCAGGATGCGGTGTCAGCCCTGCGCGGTGGACGCGCGGATGCGGTGCTGAGAGCGGAACTGGCAATCGCCTATATCGCCGCGGTCGCGCCGCGGATTCAGCTCGGCGCGCACCATACCCTCGCCGCGGTCGGCTATTTCACAGAACACCCGGCGCCGTGGTTGTTCCGCCGAGTACACGCCGATGTGACCATGCTGTCGACGCTTCCGCTGGCGCACGGCACGATCGGTGACCTGCTCGTGGAAACCGGCGCACGCCTGCCCGCGGTGGATCTCGGCGAGAGCGGCGAAACGTTCCGGACCGAGCTGGTGAACACGCTGACCGAGCACGGCCTCTGCGACAAGGCGCCGACACCGATGGACGTTGACCCCGACGCGGTCGAAACATTCGCGGCGAAGGGCGGGCTCGGCTTCGGGTGGCCGACGGAGCACGGCGGCCGCGAGGCCTCACTGGCCGAACAGGTGGTACTCAACGAGGAGACCACCTATCGCCGGGTGGGTGTCACCAAGGCGCTCGGTTCGGTGATGCTTATCGGGTCCTCGATCCTGCGGCACGGCACCGAGGAACAGAAGGCCAAGTTCCTACCGATCATCCGATCCGGAAAACTCAACTTCTGCCTGGGCTACTCCGAGCCCGAGGCCGGTTCGGACCTGGCCTCGTTGCGCACACGCGCGGTCCGCGACGGTGACGACTGGGTGATCAACGGCCAGAAGCTCTGGACGACCGGCGCTCACGTGTCCGACTGGGTCTGGCTGGCGGCGCGCACCGACCCCGAGGCGAAGCCACGCCACGCGGGTATCACCGTGTTCCTCTTCCCGCTCGACACGCCCGGCGTCACCATCCAGCAGCACACGGCGTTGTCCGGAGAGATCTCATGCACGGTGTTCTACGACAACGTGCGGGTGCCGGACTCCGCACGGATCGGCGAGGTGAACGGTGGCTGGGCCGTGATCGTCGATGCCCTGGCCGGGGAACGGATCACCATGGGCAACATCGCCGCGGCGCTCCACCGTCAACTCGACGATCTGCTGAACTATGTCGCCGTCGACCCGGAGGGCCGCGCGGGGGAGCGCGGTTCGGCCCAGCGCGCGGTGATCTGTGATCTCGCGGTGCGGGTGCAGGCAACCCGCACACTCGTCGCGGCCGCGGTGGCGGCCAGCGCCACTGACGTCGGGGCGATGTTCGACGCCGCTCTGGCCGGGGTGATGGGCGGCGATCTCGCCGAGGACTTCGGGGAGGCGACACTTCGGCTGTTCGGTCCCGCGGCCGCGTTGAGCGGCGACGGCACCGACCCGGCCATTCCCGGTGGCGGAGCGTTCGAATACGGGTTACGCCAATCGATCATGTACGTCGTCGGGGGCGGCACCAACGACGTCCAACGCGGTCTCATCGCTCGGGGACTGGGACTTCCGCGCTAACTCTCTGCAGGAAAGGACGGCAACGATGGCCGAGACATCACTACCGCTCACCGGCGTGCGTGTCGTTGATTTCACGGACGGCGCCGCAGCCTTCGCCGGCCGTTACCTGGCCGACATGGGCGCGGACGTCGTACTCGTCGAACCGCCGGACGGCGCGGTGTCGCGTCGCTCGCAACCGCAGCACCAGGGACGCGGTCTGCGTTTCGCGGCCGCGCACGCCAACAAGCGGGGGGTCGTCGTTGACATCGACACCGCCGAGGGGCGGGACCGGTTGCTCACCCTGACCGACGCCGCGGACATCTTCCTGGAGTCCCAGTCGGTGGGCAGGCTCGCCGGTGTCGGGCTCGAACAGCAGGTACTGCGCGATCGCAATCCGGACCTGGTGGTGGTGTCGGTCACCCCGTTCGGCCAGAGCGGGCCGTACCGCGACTACAAAGCGAGCGAGGCGGTGTTCGTGGCGATGTCGTCGCTGCTGACCCGCAGCGGCGCGCCCGGCCGCGAACCCCTCGTTCCTCCAGGCGAACTCGCGACCCAGACCGCCGCCGTCGACGTCGCTTACGCCGCGCTGCTCGCGTACTTCCGGGCCCGGCGCGGGGGCGGCGGGGACTACCTGGACTGCTCGCTGTTCGACTTGGTCGTGCAGGGACTCGACCCGGGCTTCGGGATGGCCGGCACCGCCACCATGGGCCAGCCGCTGGTGAACCTGCCGCCGGGCCGCCCGGATGTGCGGATGATGTACCCGATCCTGCCGTGCGCCGACGGCCATGTCCGGATCTTCATCGCATCCGCCAAGCAGTGGCGCGCGTTGTTCAACTGGATGGGCGAACCGGAGGAACTGTCGGACCCCGCGCTCGAACAGATCCTCGGGCGGTTCATGAACTGGCATAAGATTCGGCCTGCGCTCGAGCGGCTGTTCGCCGACCAGACCCGTGCGGAGATCGTCGCGCGGGCATCCGAACTCGGCATCGCCATCGCCCCGCTCAACACCGCGGACGAGATCCTGTCCAGCGAGCACGCCCGGGCACGGAACGCGTTCGTCACCGCCGAGATCGCCCCGGGGCTGACCGCGACCATCCCGAACGGATACGTCGAGTTCGACGAGCAGCGCGCCGGTTTCCGCCACCGCGCCCCCGAACTGGGCGAACACACCGACGAGGTGCTCGCCGAGTGGGCGAAGCGCGACCGGACCCCGGTCGGCCGAACCGGGGCCGATGTGGCGGCACGACCGCTGGCCGGGGTGCGGGTGGTAGACCTGGGCGTGATCGTCGTCGGCGCCGAGACCGGTCGTGCGCTCGCCGACCAGGGCGCCGAGGTGATCAAGGTCGAGAACCGGCAGTTCCCGGACGGTGCCCGCCAGACCGACGCCCCGGGCAAGGTCGGATATTCCTTCGCGTTGGGCAACCGGAACAAGCGCAGCATCGGACTCAACCTGCGTGACGAGCGGGGCAAGGAACTGTTCGGCCGGTTGGTCGCGCAGGCCGATGTGGTGCTGACCAACTTCAAACCCGGCACGCTGGAGTCACTGGGCATCGGCTACGACGCGCTCAAGGCCATGAACCCACGGATCATCCTCGTCGAGAGCAGTGCGCTCGGGCACACCGGACCTTGGGCCAAACGGATGGGGTACGGTCCGCTGGTTCGCGCCACCATCGGGTTAACCACGCTGTGGCGGCACCCCGACGCCCCCGACGCCTTCGGAGACGACCAGACTGTCTACCCCGACCACGCCGCATCCAAGGTGGGTGCTGCCGCCGTGCTGGCTGCGCTGATCGAACGCGAACGGACCGGGGTCGGCCGGCACATCGCGGTGGCACAGATGGAGACCGCGCTCACCCAGCTGGCCACCGAGTACGTGCGCGAGTCGCTGCAGCCCGGGACTTTGGTCGCCAAGGGCAACAGCGGCGAGTTCGACGCGCCTTCCGGTCTTTACGCCTGCACCGGTGAGGACGCCTACTGCGTGGTCGCGGTCGATGGCAACGAGGACTGGGGCAGGCTGGCGGCGGCGATCGGCAAGCCCGAGCTCGCCTCGGACCCGCGGTATGCGACACCGGGGGACCGGGTCGCCCATCGCGCCGAACTCGACGCGCTGGTGCAGGAGTGGATCGCGCCGCTGACGCCGCGGGAGGCGCAGGAACGTCTGCAGGCCGCCGGTGTCGCGGCCGGCGCGGCGATCCATGTGAAGGATCTGCTGACCGATCCGCACCTGGCCGCCCGCGGGCAATTGGGGCTGCTCGAGCAGCCGGGTCACGATGCGCCGCTGGAGGTGCTGATGGGCCCGGCGATCTTCGAGGTGATCCCGCCGCCGCTGCTGCGGCCGGCTCCGGAGATGGGGGCGGACACCGAGGCCGTGTGCCGCGAGGTGCTGGGCATGTCCGACGACGACATCGCCGCCCTCGCGTCGGCGGGTGGGCTCGAGATTCCCGAATCACGAAGCCAGCAGGGCTGATCGTCGAACGGAGGTGTGATGCCGGCGCACGGCAAGGCCGCCATCGTGGCGGCCGCACGGACGGCCATCGGCACGTCACGGCGTGGGACGCTCGCGGACGTGCCCGCGATCGAACTCGCTAAACCGGTGCTGCGGGAGGTGGTGGCGCGCTCGGGCCGGGACCCCGACGAGTTCGATGACCTAGTGCTCGCCGAGAGTCTGCAGGGCGGCGGCGACAGCGCACGCTACGTCGCCGTCGACCTCGGATTCACCGGTGTTCCGGGTATGGCGGTCAACCGGCAGTGTGCATCCAGCCTGACCGCGATCGCTGTGGCCGCCGGCCAGATCGCCGCCGGAATGAGCAGCGTGGTGCTGGCCGGCGGAATGGAGTCCTGTTCCACCGCACCGTTGCTGCGCAGACGCAAACCCTTCACCGCGGGCAAAGATGCGGGGGACTACGAGGGCGGGGTGCCACTGTCGCATCCGCCCACCCCCGACGCCCCTGCCCTCGACATGTCGATAACGGTGGCGCACAACTGCGCGGTGCAGTACGGAATCACCCGGGAGGAGCAGGATGCCTGGGCGCTGCGCAGCCATCAGCGAGCGGTCAAGGCAATCGACGCCGGGGCGTTCGTCGAGGAGATCGTTTCCGATCGAGGTAGCTCGGCCCGACGGGTCCACCGTGCGCTTCGCAGAGGACGAGCACCCGCGCCGCGACACCTCGATGGAGAAGTTGGCGGGACTGAAGGTGCTGCACCCCGAGATCGAGGGATTCACCGTGACCGCGGGGAATTCCTCGGGTGTCTACGACCCGCCGCGGCGGTGGCGCTGGCCGCTCCGGCGACAGCCAAGGATCCGCTGGCACACGTGTTGTCCTGGGCGCAGATCGGAGTGCCGCCGAACCGCACCGGCAGCGGCCCGATCGAGGCCATTCCCAAGGCGCTTGAACTCGCCGGGCGCAAGATCGAGGACGTGGCGCTGTTCGAGATCAACGAGGCCTTCGCCGCACAGGCGATCGCGTGTACGCGCGAACTCGGACTCGATGAGGAACTGGTCAACGTCTACGGCTCCGGTATCAGCCTCGGACATCCGATCGCCGCCACCGGCGCCCGCATGGTCACCTCGGCGATCTACGAATTGCGCCGCCGTGGCGGAGGCATCGGTGTGCTGTCGATTTGCGCCGGCGGCGGGATGGGCGCTGCCATGGTCATCGAGGTGGCGTGACCACCGCCGGGTTGACTGCGCGAGTTTATATAGAGAAACTAGCTGTACTCGACCGAATGGCTAGTGACGAAGGTGTTCGATGAGCTCGCAGGACTGGCGTCCGCGCCTGAAAGAACTCATGGAAGAGTTTCGCCGGCGGATGGACGATGCGAAGGCGCAGGCCGCAGCCCGCGGGGAGAAGGTGGATCGGATCGCGCTCGCCAGGGCATGGCAGGCCGAACTCGTCGACCACGGGTTGGCCGCCCCGGGGTGGCCGAAATCGGTTGGTGGAATGGAGCTGTCGCTCGAGGACCAGCTCGACTACTACCGCATGACCACGGCGGCGGGGATGCCGGCGCATCCCTGCCAGACGTCGTTCATCGTCGCCCCGGTGCTGATCAAGTACGGCACCGCCCGGCAGCGCGAGCGTTTTCTGCGCCCACTGCTGCGTGCCGATGAGTTCTGGTGCCAGGGATTCTCCGAGCCCGGGGCCGGAAGCGATCTGGCGTCGCTGTCAACCCGCGCGGTACGTGACGGTGATGTCTATCGGGTCACCGGTCAGAAGGTCTGGACCACCATGGCGGATCTGGCCGACTGGATGTTCGCCCTGATACGGACCGGGCCCGGCGGTCGAGGAGCGGACGGGATCACCTACCTGCTCATCCCGATGCGCAGCCCCGGCATCACCGTGCGTCCGCTGCGCGACATCAGCGGCAGCGAACACTTCGCCGAGGTGTTTTTCGACGATGTCGAGATTCCGGTGGCCAACCGGGTCGGCGAGGAGGGCAAGGGCTGGTCGATCATGCGCACCTCCCTGGGTCATGAACGCGCCACGGCATTCCTCGCCGACGAGTTCAAGCATCGAAGGACCGTCGACCAGGTCCTGGATCTGCTCATCGTCCGGGGACTCGACGCCGACCCCTGGGTGCGCCAGGAGATCGCCCATATGGAGTCCGGGGTACGCGCGATCGCCGCGAACAGCGCTCGGGCGCTCGACGCGGTGCTGCGCGGTGAGGACCCCGGTGGCGTTGCCTCGGTGAACCGGTTGGTCAAGTCCGAGTTCGAACAGCGGATGCATGTCCTGGCGCTTCGCGCGGCGGGACCCTACGGGCTGCTCGGCAGCCGAGCCGCGCGTGCGGTCGACGGGGGACGCTGGACATACGGTTACCTCAAGACCCGAGCCAGCACGATCGGCGCGGGAACCGCTGAGATACAACGCAATACCATCGCCGAGTCGGTGCTCGGGCTGCCGTCTCATCGGGGTGAGGGCACTCGTCCGGCAGCTGTCACGCCGGGCGCGCCGCTGGCGGTGAGCGGCGACAGCGAGGCCGAACTTCGCGAGGTGCTCGCGAAGACGCTTGCCGCACGGGTCGATCGTGACGCTCTGCTCGATTCCCGGCGCACCGCCGACCGAACCGATCCGGCGGTGTGGGCGGCGCTGGTCGAGTTCGGCCTGCCCGGATTGGCGCTGCCCGATGCGCTGGGCGGGGCGGGCGCGTCGCACCGCCTGCTCTACGCCGCTATCGAAGAGGCGGGCAAGGCGTTGGCGCCGGCCCCCTTGGTGCCGACCGTGATCGCGCTCGAAGTAGCCGCCGCCACCGATGCGAGGCAACTGGCGCAACGGATCGCGGGCGGGGCGCCGGCGGCGTTCGCGGTGCCGCTCGACGACGGCGGCTGGGTCACCGCCGACGAGGCGCTGCCGCGCTGGGACGGCACCGCCCTGCACGGTGAGTCGCCGTTGGTCCCCGGCGCTCCCGACGCGGAACTGCTGCTGGTGCTGGCAGCGTCGGGCGACGGACCCGTGTTGGTGGCGGTACCGCGCAATGCGGGCGGCCTCACCGTGACGGCCGAACAACCGCTGGACCTGACCTCCACCGTAGGCGCGGTGCGGTTCGCCCGTACCGTCGGGGACGTCGTTGCGGACGGAGCGCGTCTCACCGACGCGCTCGACAGGGCCTACCGGCGCGCCCTGCTCACCGTGGCCGCCGACGCCGTCGGGGTCGGATCGGCCGCATTGGCGGCAGCGGTGGGCTGGGCCCGCGAACGTGAACAGTTCGGTCGTCCGATCGGCAGCTTCCAGGCCGTCTCGCACCGTTGTGCGGACATGCTCGTCGCGCTCGAAGGCGCCCGCAGTCAGGTGTCGGCGGCTGCTGAGGCCGCCGATCCGGCGGAGGTGGACTGCCTGCTCGCCGCCGCAGCGGCATTCGACGCGGCCGTGTTCGCCACCGAGCGCGCGATCCAGATCCACGGCGGTATCGGGTTCACGTGGGAGCACCCGGCACATCTGATGCTGCGCCGGGCCCGGGCGGCCGCGGTGGCGGTCGGCCGTCCGGAGGTGCTGCGCGACCGCGCGGCAGCCCGAATCGTCGCGGCCCGCCACCGGTGAGCGCCGCTCAGCCCCGTACCGCCGACCAATATTGTCGAGGAGCAGACATGATCACCATCCGTGATGCGCTGCGCCGGCTGTGGGAAGCGGAGGACTCCGCCCGACTGCTGCAGCAGGACGGTCATTGGGTGTCGTGGGGCCGGGTCCGGACGCTGGCCGAACGGCTGGACCGGGAACTGCGCAGTGCCGGATGCGACGCCGGCGGACGGGTCGCGGTGGTTCTCGGAAATCGGCTGGAGTCGGTCGCCGCGCTGCTGGCGATCATGACCGGAGAACGCACCCTGGTGACGATCAGCCCGCTGCAACCGGTCGAGCGGCTCAGCGCCGACCTGCGGGCGTCCTCGGCCGAGTTCGTCCTGGCGCCGGGCCAGTGTTTCGCATCGGACGCGTTCGCCGCGGCGCTGGCCGACCTGGACGCCACGGCGTGGCGGCTCGATGGGGATGCCGTGGAGCGGTGGCGTGCGGGCGGCGCCGGTGCCGGTGCCGGGCAGCGGAACCCGGATGTGGCGGTGGAGATGCTGACCTCCGGCACGACCGGGCCGGCGAAACGAATCCCCTTGACGCGTCGCCAGCTCGAGGCCTCGCTGACCGCAGCTCTGCAACACAACGACCGGCCCGACGGCAGTGAGCGGGCCCTGCTTACCGGAACCGTCGGATTCGTGGTGCTGCCGATCGTGCACATCGGCGGGCTGTGGGGACTGCTGCAGTGTCTGGTGACCGCGCGGCCGTTTGTGCTATTGCCACGGTTCTCGCTGTCGGCGTGGCGCGCCGCCGTGGTGGAGCACCGGCCGGGCATGGTGTCGTTGCCGCCGCCGGCGCTGCGCGAGGTGCTCGAGTCCGATATCAGTCGGGAGGAACTGAGCAGCGTGCGCGCGGTGACCGCCGGAACCAGCCCGGTGGAGCCCGCTCTCGTCGACGCATTCTACGAGCGGTTTGGGATTCCGGTGCTCACCGTGTACGGAGCCACCGAGTTCTGCGGTGCGGTGGCCGGCTGGACGAAGAAGGACTTCCTGTCCAACTGGTCGAAGAAGAAAGGCAGCGTCGGCCGGGCCTTTCCGGGGGTGCGTCTGCAGGTGGTCGACGAGAACGGTGACGAACTGGCTCCCGGACAGACCGGCCGGCTGCGGGTGGCTACGCCGCAGGCGGGCCGCGACTGGGTCACGACAAGCGATCTCGCCCATCTGGACGAGGACGAATATCTCTACATCGACGGGCGTGCGGACGACGTCATTGTGCGGGGCGGATTCAAGGTCGCACCGGACACGGTGGCGCGGACGCTGCGTACGCATCCGGATGTCCGCGACGCCGCGGTCGCCGGTCTGCCCGACTCACGCCTCGGGCAGATTCCGGTGGCCGCGGTCGAGCTGCGACCGGGTGCGACGGTGTCACCACAAGAACTACGGTCGCACTGTCGATCGACACTCACCCCGTACGAGGTGCCCGCGGAGGTGTACATCGTCGACGAACTGCCGCGCGGGGCGGCGCTCAAGGTTGACCGGCAGCAGTTGATCGCGCTGCTGATGCAACGGCGCGCGACCGGCCAGGGTGCCACCGCATGAGCATGTCGGACTCCGCGCCCGTCCTGGTAGAGCGGCACGGTGCGGTGCTGGTGATGACCATCAACCGGCCGGAGGCACGCAACGCGGTCATCGAGGCTGTGAGTGCCGCGATCGGCGACACCCTGGAACAGGCCCAGGCCGATCCTGACATCCGGGTGGTGGTGCTCACCGGATCGGGCGAATCATTCTGTGCCGGCGCCGATCTGAAGGCGATCGCGCGTGGCGAGAACGTGCTGCACCCCACCCGGCCGGACTGGAGTTTCGCCGGCTACACCAACCACTTCATCGACAAGCCGACGATCGCGGCGGTCAACGGGACCGCGCTCGGCGGCGGCGCCGAGTTGGCGCTCGCCAGCGATCTGGTGGTGGCGTGCGAGAGCGCATCGTTCGGGCTTCCCGAGGTCAGAAGGGGCCTGATCGCGGGCGCCGGCGGCGCCTTCCGGATCGTCGACCAATTACCCCGCAGGGTCGGGTTGCGGTTGGTGCTCACCGGGGAGTCGATCAGCGCACCGGAGGCGCTGCGGTGGGGGTTGGTCAACCACGTCGTGCCGGACGGTCCGGACAATCCCGCGTTACGGGTGGCGCTCGCGCTCGCGGACCGGATCATCGAGAACGCGCCCCTGGCGATTCGGGCGACCAAGCGCGTCGCCCACGGCGTCGACGATGGCGTGGTGACCGCCGAGTGCGCGGCATGGCGGCGCACCGATGAGGCGTTCTCGGAGGTGCTCGGCAGTGAGGACGCCAAGGAAGGACCGCGGGCATTCGCCGAGAAGCGGCCGCCGGTGTGGCGGGCACGCTGACCGTCCGATCGGTTCGCCGCTCGGACGCCGACGACGGCCGAAGGGGCTGCGGCGAGGTCGATCGATCGCAATCGAACCCTTGGCCCGGCCGCGCCATCCTGTTAATATAGCGAGCGATATATTTGAAAGGAGTGGGGATGGCGGTTCCGCGATACGGCGATTTCGACTTCCAGACGGTGGTGGACACCTACGACCCCAAGCTGACCGACCTTCAGCCACACCACCCACGGCACGGACTCAATCTGCAGGTGCAGTATTTCTACGGCGCGCTCAAGGATTCAAACGGATCCATGTGGGCATTGGAGCGCAAGTTCGTCGGCCCGATGACCGGTGGGTTGTGGATCATGAACAACGCGAGCGGAGATCTCAACCTGCATCCCGGCGCGTTGACCACGGCCCGCGGCGAGTCCATCCGGGAGATCAAACCGTCCAGCCGGGTGTGGCGAAACCACCTGATGCACACCATGGCCCAGAAGTTCGGCATTGCCAGTGAACCGCTCGACCTGAGCATCGACGACCAGGGTATCCGCTGGTCGGAGGGCGACCTGGTGGACCTGTCCGGTCCGCTGCAGGGCCCGGGGTTTCAGTTCTATGCGCCGGCCCGCGAGGAACCGCTGTTCTACACCACCCAGGTCTACTGGGTGACCGGCACCATCGACGGAAAGGCGGTGGAGGGCTTCGTCGGCCTGGACCACGGGTACTGGACCCACGGCGCCGAATGGAAGGAGTACCGCTACTTCAACGAACTCGAGTTGTCCTGGGAGGTCTTCGGCAACAAATTCACCGACGGCACTGTCGAATACGGAGTCATCGTGAAAGGCCGCCGCGGCTGGTCGGGGGCGGCGACGTTCGAGTCCGGGCAGATGGTGGCCAAGACCGACCGGCTCGGGGCCCGGTACCGGCTCGACGACGAGGGGTTCATAATCGAGGCGAAGTTCGACATCGACGGCGCCGACTACACCTTCACCGGAAGCCCGGCGGGCAAGATGCGCCACTTCGGGGAGGCGCGCTGGGCCAACTACACCTCGCAGGGCGGTATCACCCGGCGGGACGGCGACGACCGGGAATTGGCGGTCGGCTACAGCTGGATAGAGTTCTTCCCCGGGCGAATCAGCGAGGATCGACTCACCGAGTGACGAGGTGACGATGCGCAACAGGCGCGGATCGGGCCGACCACCGGCCGGGGACACGTCGGTCCGAGACGCGCTACTGCGCGCCGCGGCGACCCAGTTCAGCCATTGCGGGTACGCCGGAGCGAGCACCCGGGCGATTCTGGCCGGGGCCGGGGCCACCGCGCCGGCCCTGTATCACCACTTCGGCAACAAGACGGGTCTGTACATCGCTGCCGCCTCCGCCGCGCAGGATCACGTACTGGGCGCCCTGGAAGCGGTGGCCGAGACGGCCACCACCGGCGCCGACCGCGTGGCCGCCTTGTTCGCCGTCGCGGTCGACCTCCGCCGGGAACATCCCAACGTCGCCAAGTACCTCAGCGTGATTCAGCAGGACGTAGCGCGTCATCCCGAACTGGCCGAACTGAAAGCCTACGAACCCAGATTCGACCGCGTGTGGCGCGGCATCGCCGGCGAGAAGCGCCCACTCGCGGTGGCAACCGGGTTACGGGCCGTCTTCGAGGGTCTGCTCAGCGTCGGCGGCGCGGACCTGCCTCACGAATCCGTCGTCGCCGCCGCGAACTTCCTCGCCGACGCGTTCCGGGACGGGGGCGCCGGGCGGTGACGACGTGTCAGCCGGCCGGCACGATGCGGACCGCGGTGCGGGCGTCGACGGGGATCTCGACCTCGGCTCGACCCGCCGCGTCACTGGTGAAGTCCACCCGCCCGCTGTCGGCCTGCGCGGTGTAGGGCGCCGCGGGGCGCAATCGGTCGAGTTCCAGCCGTACCCGGCGGGGGCTGCCGTCGCCGACCGCTCGCAGCACCAACCGCAGATCGGCACCGTCACTGACCGCCTGGGTGACCATGGCCTGATCGAAGTCCACCTGCCGCAGCAGCGGACCGGTGCGGGCGGTGTCCGGTGCCGGTTCGGTGATCAACCGCGACCAGTCGCCCGGGCGGGTAAACAGTGCGTGGGCGACAAGGGCGTTCGACAGCGTGGAGCCGTGCCGATAGCGGCGCATGCCGGCCTCCTCGATCGGCTCGTTGTGCCGGTCGATCGCGTGCTCGGCCGCCTCGGCAATTTCGAGATCGCCGAACTCCCGGGCCGCCAACATGATCAGCGCGCGGGCGTACAGGCCGGTGCTGCGCAGGTTGCCCGGATCGAGGGCGAACGGGTGCTTCAGATAGTTGTCCAGACCACCCTCGTGGGTGCGCAGGATCTCCCGGCAGCCGATTGCCCACAGCGTCCGCGCCAGCAACGGGAACACCGGAGCCAGCCAGCCGGCGGATTGGAACACCATCGCCTCACTGCCAAACGGAACGGACACACCGGTGAGATCCGACCGGAACGGGATGATGTCGCCGGCCGGGGTCATGAACTCTTCGCGCAGCGCGCGCAGAAAGCGCTCCCTGAGCCCGTCGAGGTGACGGGTGCCGAACGCGGCGTCGTAGGAGGCGACGCTGTTGAGGCCGTAGATGTTGCAGGCCGAGTAGGTCCAGTTGGGCTCGCAGGCGAACAGAATCTGCGGCGAACGGTCGAAGTTCCACAGCAGCGACTCGTTGAACGTGTGCGCGTTGTGCGGGTAGACCTTCCTCGGATTCCCCAGGGTGAACTCGAGCGCCGCGGGCCGGGTGAACCGATCGCTGCCGGTGTTGGCTGTGTAGGTGTTCAGGCAGATGCCCGACCACCCGGTGAACATGATGTTCTCGAACCCAGCCGGGTCGTAGTCGGTGCTCAGCCGGCCCCACAGGCGTTCCAGCCGCCAATAGCCCCACACCTTGGGGACGGTCAGCTTCTCGATCAGGCGTTCCTGGGCCTCCGAGAGATACCCATAAAAGTTCGGCAGGAAGTGGCGTTGTGCCTGGGCCAGCGCGTACTGCAGATGATTGATCTGGTACCGCAGCGCGGTGGGCTGGAACTGTTCGATCACATCGAAGCCGTCGAACTCCGGAACCGGCTGCAGCCCGAGGGCGATCAGCCAGCGTAGGTGTGCGGCCTGCGTCGGGCTGAGTTCGGCAGGTGTGTCGACCGGCGGTGCGGTGACGGTACGGCGTTGCAGCGCAGCCAATTCGGCGGGAAGGTAATCACGCCGGGTGGCTCGCAGCCGCGCTGTGCGCCGGACCGCCCGGAGTCGCCGCATCGCGGCGACGACGGCGATACCCGCCACGATGAGCAGCGCCCACACCAGGGGTTCGAACCGGTGCGGCGGCTGAGCCCGGCTGTAGGCGAGCACGGCGGCGAGAACCGCGGCGCCGAGCCACACCACGACCGGCGCCACCACATTGCCGGTGGCGAACCAGGCGAACAACGCCAGGGCGAAGGCGACCGCGGTCACGGCGAGACCCACCGCGGCCCACCAGGAGAACACCAGGAATCCGCCGCCCGGCAGGATCATCCCGAGCCCGAACGCCTGCCCCGCCGGACCGGCGCCCAGCACTGTGGGAAGCGCGCCGATCGCGCAGATCACCACATACACGGCCAGGCTGCGCCGCAGCCGGCGGGCCGAAACCGGACCGTTGTACCGGCGCCGGTCCGGCAGTTCCGTGGAGTCGTGCCCGGACTCCCGGATCACCTCACGCTCCAGTACTGTCATGCACCTCTCCTCTGGACGAGTTCGGGGGAGCGACGACCAGGGGGAACAACGCCTCGGTGCGACGGGGTTCCCCGCCGAGGAGGCGAAGGTACTTCAGGCCCGCGACGATCCGGCTGACCAGCGCCGCAATCAGCAGACAACAGGCCACCGTCGTCTCCTCTCGGTTGAACGCTGCCGGGGCATGCGTTTCTCACACGTTCTTGAACAGCGCCGGTATCCGTCGTTGGGGCAGCAGCCGGGAACCGACGGTCGCCAGTCTCGCACCGGTGCCGACGAGCGCCTGTCGCTTGCCGCGCTGCAGCGCGTCGTATCCGGCGCGCGCGACATCGGCCGGGGACGCGGCCTTGTTCTTCGCGAAGATGTCACGCAGCATCGACCTGCCTTCGAATGTCGAGATCCCACCGGCTTTGGCGAAGTTGGTCTGGGTCGCGCCCGGCGTCAGGCAGGTGACGGTGACACCGTAGGGTCTGAGCTCCTCGGCGAGCGCATAGGTGAACGTGTTGACATAGGACTTGGTGGCGCAGTAGGCAGCCATGCGGGTCGCCGGCATCATCCCGGCCGTCGACCCGACGTTGAGGATCGCCCCGCGGCGGCGCTCCTTCATCACCGCGCCGAACAGCATCGACATCTTGGTCAACGTCGCGACATTGAGCTCGATCATCGACGTCACCCGGTCCAGCGGCAATTCCACCGCGTCACCGAAACAGGCGAACCCCGCATTGTTGATCAAGGTGTCGGGAATCCAGTCGTGCTCGCGGCACCAGGACAGAAGTTTCTCGGCCGCTGACGGTTCGGCCAGGTCCATCTGCAGCGTCTCCAGCCGCGAGCCGTAAGAGGACAACTCGGACCTCAGGGCGTCCAGTTCGCTGTCGAGCAGGCTCACCGCGAGCACCGCTGAGCCATCGGCGAGGAAGAGTTTGGTGAACTCCCGGCCGATTCCTGATCCGGCTCCGGTCACGATAACCCGGTTCATAGTCGATACCTGTCCTTGTCTGCTTCGGTTGGGTGGAGAGCGCCGCTGCTACGGCGCAGGAGAGAGGTGAATCTCGCGACGGTCACCGAGATCGACGGTGAGCGCGGCTGTTCCGTCCGGCGCCGCGACGACCTCCGGTTCGACAGCCCCGGACACGGTGTAGAGCCGGCCCGGCGCGAGGCGACCCACCGTCAGCCGGAACCGGCCTCCGGTGTCACCGGGGCGCAACACGAGGCGCAGAGCGCGCCCGTCGGATCGGGCAGCGGCGACCAGCACGTCCGGGTACTGGGCGTCGGTGAGCAGCGGGCCGGCCAGCACCTCCGGCGGCGGTCCGTCGAGGATCAGTGAGCGGTAGCCCCCGGGCGGATTGAAACGCGCGAGCGCCAGCATGGCATTGAGGAACGTCGACGCCTCCGGGTACCAGCGAACGCCGTCGGTCACCACCGGTGGGCAGGAATGCTCCAGAGTCGCCTCCAGCAGTCGATACAGTTCGGTGTCGCCCATCTCGGCGGCTGCCCACATCACCACCGCCAGCGCTCCGGCCTCCGACTTGCGATAGTTGCCGGCGTCGATGATGTCCCAGCCGCGCAACGCGATCCGGGGTTCGGCCCCACTGGTGTCGACGAACTCGTGACGTACGATCGACCAGCAGCGGTGCGCCAGCTCCGGATCGAACGCGTGCAGCATGGTCACCAACGAACAGTCGGCCACCGTCGATGTCAGCATGGGAATCGTGAAACCCAGTCGGGCTGAGCGAATCGCGGTCACCCGGCCGTCCGGGGTCACGAACTCCTCCCGCAGCCGCCGGCCGAAATCCGCGCCGACCGAATCGACGTAGCGGGTGCCGTGAAGCCGATCCGACAACAACAGCGTGTTGATGCCGGTCATATTGCACATGTTGTAGACCCAGTTCGGCTCGCACGGGAACAGCGTCAGCCGCGACCTTTTCATGTTGTCGTGGACCGCGCGGGCGATCATGTCGAATGTGTAGTTCCAGCACCGCTGTCCCAGCCGAAACGGTAGCGCGCCGCTTTCGCGGTAGCGGGCATCTCCGGTGTTGGACTCGTAGCTGCCGACCGCCGTGCCGAGATAGCCGGACAGCATGACGTTGTCGCGTCGCATCGGATCCCAGTCGAGGCTGAGGTTGCCCCAGGTCTGCTCGAACACCCAGTACCGCCAGACCCGCGGCTGCGTCACCTTGTCGATGAGATTGCGTTGTGCCGCCGACAGGTATCCGTGGAACGAGGGTGTGTGGTGCAGCTGCGCCATCGCCAGCGCCCACTGGCTGAAGAACAGCTGGTATCGCAGGGCCGATGTCTGGAACTGGTCGATGATGTCGAAGCCGTCGAACCGCTCGATCGGCTGCCGGGCCCGGTCCAGCAGGCCGCGCAGCGTCGCCAGGTCCTCGGCCGTCATCTCCGGTCGGTTCACGTCGGCGGGGCGCGGATCGATACGGGGGGCGGTTGCCAGGTACGCGGCGCGCCGACGGCCCCTTTCCTGCGCCGCGCGGAAGGCGTGCCGGCGCGCCACCACGCCGGCGACGGTCGCGCCGGCCAGAGCTACCGGCACGACGATCGGGGCGCCGGACCACGGCCGTCGCCCCGACAGGGCCTTGCGGCGCGCGTCGATGGCGGCGGCAGCCCAGATCGCCGGCGGAGCAACGATGTTGCCGGTGGCGAACCACCCGACGAGCGACGCGGCGAACGCGCCGAGCGTCGCGACCAGGCGTCCTGGATTGCGGGTGTAGAGATAGCCCGCGCCGGGAGCGATCGCCCCCAGCGCCGCGGCCTTCGCGCCGGGGTCGCCGCTGCGGCGCAGCACGGTTAGCGCTATGGATGCGATGCCGGCAGCGGTGAGACCGGTGCGGCGTAGCAGTCTGCGCACGATGGGGCCGTTCGGCTGATCCGGCACCGCGAGTCGGTAGCCGACCGGGAGGCCGTCGGCTGCGGCGATGTTCGGCTCTGCGGCCATCAGACCGTCCTCACCCCTTCCTCACCCCTTGTCGGTCAGCTCCGGCGGGACGCCTCCGCATAGGTGGGCACGAACCGGCGCCGAGTACGACCGCGAAACCGGCCGAGCACCACGCCGAACAGCGCTGCGGCCAGGACACGGCAGGCAATCGACGACCACCCGCCGCTGGGTACGGCGTTTTCCGAGTCCAGTCCGAGTCATCGGCTATCTCTCCGGATGACGACGACCTTAATACCGACGTCGTACGTCGGCAATAGTTCAACTAGATTCTTTAATTTTTTCGAGCAGGTTCATGTGCCCCGCAATAGCTGGCCGACGATCGTTCGGATCTCGCCGATTGCCGCGCGGCGGGCCCGCCCGCGGACCGGCGAGCGGGACAGTGTGAAGATGAACATCGCGCCGGCGAGGGCAGTGATCAGCGCGCGGCAGTCGGTGTCGGGCCGAAGGTGCCCGGCATCGCGTGCGGATTCCAGCGCGGCGACGCCCCGGGCTATCACCGGTGCGATGATGCGGTTCTGGTACTCGCGCAGCAGTTCGGGGTACCGGTTGCCGTCGAGGTGGACGCGTAGGTGCGCGTAGCCCTCGCCGGTATTGATGAAGTCGAGTATCTCGATCGCGTAGTCCGTCAACGAACTCTCGATCGAGCCGTCGATCCGCAATTGCGGCACCGGTTGGTCGGCGAGCGATTCCAGCAGCAGCGCCTGCGGGTTCGGGTAGCGCCGGTAGACGGCGTCCTTGCTCACCTGCGCTGCTTTGGCGACTCCGTCGAAATGCAGGCCGGCCCACCCGGCGGTCGCATAGATGTTTCTGGCGGCACGGCGGATCCGTTCGTCGATCCCGGGGTCGCGGGGGCGGCCCACTCTCGGTCGCTGGGCCGGTGCTGCGGCGGGGTGGTTGTTGGCGGCGGCCGCGGTCATGGTCGTCTCCGATCGAATCGCACCCGCATTTCCTCCATGGGACACACCCTATTGCCGACGTGCAACGTCGGTAATACGATCCCGCTGTCCGACGGATCGAAGGAAAGAGCAGGCTCTCGTCGAGGTGAACGTCGATACCAAGCCGTCCGCCCGGATGTGGCTGACCGCGGCGGGTGAGGTAGTTGCCGCTGTTGCGGTCACGGTCCTGCTGTTCAGGTGGCGCTCGTCGGTATCCGGTGGACACCACGGGCACGGCGAAACAGGGACCGAGCTGCTGGCAGGTAACGGCTGGAGCGGCTCGGAGATCGTGCTGATCGGGCTCACCGCAGTGGCGATCGGCACCTGGGTGATCTCGCGCAGCCGGGTTGCGGCGGGGCTGGGCGCGATCGGGGTGGTCGCCGTTGCCGGTGCCGAGCCGACGCGCGTGCTGGCCGCGCAGTCGCATCTGGTCGCGATGGCGGCCCTGGAGGCGCTGTTGGTTGTGGCTCCGTTGCTGACCCTGGCCGCGCTCCCGGCGCGGGATCGCGAGCCCAGGCCCGGTGGATCACGGTGGTGGTCCTTGGCCGCATGCGGATGCGCGGCGCTGTACGCGGGGGCGGTGATCGCGGTGCACCTCCCGATGGCCTATCACCACCGCGGCGCGCACCCGGTGGTGCCGCTGTGGGCCGCGGTGGTGTTGTTCGTGGCGGGTGTCGCGTACTGGTCGCTGATCCTGCGCACCGCCGGCCGGGTCGGGTGGCGCGTTCGGCGTGCTGCGCTGGTCGGTTCGCAGGAGGTCGCCGCGTTCATCGGGCTGCTGAGCCTGCTCGGTGGCCTGGCAACCCCGGGTGAACGCAGTCCCCTTGGGATGACGCAGGTTTGGGATCAGCGGCTGGGTGGGCTGTTAATGCTGGTCACCTGCGCGTGCGTGGTCATTCCGATGATGCGGCGGATGACCCGGCAAGGGGTGGCTGCCTCGTCGATATCGGGCTGACCGGCCGGCGCGGGTATCCGGAGCAACCGGAACGTGTCATACCAGTAGATCTAGATGATCTAGCGGAATGACCGACACCTGAGTAGACTGCGGCTCGCATCCTCGTCGACGAAGGTGGTTCGGATGTCTGCACGCACTTATCTCAAGCCGGTCGGGGAAACAGCCGAAACTCCGGGGACCCGGGACCTGGTGGCGATCCTCGAGGCTCAGCGTCGGGCGCATATGAAGGAAGGGCCTCCGAGCGCGACCGTGCGACGCGATCGTCTCGACCGCCTGATCCTGTTGCTCACCGAGAACGCCGACGCGTTGGCCGACGCGCTGCACGCCGACTTCGGCAACCGGCCGGCATCGGCCAGCCTGCTGGCCGATGTGGCGGGGATTCTGCCGGACATCCTGCTGACGCGAAAGAACCTGGAACGCTGGATGCGGCCGGAGCGGGTTCCCGGCAGTGCCCGCACCGGGATGCCCACCATCGTGGAGAAGCGACCCCTCGGCGTGGTCGGCATCATCGGACCGTGGAATTTCCCGGTGGGGCTGGTCGTCCAGCCGGCCGCGTCGGCATTCGCTGCCGGCAACCGGGTGATGATCAAGTTCTCGGAGGTCACCGCCGCGACCGCCGAGACGTTCGCCGCTGCGGTCCCGCGCTACTTTGCGCCCGAGGAACTCGCGGTGGTCACCGGCGGACCCGAGGTGGGGGCGGCGTTCAGTGCATTGCCTTTCGATCACGTCTTCTTCACCGGTTCCCCGCAGGTGGGTGCCGCGGTGGCACGGGCGGCGGGTGCCAACCTGGTTCCGGTGACGCTCGAGCTCGGCGGCAAGAATCCCGCCGTCGTCTCCGCCTCGGCCGATATCGCCGACAGCGCGAAACGCATCATGCTGGCACGCCTGGTCAACGGTGGTCAGGTGTGTCTGTGTCCGGACTACGCCTTCGTACCGTCCGGCGCGGTCGAGCAGTTCTGCACCGCCGCGATGGATACCGCGACCGCACTGGTCACCGGCGGCCATGGCGACGATCTGGTCAGCATCGTCAACGAACGCAACTACGACCGGGTGATGGGGCTGATCGACGACGCGCGCACCCGCGGGGCGGAGGTGCGCAGCGCTCCGCTGCCGGTCGACCGGTCCCGACGGCGGATCCCGCCCACGTTGTTGCTCGGTGTGACCGACGAGATGCGGGTGTCACGCGAGGAGATCTTCGGTCCGGTGTTGTCGGTGCTGCCCTACGACGACATCGAGACCGTCGTCGACTACGTGAACAGCCGGCCCGCGCCGCTCGCCGCTTACTGGTTCGGCCCACAGGACAACGCCTTCGAGGTATACCGCCGAAAGGTCAACAGCGGCGGCATGACGGTCAACGACTTCGCCGCGCACTGCTCGGTCTACGGCGCACCGTTCGGCGGTGTCGGTCAGAGCGGGTGGGGTGCCTACCACGGCAAGACGGGATTCGACACATTCAGCCATCACCGCGCCGTGACCGTCAGCCGATTGCCGGTGAGCCTGGGGTCGGTGTTGACACCGCCGTACTCACCGATGCTCACGGCGGGGGTCCGGGGCTATGTCGGGCTGCAGCGCCGACTTGCTGCGCGTCGCCGCCGACGCACGATGCGTTCGGCGGACTGAGCCGGTCGGCAACCACAGAACGCCGAACACGAAAGAGCCGGGAAGGGATCCGCGTTCCCTTCCCGGCTCGATGTGCGGTCAGCGCCGGGGGCCGGTGTAGCGCCGGTCGAGACCATTGAGCGGGAACGTCTCGATCCACGCCATCGAGGTCTCCGGTACGCGGGTGTCACCGACGCGGCGCACCGAACCCGCCTGACCGTGGTAGGCGTCGCCACGGGCAGCGGCGAGCGACCGCATCTGGCCGCGTGCGACCGCGGTGAATCGCCATTCGGTGCCCTGCGCCCGGTACAGCGCGGTGGACACGTACTTGTCCGCGTCCAGTTCGACCTCGGCGTCCAACTCGGTGGTCTCGATCACCGGGCCGTTCTGGTCGGCCACCACCGCGAACCCGAAGTGCTCCTTACCCAGGCACAGGGCCCCGAACTCGTGCGCGCCGTCGCCGTAGATGTTGACGAACGTCACCCAGGCCAGTTCCACGACGTTGAAGATCGGGCCGTTGTTGTACACCTGCCCGGTCGGGCCGTAGAAGCTGTCCATGGCGACGTGGCCGCGTACCCGGCGGCCGAGGACATGCCCGCTCACCTTGAACGGCTGGGACACATAGAACTGGCCACCGCGCTCGTCGATGTTCGGTGTGTACCACTGGTATCCGAGGCCGAGCGGCGCACCGCGCAGGTCCAGCAGCTCGCCCTCGGTCCAGCGGAACTCGTCGTCGGCGATGAGCATCTCGAACGGTTGGGTCTCCGGGTTCGCGGCCGCGGCCACGGTGAACGCGGATCCGTTGTCACGCAGGGTCCAGCGCACCCCGGCTCCGCGCTGTGCCGACGCGAATATCTTCGGGTCGATCACCAGGTTGTCGGCCCCAACGTTGGACGACAACTGCAGCCCACCGGACAACTCGGTGTTGATCTTGCGCATCGGCGACAGGAAGTTGCCCTCGTCGTCATTCAGGCAACTCCACCAGTAGGTCGCCATCGGCCGCAGCCCGAAGAACTCCCGCTCACACCAGGCGTCGCGGGCGGTGAACTCGCACGTGCTGACCAGCGTGCGGAAGTCGAAATTGCCGCGCCGCCGCGACGGCCACCTCCAGTCAGCGAGAGCGCTCATGACGCCACCCCCGCCCGCAGCGCCCCGGTCTCGATCAACCGTCCGTTGTAGGTCTCCATCAGTGCCTCAGTCGTTTTCGGGCGGCGTGTCTCGTCGACGTGATGCACCCAGCCCTGACGCCACCGATGCCCCTCCGGCAGGTCCTTGCGAATCGGGCAGCGCGGGCCGCCGGCCGCCTCCCATACCCAGGTCTCCCCGCCACCGGTATAGGTGACCCGTTCGGGATAGGCCTGTTCGGACATCGGGTCGGGATGATCGAGTTCGGCCTCGACCCGGATGTCGCGGGCGACCAGGCTGGGACCGTCGCTGCGGTGGACGACCATGAGGTTGAAGTTCTCGGTGCCGTGGACCAGATGGCCGGAGTGGATCGTGCCGTCCTCGAACTCGGTGGCGAACGCCACCCAGGCCGCTTCCAGCTTGGTGATCAGCGGCCCGGTCAGGAAGTGTTTTCCAGGCTTGGCGTGCATGCTGTCGTGAAAGACCAGACCGGTGACCGGAATACCCTTTACGGTGCCCCGGGTGCGGAACAGCCGGGATGTGTAGGCGAAGGCGTCGTCCTCATCGAGAGCGACGAACTGTATTCCTGGACCGACCAACTCGCCGGTCATCGACAATTCGGTGTCGTCGTTCCATTCCATGTGCTTGTCGTCGACGGCCATCAGCACGTCGCCGTCCGGGGTGACCACCTCGCGGCGTCCGTCTCGTTCACGGTGCACGACCGGACCGCCGTAGGAGTTGGTTTCGTCCGTGGCATACGCGAAGTCGCTTCCGTTCTTCGACTCCGACAGGTGCAAGAAGCGGGCCTTGTCGGCGTAGTACCCGCGGATCGGCCACCAGTAGTCTCCCGACTCCGAACGGACCGAACCGTAGAAGTACTGCATATCCATGGGAAGCCCGGCGATGTCGTCCCAGTGTGCGCTGGCCAGCGGTTCGATCAGCCCTCCGACGACTTGGAAACCGAAGTGTCCGCTGGTGTTCAGCGTCGTGTCTGTCACTGGATGTTCCCTTCTTGCCGTAGCAGGTGGATACGGGGGATGCGGCTCAACGGGGTGAAAGGCGGGCCGGATCGGCGGCGGATTCGAGCAGGGTTATCCGGCCGGTGGCACCGTCGACCTCGACCAACGCGCCCTCGGGTAGGCGGCGGGTGGCATCGGTGGCACCCACCACACACGTAATGCCGAACTCGCGGGCCACGACGGCGGCGTGTGACATCGGACCACCGAGATTGGTGATCACCGCGCCGGCGTAGGCGAACACCGGGGTGTATCCGACGTCGGTCACCTCTGCGACCAGTACCTCGCCCGGTTCGAGGTCGTCGATCGTGGTGTGGTCGACGACCCGCACCCGGCCGGTCACCCGGTGACCGCTGACGCCCAGACCGAACATCGATTCACCCGGTTCGAGCGGCGTGCTGGCCGACTTCGGTGTCCACCTGGTGTTGAATACGGTGGGCGGTTGGATCTCGCCGAGCCGCGCCATCTCATTGCGCCGGCGGCGTATCACGTCCGCAACTTTGGCCGGCACCGCTTCCAGTTCGTCGACCTGGAGGAAGAAGACGTCGTCGACGTCGCGCAGCACGCCGCGTTCGACGAGCCGGCGACCGTACTCCCGCATCAGTCGGCGCAACACCGCGGTCGACCGGACCACCCTGTCCCGGCGGATCTCCCGGTCGCGGAGCTGCCGCGCGGCGAGCCGCTCGGCTGGCTGCGCCGATCTCGTCACCGTGGTGGTGTCCGCGGGATAGTTGGCGGCCGGCGTGGCCGCAGCCTTGACGACCGCTCGGGCGAACAGCATCGGATCGTCGCCGTACGGCGTCGCTCGCAGTTCGCATTCCGCCGGACCGCGGTGCCCGACTCGGGCCAGTTCGGCCATCAATTCCGTGTACACGCGAGGAGCGCGCTGCTGAAGCGCCCGCAGCGGATTCTCGGGATCCTGCAGCGCAGCGAGGGCGTTCGGATCGCGTCGCACTACGTCCGCCAGTCGGGCGATGCTGGAGAGTGCCAGTCCGCTGGCGACATCGCGTCCCACGGACGGAGTGTCGCCGCCGCCGAGGCGCGCCGCCATCGTCGCGGTGGCGGTGCACAGCAGGGCCGCCCACGATGACAGCACCCAGCCGTGGACGACGAGGTCACGCGCCAGGCAGATCAGGCTCTCCAACCGGATGTCGTCGAGTTCGGTCAGGTTCTCCGGTACCAGTTGTTCGAGACGGTCGACATCGGACGCATACTCCCGCGACTCCCGCGTCGAGGTCAGCAGCAGTCCGATACCGGTGGCGCCGGCACCCAGCGCGTTGAGCAGGCGGCGGTGCCAGCCGAGCCGTTCCATCGGCGGCCGCTGAGCGCCGAAAACGGGTGTGTCACCGAGTTCTCGTCCGAAGAACTGCTCGGTCAGCCTGTCCGGTTTGGTGCCCGGCATCGACGTGGCCATGAAGTAGGTCGATGTGACCCCGCCGTAGAGGCGGTGCGCGAAGGTGCCGATCGAGCGGGTCGCGACCTCACGCCCGATCACTCCGGGCAGGCGCAAGCGCTCGGCGATGGACACGCCGCCCGCGCGCAGCCCGCGAACCGTCGCCGACGCCGAGGCCGGGGAGAACGGCCCGGGCAGCGCCTCGGAGAGGTTGGTGGCCACATAGGTGGGAAACCGGGGATCGACCGGGCTGTCGAACTCGCCGTTGAGCCCGTCCGGCCCGGCCGGTTGCAGCGGCACGCCGTCGGCGGGCGGCTCGTCGACCGCCGGCAACTGCTGCACCAGGGCCGTGCGCCACGGGAGCGTGAGAACGGTCTTGCCGAGCGACAGCCGGCCGCGCACGGCGAGGGCGAAGTCGTCCAGGCACTCCTCGGCCGTCCACGCCGGGGTGTAGCCCCAGTCGTCGAGCAGTCGGCTGATGTCCATCAACGGAAGGTTGAGCAGCAGATCGAACTCGGCCGGCGAGGCCTCCACCAGTTGCCGGCGGTACAGGAAGCCAAGACCCACGTCGATGACACGCTTGCTGGTCGGAATCAGCGGCCGCTTCAATCTCGACGTGATGTCACGGAGGGTGACCTGACCAGGAGCTGCGAGATTGACGGCGCCGGTGTGCTTCCCGAGCACGGCTGCGACGAAGACCCGATGCACGTCCTCCGGGTGTACGACCTGCAGCGGTCGATCGGCCGAGCCCGCGACATTCGGGAAGGCCGGGGAGCCGAGCAGTTTCAGCAGCATGTTGTCGACCGTGCGGCCCAGCACGAGACCGGGACGGACCGATACGTACTCCAGGCCCGACTCGGCCAGTAGACGCTCGACGTGCGCCTTGTGAGAGCCGTAGAAGTGCGCCGGGTCCGGAGTCATCTCGGATTCCTCGGTCACCCACGGATCGGAGGCCGGGCGACCGCCGTAGCCCATGATCGAGGAGGCGAACACGATGCGGCGGCTGCCGGAGCGCTGCATCGCGTCGAGCACATTCTCGGTTCCCCCGATGTTGGTCTGCTTGGTGAGCTTCTCGTCGGGGGTGCACGCCACCATCCACGCGCAGTGCGCGACCACCTCGGCACCGTCGACCGCCCGACGGACCGCTTCGGCGTCTCGGATGTCGCCGTCGACGAAATCGCAATCGGAGAACCAGTTCCGCGGACGCCGCCGCGCCAGACCGACCACGTCATGCCCTTCAGAACGCAACCGCGCGGCGATCCCTCGGCCGAAGACGCCGCTCGCGCCGGTGACCGCGATCCTCATTTCGGCTGCTCCCACGGGGTGACCGGGGCGACCCCCTCGAAGGAGGTGGTGCCGTCGTGGGCGCGTCGCAGCACCAGGAAGTCCGCCCCCTTGTACGCGCGGTGATCCGACGGGCCGAGCGTGATGATCGTTCCCGGACCGCCGGTGCATGCCGGAATCCGGCGCAACGTATCCAGCGCGTCGCGCAGTGCCGTGGGAGTGGCGATGCGCATGCGTCCCAGCGCCAACGCGAAGGCGTGCCCGATGTCGTAGCCGGTCGACAGGCCTGATGTCGCATAGTCGTAACCGAAGCGCTCGGCGAATCGTTTGCGCACCTGGGCGAAGACCTCGTTGCGTTCGTCGTACTGGTCGACGCCGACCCAGCCTTCGAGGCGGCGTGCGCGTTCCTCGCTGTAGGTGGCGCTGACGAAGGCGGTGGTCTGGATCCGCGGTGGGTCCCAGTCGAGTTGTTCAAGGGCCGGACGCACCCACTGGTTCACGCCGCCGAGGCCGAGATAGACCAACGCGTCGGGGTTGGATTCGCGGCACACGGTCAACGCTTCGACCAGTTCCTCGACGCTGGTGGCGGGATAAACGGGCGGTTCGGCGGTGATGGTCAGACCGTGGTTGACGAGTTCATAGCGGAAGAATTCCGCGTACTCCTCGCCGATCTGGGTACGCTCGCGCAGCACCGCGATCCGGCGGTGGCCGTTGGCCCGCAGCCAGGCGGCCATCACGGCCGGTTCGTCGGCAAGTCCGCCGTTGGCGAAGGCGTAGGCATAGTCGCCCACGAATCTGACCGAACCGCAGATCGTCGCGGTGGGCACCTTGAGGCGCTCGATCTCGGGGAGCAGGGCCAGACAGTTGTCGGAGGTGAACGGGCCCGCGACTCCGAGCACCCCCTCGTCCTCGACGAGTTCGCGGTAGGTCTTGATCAGACCGTGCGCCGAACTCCACGGTTGCGCGTAGACCTCGCGGACGACGACCTCGACGTCGCGTTCCAGCAGCCCGCGCGCCTTGACCTCCTCGCAGGCCAGCCGAATGGCATCCGGCCAGCAGTCGCTCAGGCCGGGATGATCGGGTAGATCGATCAGGACGCCGAGCCGGTACGGCTCGATCGGACGACCGTGATAAACGGTGGCCACAGTCTCACCTCGTTTCAAACACGTTGTGTGTCACCGCGCTAGCAGTAACCGCCACGGGCGACAGCCTAACCAAACAAACTAGTGATTGCTAGCTAGTAGGCGCTGATTTAATTTGATCGAATGGCAGGAAAACGACGCTCGAGCGCCGACATCCGGCGGGAGTTGATCGCCGCCGCGAGCCACCTGTTCGCCACTCGGGGGTGGGCCGGCACGTCCACCAAGGAAATCGCCTCGCGGGCAGGGACTTACGAAACATCGCTGTACACCCACTTCGGATCGAAGGCGGGAATCTTCATTGCGGCAGTGGTCGAGCCGTTCCAGATGTTCATCGATTCGTTCCGGGCAACCCTCGCTGCCGACCACACCGCGCCGGAGGAGACGCTGGCGCGCCGTTTCGTCCACGACCTGTACCGGACGCTCGAGGAGAACCGGGAAGCGGTGACGGCGTTCGTCCTCGCGATGCAGGACCCGGCAGCCGAGGAGGCGCTCGCCGGCGCCCGGGCGTCGCTGCAAAAGGTTTTCGACGACCTGTACGCCAGCGGACGTGCCCGCGCGGCGGCGCTGGGCGAAGAGTCACCGGGCCGGCCTCTTGTGCAGCGGGTGATGATCGGAACCGTAGTCGCCGCTTCGGTTTTCGCCCCGTGGTTGCTCGTGGTCGACGGAGGCCGGCGGGCGTCTGCCGACGAGGTCGAGGACGCGATCGTCGACCTGTTTCTGCACGGGATCACCCACCGCAGGGCTTGATCGGACACGGCTAGCCGATCAGTGGATCCCGCGGCAGCCCGAGCAGTCGTTCGGCGATGGTGTTGCGCATGATCTCCGACGTCCCTCCGGCGATGGTCAGGCACCGTGCGAACAGATAGTCATGGGCCACCTCCGCAGCGTCACCGGTCACCATTGCCGCGCCGATCAGTTCGGACGCCAACTCGGTGAGGTGTTGTGAGCTCTCCGCTTTCAGAAGTTTGGTGACATTGCCCTCCGGTCCGACACCCGTTCCGGCCAGTGCCCGGGCCGCGATACGGATGTTGAGCGGGCGCAGGGTGTAGACCTCCGCGAACACCTCGCCGGCGCGGCGTAACCGGGACTCACCCAGCGGTCCGGCCTTGTCCAAGAGCGCCGCGACGTCATCGGGTGTGAGCCGGATCGAACCGCTGCCGCCGCCGATGGACACCCGCTCGTTGCCGAGCGTGGCCCGGGCCACCCGCCACCCCTGACCGACTTCGCCCACCACGTCGGCGTCGGGCACGAACACGTTGTCGAGAAAGACCTCGTTGAACAGAGCCTCGCCGGTCATCTCCCGCAGCGGCCGCACCTCGACCCCGTCGGCGCGCATGTCGATCGCCATCATCGTGACCCCGGCGTGCTTGGGGGCGTCCGGATCGGTGCGCACCGTCGCCAGACCCCACTGACATTTCTGTGCACCGCTGGTCCACACCTTCTGGCCGGTGACCCGCCAACCGCCGTCGACCCGGACCGCGGACGTTCGCACCGCGGCCGCGTCGGAGCCGGCATTCGGTTCGCTGAACAGCTGACACCAGGCTTCGCGGCCGCGGAGCACCGGTTCCACCCACCGGGCGCGTTGTTCGTCGGTGCCCGCTTGGACGATGGTCAGCATCACCCACCCGGTGATACCCATGTCGGGGATGTCGATGTCGTGGAACTCCTCGTCGACGACGAGCTGCTCGGTGGGGCCGGCCCCGCGGCCCCACGGGGGCGGCCAGTGCGGCACCAGGTAACCCGAGTCCACCAGTGCGTCCCGGCGCCGTTCGACCGGCAGCGCGCGGACGGCCTCGGCGGCGGCCCGTGCCTGTCGCCGGTACTCGTCGGCCTCAGCGGGCGGCGTGAACGTCGGGCCGACCGCCTGTCCGGTGCGGTGGGCGGCGACGATATCGGCGAGCGCCTGATCACCGTGATCCAGCAGGGCCGCAAGGGTCTTGGCGCGCCGCAGATACAGGTGCGCGTCGTGTTCCCAGGTGAATCCGAAACCGCCGTGCAACTGCACGTTGCGCTGGGCGTTGGACACCGCGGCGCGCACCCCGTGCCAGGCGGCGACGGCCGCGGCGAACCACGCACTGTCGATGTCGTCGGTCCGTGCCGCGTCCCACACCGCCGCAGTAGTCATCTCGGTGTCGACGAACATGTCGGCCAGATGGTGCTTTACCGCTTGGAAGGTTCCAATGGGTCGGCCGAACTGCTCGCGGACCTTGGCGTAATCGGTGGCGGTGCTCAGCGTGGCGCGCGCCAGTCCCACCGCCTCCGCGGCGGTGAGGATGCGCCAGATGGTCTGCAGCGCCCGCGCCGCGCCGGGCAGGACCGCTTCAGCGGGCACCCGGACAGTCGACAACGACACCTCGCCGATGGACCGCGATGGGTCGAACCGGTCCGCGGCTGCGGTCACCTGCACACCGTCGGCGTCGGTGGGCAGCACCACCACATCGTCACCCGCGACGAGCGCGATGAGATCGGCGTCAGGAGCCGCGAGCACCGCGCGGCACGCACCGGACGCGCGACCGTCGTTCACGTCGATGTTCCCGCCGAACCCGACCGCGCCGACCGCGTTTCCGGCAGCCAGGGAGCCCAGGTGCGCTGTCCGGAGTTCTTCGGTGCCCGCGTGGTTGAGGAACGTGGCGAGCGTGACGGTGGGCAGGAACGGGCCGGGGCACAGTTCGCGGCCCATCACCTCGAGCACGACGGCGAGTTCGAGCAGGCCGGCTCCTGAGCCGCCGAATCGCTCATCAACCGCCAGTCCCAACCAGCCCATGTCCTTCGCCGCGGACCAGATGGCGGGGGGATTCGGGTCGAGAGCGTCCGTACGCCGAAGCTGACCGAGGACGGCTTCGGCGAGCTCGACGTGCTCGTCGAGGATGGCGATGGCCGAGGCGCTCATTCTGCTCCTTCCCCGACGCGGTAGCGGGCCAGCTCGTGTCTGACCATGCCGTCGAGATCCGGTGCGGGGGGATCCGGGAGCACGACGGGTTCGCCGGGGCTGGGTAGCAGCACCACCGCGGTACCCGGCGTGGTGATCTCGCCGCGCTGGTTTTCGCACCACACCTTGAGGTGAACCTCGTTGCGGCCCTGTTCCTGTCGCTTGTCTACCACCTCGCCGCGTACCCATGTCACGTCGCCGATGTAGTTGAACTTGCGGTGCTCGCAGCGCAGCTTCCACAACCAGCCGTCGTCGCCCATCCAGTCGGTGATGAGATGGGTCAGCCAGGTCTCGCGCATGCCGCCGTAGTCGTAGGAGTTCGGCAGCCCCAACTCGCGGGCACGCTCGGGCTCCCAGTGCAGGCGCTGAACGGTGTCGGGGACGTTGAGGCTGTTGCGCGGATACAGTCCGGGTGCCTTGCGCCGGACCCGGGCCGCAAGGCCGAACGCTCCGGGCGGGGTCAGCTGCATGCCCCAGCCGATGTGCCAGACCACGATGTCGGTGGTGGTCAGAGGCCCCTTCACCCGGGGCTGCAGGACATCGCCGATCGCGACGTCCTCGAAGTATCGGGGCTCGGCGCCGCGCCGGGTCTCGGCCGCGTAGGCGGCCTCGATCTCGGCGATCTGTTCATCGGTGTAGGGGGCCTGTTCGAGCTTCTCCTTGGCGCGTTGTCTGGAGGCGTGCCGCTCGGCGTTGACCCAGGTGCCGCGGCGTACGGCGTGCAGTTCCCCGCGGCCGTTCAGGTAGATGTAGTCGTGGGTCACGTGGACGGTGCGACCGCCGAAGCGGCTCGATTTGGGCTGTACGCCGACCTGGGTCTGCAGCACTTTACAGCGGTCACCGAGCTTCAGCGGCCGCCACCATTCGAACTCCATCACCGCCTGGTAGGAACCCAGCCCGGCGAACGGATCGCCCTTGAGCAGTGCCTTGGTCTCCGGGTCGGGCTTGGGGGCGGCGTCCTCACCCATGGTGTATAGGAAGTTGGGCGGCGCGATCAGCGTGCCCCAGCGTGTATTCCCCGCATACTCGGGATCACAGTAGAGCGGGTTGTCGTCACCGTAGCCGTAGGCGAAGTGTCGCGACCCGTCGACGGTGACCTCGAGGTTGTGTGGCGGGTTCGGTTGGGGTTGTGGAATTCCCAGTCGGCGACGGGATCGTTCGATGGCCTCATCGGTGAGCACACCGAACTCGGGCGCGTTCACGCTTGCCGATTCCGTCACCGTGACACTCCTTCGTCCCGAATGCATGATCGCTGCCGGCGGGCGGATCGCGCACCGGAAACCGCGGTCCGAACGCCGTTGACCGCGCGAACATGCGTACCTATATATCTAGATTAAACATATAAACCTGAGGAAGTGGAATACCCGTGACAAAAGCGCCGCGGAGCGTGCTCTACGGCGTGGGTCGCTACGGGCAGGAGTTCACCAGGCTGGCGGTCCGACGCGGCTGGCCGATCGTGGCGGCGGTGAACCGGGCCGGAGCCGAGGTGGGACGTGATTTCGGTGAGGTGTGCGGGCTCGACCTGCCGCTCGGCCTCCGAGTCGCCGATTGCGACGGATTCGACTACGTCGCCGGCCGTCGACGTCGGCGCGGTGTTCTCCGCGGACCGTCTGGCCAAGGCCGCCCAGGCCGATGATGCCGGCCCTGGTGCCGGTGCCTGTTCGGAAGCGCCGAGGCGCCGAGTACGTGGTGATGTCACCGCACAACAGTGGTGCCGCCGAGGCGGGATCGAGCGCCGCCGGGATGCGCAGGACGAAGTCCTCTAGGACCGTGATCGCCGTCGAGTAACCACCGTAAGCCGGTGTGACACCGCCGATGTCATGCTGATCAGTACCTGGTCCGGCGGGGTTTACGCCGTGTGATGCGGTACGGTGCGAGCGCGGCTTTCGGGCGAGTCGCTGCGTACGCGTTGATGTGCGCTGACATCGACATCCGTCAGGTGATCGACCAGAACTCCAACAACGTGCGGAGCGTCGCGACGAGGGGCAGTGGCTGGTCCAGCATGGGATGGTGGCCTGCTTCGGCCAGCTCGACGAACGGACCGCGAAGTTGAAGGATGTCACGGATCCGCTCGGCCATATCCGGGGGCACCAGACCGTTCTCGCAACGCAGATAGCCGACCCGGCAGGGCATCTGGTTCATCAGATCTTCCATCATCTCCTGCTCGGCGGGCGGTCGTTCCAGGATGCGTCCGGCGAAGATCGCCGGGTCGAACTTCCACACCCATCCGCGCAGTGTTCGGCGCACGGATTCGTTGGCGATGTGTTCGGCGACATAGGGCAGCATGACGTCCTGTGCCGGTACCGGGCGGAACCGGCTGATGATCGCGTCCTTGCTGCGGTATGCACGAGGCGATGTGCTGCGGCCCTGCAGGATTCGCTCCTCCGGTGCCCGCTCGCGCAGCGGTGAGTCGATGACCAGGATGCTGTTGATGCCGTCGCCGTGATGGGTGGCCGCCGAGGCGGTGACCCAGCCGCCGAGGCTGTGGCCGACGATGGTGGGATAGCCGGACGATACCGCGGCGGCCGCGGCCATGACCTCCTGCGCCCACTGGCGCAGGCTGTAGCCGGCTCGGGTCCCGCTGTCGCCGTGCCCGGACAGATCGGGGGCGATGACCCGGTGGGTGGCCGAGAAGAACGGTGCGATGTGGTCCCACCACCCGGAATGTGCGCCACCGCCGTGCACCAGCACCAACGGGGGCTTGTCGGCGCTGCCCCAGACGCGTAGGTGGATACGGCACCCGTCCACCTCGATGCGCACTTTCTCCGGTTTGTTGGACAGCGCCCCGGTGAACCAGGACGGCGCGTCGGCAGGCGGCCGGGAACGGGAGAACATGGGACCCATTCTTAACGCAGAACCTGCCGCGGTCGGGCACGGGTGGTGCGACGGCTGCGGTGCGATGTGGCCGGGCCGGACAGGTGAGCGTCGGCTCGGTTGCCGGCGGCGGGCTCGGCCCGCACGACCGGACTCACCTGCGGATACCGGTGCCTTTCACTGTCGCGCCGGCGTCCACCGGCAGTTGCAGTCCGGTGACAAAGCGCGACTCGTCGGAGGCGAGGTAGACCACCGCGTAGGAGATGTCGGACGGCTCCACCCAGGCCACCGGCATCCCCTGGAAGGCGCGGAATCCCTCGTAGGCCTCCTCGACCGTCGGATTGGGCAGGTCGGGGCGGAACGTCCGGTACATGGGCTCGTTCTGCAGCATCGCGGTATTGCAGTTGGTGGGGTGAACCGCGTTTACCCGGATCGACAACGGCGCGAGTTTCACCGCGAGCGTGGTGCTGTACTCGACCAGCACCCGTTTGGCCAGGTTGTAGCCGGCGCCGCCGAGGCCCTGCGGGCCCGAACCCGACGACGCGCTGGACAGCAGACCGGCGACCGAGCCCGTCATGATAATCGAGGCGCCCGAGCCCAGGTGCGGTAGGGCGACGTGTACGGTGTTGATCACCCCCAGCAGATCGACGTCCACCGCGTCGATCCAGGCCTGGACCGGAAGATCCTCGCCGAGTGGGCAGATTCCCGCGTTGGCCACGACCACATCGAGTTTGCCGAATGCGTCCAGGCCCGCCCGCAGCGCATCGGCAAGGGCTGTGCGGTCGCGGACATCGGCCTGTGCGGTGACGATCCGGCGGCCGGTCTTCTCCACCAGGCGTACGGTCTCCTCGAGATCCTCGGGACGCGCCAGCGGATACCTGTTCGTCTCGATGTCCGAGCAGATATCGACCGCGATGATGTCAGCACCTTCCTCCGCGAGGTGTACCGCGTGGCTGCGGCCCTGACCCCGCGCCGCCCCGGTGACGAAGGCGACTTTGCCCGCGACACGACCCATCGTTGACCTCCTCGGCGTCAGTTGGTGCTGTGTTGAAGCTGAATGGCGTACAACATGGTGATCAACGGGTGTTCGGAGACCACATCGGTTAGCCCGTTGTCGATCACCGCCCGCACGCCCGCCTCGGTGTTGTCGTTCAGAACCGGGTGGTCGCCGCTCGGGTGTGCGCGCAACGGGCTGTGCTCGCGGGCCATTCGGGCCAGCTCGACGAGATCGGGCGAGTCCTGCTCGGACCAGGCGGTGAGTTCGAGGACGCCCTCGTAGACCTTGCCCTCGGTGCCGTCGATGGTGATGGGCTTGCCGGCGAGGCGATCGACCAGCCCGACACCGCACCCGACCACAGCGGGGCGGTGCAGTTCGCGCGAGACGACCGCGGCATGGCTGGTCGCACCGCCGATCTCGGTGACGATGCCGCGCGCGGCCATCATGCCCTGGATGTCGTCGGGGCTGGTGGCCGAGCGCACCAGGATCACGTCCTGCCCGTACTCGGCGGCATCGATCGCCTCGTCTACGTCGGTGTAGGCGATTCCCGAGACCACCCCGGGACAGGCCGGCAGGCCTTCGGCGAGGATCCGAGCGGCCAGGCGGGTCTCGGGCTGAAGCGACGGTTGCAGCAGTGTCTCCACCTGTGCTGGTGTCACCCGCCGCAGCGTCTCGAGGTCGTCGATAAGTCCTTCGTGACGGAAGGCGAGGGCAAGGCGCACCGCGGCCTGGGCCGATCGTTTGGCCACCCGGGTCTGCAGCAGCCACAGTCGGCCCTGTTCGACGGTGAACTCGATGTCCTGCACGTCCCGCCCGAGCCGTTCCAGCCGGGCGGCCGCGGCCATCAGCTCGTCGAACACCGCCGGTTGTTCGTCCCGGAGGGCCGCTACCGGCTGGACATCGGAGGTGCCGGAGACGACGTCCTCGCCCTGCCCGCCGCGCAACCACTCGCCGAAGGGCTCATTCGCCCCGGTCATCGGATTGCGGGAGAACAGCACACCGGTTCCGGAGTTCGTGTCCATGTTCCCGAAGACCATGGCCTGGACCACCACCGCGGTTCCGCTCAGCTCACTCAGTCCGTGGTGCCGGCGGTATGCGACGGCACGCGGTGAGTTCCAGGACGAGAAAACGGCTCCGATGGCGCCGGCGAGCTGGGCGAACGGGTCGGAGGGAACTTCTCCGTTGTCGTCGTTCAATGCGATCCGCCGGTACATATGGCAGAACCGACGGCGGGTGTCCCGGGCGAACTCGGGGCTGTGCAAGTCGGCCAGCGCCGCCTCGACCTCGTCGTCGATGCCGAGATCGAGCACGGTGTCGAGCATCCCGGGCATCGACAACGCCGCGCCGCTGCGCACGCTGAGCAGCAGCGGTCGCGGACCCGAACCGAAGGTCCGGCCGGTCTCCTGCTCCAGCCAGCGCAGCTTCTCCCGGACCTGTTCCCGGATGGCTGCGGTGGTCGCCGCGGGATCCTCGAAGTAGCGGGCGCACACCTCGGTGGTGATGCAGAATGCAGGCGGAACCGCGAACCCCTCGCGGCGCATCGCGTTGATGCCGTATCCCTTGTTGCCCAGGATGTGCCGGGGCAGGGCGGACGACCCGTCGAGGAGCACCACCGGCGGATACTCGAAACCCGACAGCGGCGACGTTGCGGCGTCCCCCATGGCTGGTTCGTCCTCGCGGCTGGTCGCGACTGGGCGGCTCATCGTTTCACCACCTCGATGTCGGAGTCGTCGATGTCCCACGTGTTCGGGGTGACACCCTCTTCGCGGAGCTGGTACTTGAGCACCTTGCCGGTGGCATTGCGCGGGAGCTCGGATCGGAACTCGATGTAGCGCGGGATCGCGAAGTACGGCAGTTTGTCCAGACACCACCGGCACAGTTCCTCCTCGGTGAGGTTCGCCCCCTCACGAAGAACCGCGGTGACCTTCACGTCGTCCTCGGTGACCGCCGACGGTACCGCGTGCACGGCGACATCCGCCACGTCGGGATGCGAGCGGAACGTGCGCTCGAGTTCGTAACTGGAGATGTTCTCGCCGCGGCGCCGCAAATAGTCCTTCTTGCGGTCGACGAACCAGAACCAGCCGTTCTCGTCGAATCGCCCGATGTCACCGGTGTGGAACCACAGGTTACGCATCACCGCCATGGTTTCCGCCGGGCGCCGCCAGTAGCCCTCGAACATGATGTGCGGTTTTCGCGGCCGCACGATGATCTCGCCGGGTTGGCCCACGGGCACCTCGTTGTCGTCGTCGTCGACCAACCGCACGTCGAAGTCGTCATTGCGCCGACCGGAGGCTCCGAGCGGAGCTTCGAGACCCTGCGGGTTGCTGGTGATGAACGACGCCTCGGTCAAACCGAATACGGAGTTCCCCGCGCTGCGAACTCCGAACCGTTCCTTCCAGATCTGGATCAGTTCCGGGGTCCACGGTGCCCCACCGACGTGCTCGATCTGGCCGTAGCACTCCTTCATCTCCGGGGTGTCGGGCATGTTGGCGATCAGCGTGATCATCACGCCGAGAATGGAGACCTGGCGTGCTCCGGAGCGTTTGATTTCCGGCCAGAATCCGGACAGCGAGAACCGCGGGGCGATGGCGACCGTCGACTTGTTCACCGCGGTCGCCAGCACCGATGTGCCGACGGCGTTGAGGTGGAACAGTGGCAGCGGTGTCCACAGCGTGAACTCGGGGTTACGCATGGCCGCGGTGTTCTTGGCGACGTTGCAGACGTAGTTGTGGCTGATCATGCAGCCTTTCGACGGGCCGGTGGTCCCCGAGGTGTAGATCAGCATGGCCAGATCCCGCGGAGCGACCTCGACCGGTGCGGTGAGCCCGGTCGACGGCGTCACGGCATCGAGATCCAGCACGGTGAACCGCGCGGAGATCGGTGGTGTACCGCGTACCACCAGATGGGTCACCGCGGGGATCCCGTCGGCGATATCGAGAACCCGCTGAGCGTAGTCGGATTCGGTGACAACGACGGCGGCGGCAGCGTCATCGACCTGATGGCGCAGGTACTCCCCCTTAAGTGCGGTGTTCACCGGGACCCAGATCGCCCCCAGGAAGTTCACCGCGAACCACGTCACGATCGCGTCGACGTTATTGTCGAGGATGCACACCACGGTGTTTCCGGTGTCCACCCCGAGTGCGGCTAGGCCGGCCGCGCGCCGGAGCGCGAGGTTCCACACCTGGGCGTAGCTGTACGTGGTGCCGGAGAAATCGAGAAACGTCCTGTCAGGGCAGGTGTCGACAGCGCGTGCCAATACCGCGGTCACGGTGTCGGGGTTGCCTGGCCCCCACACCGGGGGTGTCGGGTGCTCCACGCCGCCGGCGGTCATGGTCGCAGCGATGGTCACGTGTGGTCCTTTCACAATTGCCGACAGTTCGCAGCCGCGAGAGGCTTACCGCTGTCCGTCACGGGAACTGTTCGTCGATCGGGACGAACTCCGGCATAGTCAAGCCTCGGCGCAGCCAGTTCGCCCCGTCGAGCACCAATGTGTGCCCGGTCAGATAGGCCGCATATGGTGAGCAGAGATATGTTGCCGCCCAGCCGAGTTCGTGTGGCTGACCGACTCGCCCGCCGGGAATGCGTTTGGCGTCGGACTCCGGGTCACGCCGGGCGCGCAGCACCTCGGGCAGATCGTCATGCGGAAACAGCCCGGGGGCGAGGCAGTTGACCCGGATGCCTCTCGGCGCCCATTCCACGGCAAGTGACTGGGTCAGGTTGGTGACACCGGCCTTCGCGGCGGCCGAGTGCGCGGTGCCGGGACCTCCCGTCCAGGAGTACGTGGCGCCGATGTTGAGAATCGCGCCGGTCGTGTCCCGGGCAATGGCCCGGCGAGCGAACTCGGTACTGCAGAGGAAGGTGCCGTTGAGCACGATGTCGACGACCGCGCGCCAGGCGTTCGCGGACAGCTTGATCGCCTGGGAGGGAAAGTTACCGGCGGCGTTGTTGATCAGAACGTCCGCGGGGCCGAGTTGTCGCTCGACGGCATCGAACATCGCCGCCACGGCGGCCTCGTCCCGGACGTCGAGTTCGACACCGATCGCGCGGGCGCCCACCGACTCGACGGCGTGCACGCCGTTCTCCCGGTGTTCGGTCTTGCGGCTGGCGATCGCCACGGCTGCGCCCAGCCGCGCGAACTCGACGGCCATCGCTTTACCGAGGCCGGTACCACCCCCGGTGACGACGACGACCTGGCCGGCATAGGTGTCCTGCGGCAGCATCGCGGTGCCGAGTGGAGGAGGTGCGGGTAGGGGCATCTCAGTGGTCGTCCTCGTTCTCCGGGGCGTTGGGCCTGGTGCGGTTGCGGATCTCCTGATAGTCGTCGGAACGGAATAGTGCGGTCTGCGCGAGCAGCTCCTGGCCGACACCGTTGCGGATCGTTCCCGCCGACGCCTGATTGACCAGCATCTTCGCCATCGCCATCGCGAGCCGCGGATGACCGGCCAGCCTGCGGCACACCTCCAGGGCGCGGTCCAGGAGCCGATCGGGGCTGACGAGCTCCTCGGCGAGCCCCCATCGATAGGCGGTTCGGGCGTCGATGCGTTCGCCGGTGAGTACCAGGTATTTGGCACGCGCCGGCCCGATGAGCGCCGGCAGCAGCTGGGTTCCGCCGGTGTCGGGGACGAGACCGAGTCCCACCTCGGGCAGTCCGAAGAACGCGTCCTCGGCGATGATGCGAATGTCGGCGGACAGTGCGATCTCGAACCCGCCGCCGAGCGCGGCACCTTGAACGGCCGCGACGACCGGCTTCGTGGAGTCGAGCACTTCCAGGCGAATTCGTTGGTGCTGTTGAACGAAGGTGAAGTCGTCCTCTCCGTTGACCCGCTGGCCCAACTCGGTGGTGTCCCGCCCGGAACAGAACGACGGCCCCTCACCGCGCAGCAGGATGCAGCGCACCGACTGGTCGGCGAGATAGCCCCGGATGGCTGCGCACCAGTCGTGGAAGACGGCATCGGTAATGGCATTGTGGCGGTGCGGTCGGTTGAACGACACCACGCCGATACCGTCCACGACCTCGGTCTTCAAATCGGCGGTCGTCATGATTCCTCACTCGTGTCGACGCTGGGCAGCCTCCCCAGCCGTTCAGCAGCTCGGTCGAACTCTTCTGTGATGCAGAGGGTGTGGGTGCGCTTGACAAAGCGGTGCGCGCTGTCCTCGACGGTGAAGCCCATCGCGCCGTGAATCTGAACATTGGCACGGGCGTTGGCGAATGCCGCCCGGCGGGTGAACGCGGCGGCGGCCAGGACGTGGTAGTCGGAACCCGCCGTCGCATTCGACTCGGTCAGTGCGGCAAAGTATGTGACATTGTCGGCGGCAAGTGCGTTGGTGGCCATGTCCGCGCACTTGTGCTTGATTGCCTGGAACGCACCGATCGGCTTACCGAACTGAACTCTGGTCTTGGCGTGGGCGACTGCGAGATCCGTGGTGGCCCCGCAGATACCGGCAAGCTGTGCCGCGGTGAGAATGGAGAGCAATCGGCGTAGTCGTGCGACCAGAGCCGGGTCGTCGGTACCGAGTTCCGGATTCTCCAGTGTCGACCGCGGTACCTGACTGACCTGGGTACCGTTTTCGAGCCCGGGGTGGAGTTCGAGGCCGGCCGGTGTCGGGAACAGGTCGGCGCGCCGTTCGTCGACGAACAGGGTCAACGGTGCGGCCTCGGTGTCGAGGAGCAGCAGATGCGATTCCCGGCCCGGTAGCGGCACCGCCCGCGCGACCCGGGACCGGCCGGCGATGAGACTGCTTGCCAGGGATGCGTCACCGACCCATGCCGCGAGCCGGGCCGCGGCAAGGGTGGCGAGGACGGGCCCGGGAACCAGACCGCGGCCGATCTCACGAAAGACGAGCACCTCATCGATGAGGCCGGCGTTCGCGCCGCCGACAGCCTCATCGGCGGCGAGGCCGAGCCAGCCGAGCTCGGCGATCTCGCGCCACCCGGTGTCGTCCGGCCTGGCTGTCGATTCGGTCAGGGGGAAGCGCTTTTCGATGAACTGACGAGTCGCTTCGACCAGGGTCTCCTGGTCTGAGTCCGGCAGGAAGTCCACGCAGTGTCCTAACGATTCCGGGGCAGGCCGAGGACGCGTTCGCCGACGATGTCTCGTTGGAGCTCGGAGGTTCCTCCGCCCATCGTGCTCGCGTACGAATACAGGTACTCACCGATGTCGTAGGCGTAACGACCACCACGGTCCAGTCCGTGGGCGCCGATGACCTCCATGCGGGCACGGTGAATCCGCTGGGCCAGGTCGGCGTAGAAGACCTTGATCATCGAGCCTTCGGGTCCGGGTACATCGGTCCGGGCGGCGGACGAGACCGTCGCATACGTCATCGCGCGCATGGCGAGAACGTCGGCGCGGAGTTCACCGAACTGCCTGCGGACCGAAGGGTCGTCGGACATGCCCAATTCATCGGCGTCGGCGATCAGGCACTCCAGCGCGACCGACAGTTCGGTCTGCAATTTCATGAACCCGGTGCCGCGCTCGAACCCGAGCGTCGACATGGCGACCGACCAGCCCTGGCCGATCTCGCCGACGACGTTCTCGATCGGGACCCGCACATCGTCGTAGAACACCTCGCAGAACTCGGCCAGTCCGTCCATCGAGATGATCGGACGCACCGTGATGCCTGGCGCATGCATATCGCAGATCACCCATGTCAACCCGTGGTGGCGGGTCGAATGGGGATCCGTGCGCACCAGAAGTTCCTGGAAATCCGCCATGTGTGCGTAGCTGGTCCAGATCTTCTGGCCGTTGACGACGAGCTCGTCACCCTCGACGGTGGCTCTGGTCGAGATTGCGGCGAGGTCGGAACCCGCGCCGGGTTCTGAGAATCCCTGGCACCAGACTTCCTCGCCGGCAAGGATTCTCGGAAGGTGTCGCTTCTTCTGCTCCTCGGTTCCGCGTGCGATCAGGGTTGGGCCGCCATGGTTGATGCCGACGAACGCGCACCCCTGGTCCGGGCCACCCGCCCGGGCGTACTCCTCATACCAGATCAACTGGTGGGCCAGGCTCAGGCCGCGCCCACCGTATTCCCGGGGCCACGCGATACCGCCATATCCCGCCTCGTACTGTCGGCGTTGCCAGGCCATGTCCCACTCGCGGGCGCCGGCGAAATCGCGTGGACGGTCTGTGGTCGGGATGTTGTCCTGCAACCACTCGCGAACCTCACGCCGGAACGCACGGTCCTCATCGGAGAAGGACAGATCCACGCGAGTCTCCTGGTTGTCATGGAACAGGTTGGAAAAAGTTTATCTAGATAAACTTGATCGAAGCAAGGGGAATGGCGGCCCGCCGCCGAACCGATCGACTGGGTGGCAAGGCGCACTCGCGACCTGCTAGTTCATATAGAGAATCTATCCTGTAGCCGTATAGACTCGTATGCCGCCAGGCCTCCGACCGGGGGCGGAGCGCAGGTCGGAGGTGACATGGCATCCAGCGAGTTCAGCCCGGGCGCGGCGAGCGCGCAGGTTCGGCCGCTGAAGATGTCGGACCAGGTGGCGGCTCAGATCCGCCGGATGATCGCGCGCGGTGAACTCGCGGACGGCGACTGGCTGCCAACGGAAGCGGAGTTGATTCAACGCTTCGGGGTGTCGCGGCCCACCCTGCGCGAGGCATTCCGCCTGCTGGAGGGGGATTCGTTGGTGACGATCCGCCGGGGACCGCCCGGCGGTGCCCAGGTGACGGTGCCGGGTCCCGACGCGGCCGCCGGGTTGTTCGGCATGGTGCTGATGCTGTCCGGCACGACGATCGGCGATGTCTGGGACGCTCGGATGACGATCGAACCGCCGGCGGTGCGCCGACTCGCCGAGGCTGCGACCGAGGATCAGCTGGCCGCGTTGGAGGCCGAGCTCGAACGGGTGCGAGTGGCCGCGGCGGGGGATCCGGTGACGTTCCAACGCGCCGGCGTCCGCTTTCACGTCCGGCTGGTGGAGTTGTCCGGCAACCGCACGCTTACCGCCGTCATCGGCATGCTCGCCGAGATCATCGAGCGTGAACTCGCCAAGACGCTGGCCGACCTCGACGCCCAGGATGTCGATCGGGCCAATCGCCGCGCGTTGCGTGGGTACGAGAAGATTGTCGAGCTGATCAGTGCGGGTGACGGAGCGGCTGCCGAGCAGGCCTGGCGGGAGCACATGCACAACGCCCGCCGCTATCTGAGTCGCACGGTGAACGACGGGCACAAGCTGGACGTGCTGTATTGACGCGGTTCCGATGCGATGGCCCGGCTCAGCCGTAGACGCGCCGGAGTTCGGCGAGTGTCTCGTCGCGCCGCCGGTGCAGGTACACCGACATCCCGAGTTCTCGCGCCGGAGCGAGATTGACCGCGACGTCGTCGATGAAGAGGCATTCGCGGGCGTCGCGACCGATGTGTCGGTGGGCCAGGCGGTAGATGTTCGGGTCCGGTTTGCGTAACCCCACCTCGCCGGAGAGCAGCACCGCCGTGAATTCGGGGAGCATGCCCCACGGATAGGTCTCCCGCGGGCCCCAGGAGTTGCTCACCAGCACGGTCTGGATCCCACGATCGAAGAGGTTCTGCAGGGCATCGGCCATCAGCGGATCCACGTGCCCCGTCGTCTGTTGCACGTCGTTCCACCAGGCGGCGGCGTCCACCGACCGGTGGGAGTGCCGTGCCAGCACGGCAGCCAATCGCTGTCTGAACTCGTCAAGGCCGATGCGACCGGACTCGATCAGCGCGAACGGGCTGTCGTCGGAATGCTGAGCCGCGAACACCTCGCCGATGAAACCCTGCGGGTCGACACCGTATGCCAGGCACGCCCGCTCGAACGCCTCGTGGACGGATTCGGTGATCACCCCGCCGAAGTCGATCAGCAGGGCTGGAGGGTCGTCAGACACGCGCGCCATAGCTACAGATTATCTATATCCGGGTAGGGTCGCGGATCCGGGCAAAAAGTATAAAGAATCTTTACAAATGACCGTTGACATCGGCTTGTGCCGAGCCCTAGATTTCGGGGAAGGATACGTTGGGAGACGGGCGGCATACATGCGTGTGTTGGTAACCGGTGCATCCGGTGACTTCGCATCGTGCATCATTCCGGAGATTCTGGTGCGCGGCCATGAGGTGGTGGGCCTGTCACGGCGGCCGCACTCGATGCCGTCGTCCCGCTACCGACATGTGAGCGCCGACATCCGAGACGTCGACGCGGTGACGGCGGCGATGGACGGGGCCGACGCGGTGGTGCACCTGGCCTGGACCACCCATCCCATGCATGACGCCGAGGCAACCCGCGCGATCGACGTGGGTGGTACCGAGGCGGTGGTCACCGCGATGGAACGCGCCGGCGTGACGCGACTGGTGAGCGCCTCGTCGGTGATGACCTACGGCGCGAACGCCGACAATCCGCCGCTGTTGCGTGAATCCGATCCGCTGCGCCCGTCGCCCAATCACCTCTACTCCAAGCACAAGGCCGAGGCCGAGGCCCTGATTTCGGCTGCGCCGGTCAACGCGGTACTGGTGCGGGCCTCGAACGTCATGGGGCGCACCACCACCGGGGTCACCCAGGAGGGGTTCGCGACGCCGGCGATCATGGGAATGAAGGGCGGGCGCAACCTGTTCCAGTTCATTCACCCCGATGACCTGGCCCGGTTCTTCGCCGACGCGCTGGAACGCCCGGACTGGTCGGGGCCGGTCAACCTCGCCGCGCCGGACACGATCTCGTTGCGGGAGGTGGCCGAGATCCTGGGCAAGCGGTACATCGAAGTTGCGCCGCAACGCGCCGAGTCGGTGCTGACCTTCCTGTGGGACCGCGGTCTGTTCTCCCTCGACCCGGGTGCGGTGGAGGCGTTCTTGAACTTCCCGCTGGTCGACACCTCGCGGCTGACCGATGAATTCGGTTTCCGGTGTGTGTGGACGTCACGGCAGTGTGTGCAGGATTTCGCGCGCACCAATCGTAGCCACGTGTTCCTCGGCACCCGCAAGGTGTCGATTCCGTGGCGCTGGCCCTGGGCCTGGAAACCGGAGCCGCCGCCGGAGAACGGTCGCCGTCCGGCCGCAGCGGAGGGGGTCGCCGGCGAGTTCGATACCACGGTCGACCCCAACTGGCAGGTGTTCACCGCGGCCAATACCTCAGAGGCGTTCCCCGGGCCGTTGACGCCGCTGTCCATCGAACTCGGCCTGGAGGCATTGCGAAGTGGTGGGGCGCAAGCCGCCGAGGTGCTGCGGATCGAAGGTGATCTGAAACGCGCGCTGAGCCAGGAGCAGACCGGCGTCTTCGGCCATGGCGTCTACGCGAACCTGTCCGTCGTGTACGCCATGTTCTCGTCGCTGCCCGGACGTGGGGGCGACCCGTCGATGTGGCAGGAGATGTTGCTCAACGCTGGTGAGACCGACGTCGAAGTGCCGGTCTTCGAGACGCCCAGCACCTGGAAGACACTGGTGAATCTGCCGCTGGTCGCGCTACGGCTGACCGGTTTCGGGCGCGAGGTGCGCGACATCGACGCCGCCGCCCGGGCGGACGCCCGCGGATACGCGCGATACGCGAACATGTCCGACGCCGAACTGATCGCGCAGCTGTACCGGGTGGCGGACGAGGTGTGCCATGCGTGGGCAGCCGCGGCACAGGGTTCGGCGTTCGTGGTGCCGCTGATGAACGCCATCGAGAAAATCGGCGGTAAAGGTTTCGTGTCGCGAATTCGCGGCGGTGTCGACGACCTTCCCAGCGCGGGAATCGCCCGAGGTGCGTATGAGCTCGCCGAACGCGCGCGGGCCGACCGGGCGGTGCGCGATCTGATCACGAATGTGCCTGCGGGCGAAGCGCTGCAGCGCGTCCGCGAAGAGCGCCCTGGCTTCGCGGCTGCCCTTGACGCGGTGCTCGCCGAGTACGGGCATCGGGGCCCGCGAGAGCTCGAATTGGCGAACAAGGTGTTCGCCGACGCTCCGCACGAGCTGCTCGAGATCGTGGCCAAGCTGTTGCAGAGCCCGGCGCGGTCCGTGGACGAAACGCCCACGACGAAGCCTTTGCTGAAGGTACTGGCATCCATCGGCAGCCGGTTCCAGCGCGTACGCGAAACCGCCCGGGACGCGACCGTGCGTCGGACCCACCAGTACCGGCTCATCGCCCGGGAACTCGGAAAACGGCTGGCCGCGCGGGGGGTCCTGGAATCGGCCGACGATGTGTTCTATCTCGTGCGCGACGAGATCAAGAACCCACCCGCCGACGTCAAGACCCTGGTGCAACGGCGTCGGGCGGAACGGAAACGGCTGGAGACACAACGTCCGCCGCTCAACTTCGTCGGCGCCTGGCAGCCGGTCACCGATACCATCGCCGAGCTGCAGCCGGGGCAGTCGCTGCGGGGCATCGGGGTGTCGTCCGGCACCGCGAAGGGACGGGTCCGGGTGCTCACCGTGGACTCGATGGACGATCTCGAGCCGGGAGAAGTGCTCGTGACGTCCTTCACCGACACCGGCTGGACACCGTTCTTCGCCTACGCCGCAGCGGTGGTCGTGGATACCGGCGGCGAGATGTCACATGCCGCGGTGGTGGCTCGCGAGTTCGGTATCCCATGCGTCGTGGGAACCGCTGCCGGCAGCCTTGCGTTGAAAACCGGACACGTCGTGGAAGTCGACGGTGCGACCGGCCAGGTGACCCGAGTCGAATGAACGCGCCGAGTAAGCCTGCGATTCGCACTCCGCCACGGTCGACCTTCCGGGGACTGTTCATCGACGGGGACTGGTCGGTCACGGAGCGCAGCGAACCCGTCATCGATCCGGCGACCGAGGACACCGTTGTGCCGGCCCCGTGGGGCAGCATCGCCGAGGCCGAGGCGGCGGTGGCGGCGGCTCGGCGCGCGTTCGACGAGGGGCCGTGGCCGAAGATGAGCCCCGGGGAGCGGGCCGCGGCCCTCGCCCGGCTGCGAGATGTGCTGGCGGCCTGGGCGGATGACGCCGTCGGGCTCGTCGTCGCCGAAGCCGGCATTCCGATAACCATTGCGCGGGCCAGCCAGTTCGACCTACCCATGCAGCTGCTCGATTTCTTCATCGAGCGGTGTACCAAGTTCGAACCGCTGCGCCCGCTGCCGGTCACCACGTTCCCTAGCCGCCATGGCGGTACTGTGCTGGGCGCCGGCGTGGTTCAGCGGTCTCCTCGCGGCGTGGTCACCGCCATCACGCCGTTCAACGCGCCTTTCTTCGTCAACCTGCTGAAGGTGGGTCCGGCGCTCGCCGCCGGATGCACGGTTGTGCTGAAACCCTCCGAGTTCACACCGTTGTCGGCATTGCTGCTCGGTGCGGCGGCGCAGGAGGCGGACCTGCCGCCGGGTGTGCTCAACGTGGTCACCGGGGGCGCGGAAGTCGGCGAGTTCCTCACCACCGATCCCCGCATCGACATGGTGACCTTCACCGGGTCCGATGCGGTCGGGACGAAGGTGATGACCCAGGCGTCGGCCACGCTCAAACACGTGGTCCTCGAACTCGGCGGAAAATCGGCGATGATCGTACGCGCTGACGCCGACATGGACCTGGTAGCCCCCCGTGCCGCACAGGAGCTCACGTTGTTCACCGGCCAGGGGTGCGGGTTGTGGACGCGCCATCTCGTCCATCGGTCGCGCTACGACGAGTACCTGGACCGGGTCAGCGGCATCCTTGAACGCACTCCGGTCGGCGATCCGCGTGATCCCACCACGGTTGTCGGGCCGTTGATCCGGGAGTCCGCGCGCGCCCGTTCGGAGAGCTATGTCGCCGGCGCACTCGAGCAGGGCGCCCGACTGGTGACCGGCGGGTGCCGTCCGGAAGGGCTGGATCGCGGCTACTTCTATAAACCCACACTGCTCGCCGACGTCCGCAACGAGATGGCGGTGGCGCAGGAGGAGATCTTCGGTCCGGTCGGGGTGGCCATCCCGGTCGCCGACGACGAGGAGGCAGTGCGTATCGCCAACGATTCGCGGTACGGGCTGTCCGGCGCTATTTGGACGGCCGATCCCGGAACCGCCTTCGCCATGGCGCAAAGGATGCAGACCGGCAACGTCGGCATCAACGGCGGCACCGGGGGCATGAGCCCGTGGGCACCGTTCGGCGGGTACAAGAGGTCGGGCGTCGGGCGGGAACTCGGCGCCGACGTCCTGGACGACTTCACCGAAACCAAGGCCATCCAATTCCATGCGGGCTGATAACGGAAACGCGGAACGTTCACGTCACGGTCACGTGACCGCCACTGTGGCGCCCGCCGCGGTGCGGCAGCCGAATCCGTAGCGCCGGCGACATCAAGGGAGCAACTCAGATGACCACCAGCACCGATTCCGAACTGCGGACCTTCATTCGCACCGCGGACGACAGCGCGTATGTCGCAGCGGCCGCTGCCGAGACACCCCGTGACCGCGTCGTCGACCTGTACGGACCGCTCGGCGAGGCGCGTCGGCGAGCCCCGGTGCACGCCTGCCGGCAGGCCGATCTGCTCGGGATCGAGGACTACCGCAAGCAGGAAGCGTTCACCAAGGTGACCTATGCCTGCGTGCTGGGCTTCGAGGAGTGCCAGCAGGCGCTGAGTGATGAGCGTCTGTCGTCCCGATTCTGGCTGGACACCATCGGGCAGGTCTGGGGCCGCAACATCATCGGGATGGACGGAGCCGAACACCGCCGTCACCGCGGGCTGATCTCGCAGGCGTTCACCCGACGGTCGCTGGAACGCTGGCGCCAGACCGCGATCGAACCGGCGGTACACGGGCTTATCGACCGGTTCGAGCGCAGGGGAACCGTCGATCTCTATCGTGAGTTCACCCTGCTGTTCCCGGTATACATCATCAGCGAGATGATGGCGCTGCCGTTCGACGACGTGCAACGGTTCCATACCTGGGCGGGCGAAACGGTCGCGGCGTTCTACGATTTCGAACGGGCCATCCAGGCCTCGCGCAATCTGGAACAGTATCTGTCGCCGCTGATCGAGGAGCGACGCGGTGGGGACGGCGAGGATCTGATCACACTGCTGGCCAACGCCGAACTCGACGGCTCGCGCCTGGAGACCATCGAGATCGTGTCGTTCCTGCGCTTGCTGTTGCCCGCCGGTGGGGAGACCACCGCCCGGTCGACAGCGTCGATGCTGCTCGGTCTGCTGCAGAACCGGGACCAGCTCGATGCACTGATCGCCGACCGCTCCCTGCTCACCCAGACGATCGAAGAGGGCCTGCGGTGGGAGCCACCGCTGATGTCGATCAACCGGATCGCGGTGCAGGACTTGACATTGGCCGGGGTCGACATCCCGGCCGGCAGCGTGGTGGAGGTGTCCCTCGGGACGGCCAATCGCGACCACAACCGATGGGACGACCCCGATCGGTTCAACATCTTCAGGGAACGCAAACCGCACCTCGCCTTCGCTTGGGGAGCCCACACGTGCCTGGGCGCACACCTGGCGCGCCTGGAGATGACGGTGGCGCTGAGCGCTCTGCTCGACCGGCTGCCGGGCCTACGGCTGGACCCCGAGACCGGGCACGAAGCACGGGTCCAGGGAATCGGTCTGCGTTCACCGAACAAAGTCCCGGTCGTTTTCGACATCGGATAAGCCGCCGCAGCCTCACATCGATCCGTCGGTGCGGAGATCAGCAGCAACCTCTGCAGGTGACAAGAAGGTAGGTCCACCATGGCCACACAACCCCCGCCGGTACGGAAGTTCGGTCAGTTCGGTTACGCGCCGGTCGGTGCGATCATCGATCCGGATCCGGCGCCCATGTGGGGAGACCTGCACGGCATCCCGATGGGGATGCAGTACTTCTACGGATCGTTGCGCTCACCCCGCAGCGACTACTGGTGGCCGATCCGCGGTTTCTACCCGGACCGAGCGCGCTGCCTACACCTGGCCGAGGCGAAGGCCGGCGGTGATTTCAGCTATGCCACCGATCACCACACCTGCTATTCCGGGCGGGTGGAACACGGTTTCCGCGAGGGCAAGTGGGGTGTATGGCGACCGGACGGCACCCCGCTGATGTTGACCTGGGACGACCGGATGGAGTGGCACGACGACGAGGTCAGGCTGACCGGTCGACTCGTCGGCAAGGGGGTGCAGTTCTTCTCGCCGGACCCGGAGGTTCCCTCCGGGTATTCGTCGCGGCTGTTCCGAGTGAGCGGGACCATCAAGGGCACCGAGGTGTCCGGCCTGGTGTTCCACGACAGCATCCATATCGGTTCCGGCGTCGACTACATCGCCAGTCCGGCGATCGCTGTTCACGAACTCGCCTGGGTCGGGTTCGCCACCGAATATGAGGACGGCACCATACATTCCGGTCACCTCGTCCACGGGACCGACGAGTTCAACATCATGGTGATACACCGCTCGGACGGCCCGCCGCTGATCGCCCGCGACCTCGAGGTCGAGGTCGAACTCGACGGTGATCCCCTCGCCGAGTCGACCTACCCGGTGAAGGTCACCTACCGGGGCGGTGGCCATACCTGGATCTGGGAAGCGCTGGAGGGCGGGCGTTGTCCCGTCCGCCACGACCTGCCCGATGCGCATCGGTGGCGGCAGGGCTGGGTCCATCCCGAAGGTGAGACGCGCCGGCCGAAGACCACCGAAGCGCTCATGGAGACCTATAACGCCCGGCTGCTGAAGGCAGGGGCGGTCGGCTCGGGGGGTGAGAGATGACTCCCACATCGCAGCCCGCGCGGCACACCCGGGCGTCTCACCACCCGAAATGAGCCGGTCGGGGGAGGTGCACATCGCGATCGTCGGCGCTGGTCCCGCCGGCATCGCCGTGACACGTGCACTGCTGTCGGCCGGGCTTGCGGGATTGCGCATCAGTCTCCTCGACCGGACACCGCGGCCCGACGGGTTTCTGCGGTACGGTCCGGCCGCCGGTGCCGAACGCCTGCGAGCTGTGGCCCGGCAGATCGACGACGTCCTGGCCGACCCGCGGGTGACCTACTTAGGCAGCATCGAGGTGGGAACCGATGTGGCTCTGGATGAGGTGCGTCGTCGGGCCCACGCCGTGGTGCTGACCACCGGGTCTCCACACGATCTACCACTGGACCTCGCGGGCGGGGACGCCCCAGGGGTGGGGACGATCAGTCACCTCCAGGGCTGGCTGGCCGGTAGCGCGGACGTCGGTGTGGACGAACTCGACCTCGCCGCGGACTCGGTGCTGATCCTGGGTGCCTCGGCCGAGGGGTTTCGCGTCGCGCAGGTGTTGAGCGGGCGACTCCCCGCCGGAGTGTCCGGCGATGTGGCCGATCGGTTGGCCAACAGCAGAATCCGTCACATTCAGATTCTCGACTCCCACCCCGGTTCCGGGTGCGACCTGCCGGAGGATCTACCGGAGCCGGTGGTGGTGCGCAGCGGACTGACGCCGGTGGCAGTGGTCGGCCGGAGCCGTGCCCGGGCTCTGCGTTGCGTGCACCGCCCGGACCGTTTCGGGCGCGTCGTCACCGAGGATCTGCGCGCTCAACTCATCCTCCGGCCCCGGGCCACCCGGTTCGGCTGGCCCGAACTGGACCGCAAGGGCGGATTCCTTGCTCACGACAAGGCCCGGGTGTTCTCCGGTGGTGCGGTTGCAGCCGGCCTCTATGTCGCCGGATGGGCGGGACGTGACCCGTCCGCGGTTGGGGCACACGCCGCCGACGCCGATGCCGTGGTCACCGCGATCCACGCGGATGCAGTGAAACTGCCTTCGCCGGAAGCGGACCTGACCGACATCGTGACGCGGGCAAGCACACTCGGAGGGTGGAGCGCAGTCGCCGCCACTGAGCGACTGCTCGACCGGTTGGCCGCCGAGGGTCAGGCGCCGTTAGCCGATTACCAGGCCCTGCTGGCCCAGGCCGACGACGACTGACCCGGCTCTCACCGCACACGGAACGGTCGCTTGGCCGACCGTGCGTCGGCCTCCGCTCCGGCGTTGCCGATGTGGGTGTATGACATCCCGTGTCGCGCGGCGATGCTCGGCGGCAGGTCACGTGCCTCCCAGAGCGCCCGCACCGTGCCCTGGATAGCCACCGGCCTGCGCGCAGCGATCTCGGCAGCGAGCTGCGCTGCCCGGGAACGCAGTTCGCCGTCGGGTACCACCTCGGTGACGAGGCCGAGGCGAAGAGCCGTCTGAGCGCCGATGCGCTCCTCACTGCCGAGCAGGGCCCAGCGGGCGACGTCACCGTACGGCACGCCCCGGGCCAGCATTCCCATCGGCTCGAGTGCCGAGACGATTCCGCCGTTGGCGTGCGGGTCGAAGAACACCGCCGACTCCGAGCAGATCGCGAAATCGGCCTCGTTGACGAAATACATCGCGCCACCCGCGACCATGCCGTGCAGCGCGGCGATCACCGGTTTCCACACCAGGTTGGACTTCGGTCCGAGCTTCAGTCCCGGATCCTCCTGGTTGAAGATCGGCTCATGATCCCACCACTTGCCTTCGGCGACATCGATGCCGGTGCAGAACGCCCGGTCACCGTCGGCCTGGATGACAGCGACGTGGATGCCTTCGTCCTCCCGGACCCACTGCCAGACCGTGGCCACCTCGTCGGCCATCTGCTTGTTGAAGGCGTTCAAACGCTCCGGGCGCCGCAGCGTCAAAGTCGCGACATGATTGTCGATCTCGAACCCGAGGGTTTCCAACTTCACTGTTTCGGTCACGGTGGCTCCTCGCTTCGGGGCCGATCGGTGAGGCGGGGACACGGCCCGCCGGAGCCGTGCCCACATAGTCAGAAAAGTAAGATAAACGATACCCGAGCGTTCGCACCGGGAGTCAGCTGCACTCCCTGACGCCGGAAAGCACGAAGTCCACCAGGTCCGCGGTATAGGTATCCGCGCACTCCACCAACCTCGGTATCTGCGCCGGTGGGGTCGTTAGGCACTGCATGAGCAATCCGCCGACGAGAGCGTCCAGCAGCAGGGTCACCGGGGTATTCGGCGGAAGGTCGTTGCGTTCGATCGCGCGCCGGGTGATGCGGCGCATGGCCTTGACGTTGGCGGCCATGAACTCCTCCCAGCGCGGTGCGAGTTCGGGCACCAACCGAGCTTCGGCGGACAGCCGCACCAGGGCGGGGCCGCTCTCGCCGGTCAGGATCCGCAGGATGCTGCGGGCCAGCACCAGGAGGTCGCCACGAACCGTGCCGGTATCGACGTCGTAGGGAACGTCGATGCGGGACCGCAGGCTGTCGAGGAGCAAGGCGGTGTTGTTCGGCCACCGCAGATAGATCGACGACTTGCCCACCCGGGCCTCGCGGGCGACCGCGTCGATGCTGAAGCCGGCCCAGCCCACCGCGCCGTACAGACGGCAGGCCGCGTCGCGCACCCGCTGTTCCAGGAACGGGTCGCGGGGCCGGCCGGCGCCCACTCGGCTGCGTGGCGTCATGGACGCATGGTAAGGCCACGTCGGAACGCCCCATGGAGATGGCTGCCCGGAGCCGAACCGGCGCCCAGACAGGTGCGGCGCCGACCGGTGCCGACCTAGAAATCAGCTAGATGATATTGCTTCTTGACTCAATTCCCGGTTACTGTCTGCAGCGGAGGAGGCCGGACATGTACGGACTGCGAATCGGCTTGTCGGCAACGACGATTCTGGCGCTGATGAGCGGACTGCCGGGTGGCATGCCGCACGCGGCAGCCGACAACAAGCGGTTCAACGACGCCGTCGTCACCAATGTCAACAAGATGAAGCTGGAAGCCGGCTGCCCGACCAAACTGAAGATCAACCCGAAGCTGCAACTGGCCGCCCAGTGGCATACGGTCGACGTGCTCAACAATCGGGCGCTGTCGGGCGACATCGGCTCGGACGGCTCCAATGTCACCGATCGGGCGCGGCGGGCCGGCTATCAGGGCGAGGTCGCGGAGACTGTCGGCATCAACCCGGCACTGGCGATGAGCGGGATCGAGCTGATCAACCAGTGGTACTACCGGCCTGACTATCACGCGATCATGTCCGACTGCGCGAACATCGACATCGGGGTGTGGTCGGAGCACGCGCTGGACCGGACCGTCGTGGTCGCGGTGTACGGCAAAGGCGACTTCGCCCCGCCCGCCGGGTGACCCTCTGGTCGGCTAGTTGGCGTGACCGGCGCGTGCCTCCTGTTCGCGGGTGAGTCCCGCGGCCAGGATCAACTCCTCGTGCAGTTCGAACCAGACGGTGTGATAGGAGTCGATGATCGGGCGGGTCAGCCAGCTGGTCTCGCCGGCGTGAACCTTGTCGAGCGCCGATTGGAGCTTGACCGAGTAGTGGCCCAGCCGGGGAATCTGGGCGGCTACCGCCGCGATGATCGGGGTGACGCGTTGGTGCACATCGTCGAGGCGGGCAAGCACCGCCGCGTCGTAGGCGGGGTCGTCGTGTGGGTTGGGCGCACCGTCCTTGATCTGCCAATCGGAGATGAGCGCCTTGAAATCGGCGTTCACCGGCCGGAACGATTCGTAGGCGCGGGCGATCGCCGCGGTGTCGGCGGTGCCGCGCTCGGTGGCCAGCAGCTGCGTCAGGCGTGAACGTCCCTCTTCTGACAGTCGCAGCGTCTTGCCCTCGATGAGAAGTCCGGATTCGATCGCTGCGGTCACCGCCGCGGCCACGGCGTCGGGGGTGTCGTCCACGGTCGCCGCGAGGTCGTCGCGGCTGACTCGCCCCTTGAGTCGTACGGCCTGCAGAATCTTCAGCTCGGTCACGCTCTGCTCCTATCTCCGCAACGAGTATAAATCATATATATGTACTGGAACTGACCGTGGCGTCGGTATACGGCGAAGGCTCCGCAACCATTTGAATGTCGTCGACGCAGCGGTCGTCGCGGCGCCCGATCCCCGGTGCGGAGAGGTCGCCGCGGCCGTGGTGGTGCCGGCCGACGGCGCCGATCTCGACCTGCCCGAGTTGCAGCGGCACATCGCCGCGGCCGGGCCGGCCCGGCAGCAGAGTCCGGAACGTCTCGTGAAGGTCGATTCGCACCCGCGGACCATGCTTGGCAAGATCTGTGATGTCGACCTGCGCAAGGCGCATTTTCGGTCGGTGAATCACCGCCGACTGCGGCGGGGCAACAGATCCCATACGTGCTCGATGTTGTTCACACCCAGCACAACCGGTTTGTCCTCGGTGCGGTATCGCAGATGGGTGATCGAAGCGTAGTCGATCCGGAACGGAAAAGTCCGCGGCGTATCGAGGGCGTGCTGCAACAGGACGTTGATGACGCCACCGTGGCTGAACACGGCGATCACATCGGAGCGGTCGGAACCGGCGCTGAGGTCGGCGGCGGCGGCGATCACCCGATCCTTGAACGCGTCCGCGTCGACGCCCGCCGGAAGCTCACCGGCCAGCAGGCGGGCAAACGCGTTCGGATCCTGCTCTCGCATCTGCTCGGCCGGAACGTATTCGCTCAACCCGTGGTCGTACTCGGCCAGCCGGTCGTCGACGTCGATGCTCAGCGAAAGTGATTCGGCCACTGCAGCGGCGGTCTGATACGCCCGAAGTTGAGGGCTGCTGACGATACGGGTCACCCCGTGCCGTGCCAGGGCGCCCGGCAGGCGGGACGCCATGCTTCGGCCCAGGTCCGCCAGCGGTGGGTCGGCGCTGTCTCGGCTCGCCACCGGCAGCGCATGGCGGATCAGCAGAAGTTGCATCGGCACACCTCGAAGGGGTCGGGGTGAACGCTCACTGGCACCTTCCTCGCGATACGGGCACCGATGGCGGGACCCGATGTCACCAAATCTAGATAAACTAGCCTAGCCGTCTTGAATCGATTCTTGCGCAACATGCCTCTAATCAGGCGTTTTACCGGATTGGCAAAGTCTGTTGAGCCAAAATGTCAAGTGATTCTGGAGCGTGGAGTCATCGCCTACGGCAGACCGCCCGCCTACAGTGAGCGCATCAACCGTCGGTACGCCGGGTCGCCGGGGACGGTCCGCGACGACGGCAACGACCGGATGCGGGATCAGAGGCAGGAGAGGTGTGAACGACGGAGTCGGCGGTACCGGGGGCAACGAGTCGCTGCTGATCGACCGGGAATCGCAGCGGAGGGCGGTCGGCTGATGGTGTCCGGCGTCGCGCTCGTCAAGCCGATACGCGAGGTGGGCGGGTTCTTCGGGTTGTCGTTGGACATGCTCATCGCATTGCTCACCAAGCGATTCGCGTTGGGCGAGTTCATCGAACAGACGTGGTTCGTGGCGCGGGTGTCGCTGTTCCCGTGCCTGTCGCTGACCATTCCGTTCAACGCCCTGGTGGTGTTCATCCTTAACATCCTGCTGTTCGACATCGGCGCGGCCGACGCATCGGGAACCGGCGCGGCGCTTGCCGTCATGACCCAGACGGGTCCGTTCACCACGGTGCTCGTCGTCGGCGGCGCGGCCGCGACCGCGATGTGCGCCGATCTCGGTGCGCGGACCATCCGTGAGGAGATCGACGCGATGCGCGTGATGGGCATCGATCCCGCACAGCGTCTGCTGGTTCCCCGAGTGGCCGCACTGACCGTGAACGCCCTGTTGCTCAATGGCGTCGTGTGTTTCGTCGGTCTGGCTGCCACCTATGTGTTCGCCGTCTACGTCAACAACGTGACGCCGGGTAGTTTCGCGGCCAGCCTCACATTCCTCGTGGGGTTGACCGAGACGGTCATCAGTTTCGTCAAGGCTGCGCTCTTCGGGATGACCGCGGGCCTGATCGCCTGCTACAAGGGGCTCACCGTCGGGGGCGGTCCGCAGGGTGTCGGCAATGCTGTGAACGAGACCGTGGTCTACACGTTCATGGCCCTGGTCGTCATCAACACATTGGTCACCACGATCGGGACGACGATCAACTGATGAGCGCTCCTAGCAGAGGCCTCGTGCCCAGGGTGACAAGGCAATTCGACGCGTTCGCCGCGGCCTGGAACAGGATCGGTCGCCAGACCGCGTTCTACGTCGAGTCGCTGGCCGAGATCGGAGTGGCGGTCGCCAAGTACCGTATAGAGGTGCTGCGGCTGGTGGCGCAGATGAGCATGGGCGTCGGTGCGCTGGCCCTGATCGGCGGCGCGGTGATGGTGGTGTCGTTCATCGTGATGAACGCCGGCGCCCTGGTCGGGATCGTGGGCTATACCCAGCTCAACGACATCGGTATCGAGGCCCTGGTGGGTTTCTTCGCCGCATACGTCAACCCCAGACTGGTTGCACCGCTGATCACCTCGGTCGGACTCGCCGCTACGGTGGGTGCCGGAGCGACCGCGCAACTGGGCGCCATGCGGATCAACGAGGAGATCGACGCACTCGAGGTGATGGGAATCCGGTCGATCGCGTATCTGGTGTCGACCCGGGTGATCGCCGGAGTGATCGTGATCATTCCGCTGTTCTGTCTGTCGGCGATCCTGACCAACGTCACCAGCCGGCTCGTGGTGGGCCTGGGCTACGGCCAGTCCACCGGCGTCTACGACCACTACTTCAACACGTTCCTGCAACCGGTGGACATGATCTACGCCTTCATCCAGGTGACGCTGCAGGGCACGGTGATCATGCTGGTGCACACCTACTACGGGTTCACCGCCACGGGCGGGCCCGCCGGGGTGGGCGAGGCCACCGGCCGGGCGGTTCGGACGTCGTTGGTCGCCGCCACCCTGGTCACACTCATCGCGGCGCTCGTACTGTACGGGCGCTCGGGCAATTTCAACCTGTCGGGATAGGTCGGGATAGGTGCGCACGTGAAACCACGCTCGATGGGACTGCATCCGGCATGGTGGACGGCGATACTCGTCGCTGTCATCGGCGCAGTTGCCGTTTTCACCCCGATCGCGTTCGACCGCAATTACAAGTCGTACGCGACGGTGACACTCAACGCCGACCGGTCGGGTCTGATCATGGATCCGTACGCCAAGGTCAAGTACCGCGGTGTGCAGGTCGGTCGGGTGCGTGCGATCAGGCCCGGGAATCCGGTCCGACTCGAGCTCGAGTTCTACACCGACCAATTGAAGTTCATCCCGGAGAATGTCCGGGCTCAGATCACCGCGCCGACCGCCTTCGGCGCGAAGTACGTCGAACTGCTGCCGCCGGAGCACCCGAGTTCCACGACGCTGAAAGCCGGCGCCGTCCTGCATGCACGCAAGGTCAGCGATGAGGTCAACACCACGTTCGGCAATCTCGTCGAGGTCCTCGACCGGATCAACGTCACCAAGCTGAACGCCATCCTCACCGCATTGGCCGACGGATTCCGCGGAAAGGGAGAACAGATCGGCGAGGCGACCACCGCCTCGGTCGAGTATCTGGCGGCGCTCAACGAACGGGCCGACACGATCCGCGAGGACTGGCGCACGTTCAAGGAGTTCAATGACACCTACGCCGCGGCCGCGCAGAACATCTTGCGCACGCTGGACGCGGCCAGCACCACCAGTGTCACTATCGCCGACAAGGCCAAGCAGCTCGACGCGTTGTTGTTGAGCGTGATCGGCGTTTCCGTCAAGGGGATCGATCTGTTCGGCCCGAACAAGGACAACTTCATCCGCACTGTGAACGATTTCCAGTCGACCAGCAGTCTGCTGATGAAGTACTCGCCGACCCTGACCTGCACCTTCCTCGGCGCCAAGGTGCTCTACGACATGGGGTTCATGGAAAACGTCGGCGGCAATGGATATTCGGTGATTCTCGATGCCGGGTTGCTGTTCGGCGACGACCCGTACAAGTATCCGGATCACCTGCCCATCGTGGGACAGAAGGGCGGTCCGGGTGGCAAGCCCGGCTGCGGGTCGCTCCCCGACGCCAGCAAGAACTTCCCGGTCCGCTATGTGGTGACCAACTCCGGGTGGGGCACCGGGGACGACATCCGCATCAACCCGGGTATCGGCTTCCCCGGCTGGAGCAACTACTTCCCGGTGACCCGCGCGGTTCCGGAACCGCCCAGCATCAACCGGATCGACGGTGGTCCGGCACCCGGTCCTATCCCCTACCCGGGGGCGCCACCGTGGGGGGCCCGCCAGTACGCCGAGGACGGCACGCCGCTGTACCCGGGCCTACCGCCGGCACCGCCGCCGGGACGGCCGCGGGAACCGGGGCCGACTCCGGGCGCGGAGCCCTTCACCCCGGCGGTGCGCGGTCTGCAGCCGACGCCCAATCCGCTGCCGCCGCCCCCGCCGGTTCCCGCCCCGGCACCCTGACCGACGACGAAGAAAGGAGTGGGCATGAACAAGACGCTGCGCCGAATCCTCTGGCGCCTCGTCGTGTACGTCACTGTCTGCGCTTGCTTCGTCATGGCGGTGTTCGCCGTGTTCGGCGAATTCCGGTTCGGTCGGCACGAAAAGGTGTACAACGCGATCTTCACGTCGGTGTCGGGCCTGAAGGACGGCAACTTCGTCCGGGTGGCCGGGGTCGAGGTCGGCAAGGTGAGGAAGATCTCGATCAACGACGACGGCACGGTACTGGTGCAGTTCGGCGCTCGAGATTCGGTGGTGCTCACCGAGGGGACGAGGGCCGAGATCCGTTACCAGGACCTAGTCGGCGGGCGGTATCTATCGCTGTCCGAGGGCGCGGGCGGAATGAAGCGATTGGAGCCGGGCGCGACGATTCCGATCGAACGCACCGCTCCCGCACTCGATCTCGACGCACTTGTCGGCGGCTTCCGCCCGTTGTTCCGCGCGCTGTCACCGGATCAGGTCAACGCGCTGACCGGTCAGTTGATCGCCGCATTCCAGGGGCAGGGCGCGACGATCAACTCCTTTTTGGACCAGGCCGCGGCACTCACCAGCAGCCTGGCTGATCGAGACCGGCTCATCGGGCAGGTGATCACCAACCTCAACTCGGTGCTGCGCACGCTCGGTGGTCAAACCGGCCAGCTCGCCGAGGCGGTGGACTCGCTTACCGATCTCCTGGAGGGACTTGAGGCGCGGAAGACGGAGTTCGCCGCGGGCCTCGCCCATGCCGATGCCGCGGCCGCGACGATCACCGACCTGCTTGCCCAGGGCCGCGCACCGCTGAAGAAGGTGGTCACCGAGACGGACCGGACTGCCGGCCTGATTGTCGCGGACTACGACTACCTCGACAACCTGCTTGCGACCCTGCCGCAGGCGTATCAGATCCTCGGTCGGCTGGGGCTCTACGGGGACTTCTTCAGCTTCTATCTGTGCGACCTGATCCTGAAGGTCAACGGCAAGGGCGGTGAGCCGGTCTACATCAAGGTCGCCGGACAGACCTCCGGAAGGTGTGCACCACGATGAGAAACCTGAAGCCGTTCTTCGACCGGAACCGGTTGGTCATCGGGTCGGTGGGCATCGCCGTGACGCTGGCGCTGATGTTCCTCTCGGTGAACTGGCGGTCGCTGCCGCTCGTCGATCAGAGCCGGACCTATTCCGCATATTTCGCACAAGCCGGCGGGTTGACCACCGAGAGCAAGGTGCGGGTGTCCGGATACGAGGCGGGCGAGGTCGTCGACGTCTCCCTCGACGGTCCCCGCGTTCTGGTGAGATTCAAGGTCGACAAGAGCATTCGGCTCGGCGATCGCACCGAGGCGGCCATCAAACTGTCGACGCTGCTGGGCAACAAGACCCTCGAGGTGTATCCGCGCGGCACCGGCCAGTTGAGCGAGCCGATTCCGCTGGAGCGCACGACCTCGCCGTACGAACTGCCCGAGGCACTGGGCGATCTGGCAGAGACCATCAGCGGGTTGAACACCAAGCAGCTGTCGGATTCGCTTGCCACGCTGTCGGAGACGTTCGCCAACACCGCGCCCTCGCTGCGGGCCGCAGTGGCGGGCATCGGTCGCTTCTCGCAGACCCTCGACGAGCGGGATGGCGAGTTGCGTTCCCTGTTGGAGAACGCCAACAAGGTGACCGCGGTGCTGGCCGACCGCAGCCAGAAGATCGTCGATCTGGTGGTCAACACCAACGCGCTACTCGTCGAACTGCGCAACCACAGCGCGGCGCTGGACCGTCTGTCCAACGACCTGTCCGCGCTCGCGCAGCAGGTCAAGGGCTTCATCGATGACAATCGCTCTGAGCTCAAACCGGCGCTGGAGAAACTCAACGGGGTCCTGGCGCTGGTCGAGCGGCGGAAGACCGAGATCCAGGTGTCGGTCAAAGGCCTGAACCGATACGCGCTGTCGCTCGGCGAATCGGTGTCATCGGGGCCCTTCTTCAATGCCTATCTGGTCAACCTGCTGCCAGGGCAGTTCATCCAGCCGTTCGTCGACGCCGCGTTCCGCGACCTGGGGCTCGACCCGAACGTGTTGGCGCCCACGGAGCGCTCCGATCCCCAGGTCGGGCAACCGGCGACACCACCCGCCCCGGTTCCGTACCCGAGAACCGGGCAGGGCGGTGAGCCCCGACTGACGCTTCCTGATGCGATCACCGGTAATCCGGGCGATCAGCGGTGCGGGCCTGAGGGCATGCCGCTGCCCGGCCCCGGGTGCTATCCGTACCGCGAGCCGCTGCCCGCGCCCGCGCCCGGAGGACCACCACCCGGTCCGCCGCCGGTCGATCCGAACCCCGGAGCCCGCGGACGTCCCGCACCGCCCGGTCAGCCGCCGCTACCGGCACCCGGGCAGGACCCGGTGCAGGAGCCGGCGGCCAAATGGCCGGCGCCCATCGTGGGACCCGCTAAACCGCCGATTCCGTTCCAAGGAGCACCACAGTGAGTTTCTCGACCAAGGCCAGAGTCGCCCTGGCGGTTGCGCTGGTGCTGATTCTCGGCGCCGCCGTCGCAGTTGTGGCCCGCTCCGCCGTCAGCGTCGGCAACCGCGTACACCTCGTCGCGTACTTCGCGAACGCCAACGGCATCTACGCCGGCGACAACGTCGTGCTGCTGGGGGTGCCGGTGGGGAAGATCGAGCGGATCGACCCGGAACCGACCCGGGTGAAGATCTCGTTCTGGATCGACGAGAAATACCCGGTTCCCGCGGACGCCAAGGCCGTCATCCTGTCACCGAACCTGGTGACGGCTCGTGCGATCGAGTTGACCCCCGCGTACACCGGAGGTCCTCGGCTCGAGAACGGCGCGGTGATTCCGAAGAACCGCACCGCTGTTCCGGTCGAATTCGACGATCTGCGCGAGCAATTGGAAGAGCTGGCCAACACGTTGCAACCGACCGAGCCGGGTGGTGTCAGCACGCTGGGGGCGTTTATCCGGACGTCGGCGGAGAATCTGCGCGGCCAGGGAGCGGACATCCGGCAGACCGTGATCAACCTGGCGCAGGCGGTCAGCGCGCTCGGTGATCACAGCGGCGACCTGTTCGGTACCCTCAAGAACCTTGCCGCGTTGGTGTCGGCCCTGCAGGACAGCAGCGGCGTACTCGGCGACCTCAACCGAAATCTCGCGGAGGTCTCCGCGCTGTTCGCCGACGATCCCGACGAGATCGGCAACGCGATAAACAACCTGCGCGAAGTCGCGGACGATGTGCAGGCGTTCGTGGCGGAGAATAGGGAAACGCTCGGCATCACGTCGGACAAGCTCTCCGCGGTGACGCAGGCTCTCGTGGAGAGCCTGCCCGATATCAAGCAGACCCTGCACCTCGCGCCCACGGCGTTCCAGAACTTCGTGAACATCTACCAGCCGGCACAGGCGGCGCTGACCGGTGCGCTGGCACTGAACAACTTCTCCAATCCCATTCATTTTCTGTGCGGTGCGATACAGGCCGCGTCGAAGATGAATGCCGAGCATGCGGCCAAGCTGTGCGTGCAGTATCTGGCGCCGATCATCAAGAACCGCCAGTGGAACTTCCCGCCTCTGGGAATGAATCCGATCGTCGGTGCGATGGCGCGGCCCAACGAGATCACCTACAGCGAGGACTGGCTGCGACCGGACTACATCCCTCCGAAAGGGGATCAGGCCGACCCGAACGCCGACCCACACCTCCCGCCGGCCAACACGATCTTCTACAACTTCGGCGAGCCGGCGTTTCCTGAGCACAACCAGCCACCGTTCGTGCCGTACAAGGCTATCGAGGCGACACCGGCCGATCCCAAGGAGGGCCTGCCCGGACTGATGCTGCCGGATGGAGGCGGGCGATGAACCGGACTCGTGAACTGATCCGCCGAGGTGGCGTGGTGGCGGCGGTTCTCGTGGTGACCACGGCGCTACTGAGCGGTTGCGGGCTGGCATCGAAATGGCAGGGGGCCAACACCTTTCCACTACCGGGAACCCGCGGTGGAGGTGCCGGTGCCATCACCGTCACTGCCGAGATGCCCGATATCCAGAACCTGCAACGGAATTCTCGCGTCCGCGTTAACGATGTCGACGTCGGCACTGTCACCAACATCGAACTGGACGGCTGGCACGCGGTCGTCACCATGCGCATCGACCCGGGCGTCGACCTACCGGCGAACGCGACCGCGAAGCTGGGGCAGACCAGTCTGCTCGGCTCGGTACACGTCGAGCTGGCCCCGCCCGCCGACACCGAACCCGAAGGCAGGTTGGTGGACGGTTCGGTCATTCCGCTGTCGTCGAGCTCGGCCTACCCCTCCACCGAGAAGACGCTCAGTGCGGTGTCATTGCTGCTGAACGGTGGCGGGCTGGGGCAGATCCAGGATGTCACCGCGGCCTTGAGCACCGCGTTCAGCGGCCGGGAGGAAGACCTGCGGCGACTGATCGTCGAGCTGGACAGGTTCGTCACCTACCTGAACGAACAGAAGGACGACATCATCGCGGCGACCGAGAGTCTGAACGATGTCGCCGGACAGTTCGCCGAACAACAGCCGGTGCTCGACAAGGCGGTGCAGACTATCCCGCGGGCGTTGGCCGTGCTCAAACAGCATCGCGACAATCTCGCCGAAGCGGTCGATCGGGCCGGCAGGTTCAGCGAGCTCGCCGCCGAGTCGATCAGCCAGACCAAGGAGAGTCTGGTCAGCGAACTGAGGGATCTCGGGCCGGTGCTGCAGGCGCTGGCCGACTCAGGCCCGGCGCTGACTCGGTCGCTGGACTACTTCTCCACCTTCCCGTGGCCGAAGAACACGCTGTCGAAGTGGATTCGTGGTGACTATGCGAACCTCACCGGCATCTTCGACCTGACCCTGAGCCGGTTGGACGCCGGGTTGTTCACCGGAACCCGCTTCGAGGGCGAACTCACCGAGCTGGAAATGCAGTGGGGCCGCACGATCGGCGTGATGCCCAGCCCGTACACCCGGCGCAATCCGCTGGTGGCGCCCTACCACTTCGATCAGGGGCCGTGACATGCATCTGACCCGAACCGTCCGAATCCAGCTGGCGATCTTCACCGTCATCGCCATCACATCGGTGACAGTGATGTTCTTCAACTACATGCGGATCCCCACCGATTTCCTGGGATTCAACCGCTACACGGTGACGATGAGGCTTCCCGCCGCCGGCGGCTTGTACCGCAACGGCAACGTCACCTACAACGGCGTCGAGGTGGGGCGGGTGCGCGATGTCCGCCTTGTCCCGGGTGGGGTCGAAGCGGAACTGGAGTTGCGCACCGGCGTGACCATCCCCGCCGATCTCGAAGCCGAGGTCCACAGTGTGTCGGCGATCGGGGAGCAGTACGTGCAGCTGCGGCCGCGGAGCGGCGATGGGCCGGTCCTCGAGGACGGCGATGTCATACCGGAGGACCGGGTGTCGATCCCGCCGGACATCAACGCCCTGGTCGATGCCACCAACCGCGGCCTGAAGGCGATCCCGCAGGAGGATCTGCAGACGGTCATCGATGAGTCCTACACCGCTGTCGGCGGCTTGGGGCCGGAACTGTCGCGATTGATCAACGGGAGCACCCGGCTGGCAGTCGACGCACGCAACACTCTCGATGAGCAGATCGCCTTGATCGAGCGGTCGAAACCATTGCTGGACAGCCAGATCGAGACGTCGAACTCGATCCAGGCCTGGGCGGCCAACATGGCGGAGGTGACCGCACAACTCCGCGACAACGACACCTCCGTACGGGGGGTGCTCGACGACGCGCCCGGAGCCGCCGAGGAGGTTCGTGCCCTTTTCGACCGGGTCCAGCCGACGCTACCGGTCGTCCTGGCCAATCTGGTCTCGGTCAACGAGGTCGCGGTGGCCTATCGGCCCAGCCTCGAGGCGGTCCTGGTGCTGATCCCTCGAGGTGTGGAGATCTTCCAGGGGCCGTCGGTGGCGAACTACAAGAACAACAAGGGCAAAGGCGCTTTTCTGGCCTTCAACCTCAACCTCAACATCCCGCGGCCCTGCACCACCGGTTATCTGCCGCCGCAGCAGCAGCGGTCCCCCGCCTGGCAGGACTGGCCCGACCGCCCCGAGGACGACCTGTACTGCCGCATTCCGCAGGACGCGCCGTTCAATGTGCGCGGAGCACGCAACTTCCCCTGCGTGACCAAGCCGGGCAAGCGCGCTCCGACCGCGGCGATGTGTGAGAGCGATGAGGAATACGTTCCCCTGAACGACGGGTGGAACTGGAAGGGCGACCCGAACGCGACGCTGAGCGGTCAGGACATCCCGCAACCGCCGCCGGGGGCCAAGAAGCCGACTCCGCCGTCGGCCGAAGCGCCGGCACCGGAGCCCGCCGAGGCGCAGGCTCCGCCGATCGCGGTGGCCGAATACGATCCGGCGACAGGTTCCTATGTGGGACCGGACGGCAAGACCTACACCCAGTCCAACCTCGCGACGCCCCGTGAGGAGAAGACGTGGCAGCAGATGCTGTTGCCGCCGAACTAGTCGCCGCTCGGCAATCGGCGAACAGCAAGGAGCCCCCGCTACCGTCGTGGAGCGGGGGCTCGCCGATGCTGTTCGTGGGCGGCGTTCAGAGTTGGTGCGAGGTGGGGCCGTAGGTCTGGCAGAGCTTGTACGGCGCCTCGAAGATGTTGACGCAGCCACGCCCGGTCATGACATAGGTGGCGCCGGGCACATAGGGGACGTATACCTCGACCGGATATGACCAGTGGGCCGTGTGGCAGTCGCCGAGATTGTCGTGGCCCTCGATTTCCAGGCAGACCGTGATACCGCTCGGATTGCCGAAGATGGTGCACCGGCCGGTTTCCATGCTGGCGGTGACCATCTGGGTGCCCGACACCGGTACGACCTTCGGCGCGGTCGGCTTGAACGTGCACTCGCCCTGTTCGGTCTCCGGCTGTGCATACGCAATCGGAGAGGCGGCCGCCGTCCACACCGCGGCGGCCACCGCCGACGGCATCAACAGCCCCCGGAGCAGCAGCCGATGAATCATCTGTCGGTCCTTTCGCATACCGAAAGCCGGCGTGGTGGCGTCGACTGCTCGCTGCGACGGACGAACTCGGTCGGCGAGACACCTGTCCACCGCCGGAATGCGCGGGTGAAAGCGCTCGGCTCGGAAAAGCCGAGACGAAGAGCCAGGGCCGACACCGTCTCGCTGCCCTGGGCCAGGCTTTCCAGCGCCGCGGTTCGCAGTACTTCGTCCCTGATCGCGCTGACCGATGTCCCCTCGTCGTGTAGGCGCCGACGGAGCGTTTGACGACTGATCCCCAAACGCGAACCGATCTCGTCGGCGCTGCATATGCGATCGCCGAGACTGCGCCGGATGATGGCGCGAACCCGCTCGGTGTAGGTGCTGTAGAACTCGATCTCCGAAAGCAGAACGCAGGGAACATCGGCCAGGAAGGTCTCGATCTCGTTCGGCCGGCGCATGACGGGAAGGGCGAGGTCACCGCCGACGAAGGCGAGGGCTGCCTGGCGAGCGGCGTAGACCACTGGGACACCGAAAACGACGTCGTGGTCGGTTTCGCCGCGGGGTTTCGGATACGGAACCGAGACATGTACCAACCGCAGCGGATGGCGCATCGCCCAGTTGATGCTCCGGTGCGCGACCGCCAGCACCGTATCCACGACGATCGAGTTGGTCTGGTCGAAACCCTTGAGATCGAACGAGAGCGTGGCCAGACCGGATTCCTGCGTGAGCCGCATTCTGGGCAACCCCCCGAACACCGGGGCGAACTGCTCCAATCGGGTGAGTGCCTCGTGCAAGGTCGCTGCGCTGGCGACGGCGTGTGCCAGCGCGCGCAGGGTGTCTCGGCAGACAGGTTGCGGTCCGACGCCCAGGAACTCGTCGCCGGTGGTGCTGCGCAGGTACCGTACGGCCGCCACGGCATTCTCGCGGGTCATGCCCTGACATGGCTGAGTGAGGGAGGTCGCCTCCAGGCCGGCGGCCATCATCACCGAACGTGGATTCCAGCCCTGGCGGGCCGACAGGCGGTAGAACTCCCGGATACGGCGGGGCGGCGGGGTGTACCCGCTCTGTGTGAATTCGTCGGGCGGCGTGGTCAACAGCGATCGGCCGCTGAGCGATGTTCGCGGTCGGGCTCGCGGCGATGGTGACCGGTCAGCGGCGGGCTTGTGGGGTGGCCGCTCCAGGATGGCTGTCATCTGCCCCCTCAAGCCTCCAATCCACTGGCAGTCGTCCCTGTCAACCGGGGAATGTAGCGGTCGTCACATCGACATGTCAATGATAGAGATTCTCTAGATTTACTGACTATGTATCGGCTCGGCGGCGGGCCGGGCGCCGGAGCAACCGCTGCACCCGGGCCGCCGGGCTGTCCGCGGGAATGCGCCCAGCCACCTCGACACCCGGTCGGTGGTCGCGGATGCAGGCGATCGCCCCGGTCGGGCGAGCGCCTCCAGCACGGTTCCGATTGCGGCGACGCAGTCCCCGCAGGCCAGTCGCACGAACACCGCGTTGCGCTCCGGTCGCGACAGCGCTGAGCGGTGAGCGTCCACCAGTTCCCACGCCAGGCCCGCGCCGCGGACAGGCTCCGGGTCCCGTTCGTATCTGCCGCCGGTTCACGCGGGGCAGAGCGACCGTCTTGCCGTTGTCCTTACCGTCACCGAACCCATCCAGGGGCGAACTGGTGGTCGCCGGCGCTGACTCAGGACCCCACGGTGTCAAGAAAACTCAGGATGTGGCGGGCGGCGACCGGCCAGGCCGGGTCGAGCATCATGTCGTGACACATGCCGTCGAGGATCAGCGGCTGCACCCGGTAGGCCTGGGCCGTCTGCCCCAGGCTGCGTTCGGCGAACAGCGAGTCGGCGCGCGAACCGATGACCAGCACCGGCGGTAGGGTTTCAGGGACGGCCAGGTAATGCTTGAGCAGATCGGCGACGGCGCGCACCGATTCGCGCCCGAGGCGCGCGCCGTGGCGCGCCGCGGCCGCCGGATTCAGCCGGTTGCCGAAGAACGGGGTGTTGTTGGCGCTCTGCGGATCCAGGCGGCGACCGGCTACAAGGCGAATCGCGTTCCACAGCGATCGGGCGGTGTTGCCACGAACCGTGTCGAGGAACCTGCGGCCGCCCAGTCCGCCTGCGGTGGCTGATGCGAGAAGCACCGCGGCCGACGTGGTTCCGGGATACTGAGCGAGATAGCGCTGCACGATTGCCCCGCCCATGGAGTGGCCGATGACGGCGGGCCTGCCGCCGACCCTGCGAATCACGTCGGCCACGTCCTCGACGTAATCCGAGAGCCGCCACCGGTTGAGCTCCCGGTGACCGGAGCTGCCGGCATGCCCGCGCAGGCTCAATGCGATTGTCGAGTAACCGTTCTCGGCGAAGAACCTGATGAAGTTCTCCCAGCACCAGGCGCCGTGGCAGACGCCGTGGACCAACACCACGGTCGATTTCGGCTCAGCGGGATCCGCACGCAGGATCTCGATCTCCTTATCCGCGAAGCTCCACTTTTCGGTCGTCAGAGCCGAACCGATTCCCTCAGCGGACATTTCGAGACACCTTCCGCCGCCGGACCTCGTAGGCGGAAGCATAACCTATGCCGGACGACATGCGTCCGTAAATCCGGCAGGCGCCGCGGTTATCTCATCGTGTCGCGCAACCGATTCAGTTGGGCGTCCTCGACACCGATGGCTTCCAGGAACCCCTTGAGCGAACCGTACTGATCATCGATCGTCGCGCGGGCGGCATGCAGATACTCGTCGCGCACGCCGAGGATCTCGTCGGCCAGACGCGCTTCGGCGAAGGTGACGATCTCCGCGGTCTGGCGCTCCGCGGCGCGCCGCCGCAGCGATTCGAGGATCTGTTCGCGTAGCAGCGGCACCGACTCATTGCTGCGCAGATAGTCGGCCATGATCGCGTCACGGTGCACACCCGCGGCCTCGAGCACAATCGCGATCGTGAAACCGGTCCGGTCCTTGCCGGCAAAGCAGTGCGTGAGCACCGGTCGGCCGTCGGCGAGCAGCGTCAGCACGTGACGCACGGCGGCCTGCGCACCGGACATGGTCGGATACTTCCGGTACTCCTCGACCATGTAACGCGCGGCCGCCGCCGCGACGTCGTCGGCGCCGTCGGTGTACTCCGCGAGCAACTGTTCGAAACCCTGCTCGTGCGGAGCATGTTCACCGACCTCCCGGAACGGCAGGTGATGGATCGCGACGCCCCGGGGCACCGCGCCCGGCCCGCGGCGCTCCACCTCTCGCGGCGAGCGCAGGTCTGCCACGTCGGTGACGCCCAGCCGGCGCAGCCTT
>Ga0207867_1000183_pt1 | contig 76829 bp, 56 predicted proteins | sample HigsolmetaAR206D_FD_184838 | JGI IMG/M metagenome (GOLD analysis project Ga0207867, IMG submission 184838) | Ionic liquid and high solid enriched microbial communities from the Joint BioEnergy Institute, USA - AR20-6-D (SPAdes) (version 2) ...
CGATGAACGGGGGAAGCCCGAGCATGACAGCGACGGTGCAGGCGATCTATCAGGCGGTGCGCGAGGAGGTCGTCGGCCGCGAGCGCGAGATCACCAGCATCCTGGCCGCGATCAGCGCCGGGCGGGACCTCCTGCTCGAAGGTCCGCCCGGGATCGGGAAGTCCACGATTCTGCGGACGATCACCCGCCACTACGACATCCCGCTGGTGCTGGTGGAAGGCAATGCCGACCTGACGCCGGCCAAGCTCATCGGCTATCACAATCCCGCCCAGGTCGTGCGCCACGGCTACCGGCCGGAGGACTTCGTGCCCGGGCCGCTCCCCGACGCCATGCAGCGCGGCGGGTTCCTCTACATCGAGGAATTCAACCGGGTGCCGGAGGATACCCTGAACACCCTGCTGACCGCCATGGCCGAGCGGGAGATCACCATCCCGCGCGTCGGCACGCTGCGGGCGCTCCCCACCTTCCGGATCGTGGCCGCGATGAATCCCTTCGACAACGTCGGCACGGCGCGGATCAGTATCTCGATCTACGACCGGCTCTGCCGCCTGGCGATGGGCTATCAGAGCGAGGATGAGGAGCGGCGGATCGTTGCCCTGCGCACGGGCAGCGATGCGCCCCGCCTGATTGAGGCCGCCGTGGCGATCACCCGCGCAACCCGCGCACACCCGGAGGCGCGGCTTGGATCCTCGGTCCGCGGCGCGATCGATTTGGTGCTGGTGGCTCACCAGTTGGCGGAGATCCGCGGGCTGCCGCTCGACGGCGATGGTGCCCGGTTCGAAGACGTGCTGCTGGAGGCCGCGTTGCTGGCGCTCTCCAGCAAGATCAGCCTGCACGAGACGACCGAGCGGACGCCGGAGGACGTGATCCGCGAGATCGTCGCCGGCATCGTCCCGGAGGCAGTCGACCGCGGCAAGGACGGGGAGTGACCGAGATGCAGCGGCCCCGTGAGGACAACGGACGTGTCGCGTTCGACGCGGTCCGCGAGCTGGTGCGGGCGGACGTGGTCGGCCGCCGGCGAGAACTGGAGGAGATCGTCGCCGCGCTGAACGCGGGGCGCGACCTGCTCCTCGAAGGACCGCCGGGGACGAGTAAATCGACCCTGCTGCGCGCCATCGCCCGGGCGTCGGGCGCACCGTTCATCATGGTCGAGGCGAATGCCGATCTGACACCCGCCAAGCTCGTCGGGTTCCACAACCCGGCCGCGGTGCTGGCACACGGCTACCGGCCGGACGACTTCGTGCCCGGTCCACTCACCGAGGCCATGCTGCGGGGCGCGCTCCTCTACATCGAGGAGTTCAACCGGGTGCCGGAGGATACGCTGAACACCCTGCTCAGCCCGCTGGCCGAGCGCAGCTTCGTCGTGCCGCGCTACGGCCTCGTCCGCGCGGCGCCCGGGTTCCGGCTGATCGCCGCGATGAACCCGTTCGACAACGTGGGCACGCTGCGGGTGAGCCAGTCGATCTACGACCGGCTCTGCCGCCTCGCCATCGGCTACCAGAGCGAGGAGGAGGAGCGAGCCGTCGTGCGCCTGCGGACCGGGAGCGGCAACGACTGGCTCATCGACGGCGCTGTCGCCCTCACCCGCGCCACGCGCACGCACCCGGAGGTGCGCATGGGCTCGTCCGTGCGCGGCGCGATCGACCTGGTGCTGGTCGCCGAGCGCCTGGCGCCGCTCCGGGGCGTGGATCTCACACGCGCCGACAACGCGGCCAAGGACCTCGTGCTCGACGCCGCGCTGCTGGCGCTGTCCGGCCGGATGCTGCTGGCCGAGACGGCCGAGCGGCCGCCGGAGGCGATCGTGCGCGAGCTATGGGAGAACGTCTTCTACTTCATCCCGCAGGCCGCCCGGGGCAAGCATGTGCTGGAGATCGACAACCCGATCGTCGCGCCGACCGGTCGCAAGCGACGGCCGCCGCGGCGTTCCGGGCCGATCGTCCTGCCGATGCGCCCGGCGCCGGAGCCGGACTCCCTCCCCAAGGCGGGGAAGGTGGAGCAACCGCCGCGCATCTACCGGCCGGACGAGATCGCGATGCTCACCGCCGAGCGCGGGGCGCGCAGCCCCCGCTCGCGTGCCGATATCCTGCGCGATCATCCCGGCGCTCGGCTGGTGCTGCGGGAGGACGGCCAGTTCGACGACGAGGCCTTCCGCGAGCTGTACCAGCAGGACGAGGGGGCGGCGCTCGCGCTGCTCGGGGACCTCTGGCCGGAGACGCCGGACGACGACCTGCGAGATCTCACCCGGCGGTTGGCGCTCAAGATCGTCATCAAGCTGGCGCGCCACGACCCGACGACCAATGCCGGCAAGGGCAAGCTGCGGCCCGTCCGCTATCGCTTCAACTCGGACGACCTCGACCTCGACCGCACGATCGAGGAGATCGCCGGCAAGCCGTACCCGGAGTACGACGACTTCTGGGTGCTGGAGCGGGTCCGCGCCCGGCGCACCTACGCGCTCCTGCTCGACGTGAGCGGCTCGATGCGCGGCACCAAGTTGATGAACGCCGCGTTGGCGGCCGCGTCGCTGGCGCGCAACATCCGGGACGACGACTACGCGGTGGCACTGTTTTGGCGCGACGCGGCCGTGCTGAAAGGCGCCACACAGGAAAAGCCCCTGGCCCGGCTGGTCGATGAAATCCTGTCGGTTCGCGCGCGCGGGCTGACCAACCTGCGGCTGGGGCTGGAGGTCGGCCTGCGGGAGCTGGAGCGGACGGCGACCCAGGAGAAGATCGGCATCATCTTCACCGACGGCATGCACAATCTCGGCGACGACCCACTGCCGCTGGCAGCGAAGTACCCGCGGCTCCATGTGATCGGCACCTCGCTCGAAGACAGCCGTGTCCGCGCCTGCCAGGAGCTGGCGGCTCGCGGACGGGGCCGGTGCGTCTTCATTGAGCGCATGGAGGACATCCCGGCTGCTGTCAGCTACTGCCTGTCGGCGTGACCGGCAGGGCGGGCGCGCCGGTAGTGGAGGTAGGGAGCCATGGCTAGCACGGGTGGTTGGTTTGAGTCCGTCGCGGAGGCGCAGCGCCGCGCGAAAAAGCGCCTGCCGCGATCCGTCTACTACGCGCTGATCGCCGGCTCCGAGCAGGGCATCACGCTCAACGATAACGTAACTGCCTTCGCCGAGTTGGGGCTTCGCCCGCAACTGGCCGATCGCCCCAATACGCGGGACCTCACCACGACCGTGCTCGGCGAGGAGATCTCCTTCCCCGTGATCATCTCGCCCACCGGTGTCCAGGCGGTGCACCCCGACGCCGAGGTGGCCGTGGCACGCGCGTCGGCGGCGGCCGGCACGATCATGGGCCTCAGTTCATTCGCCAGCAAGCCGATCGAGGAGGTCGTGGCGGCCAACCCGCGGACCTTCTTCCAGATCTACTGGCTGGGCAGCCGCGACGACATGCTCCACTACCTCGACCGAGCCAAGCGGGCCGGCGCCAAGGGCCTGATCGTGACGCTCGACTGGTCGTTCGACACGCGGCGCGACTGGGGGAGCCCGTGGATTCCGGAGCGGCTCAACCTGGAGGCGCTGCTGCGGTACGCCCCGCAGGGCATCACCCACCCGCGCTGGACCCTGTCCTTCCTCCGCCGCGGCGGGCTACCGGACCTGACGGTCCCGAACCTCGCCCTGCCCGGAAAGCCCGCGCCTACCTTCTTCGGTGCCTACGCGACCTGGATGCAGACGCCGCTCCCGACCTGGGAGGACATCGCTTGGCTGCGCAAGCAGTGGGACGGGCCGTTCATCATCAAGGGCGTCATGCTCCCCGAGGATGCCCGGCGCGCGGTGGAGATCGGCGCGGACGCCATCTCCGTCTCCAACCATGGGGGCAACACTCTCGACGGCACGCCCGCGTCGATCCGCGCGCTGCCTGCCATCGTGGAGGCCGTCGGCGACCAGATCGAGGTGCTGCTCGACGGCGGGATCCGGCGCGGCAGCGACGTGGTCAAGGCGCTCGCGCTGGGTGCGCGGGCGGTCATGATCGGGCGTGCTTACCTCTGGGGGTTGGCGGCCAACGGCGAGGCCGGGGTGCGCAACGTCCTCGACATCCTGCGCAACGGGATCGACACGACGCTCATCGGCATCGGGCGGGCTTCGGTCCGTGACCTGGACCCCGACGTGTTGTACATCCCGCCGGATTTCACCCGGGGCCTGTCGCCCGAGCAGGCGCGGCAGCGTGCCCAGCGCGCCGGGATCGCGCCCGAGCCGTCCTGACCGGCTGACTGCGCACGACCTCTCGATGAGCGCCGGCATCTTGCCGCCTCGCGTTCCTCACACTCGTGGACGAGGGGACCGGCGAGATGCCGGCTTTTCCACGGCACCAAGCCGGCGTCCGTAGGACGCCGAGTGTGGTTTCTGCTGGCCTGCTTCGCGTGATGGACGCGGCTTGACGCTTTTCCAGGTTCTTCCTACACTGCCCTCGTACCGTCCAGTGTAATAGTGGGACCACTGTCTCCTACGGGAGATGGGAGTCGGAGGCGAGGGAGGCTGCCATGAAGACTCGTGCCGCGGTCCTGTACGGCCTTAACGAGCCGTTTCGGGTCGAGGAGATCGAGCTGGACGATCCCAAGGAGGGAGAAGTTCTCGTCCGCCTCGTCGCAACCGGCCTCTGCCACTCGGACTGGCACCTCGTTACCGGGGATATCCCGATGAACTTCCCCGTCGTCGGCGGCCATGAGGGCGCAGGCGTTGTGGAGAAGGTCGGACCCGGCGTGACGGACGTCAAGCCCGGTGACCATGTCATCCTGACGTTCATCCCGTCCTGTGGGAAGTGCCGCTGGTGCACGTCGGGTCTGACGATGCTGTGCGATCTCGGCGCACACATCGCCCAGGGGCAGCAGCTCGACGGCACCTTCCGCATGCACACCAAGGACGGCGAGGGCATCGGGCAGATGTGCTTACTCGGCACCTTCAGCGAGTGGACGGTGTGCCCCGCTGCATCGGTCATTCCGGTCTCGAAGGATCTGCCGTTGGACAAGCTCTGCCTGGTCGCCTGCGGCGTGCCCACCGGCTTCGGTGCTGCCATCAACCGGGCCGATGTCCAGCCGGGTGAGACAGTCGTCATCTTCGGCATCGGCGGCGTCGGCATCAACGCTGTGCAGGGTGCGGCGGTCAAGGGCGCGTCCAAGGTCATCGCGGTTGACCCGGTCGACTTCAAGCTCGAGATGGCCGAGGAGATGGGCGCGACCCACACGATCAACAACAGCAAGGAAGACGCGGTCGCCCGTATTATGGAGCTCACCAACGGTGTCGGCGCCGACAAGGCGATTGTCACCGTTGGTGTGGTGACGCCGGAAGACGTCGGTACCGCCTTCAAGGCGACGCGGAAGGGTGGCCGGACTGTGGTCGTCGGCGTCGCTCCCGCCGACGCGGATCACATTAATGTGCCGCCGCACGAGTTGGTCCTATTCCAGAAGGAAGTGCTCGGGTGTCTATTCGGCACCACCAACATGCGGGCAGAGCTGCCGAAGTACATCGAGCTCTACCTGTCGGGGATGCTCAAGATTGACGAGCTGATTACCAAGACCTACACCCTTGACCAGATCAACGAGGCCTATCAGGACATGCTTGAGGGCCGCAACATCCGTGGTGTGATCCGCTACCAGTAGGGTCGTGGACGCCGGTCGGCTGGACCTGTGGCACTGCCCCTCTGGGGTGCACGGTCCGCCGACCGACGAAAGACGCCCTCAGACAGCGGAGACTGCCGGGAGATGGCGCATCTCCCGGCACCGTCCGAGTCGGGCCGGTGCGCGTGAAGCGGGCGGCGCCCAGGGGTCGGAAACGCCATGGACATCCAGCGGCTGTATGCCAGGATCGCGCAGGAGATCGTCGGGCGCGAGGATGAGCTGCAGCTCATCCTCGCCGCACTGGCCGCCGGGCGCGATCTGCTGCTGGAGGGGCCGCCGGGCACCAGCAAGTCGACCATCCTCCGCGTGATCACGGCGGCCGATCAGATCCCGCTCCACTTCGTCGAGGGCAACGCCGACCTGACGCCCGCCAAGCTGGTCGGTCACCATGCTCCTTCGCGCGTCCTGCAGGACGACTTCACCGCCGACACCTTCGTCTACGGTCCGCTGCCCCTGGCCATGCGCGACGGCGGCTTCCTTTATATGGAGGAGTTCAACCGGGTTCCGGAGGACACGCTGAACACTCTGCTGGCGGCCATGGCCGAGCGGGAGATCACCATCCCGCGCGTCGGTACCGTCCAGGCCGCACCCGGCTTCCGGGTCATCGCGGCCATGAACCCGTTCGACAACATCGGGACCGGTCGCCTCAGCGGCGCGGTGGCCGACCGGCTCTGCCGGGTCCGGCTCGGCTACCAGCCTGCCGCCGAGGAGCGGGAGATCGTAGCCCGCCGCACCGGCAGTCGCGACGCCTGGCTGGTGGCCTTCGCCGTGGAGGTCGCCCGGCGCACCCGCCAGCACCCCGACCTGCGGATGGGCGCCTCGGTGCGCGGCGCGATCGACTTCGTGCTGATCGGCGAGCGCTTGGCCGAACTGCGGCGTGTCACCCTGGCTGCCGCAGGCCACGACCCGGAGGCGCGACGTTCGCTGCTGGCGGCCGCGCAGGCGGCGCTGGCGATCAAGGTCGCGGTGCGGGAGTCGGCGCGGCGGGACGCCGACGAGGTCGTGGCCGAGGTGGTCCTGGCGGCGTTGGCGGAGACACCCGACCCACCGCTTGGCGCGCCTGATGCCACCGATCACGACGCGGGCGTCGGGCCAGAGGGTACCCAGGCCGGTCCGGACCGGCTCGGTGACGTCGCGCCGGGCCGGGCAGACTCCCGGCCGAGGGCTTTCGGCCCACAGCCGGGCCGGGTCTATCTGGGAGACGAGGCCCAGCAGGCGGCGACGCGCCGCCGTTCCGGCCAGCGGACCTTCTACGGGTTCGCCGCGCGGTACCCGCACCTCGCGGATCGGCTCCGCGACCCGGTTGACCCCGATGCGCTGGAAGCGGCGCTCCACCACGCGGAGGCGGAGCCGCTGGACGTGCTCGCCGAGTTGATCGATCTCGCCGACCGCGCCGACCTCCGAGCCCTCGCCCGCCGCCTGGCTCGCGAGGTGATCGTGCGTCAGGCCCGGCGCGACCCCGGCGGGCGCGGGTCTCGGAGCCGGCTCACCAGCGTCCCCTACCGCGGTGAGGCGGCAGAGCTGGACCTGGAACGCTCACTGGAGCGGCTGATCACCACGCCGCGACCGGCCGACGACGATCTGTTCGTCCTGGAGCGGCGGCGACGGCGGCGGGCGTACGCCCTGATGCTGGACATCTCCGGCTCGATGAAGGGCGCCGCGATCTTCCAGGCCGCGCTGGCGCTGGCCGCTGTCGCCGTCCGGGTCGATCCGGACCCCTTCGCCGTCGTCGCCTTCTGGCGCGACGCTGCCGTCCTCAAGCGGATCGACGAGTCCGTCCCGCTCGACCTCCTGCTCGACCGGGTTCTCTCGCTCGGTGGGCGGGGATTGACCGATCTGGGTCTCGGCTTACAGGCCGGGCTGGACGAGCTGGAGCGGGCCGATACGCAGGAGCGGATCGGGCTCCTCTTCAGCGACGGGATGCAGACCGCCGGACCGCCGGCCGCCCCGATCGCGGCTGCGTTCCCGGTGCTCCACGTCGTGGCTACGGGCCGGAGCGCAGAGTCGATCGCTGCCTGCCGCCGCCTGGCGGCGATGGGCGACGGACGCTGCGCCGTCGTCTCCGAACTCAGCGGCATCCCGGCCGCCATCAACGCTTGCCTTGCGGCGTAGTTGTCGACGCTGTCGCTGAGGGTTGGGCCGTCTGCGTCGGGCCGCCGCGCTCCTGGGGCAGGTGGCCCGATGACCGGCCGAGGATGATCTGAAGGCGCAGCGGCGCGAGCGTGCGATGCCGCGCGCAACCTGCCAGCACCCCCACATTGTAGGCCAGCGCGTCGAACACATGGGCCGCGGCAAAACGCGGCAGCGAGAGCCGTGGCCGGAGCCTCACCCAGTCCGCCACCGCCGTGCCGAGCAGTGCGAGCCCGACGGCCGCACGGAGCCCACGTCCGGGAGCGCTCCGCCGTGGCACGAGGCTGAGCGCCAGTGCGGGGAGGGCGTAGTAGCGGCTCAGGTTCACCGCGCCCCAGTAGAGCGCCGCTCCGTAGCCCCGCACCACGGCCCGCGCGACTTGCGTCGGCGCTAGCGGCGCGCCCGCCCGGCAGGTCCGCCGAATCGCGAGTGCCGGGTCAACCAGCGGGGGCACGACGCCGAGCGGCGCCAGCCGCGCCCGTCCACTCGCCGCCGCAGCCAACGCCCCGGCCAGCCCGACCGTGAGCGTCAGCGGCACCACGAGGTAGCGGCTGCTTTCCGGGTGACGCCGCAGCAGCTCCGCCTCCGACGCCGCGTAGGCCGCGCGGCGCCGCAGGAACGGCCAGAGCCGGTCGCGGTGGTCGTGTCGAACCACGCCGTCGGGACGGTAGTGCACGCGCCCGCCCGCGGCACACAGCCGCCAGATCAGGTCGACATCCTCCCCGGTATCGATCGCGGCGAAGCCACCGGCCGCCTGGAAGCACTCCCGCCGCACGAGCAGGTTACAGGTCGCCAGGTACGACACTGGGGCGCGCGGCCGGACGACCGCCCGCGCCGGGCCCTGCCAGAGCGGCGAGCGCACCGCCTCGTAGCGCTGGAGCCAGCCGTCCTCGGCGACCGGGAGCACGGCGCCGCCGGCCGCAACCACACCCGGGAGAGCCAGCTCCGTCGTCAGATCGCGCAGCCAGCTCGGCTCCGGCAGGCAGTCGCTGTCGGTGAATGCCAGCACCTCCCCCCGTGCCGCCGCAGCGCCCTGATTGCGGCAGGCGGAGGGTCCCTGCCGCAATGGGAGCCGGATCAGCCGCACGGTGATGCTGCCCGTCCAGCGGGCCACGACGTCCGGCGTCTCGTCGGTTGAGCCGTCGTCGACGACGATCACCTCCAGCCGGTCGCGCGGATAGTCCAACCGGTCGAGCGCGTCGAGGCAGGCGAGGATCGCCTTCGGACGGTTCCAGACCGGGATGACCACGGAGACGGTTGGCAGGTCCATGTCGATCGGTTCGAGGTACACCGCGCCCTGCTCGGCCAGCCGATCCAGCAGGCGCAGCGCTGTCGCGGGACGCAGTCCGGCCGCGATTGCCGCGGCTTCCACCGTCTGCCCGGCTTGGCACTCGGCCAGCAGCCGCAGGGCCGCCGGCCGAACGCGCCAGACCCGGAGCGGGTCGGACAGGACGACCCATGACCCGCTGGGGCGCTCGACCAGGCGCACCCCCGGTGCGAGCCGGCACCGCAGCGCCGCAGCGGCCGCGTCGCGAGGATGCGGTGGTGCCGACGCCGATTCGCGTGGCCGTCCCTCAGTCGTCACCGCGTATCCCATCCTCCGCGTGGCGAGGTGTGGGTGATTCGTTGCGCTCGTGTCATTCTGACGAGCGTCGTGTCCGGCGTCCAGCCGGGCTCGGCGAAGGCGAAGGATTTCTCCGAAGTGTGGCCGGTCCGACGCCAGATCCTTCGCTGCGCCGCCCGGCGCACCCGCGCCGGCCGGCTCCGCTCAGGATGACATTGATGTATGCGACTGCCCGAATGTGGTATGAGGCGCTGCCGGCTGGTCGTGCCGGGGCTGTTGCCGAGCGATGGTCGACGGCGGTGCCCCATCTCTCAGTCGCCGGCAGCCGCGCGGGCGGCGCGCGGGACGCGGATCGGGCGTGGTTGCAGCGCCAGCGGCAGGACGATATCGGTTGGGCCGGTCTCGGGGGCGAAGACGCACTCGGGGTCCGGATCGTCCAGCGGCGTGCCGGTGAAGTACTTCACCGCCATGCAGCCACCGTGGCAGCGCCCGTAGGCGCCGCACTGCTGGCAGGTGCCGCCGACCTCCCACTCGCGCAGGTGCGCGAAGAGGGGCGCCTCGCGCCAGATCTCGGCGAAGGAGCGCTCGCGCACGTTCCCCGCCTTGAACTCCTCCGACAGCGCGAAGGGGCAGGCGTAGACGTCCCCGCGCGGGTCGACGCAGCAGACAATCCGGCCGGCGCCGCACATGTTCAGGCCGTCCAGCGGCTGGCCGAGTGCCGACAGGTGGAAGAACGAGTCGCCGGTGAGCACGTCCGGATGCGCCTTGAGCCAGGCGTAGAGCGCGTGGCTTTGATCGCGGGTCAGCCGCAGCGCGTGCCACACCTCCCGGCCACGGCCGGAGGGTCGCAGGCGGGTCACGCGGAGCTGCGCACCGTAGTGCTGGGCGAGATCGTACATCGCGTCGAGGTCCGCGAAGCTGCGCCGGGTCACGACGGTGTTGATCTTGAACGGGAAGCCGCGTGCGGCGAGGAGGTCCATCGCCCGGCGTGCCCGTGCGTATGACCCTTCGCCCCGGATCGGGTCGTTGACCTCGGCCGTTACCCCGTCGAGGCTGATCTGCACATCGAGGTAGTCGGTGCGGGCGATCCAGTCCGCCGCCGCCTCGTCGATGAGCGTGCCGTTCGTGCTGAACTTGACCCCGATGCGGCGGGAGATCGCGTACTCCATCAACTCGAAGAAGTCGGGGCGCGTCATGGGCTCCCCGCCTCCGACGTTGATGTAGAAGACCTTCATCTCCGCCCACTCGTCGATGAGCCGCTTTGCCTCCTCCGTCGTCAGCTCATCCGGCGCGCGCCGGCCGGAGGAGGAGAGGCAGTGGACGCATTGGAGGTTGCAGGCGTAGGTGATCTCCCAGGTCAGGCAGATCGGCGCGCTCAGCCCGCGACGGAGCAGGTCATACGACATCGATGACTCCTTTGCGGCGCAGCCCCTCGAGCAGGAGCATCATGCGTGGCACGGCGTCCGCCCCGAGCTTCCCCTCGGCGACGAGGCGGTCGGCGATCTCGCCGACGCTCTCGGTTCCTTCCGACTCCAGGAACGGCAGCAGCCGCGGCTCGATGAAGAAGAGTTGGCGTTGGTGGTAGGTGTAGACGAGTGCGCCGAAGGGCTCTGGACGGAGCGCGGCCGTCGGCGCGAGCGTGATCCGGTCCGTCCGTCTCATGCCGGTACCCTCAGTAGACGCCGCACATCCCGTCGATCGTGATCTCCTGGATCAGCAGCTCCTCCAGCTCCTCGTCGTGGATGTCTTCGTCGTCCATCAGCTCCGCGGCGGAGGGATCGATCAACGCGCTCGCCGCTGCGGCGGACGCCATCTCCATCTGCTCTTCGACCTCAGGAAGGTCGGGGCGCTCAACCATCGCTGCCTCCTTCGGATTCGCTGAACCGGCTCCGATCCGGTGGTGACCGGATTACCGCATGAAGCGAGCCAGCTCTATCCTGTCGTCCTGTTCGTTGGGTACCGATAGCACCCAGGCGAACTGGCAGCAATACATTTCTGCATAGATTCGGTTCTCGATTCGCGGTGGCCAGGCGCGTTGGCGGACCCGTGCGCGGGCGATAGACTCAGAACCGACGGCGCCGCACTGGCGGCCATCGCCCGCAATTCGATGCAAGGGATTCCCAATGTCACTGCCGCTCTCGTTTCTCGATCTCTGTCAAATTGAATCGGGCTCGACCTCCGCGGCGGCGTTGCGCAACGCCGTCGAACTGGCGCAGGTCGCCGAGCGCCTCGGCTACACGCGCTACTGGTTCGCCGAGCACCACAACACCGTTGGCCTCGCGAGCGGCTCGCCCGAGATCATGATCGCCTACGTGGCAGCCCTCACCCGCACAATCCGCGTCGGCGCGGGCGGGGTGATGTTGCCCAACCACGCCCCGCTGCGCGTCGCGGAGGCCTTCCGTCTCCTGGAGGCGCTGCACCCGGGGCGCATCGACCTGGGCCTCGGCCGCGCCCCGGGCACGGACACGCTGACCGCCTTCGCGCTGCGGCGCTCCGAAGAGGCGCTGCGGGTCGACCAGTATCCCCAACTCCTGGCCGAGTTGCTGGCGTTCGACGAACAGAGCTTCCCTGAGGACCATCCCTTCCGCGCCATCAAGGTCACTCCGGCGGATGTGCGCCTGCCCCCCATCTGGCTACTCGGGTCGAGCGACTTCAGCGCGCAGCTCGCGGCGGACGTCGGCCTGGCCTACTCCTTCGCCGCGCACATCAACTTCCGCGCTGCGATCCCGGCCATGCGCATGTACCGTGAGCGCTTCCAACCATCCGAGTACCGGCAGACCCCGCACGCCATCCTGGCCGTCGGCGTGGTGGTCGGGGAAACCGACGAGCATGCCCGCGAACTGCTTCGAATCGTCGAGATCGGGATGGCAGCCCTTGCCGCGGGGCGCCCCGGAAAGATGCCGACACTTGAGGAAGCACAGCGCATCGAACTGTCGCCCCTCGACCTCCAGCGGGCGCAGCCGCTATTGCAGAACGTCATCGTCGGGGATGCGGCGACGGTAGCCGGGCGGATGCGCGAGCTGGCGGGGGAGTCCCAGGCCGACGAGATTATGGTGACCACCTTCCTGCCGAACCAGGCAGACCGGTTGCGTACGGTGGAGCAGCTCGCGCGTGTCTGGGGATTACAGCCCACGGCGTGACGCGGGGGATCGACAGCTCGCAGGCACGCCTAGCCGCTGCGGCGTCCCGTGCCGTTCCACCGCGCCGTCCGATGGCCCACGCCCATCGCCTGCGGCGGTCACACCGGGTATCCTTCTCGGGCGAACCGAATGCGTCATCCGGGTGAGGGTGCGGCGACAGGATGGATGACGATCAGCGGTCGGGCGACGAACGGGTCGCGGCGAAGGAACCGGAGCGCGCGGCGCGACCGGAAGCGGTCGTGCGGCCGACGCCGATCTACATCTCCCCGCGGACCCGCAACATCCTGATCCTGGCCCTGGTGGTCGGGCTGATTCTCCTCGTTCGAGCGGCGCCGACCATCCTCACGATCAGCCTGGGCGGCGGCTTGCTGGCGCTCATCCTCTCGTTCCCCACGCGCCTCCTCGAGCGGCTGATGCCGCGGGCCGTCGCCATCATGCTGACCATGCTGGCGCTCGTGGCCACTCTGGTCCTGGTGCTGCTCATCCTCGTGCCGATCCTGATCGAGCAGCTCAGCGGCCTGATCGACTCGATCCCGGATCTGGCCGACGCGGGCGACCGGCTCCTCCTCGACGTCGTCGTGGCGCTACAGGAGCGCGGGCTGGTGTCGCCCGACACCCAGGCCGTGATCGAGGACGTGCGCCAGGGCGCGCTGGCACGTGCCACGCAGGTTGCCGAGAGCCTCCTGGCCAACATCGTCGGCGCGGTCACCAGCGTGTTCGACCTCGGCGTCAAGACGTTCGGGATCATCTTCGTCGCCATCTACCTCGTGATCGACAGCCGCCGGGTCAAGGCCGCCTACCTGCGCCTGACCCCGTCGCCCTACCGCCGCGACGCCATGGTGCTGTGGGACGAGTTCGGCTCCTCCCTGTCCCGCTACCTCGGCGGCCTGACCATCTCCCTCCTGGTGCAGGGAACGCTCTCCGGGATCGCACTCTGGATTCTTGGTGTCCCCTACCCGCTGCTTCTGGGCGCCTGGGTGTCGCTGACCGCGGTCATCCCCTACCTGGGCGCCTTCCTCGGGGCGATCCCCGCGGTGCTGCTCGGCTTCTACCAGTCGCCGACCACCGGGATCCTGGTGATCGTGCTCTACATCGCCATCCAGCAGGTCGAGAGCAACCTGCTGACGCCCCGGATCCAGGGGCAGGCGGTCCGCGTGCACCCGATCATCGTGCTGCTCACCGTCATCGCCGCCAGCGAGATCGACGGCCTCCGCGGCGCCGTCTTCGCCGTCCCCATCCTGGCCGTCCTCCGCGTCCTCCTCGACTTCCTCGCCGCCCGTGTGCGGGTTCGGCCGTGAGGAGGCGCGCCCGTCTGGCACCCTAGCGCGCGTGGTGATCCCGTGGCTCCTTGATCGGGCGGGTTCCCAGCTCGTCGATGATCGCGGCGAACTCGGCGATGGCGGCTTCGAGCACGCGCCGGCCCTTCTCGGCGGTCGCGGTCGTCGGGTCGCCGCGCGTGCCGGTTTCGGACATCGTGCTCCAGATCTCCATCATTTTCACGGGACTCTTGAACGCCGGGTCCGGCTTGCGGCCCATCAGGTCGCTCCAGACGTGGGTCGACATGTCGTAGTGCATGTCGCGCACCGCCTTGTCCATCTGGACCGACTCCGGCTCGATGGCGAGGTAGGCCGACGTCTCCAGCTCGCAGGCGTGGCTGGTGACCTCCGACGCCCGCAGCTCGTTGAAGACGCGCTGGGCGTCGCTCAGCTCCCACCAGCTTATGGCGGCGCAGAGCGTGTCGGGCCGCTCGATGACCGTCTGCCGGGCGATGATCTCGATCAGCGCGCGGTTGCTGCCGTGCCCGTTGAGCACGATCATGCGGCGGAACCCGTGGTGCGCCAGACTGCGCGTGACCGTCAGCCCGTAGCGGATGAACAGGTCCCAGTCGACGTCGATCGTGCCCGGGAAGTCCATATGATGACCCTCGAAGCCGATCCAAATGGTGGGCATCACCAGGCAGGGGTGGGATGCCCGCAGCGCCGCCTGGGTCGCGATGTGGGAGGCGATCAGGACATCGGTGTCGAGCGGCAGGTGGTGCCCGTGCTCCTCCACCGCCGCCGTGGGGATCACCACCACCGCGTCCCGCCGCACGAACTCCTGGATCTCCGGCCAGGTCCGCTTCTCGTACCGCACACGATTCACCATGCCGACGCTCCCCTTCCCTTCCACTCGCCGGATCGCGCCCCGGTGATAGCCGAGCCGCCCCGTCCGGTCAATACCGGGAGCCCACCGGCGCAGCGGCTCGAGATGCGGTGTGGGGCGCGTCGTACCGTTGCATGCCAGGGTCGACATTCACGGGAAACGTGGTTGGGCGCCCCCGCAATAGTGTCTTCCGGTCGTGGGCGTGCTGTGGGAGGACGGGCGGGGCCTGCAACCTGTGCAGGCCCCACCCGCGGTTATGCGCGCCGCCTCGGGCGTCCCCGCCAGCATCTTGGTGGGGAGTGATGCGGCACGTGAGGAGGCGTTTGGTGGCTAGACGAGCGTGGCCGGGTCGAGGAGCGGTCCGGCCGTGTCGAGGCCGACGGCCGCGAGTGTTTCGGTCAGGTCGGCCACGGTGCCCTCGTCCAGCGCCGGGCCCGGTTGTCGCACGGTCGCGCTGGCGATCAACCCACGGCGGCGCAGAATCTCCTTGCGGATCGCGACGCCGATCTTGGGCTGACCCTCGAACACGAGGATCGGCAGGTAACGGTAATAGATCTTGGCGGCGCCCGCCCGGTCACCGCTTGCCCAGGCACGCCAGATCGCGATCAAGATCTCTGGGAAGGCGAAGCCGGTCATGGTGCCGCTCCCGCCGCGCCGCAGTTCATCCAGCAAGTACACGCCGCCGATCCCGCCGACGATGGTGGTGTCCCGCTTGAGCAGTGCCAGGGTCTGCGCGACTCGCTGCGGTGTCGGCGTATCCTCCAGCTTGATCGTGGTGATGGTCGGAATCGTGTTGGCGAGGTCCGCCATGGCGGCAGGCGAGAGCGTCACCCCGTTGACGGGCGGGAAGTCCTGCAGCACGATCGGCAGGTTGACCGCCTCGCTGATCTCACGGAAGTGGCGGGTGAGCGCAGGGCCAGGTTGCAGAAAGGTGGGCGGCGCGATCATCAGACCCGCAGCGCCCGCCGCCTCGGCTTCCCGTGCGGCCTCGACCGTCGTGCGCGTACCGTCGCGCGAGACCCCGACGATGATCGGCACACGCCCGCCGTTGACCTCCATGACCAGGTCGAGAACGCGCCGCCGCTCGGCATCGCTTAGCTTCTGCGCCTCACCGGCAACTCCGAGGATGGTAATCCCGTCGACCCCCATGGCGATCGTCGTTTCGACGAGTCGCCGCAGGCTGTCTTCGTCGAGCTCCCCGTCCGCTGTGAACGGCGTGCTGAGGATGTTGTACACCCCGCGAAGTGGTTCGAACCCCATCTAGATCCTTCTCCCCTGAGTTGCCGTCGTTTCCGACGCTGCCGAGCCTACCGGTCGGGACATGCCGCCTTGTGCACGGCGCCGACCGTGGAGTCCCAATTTGTGGTGAATGTGGCATGCAGCCCCGGCCCGCCGTTGGTCTGCGGCGGGCCGGGATGGAGCGTGCTACGACTGCGTGATCGTCTCGTGGATCTCGCCGAAGAAGCAGGCCCAGTCGCCCTGATAGACCGCGGGCAGTGTGCGCATGCCGAAAATCTGCCCGTCACACGGGGCTACGATGTCCTCGAGGACGTTCCCGTAGAGGTCGAGGATGCGCGCGATACGAGTGCCGCCGGTGATGGGTGTTCGGTATTGCACGCCCTCCTCGGGCACGAAAAAGCCACCGACTCCGGCGAGGACGGTCCGCTGCACACCCAGGTGCCAGGCGTCGCAGTACTGGGCCTCGCCGTCGATCATGCCGTAGTGACGCATGACGTTTAGGAAGGCGTCCTTGAGCACCGTCCCGTTGTGGTGGAAGTCGTCGGGCAGCGTCGAGCAGAGCCCACCGAGCTCAACGGTAATGGCGGCCTTCCCCCGCTCCGCCATCGCAGCCGGCGGGGAACCCTTCGAGCCCAGCGGCTTGAGGATGAGATCCCAGCCCGGCCCCATGGCCTTGGCCAGCTCCAGACCCGCGTCGGTCCCGTTGTAGAACTGGGCCTGAGCCAGGTAGGAGTGGGCGCCGCCGGAGTGAACCGCAATGAGCAGGTCGGCGGTGTCGATCATCGCCTCGTAGTGCGCCCAGGCAACGCGCTCGGTGGGGTAGCCGTCCGGGCGGCCCGGGTAGATGCGGTTCATGTCGTAGGTGAAGCCGTCGAACGGATTGCCACGCTGCTGCGCCTCGAACGCGGAGACGTTGAGCACCGGGATCGCCACTACGGTGCCGCGGAGCTGCTTGGGATCGAGCTCGGCTAGCAGCTTCTGGATTGAGAGCGGTCCCTCCGGCTCATCACCGTGGATCGCCCCGTCGATCCAGAGGGTGGGGCCGTCGCCGGTCCCGTGCACCACGACGACCGGGATCGTCAGCGGCTCACCGCCGGGACGCCGCGTGACCGGGATGACACCGTCAGCGCGCGTACCCGGCTCCGCCGCCGCCGTCCCGACCTTGAAGGTGGCCATAGAGCGTTTCTCCCTTTCTCGAACCGTGACCCGATACGCGTTCGTCACTGCCGCGCCGCGGCGTCGGCCCCCAGCTCCGCATAGTTGGCGAAGATCGTGGCGGCGTACTTGATCCCCTGGATGTAGCGGTCAATCGGCATGTTCTCATTCGGTGCGTGCAGGTTGTTATCGGGCGCGCCGAAGCCCGACAGCACGGCGGCGTGGGGCACGTGGACCATGAGCAGCCCCTGGATGCTCACCCCGTACACGATCGGCTCGCAGCCGAAGACCTGGAGCGCGGCGAGGCGCGTGGCGCGCGCCAGCGGCTCCTTGCCGGAGACCTTGTACGGGTTGCCACGGGCGGTGTGGACCGTCAGTTCGACGTCACCGAAGCCGTGCTTTTCGAGATGGCGCCGCAGCTTCTCCAACTGCACCTCAGGCTCGAGCTTCGGCGGACAGCGGAAGTCGAGCTTGATGACCGCCTCGGAGGGGATGATGGTCTTTGCGCCAGGCCCGGTGTAGCCCGACGAGATCCCGCAGATGTTGCAGGTGACTCCGTAGTGCTTCTCCCGGAGGGCCACCTCGGGGCTGCGGTTCCAGGCGAAGTGCTTGATCCCGAACTGCCGCTTGAAGGCCTCGGGATCCCAGAGTGCCAGCTCCTCGCGCAGGTACTCCTCATCCTCGGGTTCGAGCGGGAGCAGGTCGTCATACCAGCCGTCGATCAAGACGCGGCCGGTATCGGTGTCGACCAGTGTGTTGAGCAGCTTGACCGCGCGCCATGCGGCTGAGGGAATGATCTGACCGTAGCCTGACCAGGCATCCACCTTCGCCTCGCGCACGCGGAGCTCCACGTACAGGATCGCCTTGATGCCGAGCTGCACGGTCGGGCGCTCGGTCGAGGGTTCCACACCCCCGTCGAGCCCGATAGACCCGTCGCAAGCCAGGAGTTCCTTGTTCTGCTTCACGAAGTCGAGGAAGTGGGGGCTGCCGACTTCTTCCTCGCCTTCGAAGCAGAACTTGAGCCGCACGGGCAGCTCTCCCCGTACCGCCTGGAAGGCACGGGCGGCGTGGACGAAGGCCATCACGCCGGACTTGTTGTCGCAGGCGCCGCGGGCGTAAATAACACCGTCGCGGATCTCTGCCTCAAAGGGCGGTGAGTCCCACAGCTCGAGTGGCTCTGGTGGCTGGACGTCGTAGTGTCCGTAGCACAGCAGCGTCGGGCCGTGATCCGGCCCGACCTCACCGAAGACGAGCGGCGGTCCCCCCGGCACGTCCATGATCTGCGCCGGCAGCCCGTTGTCATGGATGAGGCGCTGCAGCAAGGCGGCGCACGCTTCCAGCCCGACGTTCTGCGCGCTGATCGACGGCTGACGGAGCAGCGTGCGGAGCTCCTCTACCATCTGTAGAGCCTGGTCGTCGATATACCGATATATGTCTTCCATCACCTACGTAGTCGTCCCTCTCCTGATGCGCCGGGGAAACCTTCCGGTGCGCTATTCGTCCTCGGTGAACAGATGCGACAGGGTTTCCGCGACATCGGCGCCGTGCGCGTCGTAGCAGCCGCGAACGGCGTCGAGGTCGCGGGCCTTGAGCGCTGCAGCAAGATCTCGGTGGAGCTGAACGAGTGGCCCGAGTTCCGAGTTGGCTCGGTTCCGCAGCGTAAGAGCACGTCTGATCTGTTGGACGTAGCTCTCCCATACGGACTGCAGGATCTTGTGGTCGCTCAGTTCGATGATGCGGGAGTGGAAGCGGACGTCGGCCTCGTTCATTTTGTCGACGTCGCCCTCGTGCGCTGCCTCGGCCAGCTCATCGACGATCTGGTCCAGCTCCTCGAGCTCCTCCGTGCTGGCACGGGCGACCACCAGTTCTGCGGCGAAGACCTCCATGACCCGACGGAATGACTGGAGCTCTTCGATACTTCGCCGGGTGAGTGGGGTCACGATCGTTCCCCGATACGGGACGTGCGAAACCAGCCCTTCCTTCTCGAGCTGGCGCAGGGCCTCCCGCAACGGTGCACGACTGGTGCCGAGCTGGCGAGCCAGCTCTACCTGATTGATGGCTTCCCCGGGTGCCAGCGAGCCGTCGATGATCGCTTCACGGACGACCCGGAGGACAACCTCGCTGAGCGGTGCTGCTTGAACCTCGGAGAATGTGGTTCTAGGCAAGATAGCACTCTCCATCGCTCTCGCACGGCAAAGGACTACGAGATAACAGGCACTGAGACGTCAAGGATGGTACCACTCACGCTCGCACCTTGACGCGTCCCAGGGGAGAACAATACTACGCCTCCCGTCTTCTGTCGACATTAGACATCCCCTTTGTGGCAAGATCATGCGAACCGCTACGGCCGCGGCCGTGGCGTCGGCACGGGCGCCGCAACGTTGCACCCCGCAGCCCCGGTCGATGGTCGTTGGTGTGGTCCTGCTCCGGGGGGCGCTGCCTTCCCAACGCTGACCCTGGGCGCGGCGGGAGCTTGACCAGTCAGTGACATACGGCAGTCCCGTGCGGAGGGTGCCGGCGTCAGGGATGGGGAGGAACCATGACAGTGAACCAGCAGCACGAGCATGCGCCGACCAGCAACGGTGCTCGGGAGCGCATCCTGCTCCGCCGGGAGGACACGGTCAATGGGAATGCTAGCCTGACGTTGATCGAGCTCCCGGCTGGGGGGCGTTATGAGGTTCCGGCCGGAGACGAGGAGATCTGCTACTACCTGCTGTCGGGCCGCGGGTCACTCGCGTTCATTCGGCAGGAGCATGAGAGCCGGTGGGTTATCGACCCAGATACGGCCGCATGGGTCGCGGCCGGCATCCCGCATGCACTGGTAAACGCGGGGGAGGGCCCGTTCCGCTGCCTTGCTGCCCGTTGCCGGTCCTCCAACGTCGGAACCCGTGGGCGGCGGATCGCGCCGCGCGCTACGTGGCCGGTCCACGAACTCGTCGGCTTCGTCAGCCGCACGATCTTCTCCCCGGCCGATCTGACGGCCGCTGGTGCGTCGCGCGCCATCGGCGTCGACCTGGAAACCTTGACCCCCAGCAGTGTTCTCCCCACCCACACCCACGAAGAGGAGATTCTCTACCTGCTCCGGGGCAAAGGGTTTGTCCGCACGGCCGAAGGGGACGTGCCGGTCGAGCCGGGCTCGGTGGTGTACACCGGTCCGTTTGTACCCCATAGCGTCCACAACACAGAGGACGACAACTTCCAGTACCTCGTATGGGAGTTCCGCCCGTAGGTGTGCCATTGCCGATGCGCTTGAATTGACTGGATAGCCGGAACAGACGGTATCCGCCTGGGACCAGTTGACAGCGCATGGGGCCCATGTTACCATGCGCCTGCGTTAAGTCGACAGTCGCCAGTAGTCCCGCAAGGAGGAGGAATGGACCAGGAGACCCGGCGACCGTTATACCTGTCCCGCCGCGGCCTGCTCCGTCGCGCCGCCGTGCTCGGCGTGAGCGCTCCGTTCGCTGCCAGCCTGCTGGCTGCTTGTGGCGGGGGAGACTCCGATGATTCCGGCAGCTCGGGGAGCCAGAGCGAAGCGACCACCACACCCAGCGGCTCCGGGGGCAGCTCTGGTGGGAGTGGGGATGCTACCCCCACCGCGGAGTCCAGCGACGGCGGGCAGGTGACCCAGGGTGGCAAGCTCACCATCGCGGTCCAGACGGATCCCACCACACTCGATCCGCACGTCAACTCCAGCAGCTTCGACACGATCTTTCTCCATGCCCTCTTCGATCGGCTGATTGAGCGTTCGCCCGACGGCACGCTCTATCCGGGCCTTGCCGAGACGTGGGAAGTCGCGGACGACGGGGTGACGTGGACCTTGAAGCTCCGCAATGACGTCACCTTCCACGACGGTACGCCGTTCAACGCTGAGGCGGCGGTCTACAGCTTTGAGCGCATCGTCAACCCCGACACCAAGTCGGAGTACGCGGTCTTCCAGCTCGGCCCCTATGAGTCCTCCCGGGCCATCGATGAGTTCACGCTCGAGCTCAAGATGGCGGAGCCCTACGGTGCCCTCCCGGTGTCGCTCGCGACCTACGGTATCGCGATGGTGTCGCCCGATGCCGCTGAGAAGGCCGGCAACCAGTTCGGCCAGAACCCGGTGGGCAGCGGTCCGTTCATCTTCAAGGAGTGGGTGCCGCAGAGCCACGTCACGCTGGTCCGCAACCCCGACTACAATTGGGCTTCCCCGATTCACAAGGTGTCCGGCCCGGCGCCGCTCGAGGAAGTGACCTTCCGTGTCATCCCGGAGAACGCCACGCGCGCGGCGGCACTGCAGTCGGGCGAGGTCGACATGGCTTACGTCACCGCTGCGGATTACATCCTCTTCGAGGAGGACGACAACTACCGCACCCAGAAGGTCCTGACCGAGGGGTATCCGCCGGCAGGTCTCTTCGTCAACACGACCAAGTTCCCGACCGACGACGTGAAGGTTCGCCAGGCGCTTGAGTACGCTGTGAACCGTCAGGAGGTCAACCAGGTCGTCTACGAGGGGCTGGCCGGGGACGCCGACAGCGTGGTGTCCACCTTCTCCTGGGCCTATGATCCGGCCGCGGCGATGTACTCCTACGATCCCGAGAAGGCCAAGCAGCTGCTCGATGAGGCGGGCTGGGTCGAGGCCGGTGGTGAGTATCGCCAGAAGGACGGTCAGGACCTCACGATCGTCTACCTGTCTCTGACCGGTGTGAAGAACGTCGCCGAGGTCATCCAGGCACAGCTCAAGGAAGTCGGGATCAACGCTGAGCTGCTGGTGCAGGACAACCCGGCGCAGCAGCAGTCGGCCCAGTCCGGACAGCACAACATCGTCTGGACGCAGTGGTCGGGCGTTGATCCGGCAGACCTGGCGAAGGTCTACCATTCCGACAACATCGGGAGCGGGTGGAACTTCTCCCACTACAACAACCCGCGACTCGATGAGCTGTTCGCCCAGGGCGTGGCGGTGAACGACGTCGAGGAGCGGAAGAAGATCTACACGGAGATCGTGAACCTCCTCATGGAGGACGCGACCTTCATTCCGCTGAACAACCGGACCACCTTCTGGGCTATGAAGGAGTCTGTCCAGGGGACGGATGTCATCGACGAGCGGGGTTCTGGCCCGCGGATCTACGACATCTACATCCAGGAAGGCTAGGCAGCTGCCACCAGGGAGCCGCCATGCGGCGGCTCCCGAGGCGCGGCCGCGGACGGCCACGGAAGGGTGACGACCGTCCTGCCGTGGCCCGCACCCGTGTCCAGGCCGGCACTAGAGAAACGATGGCGTCATGGGAACGTATATCGTTCGACGGATCTTGGCCAGCTTCTTAGTCATCTTTGGCCTGATCACCGTCGTCTTTTTTCTGATGCGGCTCCTCCCCGGCGACCCGGTGTCGCTGATGATGACGGAGTTTGCTGCGGCCGCAGAGGATATGGAGCGCATCCGGGAGCAGCTCGGCCTGAACGATCCTCTCCTCGTCCAGTACTTCCGATATCTGGGTAACCTGGCCCGGGGGGATCTGGGTGAGTCAGTCTTCACCCATCGGGCGGTAGGCAGTCAAGTGCTGAGCCAGTTGCCGGCTACGCTGGAGTTGGCCGTCGCCAGTACGTTTATTGGGGTCGTATTTGGCGTCGTGATCGGCATCTTCGCCGCTGCCTGGCGCGACTCGGTCTTTGACCGGCTCTCGATGCTCGTGTCGCTCTTCTTCATCTCGATGCCCAGCTTCTGGGTGGGGTTGCTCTTCATCTATATTTTCGCGCTCAACCTCGGTTGGTTCCCGGTCGCCGGGACCGGAGGGCTTGGCCACTTGGTGCTGCCAGCCGTGGCGCTCGGGATGCGACCGATCGCCGTCCTCAGTCGAGTCGTGCGCACTTCGATGCTTGAGGTGCTGCGGCAAGACTTCGTCATGACCGCTCGTGCCAAGGGGGTTCTAGAGCGCCGGATCCTCTTCGGGCACGCCCTGCGCAATGCCTTGATCCCGGTTATCACCCTGATCGGTATCCAGTTCGGCTACGCGCTCGGTGGGTCGGTCATCATCGAAACCGTGTTCGGACGTCAGGGGATCGGGCAGCTCGCGGTCGGTGCGGTCCAGAAGCATGACTACCCGCTGGTGCAGGGCACGGTCCTCTTCATCGGGATTGTCTTCGTCTTTGCCAATCTGATCGTCGACTTGCTGTACGGGGTCATTGATCCCCGCATCCGCTACTCGTGATCGCGGCGAACCCCTTGGAAGGGCGGAACGGATGACTGTTGCTCGAGAGCCGCAGGAGTCGGCATCGCCCGGGGTCGGGAGAGCGGCCTCGGCGCTGCTGACGGCGCGGCCCAGCACGCCGGGTTGGCGCCGGGCCCTGCGCCAACTGACCCGGAACAGCAACACCTTGATCGGGGGGATCCTCCTCGTGCTCCTCGTCGGCGCGGTGCTGGCAGCGCCGCTGCTGACGAAGTACGACCCGCTTGAGACGAACACGCGTGAACGTCTCCAGGGGCCGAGCATCGAGCATCCCTTTGGAACCGACGACCTGGGTCGGGACCTCTGGAGTCGCGTCCTCTACGGGGGGCGCTTGTCCCTGCGCGCGGGGTTCATTGCGGTCGGGATCGCGATCATCGGCGGCAGCCTCATCGGTCTGATCGCCGGGTTCTACGGGCGTTGGGTCGACATGCTGCTGATGCGGCTTGTCGACGTCCTGATGGCGATGCCGGGTATTCTCTTAACAATGATCTTCATCTTCTCCCTCGGCCCCTCGCTGACCAATGCGATGATCGCAATCGGACTGGCCTCGGTCCCGGAGTACGCGCGTATCGTGCGCGGGTCGGTTCTCTCGGCGCGCGAGCAGACGTACGTGGAGGCGGCCCTCGTCGTCGGTGTTCCTGCGTGGCGGATCATGGGGCGCCACATTCTGCCCAACGTGGTCGCGCCGGTGCTCGTGGTGGCCACCATCGGTATCGGCGGGGCCATCCTCTCGCTGGCCGGGCTTAGCTTCCTCGGTCTGGGCGCGCAGCCACCGACGCCCGAATGGGGCGTCATCGTCAGCGACGGCCGCGCGCGACTGCGCACCGCCTGGTGGATCACGACCTTCTCGGGCCTGGCAATCGCCTTTGCGGTGCTGGCGATCAACCTCGTCGGCGATGGTCTGCGGGACATCTTCGACCCGCGCTTGCGGAGCCGCTAGTGTCGACGCGCTCTGGCGGCATGAGTAACGATGGGGGCAACATGCAGGTCGTGATTCAAGGTGGGCAGGTCATCGACGGCCGTGGGGGTGAGCCGCTCCGTGACGCCGTCGTGGTGATCGACGGGCAACGTATCAGCTACGTTGGGCCGGGGGCTGGGGCGAGTTGGTCCCCCGACGCACGCATCATCAACCTGCCGGGTGCGACCGTCCTCCCCGGTCTGATCGACGTGCACGTCCATCTCATGAACGATGGCGGGCCGGCGGCCAAGAACACGGTCCTTGGCGGGTACCCCGGTTCGGCCGGAACCCTGACACTGCGGGGCTACTCCAACGGCCTCCGCGCACTCAACGCCGGCTACACAACGCTGCGCGATCTCCACGCTCCGTATACCACCAGCATTGACCTGCGCAACGAGATCGCGAGCGGCCGCGTCGTCGGCCCGCGGTTGCGGGTCTGCGGCCAGGGCCTCTGCATCACCGGCGGGCACATGGATAAGACAACGCTACCCGATCACGTCACCGGCCGCGTGGGCGTCTGTGACACGCCGGAGGGCTTCCGCCAGGCCGTGCGCTACTGGATCAAGATGGGCGCCGACCTGATCAAGCTCAACAGCGACGTTGGGTCTCGCCGCGACCCGGACGCCCCCTGGGTGCAGGAGATGTCGTTCGAAGAGATGGCGGCCGCCTGCTCCGAGGCGCATAAGTTCGGCCGGCACGTTGCCGCGCACACCGCCGGTGGCCCGCCGATCGAGGAGGCGATCCTGGCCGGGGTGGATACGATCGAGCACGGGCACTGGCTCACCGACCGGGCGATCGAGCTGATGGTGAAGCACGGCACCTACTACGTGCCGACGCTGATTGTGAACTCCAAGAACTTCGACTACGACCCCGAGACCCTCGGTGCCTCCGAGGAGAGCTGGGATTGGCTGCGCCGTGCTTACGACGCCAAGTGGGACAGCCTGGAGCGGGCCCGCGCGGCGGGGGTCAAGATCGCAGCCGGCAGCGACGCGGGGTTCCTCGTCGACCACGGCGAGAATGCGTTCGAGTTGGTGGAGCTGGTGAAGGGCGGTCTGACCCCGATGGAGGCGATCCAGGCAGCCACCAAGACGGCCGCGGAGCTCCTGGGGCTTGGCGATCAGATCGGCACGCTCGAGGCCGGGAAGCTGGCGGATGTGATCGTGGTCGACGGCGACCCGCTGGTGGACGTCTCGGTGCTGACGCAGACCGAGCGCATTACCCATGTATTAAAGGAAGGTCACCTCGTCAAGTCCCCGGAAACCCCGATCGTTTGATCGCGGACCCCGTGGCGTGGCTGTGCCACGCCACGGGCCGGGCAATTACCCTGCGTGGCGCGAGGTGCGTGCCAAGAGGTAAGTCGACAGTCGGCAGGAATGAGGTGGGGAGTATCCCATGAATCGTCTTGAGGGGCGTGTCGTACTGATCACCGGCGCCGGCCGTGGCCTCGGTCACGGTGTGGCCCGAGGACTGGTCCGCTACGGGGCAACGGTGATCGGGGTCTCCCGCACCACGTCGGAACTGGAGGCGCTCGCTGCCGAGATCCGCCAGTCGGGCGGCGACATCGATATCCAGTCGGTCGACCTGAGCCAGCCGGCCGAGATAGAGGAGCTGGCACAGCGCGTGGTCGAGCGCTACGGACGGCTCGACGCGCTGATCAACAACGCCGCGATCCTGCGCAACCGCTCGTTCCTGGATCTGACGGCGGAGGAGTTCAACGAGACGATCGAGGTCAACCTGATGGCCCCGATCCGGCTCATCCGCGCTTTCCTACCAACCATGCTTGCTCAGGGCTACGGCGCGATTATCAACGTCTCGTCGCGCGCGGGGATTCAGCCGTTCGCGTTGGAGACCGACTACTGTGCGGCGAAGTACGGTCTGGAGGGCTTCTCGTTCTCTCTCGCCATTGAGCTCCAGCCGAAGAACATCAGCGTGAACGTGGTGTCGCCGGGGTACCGGATAAAGCCGACGTCGGTGACGGCGGAGGAGTTTGCCAGCTGGCCGGAGGAACGACGAGCGGAATACCGGGACCCGATCGATATGGCTGACGGCTTCGCGTACCTGGCGCTGCAGGACGGCCGCGGGGTGACTGGGCAGCGCTTCAACGCCTTCGATCTGGCGGAAAAGGTCCGTCAGAACGGATGGGATTGGAAGCCGGATCCGGCGTCGTAGGACGCCGAGCGTGCACGAGCTGTGGGACGGTTGCCTGAGAGGAGCAAGCAGTGAAGATCCTGGGGATCAAGCACCTGGCGATTGCGGTCAAGAACGTGGACGAGGCCCTGGCGCAGTACCAGCGCTTCCTCGGGGTCGCGGAGGGTGTGAAGCCGCGCGACCTGGTGAAGGGTGGCTCGCGCGAGGCCCACTTCATGTTCGGGGACGTGCAGATCCAGCTTTGCCAGTCGCTGCAGCCGGATCACCGCTTTGCGCAGTTCATTGAAGAGCACGGTGAGGGGCTGCACCACGTCTGCCTGTCGGTCGACAACATCCACGAGGCGGTGGATATGGCCGTGGCGGCGGGCGCCAAGCTCAAGGAGTGCAAGTCGTGCCAGGTGGTCGGCATTCACGAGCACCCCGAGGGCTGGATCGCGTTCCTGGAGGGCGACTCCGTGCCGGGCATGGAGATCGAGTTCATGCAGGTCTACCAGGAAGGCGAGATGCCGGAGCGCTTCAAGAAGCCGCGGGACCTGTAGGGCGTTGCGCGATCGGCTGAAGGGAGAGACACGACGTGGTCAGAACCAATAAGGACCAGCTAGTCGAGATGGCCGTTTGGGGCGAGGCCTGGCCGGCGGCCCTCCGCTCCCCGTACCGGCCCAACGCCCAGGGTGAGTCCGTGGTCTTCATGGGCACGGCCGGAGTGATCCTGAACGTCCGCGTCGGTGACCCCGCCTTCGGTTGGGCGGCGGACCATGTTGAGCCGGGCGTCTCGATTCGCAACCGCGAGGACGGCCCGGAGCACGCCCTGCACTACCTGGCCTGCATTGGCAACGAGGCGATCGTGGTCAGCGGCGAGGCGGCCGGAGCGAAGGGGGTCGTGACCGGGGAGCACGCCCACATCATGGTCGATTTCGAGCCCGAGGTGATGGAGAAGATCGCGATCGGTGACCGCATACAGATCCGGGCGATCGGCATGGGGCTGGAGCTGCTGGACTACCCGGACATCCTGGTGCGCAAGATCAGCCCGCAGCTCTTGGAGGCGATGCGGATCGAAGAGATCGGCAACGGCCGGATCCGCGTGCCAGTGGCGGCAGTGATCCCGCCCTATCTCATGGGCTCCGGTTCCGAGCTGGGTGCGGATTACGTCGACCAGGACTTCATGACGAACGACCGGGAGACGCTGGCGCAGCTCGGGCTCGATACCCTGCGGATCGGCGACATCGTGGCGATCCAGGACCACGACCACACGTATAACCGAGGCTACCGTGAGGGCGCCGTGACGATCGGGCTGATCAACCATGCCGACTCCTACATGACAGGCCACGGGCCGGGCGTCATGGATATCCTCTGCTGCGCCACCGACAAGATCGAGTACTACGTCGACACGGAGAACCGCCCGAACTTGGCGGCTTACCTCGGCATCGGCAACAAGACGCTCGCCTAGCGGCGGCGATGGAGTCCTTGGAGAGGGAGTCTGGCATGGTCACGACGAACCGCGATCGGCTGATCACGATGTCGGTGCAGGGGAATATCGTCTCACCGAGCTACCCCGGTATCCCGGCGATCCCGCACCAGATCGACCACGACGGTCGGCCGCGCCTGCTGCCCCACCTCGGTGGGATCGTCTACAACGTGCGCCTCGGGGACAGCGTGTACGGCTGGGCCGGTGACAACACCGAGCCGGGCGTGGCTATCAAGGCGCCGGAGCCGGCTGCAAACCAGGCACTCAACGTCTTTGCCTGCGTGGGCAACGAGGCGGTGGTGATGTCGGGCAGCGCGAAGGGTGCGCGCGGCATCGTTACCGGCAAGAGTGGGCGATTCGCCGAGCACGTCATCATCGCGTTTGAGCAGGAGGCGCTCGAGCAGATGGCGATCGGCGATAAGATCGTCGTCCGCGCCTGCGGTGTGGGGATGAGCGTCAACGGCTTCCCTGGTGTCAAGCTCAAGAGCCTGAGCCCGCGACTCTTCGACGCCATGCGGATTGAGGAGAACGAGGGCAAGCTGACCGTTCCGGTCCGCGCGGTGGTGCCGGCGGAATTGCTGGGTGCCGGTGCCGGGCTGACCAGCGAGGGCGGCGCGATCTGCATCCAGTCGATGGACCGCAACGCGCTGGCGAAGCACGGGCTGGACCAGCTTCGGCTCGGCGACATCGTGGCGCTCGCTGACTACGACTCGGCCTGGGGTCACGGCTACCGCAAGGGCGCGATGGGCATCGGCGTCGTCTCCTCGACCGACAGCATCAAGGCGGGCTACGGCCCCGGCGTCACGCTGCTGATGACGGCGCCGGGTGGCGAGATCGACCCGCTGGTGATGGATCGGGTGAACCTCATCAACATCCTCGGCATCGACTGGGTCGGGGCGTAGGCGCGAGCGCGTGACGAGAGACGGACAGGAGAAACACCGCATGACGACGAGTGGAGGCGGCGGGAGCCGCGCGGATACGCCGATGGGGCGGGCGCTGGCCGCGCGTGCGGTCGCGCTGCGCCAGGCTCGTGGCCGCACGGCACTCGCGACGGCCGGCGCGATCGACCTGACGCAGCCGGAAGTCGCAGTGCTCCCGCAGCCGGTCGTGCAGGCTGCCAAGGACGCGCTCGACCGGGGCATGACGCACTACACAACCCGGCCGGGCGTGGTGGAGCTGCGGCAGGCCATCGCCGAGCGCTCGACTGCCGATGGCTTCCCGGCCACCGTGGCGTCGACGGTCGTGACCAACGGTGGTTCCGAGGGGCTCTACGTGGTCCTACAGGGGTTGCTGGGGCCGGGCGACACGGTGGCAGTGGTTGAGCCGGTCGCGCCGAACGTGATCGACATGCTCACGTTCATCGGGGCGACGGTGAACCGTATCTCCCCAAGCGCCGAGGATCGCTTCGTGCCGCAGCCGGAGGCCATTGCGGATTCTGGTGCCGCCGTGCTCCTGCTAGCATCCCCCTCGCCGATTACCGGCGTGACCATCCCCCCGGAGACGCTGGAACGGTTCGTGGCGGCGGCCGTCGAGCAGGGCGTGACTGTGGTCCTGGACCGGTCGAGCGCGGCGGCTGCGTACGACGCGGCCGTGGTCCGGTTCCCTAACCCGGAGCTGGGCGCGCAGGTGGTCACCATCGGCTCGTTCTCGGACGCCTACGGGCTGAGCGGCTGGCGGGTTGGCTATTTCACCGCCCCGGCGGAGCGATTGGGCAAGCTGGGCGGCTTGAAGCAGGCCATGTCGATCTGCACCACGGCCGTCTCGCAGTACGCGGCCCTGGCCGCCCTTCAGGAGGCGGATGCATGGCTCGCCGAGCGGCGGGCCGAGTTTGCCCGACGGCGCGACCTGGCCGTCTCCCGGCTTGAGGCGGCGGGTCTGCCCGTGGTGACTCCGGATGTCTTCCCGACACTGCTCATCGATGTCCGCGGCCTCGCGGCTTCCGATGTCGAGCTGGCCGAGCGGCTCGCCGCCGATGGGACGGTGGTCCAACCCGGCTCCGTCTACGGGCAGGCCACGGCCGGATTCCTCCGCATCAATCTCGGTGTGCCGACTGACGACCTGGAGCCCGGGATCGAGCGGATCGCGCGGCTGCGAAATGGAGTTGAAGGATGACCCAGACGCCGAAGAAGGCCATCGACATCTTTGATCTCCAAGAGCTGGCGCGATCGAAGAAGAGCGTGATCTCGATGGGGCTGGGTGACCCCGATCTCGACACCCCGGCTCACATCGTGGCCGCTGCCAAGGCGGCCATCGACGATGGGCGGACGGGCCCTGCTCCGACCCGTGGTCTGCCGGAACTGCGTGAGGCGATCTCGCGCAAGCTGGCGCGCGACAACGGGATCATCGCGGATCCGGAGACCGAAGTGCTCGTCACCACCGGGGGCCAGGAGGCGCTGTTCCTCCTCGTCCAGGCGCTGATCGAGCCCGGCGACGAGGTGCTGGTGCCGGATCCCCGGTACACCTCGTACGACGCGGCGATCAAGCTGGCCGGGGGGCAGATCGTGCTGGTCCCGACCGATGAGGAGCACGACTTCGACCTGGATCCGGACGAGGTCGAGAAGCGCATCACGCCGAAGTCGAAAGTGCTGCTGCTTATCTCGCCGAACAACCCGACGGCGGGCATCATCTCCCCGGAGAACACCCGCCGCCTGGCGGAGATCGCCATCAAGTACGACCTCATCGTGATCTCGGACGAGATCTACGAGAAGTTCCTCTATGACGGCGCGCAGCAGATCAGCATCGCGTCCCTGCCCGGCATGCGCGAGCGGACGATCACCCTGAACGGGGTCTCCAAGGCGTACGCCATGACCGGCTGGCGGATCGGCTACCTGGCCGGGCCGGCGGAGTTTATCGACACGGTGGCGGCGCTCAAGGAGATGGTCAACATGCACGCGCCGACCGTGTCGCAGTGGGCGGCGGTGGCGGCGCTGAATGGCCCGCAGGACTGCGTCGAGCAGATGCGCCAGACCTATGCCGAGCGGCGCCGGCTGCTGCTGGATGCCCTCGATGAGATGGGCTTCACCTATGGCACCCCGCACGGGGCGCTGTACATCTGGGCCAACACCGCGTCCACCGGTATCGAGGCCACGCGGCTGTCCTACCTCTTCCTGGACGAGGCGGACGTGCTCATCTTCCCGGGCACCGGCTTCGGTGAGCGGTGGGGCAACTACATGCGTATGACCCTGCTCCAGCCGAAGGAGGTGCTGGAGGAAGCGATCGGCCGCATGAAGGACGTGCTGGCCCGGCACCGCGGGACCGCGGGCTAGACCCACGGGATATTGGGGAGCAAGGAAGAGCAACGACATTATGTCCAACACGATTGAGACGGTGCGCATCCCAGCCGAGGCGCTCCGCGAGCAGGCGGAAGCGATCCTGATTGGCTACGGCGCGACACCGGAGGAGGCCAAGATTCAGGCCGATGCCCGCCTGCAGGGCGAACTGCGCGGGCACCCCGGGCAAGGGCAGGGGATGCGAGGGATCGCCCGCTACTGCACGATGCTGGAGAACGGCGGCATCGTGCCCGGCGCGCCATTCGAGATCCTGATGGAGACCCCGGCCGTTGCCCTGGTCGACGGGCACAAGGGCTTCGGCCAGGTCATCGCGCTGCGCGCGATGGACCTGGCCATCGCCAAGGCGCGTGAGGTCGGCGTGGGCCTGGTGCTGGTGCGACACTCGAACCACTTCGGTATCGCCCAGTACCACGCCATGCGTGCCGCCGAGTCCCGCATGATCGGCATTGCGATGACCAACGCCGGGCCGGAGATGGCGCCCTGGGGCGGTATCACCCCGACGATCGGCACCAATCCCTGGGGCATCGCCGCGCCGACGGACCTGGGTTTCCCGCTGGTCCTCGATATGGCCCTCTCGGTGAGCGGCAAGGGCATGGTCCGCTGGCACCTGCGCCAGGGGAAGAAGATCCCGACCGACTGGGCCTACGACAAGGACGGGAACATCACGGACGACCCGGCGCGCGCCATGGAGGGGCCACTCGTGCCCATCGGCGCGTTCAAGGGCACGGGCCTCTCGATCATGACCGACGTCATCAGCGGCGTGCTCTCTGGGGCCGCCTTCGGGCTGACCCCCTACCAGGACCCGACCAACCACGACGTCGGTCACACACTCATCGCCATCGACATCGAGCGCTTCATGCCCTACGACGAGTACCTGAGCCGCATGCGGACTTTCTGCGAACAGCTTAAGGCCTCCAAGCTGGCACCCGGGTTCACCGAGATTCTGCTCCCGGGTGAGCTGGAGTACCGCCGCCAAACGGAGCGTCTGGCCAACGGTATCGATCTCGATCGCGAGACGTTCGACACCCTGCGTGATCTCGCGGCGGCGCGGAATATCCCCTTCACACTCGATCGCTACCTGACGGGAGTCGCGAAATGACGCACCCCTTCAACCTCGTGTTCCTCGATCCCTCCTTCGCACGTGACCTAGACCTTGCCCGCAGCATGGTGCCGGAGGGCGAGATCGCGGTGCACGTCGTCGACCCGGAGGGCGGGGACGCGGCCCGCGCGGCGCTGTTGGCCGAGGCCGACATCCTGGTGACCCGCGCCGAGCCCGTAACCGCCGAGGTTCTTGCGGCAGCGCCAAAGGTGAAGCTGGTGCAGAAGTACGGCGGTCGGGCTGACCGGCTCGACCTGGAGGCCGCCCGGAGCGCCGAGGTTCAGGTCGCGCTCATGCCGCTCTGCGGCTGCATCGCGGTGGCCGAGATGGCGATGACGCTAATCCTTGCCCTCTCCAAGCAACTCATCGACGCTCACGAGGCGACCGTAACCGGGGCCTACCGGGAGCTGGGCCTCGAACCGATGCGGACCAGCCAGCGGGTCCACGCCTTCCAGTGGATGCGGCTGCCCAACCTCCAGGAGATCCGCCGCAAGACGCTGGGGATCGTTGGCTTCGGGGAGATCGGCACCGAGATCGCCAAGCGCGCCCGCGCCTTCGAGATGGAGGTCATCTACTACAACCGCACCCCGCTCCCGGCGGAGATCGAGCAGCAACTCGGCGTCCGGGGTGTGTCGCTCGACGACCTGCTGCGCACCGCCGACTTCGTCTCGCTCAATGTCCCCCATACGCCAGAGACCGACAAGCTGATCGGGGCGCGCGAGCTGTCCCTGATGAAGCCCACTGCGTACCTGGTCAACACCTGCCGAGGTCCGGTGGTCGACGAGGCAGCGCTGATCGAAGCGTTGCGGTCCCGCCAGATCGCGGGGGCTGGGCTGGATGTCTTCGAGTACGAGCCGCTGCCAGCCGACAGCCCGCTGACGCAGCTCGACAACGTGATCCTGACTCCCCACATCGGGGGCGGCACGGGCGGGGCGCGAGAGAAGCAGCTCCGCGACGTGCTCGACAACGTCGTGCGGTTCGTGCGCGGCGAGCCGGTTCAGCACCGCCTCGTCTGACCGGACGGTGCGGCGCTAGATGCTCCGGGCGAATGTGCTCTGGCCTGGGAAGGGCAAACAGATATGTTTGATTGCGTAGTGAGGAACGGGAGGGTGCTCCTCCCGGACGGCCTACAGTCGGTCGATATCGGCATTGCCGACGGCCGGATCGCCGCGCTCCTGTCCCCTGGTAGCGACGTCGACGCGCGGGAGGTGCTCGACGCCAGCGGCCTCCTCGTCTTCCCGGGGACGATCGACGCGCACTTCCACTGCCGGGCCCCCTCGTACCCGGAGCGCGAGGACTTTGCCTCCGGCACCGCCGCCGCGGCGGTGAGCGGCGTCACGACCGTGCTGGAGATGCCGATCTCGATCCCGCCGACCTCGACCCCCGAGCGGCTGGTAGAGCGGATGAAGCTGGCGAGTACGTCGCTCTACGTCGACATGGGCTTCTACGGCTCCTGCGGCACGCTCGACGCGGAGGACATCGCCGGGCAGATCGAGGCCGGTGCGATCGGGATCAAGGGCTTCCTCCAGTCGGTGCCGGCCGGGCGCGAGGACGAGTTCGACGGCATCTGCCTCGCCACGGACGTCGAGATCCTGCGCGCCTTCGAGTTGCTGCGCGGCTCTCCCGTCCCTTGCGCCTTCCATGCCGAGGCCAATGACCTCCTCACCTATCTCTCCGACCGCCTGATCGCGGCTGGTCGCCGGGATCCCCAGGTGCACCCGCTCTCCCGGCCCCCGTTCGTCGAGGCGGTCTCCGTGGCCACGCTCCTCGTCCTGGCCGAGGAGTTCGACGTGCCCCTGCACATCCCGCACGTCAGCAGCAAGATGACCGTCGACCTCATCCGCGACGCCAAGGCGCGCGGTGTACGGGTGACGGCCGAGACCTGCCCACAGTACCTCGCCTTCGATGCGTCGGCGTTCGATCGCGTCGGGCTCTATGCCAAGTGCAACCCGCCCCTGAAGACACCAGAGGATAGGGCGGGGCTCTGGGAAGGCGTCCTGGACGGAACGCTCGACATCATCACCACGGACCACTCTCCATTCACCACTGAGGAGAAGGATCGCACGGAGGGCGACATCTGGGCGACGCTGCCGGGTTTCCCCGGCGTCGAGGTGCTCACCCAGTTCGTCATGGGCCGGGCGGTCACGGGGGAACTCTCCTTCGAGCGGGCGACCGAGCTCATCTCCGCCGGTCCGGCTCGGATCTTCGGCCTTGGCACGAAAGGGCGCATCGCGATCGGCTACGACGCCGACCTCGTGCTCTACGACCCTGAGCCGGAGATCATCTGCCGCTCCGAGAACTTCAAGAGCCGGTCCGGTCGTGCCGGCCGCATCTGGGACGGGTTGGCACTGCAGGGCCGCACCGTCATGACCCTCGTCCGCGGCCAGATCGTGGCGCGGGACGGCGATGTGGTCGGCGAGCCGGGCACCGGCCGGGTAATCCGGCCGAGTGCGGCGCCGTGTACAGGGACCGCCTCATGAGCACGACGCCGAGCCCGGTTCGCATCCCGCTCGTCGATGTCTCCTGGCAGCACGCTCAGGTCCGCGCCGAGATCGATCAGGCCATCGATCGGCTCCTGACCGATCCGGCGTGCGACTGGGTCGGGTTCGTCCAGGCGCTCGAGGCGCAGGTGCGGGACCTCTTCGGCGCGGAGTTCCACACCGTCGGGGTCCAGTCCGGGCTCGCGGCCGAGTTCCTGATCCTGAAGGCGCTCGGCATTGGCCCAGGGGACGAGGTGATCACCGTCCCCAACAGCGACCTGGCGACCACGGCCGCGATCAGCCACACCGGGGCGACCTTCGTCTTCGTCGACATCGACCCCGACACCTTCAACATGGATCCTGATGCGCTCGAGGCCGCGATCACCCCGCGCACCCGCGCGATCATGCCGATCCACATGTACGGCCTGCCGGCTGAGATGGACGCGATCCTCGACATCGCGCGGCGGCACAACCTGCTCGTGATCGACGATGCGACCCTGGCGATGGGCGCCGAGTACCGCGGCCGGCCGGCCGGCGCCCTGAGCGACGCGGCCTTCTTCTCCTTCGCCCCCCGAAAGGTGCTTGGTGGCACCGGTAACGGAGGGATGGTCGTCACCCGCGACCCGGAGCTGGCGCACCGGGTCCGGATACTCCGCGGCTACGGGCTGGCGCCCGAGCGCGGGGACGTCCCAAGCTTCGCGCGGCTCGGCGCGCCGGGCGCTGAGCATGTCGCGGAGGGGTACAACCTCAAACTGGACGGCATCCAGGCGGCGGTCATCGCACCGAAACTGGCGCGGCTCTATGACTGGCGGGAGCGGCGTCAGGCGGTGGCCGACCGCTACGCGGCTCGGCTCGCCGGCCATCCAGCTATCCAGCTACCGGTTGAACCCGATCACATGCGTCATGCATGGCGCAACTACGTGGTCAAGGTGCCGCGACGCGATGCGGTCCGCGCCGCCTTGACCGCCGCGGGTATCGCCACTTCGGTGGTCTACACGCCTCCCGTACACCTGCAACCGGTTTACCGCCACCTCGGCCTGGGGCCCGGCAGCTTTCCCCAGGCTGAGGCGGTGGCCGAAACCCTGCTCGCGCTGCCGATGCATCCCGGTCTCACGCCCGAGCAGGTCGACACTGTCTGCGCCGCTCTCCTCGCGGCGCTCGACACCCCCTAGACAACCACGGGGCGAGGTCCCTCCGCCTGGCCCCAGATCCTCACGTGCCGCGGTGGTTAGGCCCAGCCGGCCCCGGTTCGGTGACCGGGGCCGGCTGGGTGTGGGCGAACGTGTTCTACGGAAGCATGTCGGTGACGATGGGGACGTAGCTCTGGAAGGCTTCGGCGTACTTGACGTCGCGGTTCTGGCCGTTGCGGCGTGCGTGGTAGCCCCGTGCCTCTGCGAGTTGCCGGTGGAACTCGATGAGGTAGGTCTGGGTCGGGACGCACTGCATGGCCTTGAGCTTGGTTTCGAAGTCGGCGGTGATGTCGACCAGGATCTCCGGCTTGAACTCGCTCATCTCGGTCTGGTGCGGCTCGAAGCCGAACAGGCGCGGCGGGGCGATCGGCGGGATCTCCGGCATGACCCCGGCGGCCCCGGCCAGCAGCCGAGCCTGGACCGTCGCCTGGTGCACCACGGGGTGGTCCGGGTTGAACGGGTCCTTGTGGCCGTGGGTGAGGATGATCGAGGGCCGGACCTCGCGGAAGAAGCGGACCAGCCGATCCATGACCTCCGGGGTGATCTCCATCGGGTAGTCGATCAGGTCGAAGAAGTGGAGCCGGCAGCCGAGCACCTCGGCCGCGCGCGTCGCCTCCTCCCGGCGGATCCGTGCGACCTCCTCATAGGTCTGCCCCTCGGTGCGCCAGAGGCTGGCCGACTCGCCCCGCACCCCGAGCGACATGATGACTACGTTGACGTCCCAGCCGTGCCGCACGTACTTGGCGATGGTGCCGCCGGCTCGCCAGACGAAGTCCGCCGCGTGGGCGCTGACGACCGCCATGGATCCAGCCATCTGCTCACCGTTCCTTTCCACACCCGGGGGCCATGCCGTGCGTGACGGCAATACCTGCACGGTCTCCCCTGCGTCGCTTCACCTCCGTCGCGTGGGCAGTCTACGCGACCTCACCGGCCCGGGCAAGCGGGTAGTCCAGGCCGAATATGGGCGCATTTGACGGCGCCCCGGGCCGGGCGGTATTGTCCCGACGGGCCGATGTAGATGCATGATCTGTCCAGCGAACACACCGTCCGGTCGCGCAGGGCGAGCGACGCGCCTGCCGCGCTCCTGGGCGGGTTTGAAGGGACGTGGAGGTGGAGCACCAATGAAACCGTGTGTCATCCCGACGATCGAACGGCCGGATCCGGCCGTGATCCAGGCCCTTGCCGGGCACGGCGTCGCCACCGTGCACGAGGCGATGGGGCGCCACGGCCTGCTCGACGTCGCCATGCGCCCGATCAAGGAGGGCTGGTCCATTTGCGGCCCTGCGGTCACCTCGCTGAATCACGTCGGCGACAACCTGATGATCCACGCGGCGCTCGACGTCTGCCAGCCGGGTGACGTCCTGGTTATCACGACGACCGCGCCGACCACCTGCGGGATGGTCGGCGAGCTCCTGGCGCGGCAGGCCAAGGTGCGGGGTGTCGCCGGGATCATCATTGAGGGGGGCGTCCGCGACGTGGCCGACCTGCGGGAGCTCGACCTCCCCATCTGGTCGACGGCCATCTCCGCAGCCGGCACGGTCAAGGCCACCCCCGGCTGGGTGAACGTCCCCGTGGTCTGCTGTGGCGTGCACATCCGGCCCGGTGACATCGTCGTCGCCGATGATGACGGAGTGGTCGTCGTCCCGCGAGAGTCGGCCGCGCAGGTTGCCGAAGCCGCCGCGGCCCGCACCGCCCGCGAAGAGGTCACGCGCGAGAAGATCATGGCCGGGGAGTTGTCGCTGGATCTCCATGGCCTCCGCCAGTACCTCGCCGACAAGGGCGTGACCTGGACCACGCCGAAGTAGAGTCCGCCCGAACCACAGGCATGCCTCACAACGGATCGCCGGGGGCGCCACTGCCCCCGGCTTGTCTACTCCTCCTCGAAGCCCGCAGTCTCGAATTTCAGCGTCCGGGCGTTTTCGCTGACCGTCCTGACCACGTGCTCTGGCGCGCCGTCCGGCAGCTCCGCCTCGATCTCCAGCGTCACCCGAACCCGGGCACCAAGTAAACCTTGTAGATGTTGGATGACTGCCTCGGCGACCTTTGCCGCGTCTCTCGTGACGCGCAGCGGGTCCAGCGCGACCGAGCCGTGGAAGCGCCGCAGAGTCGGAGCTGCGGGCGGAGTCTGCTGATCTGGCTCGACCACCGTGACCCCGCCGCCGCCCGTGCCGGGGTCGTGCTTTTCCCGGCCGTTCTCGATGCGGGTGCCTCCTGTGACCTGCGCCGTGTGTCCGCGGCGCTCCTGCTCCTGACGCTTCCGTTCTGCCTCTTCAGCGTCGAGCTGGCGTCGGGCCGCCTCGGGGTGGACGACCAGCCCGGAAGAGGTTACGGCCGGTCGCTGGCCGATCGTCAAACCGCGATATCGCTGGGTCGCGTCGTCCCAGGCGTCGGCGTAGGCCAGGTCGGACGGGATCCGGGCGACGCCGTCGCGGATGGCGTCGAGGAGGACATCGCTGTCCTTCAGGCGCGGCAGGTAGACGTACTGCGCAAAGTCCTCCGTGAGCTGGCGCACCGATACCTGCTCCCGCGGCTCGCCGCGCCACAGCGGGATTCTGTCGAGTTCCAGCGCCAGGCGTGGCCCGCCCAATTCGGTGATGAGCAGCTCCTCCGTGCGTAGCTTGCGGCTCGCCTTGACCGCCAGGTTGCCCTCTCCCGCTACCCGGATCTCGTCCCACTCGACCGGGCCGGTCGGGGACGGCTGGACCGGCACCAGCAGCCAGATGTAGGTCTCCGGAATGCGCTTGGCGACGGTCTGGTCGGCGTCGTGGCGCTTGCTTCGGGCCTGGTTGCGCTGGAAGGCGTCGAGATTGAGCGCGTCCTGCTCCTCATCAATCGACTTCCAGGCCAGGTAGAGCCGTACCGCCTCCTCCAACTCCTCCAGCCGAGCCTTGTCGGGTGCCAGGAAGATGAGCGTGTTGCGGTAGCGCCGCGGTGCGTTGCCGCGGTTGTCGAGCACGTCCGCGGCAAAGCGCCGCGCGGGGCTGTCATCGGCGCGCTGCACGTGCGGGTAGGCCGGATCGAGGATCACCAGCCGCGCGTCCATCTCGTCGGGCACGTCGCCCGTGGTGGTGGGAGCGGCGTGTACGCGCGAGAAGTCGCCGCGGTGCGACTGCTCCGCGCGCAGCCGGCGGGCGATCTCTTCCAGCACCGCATCCTGCCGCTGCTGGGCGGCGCGGTCCTGCGCCAGCCGGGTTACGCTCGGCTGGGTGGAGAACCAGTAACGGCTGCCGTCCACGTAGAGGAAGGTCGCCTGGTCGGTCAGGCGGCGCAGCGCATCGCCGAAGGTGGCCACGCTCTCGCCCGGCTGGACACAACCGAGCTTGATGTGCCGCTCGTCCAGCCCCCGGTTGGCCGCCCCAGTGAGCGGCGCCGAGCCGAGGTAGATCGTGCGCGCCACGCGCCGCGTCGCGGAGTAGCGTCCCAGGTGGGGATTCTCTCGGTCGATCTCCAGCGGCAGCGCGTTCGGGCCGTCGATATCCTGCTCGATCACCGGCACCCAGTTGTCGTCGAGGTACCGCGTCAGCTCGGACTGCACGTCCGGGTCGTCGAGCGGCAGTGTCGACGGCAGGATCAGCGGGTTCTTGTCGTCCCGTTCCCAGAGGGCGTGAATCACCTTGGCCATCAGCCGCAGCACGCCGCGGGTGCGCTGGAAGCGCTCCAGCGACGACCAGTCCTCATAGAGCCGGTCGAACAGCTCCGGGTGGATCGGATACGCAGCCTGCATGCGCCGCTCGTAGTCCTTCTCGCGGCACTCGCTGGGGAACTCCGATGGCTGGCTCCGGTAATGATCGATGTAGGCACGGATGACCGCGTCGCGCAGGGGGAAGAGGCTCGGGTCGGCGATCGGCTGGAAGAGCCGACGCCGCACGATCTCGAAACCCTCCTCAGCGCTGGCCGGACGCCACACCGACTCGACGCGAGCGAAGGTGTTCGCGAGCCGAGCCAGCGCCTGCTTGCCCGCCTCGCCGCCGACCTCGATGTCCGAGGCGGGCAGGGAGGCGACCACGAGCGTGCCGGGCACGGCGCGCGCCGCCTCGGTCAGCGACTGGGCGAAGGTCAGGTTGGCGTCGAACGAGCCGCCGGGCAGGTCGTCGTTGCCGTAGAGGAGACGAACGTAGGCGACCCATTCGTCGATCAGGATGAGCGATGGCTCGGCCTGCCGGAACAACTCACGCAGCAGGTCGGAGCCGGGATTGGTGCGCGCCTTGTCCGCCTCGGCCACGATGGCGTAGCCCTCGGCTCCGAGCAACTGCCACGCCATCTCACCCCAGAGGGTGTTCACCACCGTGCCGTCCGGCTTGCGGCGCGGGCTGGCCGGGGAGAGGGCCGTCCCGACGAGCACCGCCCGGTTGGCCGCCGACGGCAGGGGCACGCCCGCCTCCTGCAACACCCCCTCGATGCCGGGGAGCGACGACGGCTCCACCCCGGAGAAGAGGTGGTAGAGGGCGAGCATCGAGTGCGTCTTGCCGCCGCCGAAGTTGGTCTGCAGCTTGATCACCGGGTCGCCGCCCTCGACCCCGTCGATCCGCCGCAGGGCGTCGACCAGCATGCGGCGCAGGCCGTCAGTCAGGAAGGTGCGGGCGAAGAAGTCGCGCGGGTTGCCGTACTCCGGGCCGGCCTCGCCCCGGTGCACCTGGGCGAGGTCGGCGGCGAACTCAGCCTGCTGGTAGCGCCCGGCGGCGACGTCCGGGTGGGGCGTCACGATGTCGCGCCACGGCGTGAGGCCCGCGAGTGGCTGCCCGGCGATCGCCGTCGCCGCCGCTCGGCGCTTGACGTTCCGCCGCTGCTCCTCGTAGCGCACCCGCAGCACGTCGTCCTTCGCGCGCTGGACTTCGCTCGCCTCCGGCGCGGCGATGGCGGTCAGCAGCCGCTCGATGCTGTCGAGCGCGCGGTACGTGTCGTCGGTGCTGAACGGCTCCTGGTGTGCCCACCGGTTGCGCGTCTCCCGCAGCTCGCTGATGATGCTCCGCTCGCTCCGGCTGAGCTTCTGGGAGAAGACCTCGTTCCAGCGGGCCCACATGAGCTGCAGGAGCAGGGCGACGTCGAGGTGCGGCTCGCCCCCGGCGGTTGCGCCCAGTTCGCGGTTGAGCGCGTAGGACGCCTCGGTGAGCCACTGCCGGCCGTAGGCCGCTTGCATCTCGCGCTTCACATACGGCACCAGCGCCTGCTGCAGCAGGTCCAGCGCCGCCCCGACCCGATCCCGGTTGCTCGGTGCCATGGTGGTCGTCTCCTTTTCGGTTCGTCATGCGTCATCCGTCATGCGTGATGCGTGTTTCGTATTGCGTGTTCCGTGTTCCGTCCTGCTCCCCTCTCCCCTGGTGGGCTCCGTTCGAGAGGAGCTGGGGGTGAGGGGGACGGATGACGGATGACGGATGACGGATGACGCATGACGCATGACGCATGACGTACCCCCGTCCTCCTACATCAACCGCGCCTGCTGCTCGGTGGGGATGCCGGCGGCGAGCTTCTGAATCTCCGGCCAGGCGGTGACGAGGCTGTTGTAGTCCAGGGCGTCCGATGCCCACTTCTTCCGCTCGGCGATGGTGTAGAGCCGGTAGGCAAGGTCGCGGGCCAGGTCGGCCAGGCCGCCCACCTGGCGGGCGAGCATCGCCGCCCCTGGTTCCCCTTCCTCCTTCAGCGCGCGGATCAGGTACTGGGTCACCTCCCAGACGGTCAGGCGCCGGTCGTCGCGCGGGTCCCAGTCACGGGGCAGGTCGTTACGGCCGATCAGGCGCACCTTGCCGCGGGCCGCGTGGACGATGCCGGCCTCGACCATGCCGCCGACCGAGGTGTTCTTGGCCTTGGAGAGGGTCTCGGCCACACCGTACGGCCCTTCGCCCATACCGAACTGCTCGAACCAGGCGACGGCCCAGCGGGTGTCGGCGTCGAACTCCCCCTCCTGCTCGGCCAGCACCTCGTCGAGCACCTGGTTGATGAGCTGCAGCGCGGTGCGCACCGTCATCGGCTCGCCGGAGGCCTCCAGCACCTTGCTGTGCCGGGAGAAGATCGCCATACCCGGCCCGATCGCCGCCTGCGCCAGGTCGACCGGGGCGATGTTCCCGTGCTGCAGCGTCCGCAACGCCTGCGGCAACTCCCGCCGGAGGGCCCGGATGAAGTCGGTACGGGTCGTCACCGGCGCATCCTCCGGCCGAGGCCGGCAAACGAGGACGATGGAGGAGGCGAGGGCGTTGCTTCCAATGCTGTTGGATCGGCCGCCACGCTCGGTACGCATTGGCCATGTACCGTTGATAGCAAAGCCGGACTTGATCAGCCCCTCAAGCATCGTCTCCCAGCCGGTTGAAGCGGCGATGAGACGCCCATCCGAATCCCGGTTGCGCTCAGCCTCAGCTTGCTTGAAGGCGTAATACACCGTAATCGGAAATGCTGGATGCTGTGTCTGACGCATGCAAGAGAAGGCCTGCTTGAGGCCGTCCTCGAAGAACTGTTCTGCCTTGCTCCGGTCGCCGCCAAAGCGATACGGAGTGGCCACAAGCTCCTGCGCCTTCGGAGTGAGCAGAGTACTGAAAAGGCTGGGGTAGATGGAGTCGAGCGACCGGCGCAACCAGATGTAGAAGAAGTCGGACAGATCAGCGTAGCCGACGTTGTCGTAGTACGGGGGATCGGTTGAGATGAGCATGGGCTGGTCACGGTCGATGGTCGCCGTTGCGTCTCCTTGCTGGGCGGCCCCGGCATTGGCGGGCGAGAGGAACTCGAGGGTCTTTGCCACCCACTCCACAGCGTCGAGAAAATTGCGAGTCGAGCTGGAGAAATGATTGGTTTCCGCAAAATCCCAAACCATAGGCAACGCTTGTCGCGCGAAAGCACCGGCGACTTTGTCGCCGGTGCTTTGCCATCTAGCTATCGTGCATCCGCTTTCTGCAGCTCGATCAACCGCGAACGCCAAGTACGTCGCCACCGCGTCCGCGTACGCCTGCGCGCCTCGGCCGCCCTCAGCGAGCGGCACACTGTCGTCGGGCAGGCCTGCCGCGACGGCATCGCGCCGCACCCGCTCGCGCGCCTCGCCGACCAGGTCACTGAAGGTGGTGAGTGCCACGAGTTGGCGGGGGGTGAAGAGGTCACCATAGGATGCCAGGCCGTAGCTTGGAGTGTTGAAGTTCCGTGGATTGTGTGGCAGTGCGGCGTCCGGTTTCCAGGTTGGTTGTGCTGAAGCTGCTATGTCAACGTGCTCCGTGCTGGGCGCGACGTAGATTCGCTCGCGTGGCCCTTCAGCCACAATGGCCATAAGTTGGACGTCCATCCGGCCCGCGCGCCCTTCGGCTCGCACGTGCTCGAACGGCACAGATGAGCCACAGACGATGCACGTTGCCCCCCGACGGTTGACAGTGCCCTCCTTCGGCGCGCCCTGGCCCGTCTTGACCTCGAACCGCACAGTCTTGTTCCCGTGATCCACCACGGGCTCGACCCAGGTTTCCCGGCCCTTCTTGGTCGAAAGCCGCCACTTGCTCGTCAGTACCATTCGTGCGCCGCAGGCGGGATTCGGGCAGGTGACGGTGCGCGCCCAGAGCCAGGCGATCACGGTCGCCTCGCCGCCCCCGTGCTCCTGTGGCAGCTTGACCTTCGGGTAGAGGTTGCCGATGCGCCGCTCCGCCTCGTCGCGCATCCACTTCCCGTAGTACCGCACGTCGGCCGCGAGTCCGGCCGCGCCCTTCCAGCGGAGACCGCCACCCCCAGACCCCTTCTGCCGGCCTTGGGAGAGGAGGGGCGAAGCGTCGGGGTTGACCGGCGGCATGTCGGCGAACTTCGGCGGGATCTCGATCAGCGCCTTGGTGATGAGCACCGCCACCGGGTTCAGGTCGCTGGCGTGTGCCTCCAGCCCCAGGCGCTGTGCCTCCAGCGGGATCGAACCGCCGCCACAGAAGGGGTCGAGCACCGGCGGTGGGTTGCCGTCGGTCGACTTCAGGATCTCCTCCCGCGCCCGTCGCAGCACGTCCTCGTTGGTCGAGTTCTCCCATTTGACGAGATCCTCCAGGATGCCGAAGAGTCGTTTGCGCTCGGCCTCCCGAGCCTCCTCGGTCGGGAAGCGGTCGGGGTGAGCGGAGGGGTCGTCTACGAGCGAGGCCCAGAGCACGGCGCGGCACGTCGCCAACGGTTTCCGTGACCACCACAGGTGCAGGGTCGACGGATGCCCATGCCGGATCGACTTCTCCCGCGCCGACGCCTGATTGATCGCTTCCAACGGCAACGCGACCTCAATGAGCTTTTTCTTGTACATCCGCTTCCCTATCTCCCTCGGTGTACGACAACCGGAGTGGTCGCTCCACTTCGCTGTCCATGGTGGTTAGTCCTGGTCGGCGTAGGCCGCTATGGCTCGCTGCGCGTTGGTGCCCTCATCTTCCAGTGAGCCCGAAGATTAGTTGGCGGGTCGACACGCTCTCCGTTGACATCATTGCGCCTGACTTATGGCCGTGGATCCGCCTGCGTTACCACCACGGCGCAGCAGCTGGCGAAGCTTGTTGAGTAGTGAACGCACCCCGAGTCCACGGATGTGGTTCATGGTAGAGTTCCACACGCGTATCCAGATTGGCTTGATTGGCTCACGTAGTTCCGTGAGGTGTCGACGCGCCATCGACTCGAGTTGCGCCACTTCGCTCTGGAGACGTTCCCGGTTTTCCCACAGCTCATCGAGTAGGTTTACATCTTGGTGTGCTTTGAGGAATGCTTTGTCGCGTTGCACCTTTTGGAACAAGGTGGCAAGGCGCTTGTAAGCCTTCGCAACGCTGGCAGCGGTCTCATCTTCGAGACTTAGCTGCAGCATCGCGTAGTTGGCCTCAGAAATGTTCGTCTTCCACTCGTCAGGAATCGGGGTGTCAATAGACTCTAGGCTGATGTCATTCATACTCCAGGCTGCTGCGAGAAGTCTGCCGTACCATTGTGCAACTCGGTCTGCTTTCTCGTGCCGAATTCTCCGCCAATCCTCGACATACATATGGTAACGCGTACCGATTGTGCCGAGAATTATTCCTGTAACAGCAATAATACCACCAAGTAATGTGTCACTCACCGAGCTCCTCCAATTCAGGGCGGGCGCGATGGTTGAGCTCACCCGTAGTCCCACAGTTACGTGGTGTGATTGTTGTTAGTAGCGCACCATTCGCGCTAACGAGAATTCCTGCTAAGAAGTTTTGTAATCTTTTTAGTCTCATTCGTTAGTTCCGTAAGAATCTCTTCCGCGGCTCTGGGTGGCAAGGTCATATCGCGAAACTGATCGAAGTCAAAGTGGTAGGTACGGGCATACATCATTCCGCCTTCGCCGCGGCAGCGAACCTCCACGTCAAAAACACGCGGTACATCTTTTCCGTAAAGAGAGGTTATTACCTGAAACAAAGTCTTGTGCTCAGCTCCTGGAGGAAGCACCGCCAACGGCTTCTGAAATAGCGACCAGGAGGTTAGGGGTCTGTCTTGGAAGTCGACAGGCACAGGATCGAAACTGAACGTCACGTCCTTGGCAAGTCCACTTCCAATGTTCTTGATCTGAATCCAGACCGCACCATTCGACTTGACGTCGAAGTCTACGAGCACTAGAGGCTGATTTCGCTCTGCGCGGTCCCGCTGCATCTCGCGGACTGCCACCATCGCGCCGGCGGCACTAGCGCCCGCGAACAGGGCGGCCAGAATGGTTCCATACACCGAGGCCGTCTCAGTCCCTAGATAGGTAATCACTACCAGCGGGCCAAGAACGGCCACCAAGAGGATGGCTGCGCATACACCGATGAACTTTCCGATCTTGACCATCCTTGGCCGCTGGCGGAGACGGTCGTACCATTGCTTGGCTCTGGATTCACTCTGACTCGACATCGGAACGTACTCCGTAAGCTACTTGACCCTATAACCTTGCTTGTGCACGACCTGCGTCGGCACTACTGTCGCGTCACGACGGCTCCTCCGCCATGGCGAGCAATTCGCGGATGCTGTAGTTCACGCTGGTTGCAGCGAAGTCGGGTTCGCGGTGGAACGGACGGCGGACGTAACGCGGGGTGGCGGTGTCGCCGTCGACCTCGACCAGGGCGAGAATGAAGTCGTCCGGCTTGTTGAGGCCGGCGATGATTTCGTTGCGGGTTACGGTGACGGTGTCGGCCCCGCGGACGCGGCCTTTCACCTCGATGAAGCGTAGCGCTCCCGTGTGCGGCACGCGCGACTCGATGTCCCAGCCGCGCTTGTCGGCGCTCACGTCGCGCGGCTCATAGCCCAGGCGCCGCTCGGCCTCCATGACGGCTTCCATGGCCAGGCGCTCGACGCGCTTCGTCTCGCGGACCGCATCGGCCGGCAGCGGCTCGCCGCGCAGGCGCGCCAGTAGCCCGGCCGGCACGATCAGGGCGCCGCCGATCACCACCGGCGGGAGCGGCGAGATCTGCCGCTCCTGCTCCAGCTCCGCCATGCGGGTCTGCAGCCGGGCGGTCAACTCGTCCGCCCGCTGACGCGCCTTGGCGGAGTTGAGCCGAGGCGTCTTGCCCGCCTCCTCCTGGAGACGTAACTGGGTGGCGCGGTGGTCCCAGTACATGATCTCCTTGGTCAGCCGATCGTGGACCGCAGCCTTGGTGCGGGCGATGAGCGCCTCCTTGCGCTGGCGCACCTCGGTGACGTGCTCCTGCACCAGCGTCTTGATGGCGTGCTCCTTGGCCCGGTCGGCGATCCCGTCGCGCAGCCATTCCTCGTCGCGCAGCGGGGCGACCAGCGCGCGCTCGTCGTCGGTCAGGGGCCGGTACTCCAGGTGTGGCGCGTAGCCGGCAGCGCGGGCGGTCCCGTCTCGGCTGAGTTCGACGAACTGGAGCTGGCGGGAGATGATCCGGCGGCGGCCGTCGGCGGTCGTTCGGCCGTCCTGGATGCTGTGCTCCAGGTAGAAGAGGACGCGTGGCTCTTCGCCGGGGTCCTCCGGGTCGACCAGCACCGCGCCGCGGGTGAGCAGGTCGCCGTAGCGCTCCAGGATCAGGTCGATGGTGGCGTCGAGCAGGGGGTGGCCCGGGCAGACGAATGCCGCCATCGGCTGTCCCGGGGGGTGGATCAGTTCCTTCTTGAAGGTGATGCGCTCGTAGCGGGGCAGGACCGGCTCGCGAGTGCCGACTTGCCGGTCGCGGGCGCGGATGGCGGCCGGGACGTGCGTGACCTGATAGCGGCCGGGCTCGCGCTCGCGGACGGTGCCGCCCAGACGGCGGAAGCCGTCCAGGAAGTAGGGGCCGATGTGGTGCGGCTGGAGCCGGCGCGCGGCGGCGCGCTCCATCTGCTCGCGGACTTCCTGCACTTTGGCGGCATCGAGGACGTCGTGTGCGAGCGCCCGCTCGGCGAGGAGCTCTTCGAGGGCGGCTCGGTCCAGGGCGCGGTCGATCACCTGGTTCAGGCGAGCACGCACCTCGGGGCGGTCGCCGTAGCGGATCGCCTCCACCAGCAACTCGCGCAGCGGGCGGTTGTCGAAGGTGACGCGGCCTAGCACGTCGAAGACCTTCCCGCCGAGGGCTTTTCGTTCCTGTTCCAGCTTCTCAAGTAGACGGGCGTAGACGTCGCCCTCGCGCGTCTCGCGAGCCACGAGGTTCCAGAGGTGGCACACCTCGGTCTGGCCGATACGGTGGATGCGACCGAAGCGCTGTTCCAGGCGGTTGGGGTTCCAGGGGAGGTCGTAGTTGACCATCAGATGAGCGCGTTGCAGGTTGATCCCTTCACCGGCGGCGTCGGTGGCGATCAGGATCTGCACCTGCGGGTCGTGGATGAAGGACTCCTGGGCCTTCTTGCGGTCCTCGCGGCCCATCCCGCCGTGGATGACGACGACCGCCTCGGGCCGGCCGAGCAGGGTGGTGACGCGGTCCTGCAGGTAGTTGAGCGTGTCGCGGTGCTCAGTGAAGATGACGAGCTTGCGGCGGTGGCCCCGGGCGTCGAACATCTCGCTGCGACTCTGGAGGAGATCGGCCAGTTCCTCCCACTTACGATCGCGCCGACTGCGGCGCACCTGCTCGGCCAGCGCCTCGAGCCGGCGCAGGGTGTCGATCTCGGCTTCCAGCTCGGCGATGGTGCGCGCAGCCGAGGCCTGGTCGACAAGCCGCTCCTCGGTCTCCGCCAGCTCGGCCTCGGGGGCATCGTCCAGGTCGTCCCAGTCCTCCTCGGTCAGGTGTGGCAGGTCGGCGAGCAGATCCAGGCGGTCCGAGGCGCCGCGGCGCAGGAGCTGCTCCTCGCGCAGGCGCCGCTCCAGCCGCTCTCGGCGACGGCGGAGCGATTGGTAGATCGCTTCGGGAGATGAGGCCAGCCGGCGCTGAAGGGTGGTGAGGGCGAAGCCGACGGTGCCGCGGCTGCCCCCATGGGCCAGCGTATCGGCCCGGTTGAACTCCTCACGGACGTAGTCAGTGACGGCTCGATAGAGCCGTGCCTCCTCGTCGGAGAGGGTGTAGGTCACCGTGTAGGCGATGCGCTCCGGGAAGAGCGGGGTGCCGTCGAAGCGTACCAGTTGCTCCTTGACCAGGCGACGCATCAGGTCGGAGGTGTCGGTGACGTGGACGCCGTCGCGGAAGCGGCCCTCGAAGCGGTCGCTGTCGAGGAGCGCCATGAAGAGCTGGAAGTCCTCCTCCTTGCCGTTGTGCGGGGTCGCGGTCATGAGGAGGAAGTGGCGGGTGAGCCGCCCGAGGAGCTGGCCCAGGTGATAGCGCTTGGTGTACTTGATCTCGCCCGCGAAGTAGGTCGCGGACATCTTGTGGGCCTCGTCGCAGATGATCAGATCCCAGTCGGTCTGCTCGAGCTTGGCCTGCACGTTCTCGTCGCGGGCGAGCTTGTCGAGCCGGGCGATGACCAGGTCGTTCTCGAGCAGCCAGTTGCCACTGCGGGCAGCTTCGAGCTTGTCGTTGGTCATGATCTCGAACGGCAGTCCGAACTTCTGATCGAGCTCGTCCTGCCACTGCTCGACGAGGCTGCCCGGGCAGACGATCAAGCAGCGTCGCAAGTCGCCGCGGAGCATCAACTCCTTGATGAGCAGGCCGGCCATGATCGTCTTGCCGGCACCCGGGTCGTCGGCCAGGAGATAGCGGAGCGGCTGGCGACTCAGCATCTCCCCGTAGACAGCGGTGATCTGATGCGGCAGCGGCTCGACGAGCGAGGTGTGGACGGCCAGCAGTGGGTCGAAGAGGTAGGCCAGCCGGATGCGATACGCCTCGGAGACGAGGCGGAACAGTGCCCCGTCACCATCGAAGCTCCAGGGCCGGCCGGCGGTGATGATCTGTAGATTCGGCTCATCGTCGCGGTAAAGCAGCACGTTGCCGACCTGCCCATCGCCGGCCTCGTAGACCAGCTCGCAGGCGCTGTCGCCGTACCAGCGCACGCTGACGACGGTGACGGCGCGATTCGGCAGGACGCCCTGGACATGCGCGCCGACCGTGAGCTCCTCCAGTCTGGCCATCGGTTCTGTTCTCCGTGCGTTGTGGTGCCCGGGAATGCGGTCCCGCCGTCAGGCACGACAGCGGTCAGCCTTACGCGGTCGCACGGCCAGCCTCGTCCCATTGATGGCCGGCGACGTAGTCCGCTCCACCGTCCACGCCCATCCGGTCATGGTTTCCATGAATCAAGCGTACACGTACCGCGTGATTGTACGCAATGGCTCAGCTTCCCAGCTTCGCGTGGCGGCCGACCGCGGATCTGGCTGCGATTCCGGTTACGGTGCGCGGCAGCTCTCGCCGTCCTCAGTGTCCATGACGCGTGGGAACACGGCAGTTCCCGGGTGTGGCACATCCGGCCCAGCGGGAAGCGCCGTTGAGAGGAGCGCAGCCGAGGCCTAGACTGCCGTTCGGCGCCACCGTTGCGATGTTCCTACGCCCCGATATCGCCGTTCCCCTCGGTGAGGTGGGGAGCGGCCCACTCCTTATTGAAATAGAGATGCGCGTGATGCGGCCCGGGATCCAGCGGCCCGTGCTCAGCAGATGCGAACGTTTCCCTGTTCACCGACTTCTGGACGCCGGATGGGAACCGATACGCACTCTCCGCTGAGATGGCAAGGGTCCTAGACACCCAAGTCACCCCCAACCATCAGGGGCGACGTCCCCGGCCTCTGCCCCCTTAAGGCGTCACTTCCCCTGAATCCTTCGGGCATGGGTCATGCCTGGCATGACCACACCGCTTTGCTCGAGCCGAGGCACGCGCGCGGCCGGCTCACGTGTGCGGCAGCGCTCCCGCACGTACGGTCCGGCTAACGGTCACGGATGTCCGGCCGCGGTTCCAGAACCGCACGAGGGCGCCGTGCCGGGCAATCCCTTCAGGAAGGGGTTCCACAAGGAGCCAGATAGACCGATGCCCTCCACTCGTTTCGAGCGGAGGGCATCGCCTTTCCCATCATGAGATGTATTTCTCCTGGTGAGCCGCCAGGGACTCGAACCCCGAACCCGCTGATTAAGAGTCAGCTGCTCTGCCAATTGAGCTAGCGGCCCACATGCTCTGACGCCCGTATGGATCAACTGGCGGTCCAAAGGTCGGATGGGACCGAGAGCTCTGGACTGTTCCGTCCGGAACGCACCCTGATCCCGAACGCCGACAAAAGTATAGCACAAACCGGCGCGAATTCCAGGAATCCCCGGGAACGTCGTGGGAACGTAGCCTTGAATGCGCGGCGTGCGGCAGTCCATTCGTGCCCGGGGGTGGGTGGCGAGAAGGATCCCCGTCCGGTGGCCTGCGCCCGGGGCTCATGGAGTGTCACGACTCAATCGGGCAACAGGCCGACGGACGCCCATGCGGTCTCCGACCCGTCAGCGACGTGGGCGAGGAATGCCGCCCGGCGCGACGCGACAGCGGAAAACGCCGCTCCGCGCGTGACTCCAGCGCCGATCTCCCGAGGCGAGCATTACCCGATTCAGTTGTGAAACTCCATTAGCCCCAGGCACGAGCCACCGGACGGGGATCCTTCCACCACCCAGCTCAGCAACGGTCGGCAGACGCGCAAGCCGGTGGAGGCGGGCTGGGGACGAGCAGCCGGAATGCGGGTGAATTTCGTCAATGTCCATTCATGCCAGTCATGCCAGAGCGCCCGTCCGCACTTGATATGACTCACCGCTGCAACATAGACAAGTGGCCACCTCACAATCGTGTTCTCCAACGCGATCAGCATGGGGAGGAGCCTGAGCGCCGAGTCGCCAGAGGCTGCCGTCGGCCGGTCGTTTGCCCTACAATGTCTCGAAAAGGAACATCATAGGGTGAGTCATCGACTGATGCGATCTTGGGCCCGGGGCGGGCGAGCGAGGTAGGACGATGGCGTCGGCGTTGAGCTGGCTGGACTACTCTGAGCACGAACGGCGGCAAGTTCTCGACATTGTCGAGCTGTTTCGCGATCGTCAAACCCTTGATGAGCTCGGTATCGGGACGGTGCGGGATGCCTTCGCCGAGCTGCTCTTCCCCGGCACGAGCACCATCCAGACGCGCGCGAAGTACTTCCTGTTTATCCCCTGGATCTACCGCGACCTCGAGCGCAGGCGGGTGCCTTCCCACGAGATCGCAAAACGGGCGCGCCGGAACGAAATCCGGCTCATGAACGCACTGAAGCGTGCGGGTGAATTGGATGGCCTCATCGGGAGGGTGGCCGGGGCTCGGATCAAGCGGTTGGCCAGCAGCATTTACTGGCAGGGTCTCGGGCGGTGGGGGATCCGCCTCTTCCCCGGTTCGCAGGATCACTATCACCGGTCTATCGACGCCATCTACGCCGCCGTCCGTCGGGCGACTAGCCGGGACGACGATGGGGAGACGACCCTATCGACCCGCGTCCCGACGTGGCACGCCGACCTCCCGGACCCTCCGGACGGGTTCCCGGAACGGGCATCGTTCCGTCTGGAGCGCCACGAAGCTGAATACCTGCGTGAGCGCCTGATGAGCCAGGTTTCCGACACCATGTTGGCGCGGCTGGTTGATCTCGGGCGGCCGGTGAGGGACATCGAGGAACCATGGCTGTACCCCGAGCTGGACCAGCTTACGCCGGTCATGAGGGAACAGCTTGAACACGCGCGGAACTTCTCCGTCGTCATCTACGGCGCATCCCTCCTGTATAACCGTATGCTCGCGGAGTTGGTCCCGCAGGACGAACTGGCCACGGCGTATGGCGACGTACTGAACGAATGGTGGTCGATCGCAGGGGAGTTGGAGCAGGCGCTCCTTGCGTGGGATCGGGATCGTTTCTGGGAGATCGCGTTGTCTGGCGGGGCGCGCATTCCGATCCCGACGCGGCGCTTTGTCGATGCGTGGCTCGATCTAAGCCTCGACGGACTGCGGCGAGGCGTGCCGGCGGAGGCAGTGTGGGACACACCACGAGCGCGCGATCTGATCCACCGGCGGGAGCGGGCCTTGAAGCGTGGTCTGGCGCGGCTCGACAACCGCCGCGCGCTTGAGCTCTGGAACGGCGCCTCCGGGACGGCACCGCTCACCTATCGTTGGGGTACCGTACGGCAGATCGTGCAGGACATCATCGACGGACTGGCGGAGCGGTCGCATGCTTGAACCGGACAATCGAACGCTCCTGTTCGACGCCCTGCGACCGCCAGCGGGGTATCAGCTCGATGCCGCGATCGGGACGACGTTCTCGCTCGACCTGCTGACGCTCGTGACCGTGCCGCTCGCGTTTACGCTGTTCGACTGGCAGACGGGCGACGCACATCCGACGAGCGACCCGATTGCCCTCCTCGAAGCCCTCCGTCGGCACGCGGGTCGCATTGTGATCTTCTGTCAAGCGGGCCAGATCTCGGTCCCCACGGTGCATCAGACCCTGTTCGGGTATCTGGAAGACTCGGTCGTCGAAGTGGCGCCGCGCAGCGGGACCTGGGTGTTTCACCCGAAGGTGTGGGTGCTTCGATACGAGGCCGCACCGGATGCGCCCCCCGACGAACCTCCGGTGCGATACCGGCTCCTGGTGATGAGCCGAAACCTGACGTTCGACCGGTCGTGGGATGTCCTCCTGACGCTTGACGGGGTCCTGACTGAGCGCGCCAACGCCTATGGTCTGAACCACCCACTGGGCGATTTCGTCGCCGCGCTGCCGACCCTCGCCGTTCGCAAGCCTGGGGAGTGGGTCACGAACACCGTCGATCGTATGCAGCACGAGGTGCGCCGGGTCAAGTTCGAGGCGCCCGAGGGACTTGAGATTAAGGGCTTCTGGCCGTTGGGCCTGAAGCGATCACAAGCGTGGCCGTTCGCCGGGCGGATTGACCGCCTGTTGGTCATTTCGCCGTTCCTGTCGGAGGGATGCCTGGAGCGCCTGACGGCACAGGGGAGCGGCCACGTGCTGGTGTCCCAGCCGGACAGCCTGGCCGCGATCGACGCATCGTTGCGGGAGCGGTTCGCGCGGCAGTTGGTCATGGTCGACGCGGCCAATCCGGAGCCGACGGACGACGTGTTGCAGCAGGGCGAGGTGGGTGACGATGCCCGTGCAGAGCCATATATCGATGACTTCTCCTACCCGCTGTCGGGTCTGCACGCGAAGATCTATGTGGCGGATGCCGGATGGGATGCGCGCATCTGGGTGGGCTCGGCCAACGCGACCGAGATGGCCTTCGGCGGCAACGTGGAATTCCTCGTCGAACTGAGTGGGCGGAAGAGCCGCTTCGGCGTGGATGCGATCCTGAGCCCGCAGGAAGGTAGCCGGTCGCTGATCGAACTCCTCGAAGAGTACCGGCCGGAGACCGACACGCCGGACGAATTGCAAGAGGACCTGGAACGGGCGCTCGACGCACTCCGGCGGGCGGTTGCCCAGCTCCCGCTTCGCCTTGCGGTTGCCGGCGGCGAAGAGCCGGACACGTATGCCCTCCAGCTCTGGCAGGTGGAGCCGCACCCCGTTCCCGTCTCCGGTGAGGACGAGGTCGAGATCGCGGGGTGGCCGATCACACTCAGCGAAGCGGCCGCTCGCGGCATCGTGCCGGTTGCAGCCGGCGACAGGCCCCAGGTCCTGGCCACGTTCCCGTCACTCTCGCTCGCCGCGCTCAGCCCGTTCTTTGCCTTCCGCGTCACGCTGCACCGCCACGGTCGCACGGCGAGTACTCGATTCGTCCGAAACCTTCCGCTCGACGGCGCACCGCCCGACCGGCGCGACCGCATCCTGCGGTCGATCCTGCGCAACCGGGACCACGTGATCCGCTATCTTCTGCTGCTGTTGAGCGAGGGCGGCTATGATTTCGGCGAAGTCGTCGCCCTCAGCCAGAGGCTGGTGAGCCGCAACGGTCGCCAGTCGGGAGCGGATCCTGGCATCCCGCTCCTGGAGGCGCTGCTGCGCGCGTTGGCGCACCGTCCGGATCGACTGGATTCCATCGCGCGCCTGGTGGCGGAACTCGCGCGGGACCCGGACGGTGCCGCGCTCTTGCCCGAGGGGTTCGAGGAGATCTGGCAGGCGATTTGGGACGCCCGTGAGGAGAGGCGGACGTGGCGCAGCGGATAACCCGGCCCGACGTTGGGGCGGTACTCGCCCAGCTCAAGGACTTCCAGCGCCATACGGTGGAGTACGTCTTCCGGCGCCTCTACACCGATGCCGACGCAGTCGACCGCTTCCTGGTGGCGGACGAAGTTGGGTTGGGGAAGACGCTCGTGGCACGCGGGGTGATCGCGCGCGTCGTGGACCATCTCTGGGATGACGTCGACCGGATCGACATCATCTACATCTGCTCCAACACGGACATCGCCCGGCAGAATATCAGCCGTCTGAACGTGGGCCTGCCGGAGATCGCGCTGGCCTCGCGTATCACACTGCTGCCCATCACGGTGCACGATCTCCGGGCACACAAGGTCAATCTGATCTCCTTCACCCCCGGGACGTCGTTCGATCTGCGATCCAACTTCGGCATTATGGAGGAGCGGGCGCTGCTCTACTGGCTGCTCGATCGCGCCTGGAACTTCCGGGGACGAGTCGGGCCGCTCAAAGTGCTCCGCGGCGATGCCGGGTTCGACCGGTTCGCGCAGTCCGTCGAGGCATTTCCACGGTACTACACGATCGACCCGACGCTGGCGGACTCCTTCCTCGACCACCTGGAGGAGAGTGATCGTGAGTCTCGCGAGCGCGGCGCGCCGACGCTGCACGAGCGCTTCGAGGCACTCGCTCGCAGCGCGGCCTATCGCCAGGGCGGGGTGCCGCGTTCGGCCCGCGCGGACCACGCTCAGGTGATCGGAACACTGCGCACGATCCTCGCGCGGACCTGCCTCAGCGCGCTGGAGCCCGACCTGATCATCCTGGACGAGTTCCAGCGATTCAAGCACCTGCTGAACGGGCAGGATGCTGCCAGCCAACTTGCAAGTGACTTGTTCAACTACCAGGACGCTGCAACGCGGGCGCGTGTGCTGCTCCTGTCCGCCACGCCGTACAAGATGTACACGCTGGATGAGGAAGCCGAGTCGGACGATCACTACCGCGACTTTATCGACACGATCCGGTTCCTCCTCCGGAGCGAGACGGAGACCGAGGCGATCGGGCACCTGTTGCGTGAGTACCGGCGTGCGCTGTACCAGCTCGGTGTCGATCGGGTCGGCACCCTTGCTCGGCTGCGGTTCCTCTCCACGAACCTGGAGGCGCGACTCCGGCGCGTCATGGTGCGTACCGAGCGTCTGGCTGCCTCCAGCGACCGGAACGGCATGCTGACCGAGGTGCCCCCGCCGGCGTTGCCCGTTGCTCCATCGGATATTCACGCCTATCTCGAGACGCAGCAGTTGGCCGACGTGCTCGATCAGGGGGACATGGTCGAGTACTGGAAGGCGGCGCCGTTCCTCGTCAACTTCATGGAGGGGTACAAGCTCAAAGAGGCGATCGAGGCGGCGAGAGCGGTGCCTGCGCAGGCGGAGCAGCTTGCATCGCTGCTGGCGAACAGCCGGTACCTCCTCTTCCCGCTCGATGAGTGGCGGCGGTATGCCGAGATCGACCCGGGCAACGCGCGCCTGCGGCACCTGGTGCGCGACACGCTCGACCGTGGCATGTGGCGTTGGCTCTGGCTCCCCGGCGCGCTCCAGTACTACGAGTTGTCCGGTGTCTACACCGGTGTTCGGCCCGCGGACGTCACGAAGCGGCTCGTGTTCAGTGCCTGGCGGGTCGCGCCGAAGGTCATCGCGGCGCTGATGAGCTACGAGGCGGAGCGCCGGATGGTTCGCATGTTCGACGACGCGGTCGAAAACTCTCCCGAGGCGCGGCGTCGTTACCGACCGCTGCTCCGGTTCACGCGCCATGATGGCCGGCTGACCGGCATGCCGGTGTTCGGTATGCTCTACCCCTCGGTTGCCCTGGCCGCGGCGACCGACCCCCTCGCCATCGCGCGCGACCTCGGCGCGGCAGGCCGTGGGATGGTTCGTCTCCCCCGCGCTGCTGCGGTCCTCACCGCGGCGGAACGGCGGATCGAGGCCATGCTCGCGGCGCTGCCGGCCGGCGCCGACAGCGGACCGGAAGACGAGAGCTGGTACTGGGCCGCGCCGATCCTCCTCGACCATCACTATGACCCAGCGGGAACCGAGGCCTGGTTCAACCGGCCAGGGCTGGCGACGCGTTGGACACGGAGCGAGGAGTTCGGATCTGAGGGGGACGAGGACAGCGCGTGGGCGGAGCACGTGGACTACGCCCGTCAGGTCCTGGACGGGTCGGTCCGCCTGGGACGTCGACCGGCCGACCTGCCGCAGGTTCTGGCCCTGCTCGGCGTTGGCGGGCCGGCGATCGCCGCTTTCCGCGCCCTGAGCCGGGTGGTCGGTAGCACCGAACCGGCCCACGTGGAGGCCGTGCGGGACAGCGCTGCACACATCGCGTGGGGCTTCCGCACGCTCTTCAACGTCCCCGAGGTGAGTTTCTTGCTCCGCGGGATCAACCGCCGTGAGCCCTACTGGCGTCGCGTGCTCGAGTATGGTGTCGCCGGTGGCATCCAGGCGATGCTCGACGAATACGTGCACGTGTTGCAAGAATCGCTCGGGCTGCTCGGCCACGACCCGGTAATGGTCGCGCAGGAGTTGGCCGCCGCGATCTTTGATGCCCTCACGCTCCGCACGGCGACCCTGCGACTGGATCATCTCACGGCGGACGGGGCAGAGCAGCCGGTCAGCATCGAGCGGTACGGGATGCGTGCCCGGTTCGCCGTACGCTTCGGTGACCAGCACGCGGAGGACGATCGGGTGTTGGCCCGTGCCGGTCAGGTGCGCACGGCATTCAACTCTCCTTTCTGGCCCTTCGTCCTTGCCACCACCTCCATCGGCCAGGAGGGACTCGACTTCCACCCGTACTGCCACGCGGTGGTGCACTGGAATCTGCCGTCGAACCCGGTGGACCTGGAGCAGCGCGAGGGGCGGGTCCACCGCTACAAGGGGCACGCGGTCCGCAAGAACGTGGCGCGGCAATATGGTCATCTGGCGCTCGGGCGGCGACCCGAGAATGGCGGCCGCGACGATTTGCGTATCGCTCCAGATCCCTGGGCGCTGATGTTCGCCGCGGCCGCGGCGGAGCGGTCACCGACGGCGTCCGACATCGTCCCCTTCTGGGTCTTTCCGGTCGAGGGGGGTGCCACGATCGAGCGCCACGTCCCTGCGTTGCCGCTCAGCCGGGATCGTGACCGACTCGAGCGTCTGCGGCGGGCTCTCACCGTGTACCGCATGGCCTTTGGACAACCGCGCCAGGAAGACCTCGTCGCCTATCTCATGGCCCACATTCCCGCCGACGAGACGCTCGCCGCCCTGCAGGAGCTCCAGATCAACCTCGCACCGCCGAGCAACGGTCGGCTGGTTTCTGGATGAGCCATGCTGCCAATCACTCACGTTCGCGGTCGGTGGCAACCCGTATGGGGCGATGGCTGGCGACTCTGGCCGGGAATCCCTCGCGGCGCTCAGCCGCCGACTACCGAGAGAGGGGGACGGGGCGGGTGTCTCACCCGCCCCGCGTTGTTACTGGTCGGTGAGTTGGAGGCCGAAGAAGCGGGCGGCGTTGTCGCGGAGGATCTTGGGGCGCACGGTGTCTTTCAGGGGGAGGTCGGCGAACTCGCGGAGCCAGCGATGGGGTGTGAGCATGGGGAAGTCGGAGCCGAAGAAGACCTTGTCCTGGATCAGGGAGTTGGCGTACTGGATGACGGTCTGTGGGATGTATTTGGGTGCCCAGCCGGAGAGATCCATGTAGACGTTGGGCTTGTGGCGGAGGATGGCGAGCTGCTCCTCGTGCCAGGGCCAGGCCGGGTGCGCCATGATGATGCGGAGCTCGGGGAACCGGGCGGCGATGTCGTCGATGTAGGGGATGGGACGCCCGTAGTCGAGCCGGATGCCGCCGCCGCCCGGCTGGCCGGCTGCGGCCATGGTCGTCCCGGTGTGGAGGAGGATGGCGAGGCCCAGGCGCTGGCAGGTCTCCCACAGGGGGTCGAAGCGTGGATCGTTCGGCGCGAAGTCCTGCACCGACGGGTGGAACTTGATCCCGCGCAGGCCGAGGTCGGCGCAGCGCTCGACTTCCGTGATCGCCGCCTTGCCCTTCCAGGGGTCGACGCTGCCGAAGCCGATGAAGACATCCGGGTACTTCGCCACCCATTCGGCGATCTCCGCGTTGGAGATCTTGAGGCCGGTACGGGTCTCGTCGTCGATGTCGAAGACGACGGCCATGCCGTGGAGCTCGCGGTACATCTCGGCCATGGCGTCCGGCTGGTCGCTCAGGCCCTCCGGGTTGGAGATCACGTAGGGGTCGGCCTTGAGGCGCGCCTTGTCGCCGGTGCGCAGATGCACGTGGACATCGATGAACTCGATCATGGTCTCGCCCTCATCCTGCTCGTCGGTTGCCACGGTCGGTCGGCGGTGACGCGCGTCAGGCGTCGCCGCGCACGACCACCTTGCGCTTCAAACTCCCGGTCGGCGCCAGCTCTTCATGCGGCACGAGGCGGATGTCGGCCCGGAAGATCAGCTTCATGCGGATCGCCTCTTGCAGCTCCTGCTTGAGCTGGTCGAGGTCGCCGGCCTCCGGGCCGTACGCGACCACGATCGGCACCGGTGGCTCGACGCGAGTGCCCGTGGCCGGCAGACGGATCTGGAACTCCCCGGTCGTGCGTGGGCGGAACGAGGTGATGACGTCCGCGACGGCGCTCGGGAAGACGTTCACGCCCTGGACGATGAACATGTCGTCAACACGGCCCACGCAGCGGATGCGGGTGCCGGTGCGGCCGCAGGAGCAGACGCCGGTGCCCTCGATGCGTACCAGGTCGCCGATCCGGAAGCGCACGAGCGGCACGCACTCGCGCTGGATCGCAGTGTAGACGATTTCCGCCAGCATGCCTTCCTTGGGTTCGACCGGTTCCCCGGTCTCGGGGTCGAGGAACTCGACGATGACGGCGCCTTGGCCGAGGAAGTGCATTCCGGCCTGGGCTTCGCACTCGCTCCAGATGACGGGCACGAAGTCGGCCGTGCCCATCGCGTCGTAGACCTTGCAGCCCCAGGTCTCTTCGATCTGCTGCCGGATCTCGGGGAAGCCGGCGCCTGGCTCGCCGCCGAGCGACATCGACTTCAGCCCCAGCGACCTGGGATCCAGGTTCAGCCGCTCGCGGGCGAAGTTGGCGAGGTAGTTGACGAAGGAGGGGCTGGAGACCATGTAGTCGACGCCGGTTTCCTGGAGCACGGAGAAGGTGCGCGCCGCCTCGGTGTTGCTGGACGGGAGCACGGTTGCTCGCATTGCCTGGAGCGCGTCGTAGAAGCCGAGTCCCGCGATGTACCAGCCCAGACTCACGGCGACCCAGGAGCGAGTGCCGGGGCGCACCCCGGTGGCCCAGAAGAAGCGCGCCAGCACCTCGTTCCACATCGCCGCGTCCGCGGCGGAGACGCCGATCAAGGTGGGACGGCCGGTGGTGCCGGATGAGGCGTGGATCTTGACGACCTCGGTCAGCGGGACGCAGGCGTGCTCACCGAGTGGCGGGGCCTTCTCCTGCGAGCGCCGGATCTCATCTTTCACCGTGAAGGGCAGCTCGTGCAGCGATCCCCGTCCGATGGCCAGGGGATCGACGCCGGCTTCTTCCCACTTCTGGCGGTAGAACGGGGAGCGCTCCCAGATCCACCGCAACTGCCAGCGCAAGCGTTCGTCTTCGAGGCGCCAGAGCCGGTTCGGGTCGATCGTCTCCATCGCCTCGTTCCAGTAGCGCCGTTCCGCCATCGTTCAACCATCCTCCCTGTCGTTGGCCGTGGCCTGGATTCCCTCCTCCTGCAGCATGGCGAGCAGCTCGGTGAGCTGGTGGACGGCGAGGTCCGGCACGTCGCCGGTCACGGCAGCGTCCGCGCTCGTGCCGGTGCGGACGAGCACCGTCGCGCTCCCCGCCTCGTGCCCCATCCGCAGCTCCAGGTCGAGGTCGTCCCCAACCAGCGTCAGGTCTTCCGGTCGTAGGTCGAGCATGCGGGCGATCGCCCGCAGCCCTTCGGGCGCCGGTTTGCCGGTCACGCGTGCTTCCTTGCCAGTGATCCAGGTGATCGCCGCGGCCACCGAGCCGGACCAGCCGGGCCGCGGGCCGCGCTTGGTCACGAAGACGGGTGCCAGGGACGTCACCAGGAGATCGGCGCCGGACCAGATCGCTCGGCTGGCTGCCTCGATCTGCTCGTAGGTGATGACCGTATCCCAGCCGACGAGCACCACGCCGGCCTGCTCCGCGTCCTCCGGGTCCACGATCGGGATTCGACGCTCGGTGAGCGGGGCGCGCACGCCGTCGGTGCCCAGCACTAGCACGGCACGGCCGGGATACTCGTGGGCGATGATCTCGGCAGCCGTGACGCCCGGGGTGATCATCTGCCAGTCGTCGATCGGCAGGCCCGCCGCCCGCAGGCGCTCGGCGTACACGGCCGGTGGTTCGGTGCTGCCGTTGGTGAACAGCACGTAGGGGCGCCCCGATTGGCGAAGCCAGGTGAGCAGGTCGACGGCCCCGGGAAGCGCGACCGCCCCGCGCCAGTCGGCGCCGTCGGAGACGGTCAGCGTGCCATCGACGTCAAACACGAACGCCTTCGCCTGCAGCACGTGCTGGAGGCGATGCCGGCTCTGCGTGTCCATCCGGAGCGATCCCCTTCCCCGTCGCGGCGGGGTCGTTCCGCCGCAGGATGACGCGCGTGTCTCCCTTCTGGAGATAGAAGTAGGTAATGTCGGTGCGTTTCGAGACTTCGGCGATGAGCTTTTTGAGCGGATGGTACGGCCCGGCGACCGGTTTGACCGGTCGGGTGCGCTTCCCGCTCAGGGCGGCGTCGACCTGCTCCCCCGGCAGCGCCCAGCGCAGCAGCAGCTCCTCGTCGGACAGGCGTGGGCCGATCTGACGGCGCAGGTCCTCGAGGGTCGGCTCCTCCATCGGGACATCGAGCTCCCGCGCGCGGGGCATGGAGAGGATCCGGTCGCGCACCTCGGGGTCGATCGGGGCCGGCGGGTCGCCGAAGCGCCCGAGGACGTACTTGATGACCTCGTCCGGGGCACTCGCGTAGCGCTCACCGGACTGCACGTTGAGGAGGGCTTGCGTTGCGACGAGCTGGGAGAAGGGCGTGACCATGATGGGGTACCCCAGCTCGGCCCGCACGCGCACGATCTCCTCGAGGACTTCGTCGAACCGGTCCGCCGCGCCGACCTCCGCGAGGTGCCGCCGCAGGGTGGTCACCATCCCGCCGGGCACCTGGTGGCGGTAGTAGGCGACGTCATATTCGAGGGGCTGGCCGATCCGATACTCCTTGCGCCGGGCGAGTTCGAGGAGGTGCTGCGAGATGCGCTCGATCGGCTCCAGGTCGATGTCCACCTCGAAGCCGAGCTCTCGGAGATTGGCGACGGTGCGGGTGATCGAGGGGAGCGAGGTGCCTTCGGCGAGCGGAGGGATCGCCGTGTGCACCGTCTCGACGCCGAGCTCGGCCGCGCGGAGATAGCAGAGGGGCGCCATGCCGGCATTGCAGTGCGAGTGGATCTCGAGGGGCATCGAGCCGAGGGCCTGGCGCATGGCTGGGACGATCGTCTCGACGCGCTCAGGGGTCAGCAGTCCCGACGGGTCTTTGATGTAGACGGTGTCGATCAGGTCGGTGGCGCCGGCCAGGGCGGCCGCGCACCCGACGTAGAACTCGTCGGTATGCACCGGGCTGATGCTGTACACCAGTCCGGCGACAACCTGCTCCGCCCCTTCCTCGCGAGCGATCCTGGCTGCTTCCAGCAGCGCCGGCATATTGTTCATTGGCTCGACGATCTGGATGCGCCGGATGCCGTGCTTGATGACGAGCTGCATGGCGAGGCGGATGATCGCGCGCGGCGCCGGCTCCCAGGTGATGAAGCGCATGCCGGTCGTCATGAAGATGAGCGGCGTGTTGGGCATGAGCTGGCTGGTCAGCCGGATGCGCTCGAAGGGGTTCTCCTGGTGGTAGCGCACGCTGATCGCCATGTGCGTGCTGGTGGTGAAGTCGAGCGCCTTGAAGCCCACCTGGTCGAGCAGGGGCGCGACGGCGAGGACCGTCTCCGTGTCAATGCCGGTGGCGCTCCAGAGACTCTGATTGCCGTCACGGAGCGTGACGTCGATGAGCTGGATTCGCGACGTCATGCGCCCTCACTTCCCATGGTCCAGTCCCCGGGCGTGGTTCCCGGAGCAGCATCCGCCGTTTCCGCACCGATCAGGCATCCTCGGCACCCTCGGGGCGCACCATGAAGAGCGGTTGCCCTTTCTCCACGGCCTCCCCGTTCTCCGCGCAGACCGCGGTGATGGTGCCCTTGACCCCCGCGGTGATCGAGTGCATCAGCTTCATGACTTCGATGATGCAGACGACGGTGTCCTCCTGGACCTGCTTGCCGACATCGACGAACGGCTCGGCACCCGGCCGGGGTGCTCGATAGAAGATCCCGCGCAGCGGCGCCGGGATCGCTACCTGCCCATCGGAAACGACGTCCGCCTGCCGTTGCTCGCCCTGGACGGCGTGAGCCTCCTGGCTCGTGGCCGCAGCGGCCTCGACGCTGGGAGGCGGCGACGCGGTCTTCTCCGCCGTCTCGCCTGCTGGGAGTGGCTCCGCGGGCACGTTGTTCGATCCTCCAGCACGCTGCCCGCGGCGCACGACCAGCTTGAACTGGGGCGTCTCGAGCTCCAGCTCATCGAAGGCGGAGTGCTCCAGGTAGCGTAGGATCTCGTCGACATCTTCCGGGGTGAGCCCCATATCACCGCTCTCCTGTTTGCCTTCACGAACACCGTCTTTGTACCACACGGTTCGGCATCGCCCGGCAACCCACGGCCGCGGGTGACCCGACCGGCTCTACGCCGCAGTCGAACTGGTGCGACCGCGTGGGGACGCTCGGCGCATTGATCAGGCTGCCTGGCTGGCTGGGACGCTGGGATGGGACGTTCACCGGCGGACGCGGGCACGGGACGGACGGCCGGACGGGGCGGCGCCGGCGGCGGGGCGCCTCGTCCCGCCGCCGGGCCAAGTTCCCCGCATGCCTCAGTCGAGGATGGTCACGATCCCCTGATCACCGTCCACGCGGATGCGCTGGCCGGTGCGGATCCGCTTCGTCGCCACGCCGGTGCCTAGCACCGCCGGGATGCCGTACTCGCGCGTGACGATGGCCGCGTGCGACATCACGCCGCCGATGTCGGTCACGGTGCCGCGCACCTTCGTGAAGATCGGTGCCCAGCTCGGCTCGGTCACCGGGCAGACCAGGATCTCGCCTTCCTGCACCGTCTCCAGTTCGTTGACGCTGGAGATCACGCGGGCCGGGCCTTCGACCGTGCCCGAGGAGGCCGGGAAGCCACGCAGGATGTTGCCCTCGCCCTCGGCCGGAGTGAGCCAGGCGCGCAGCCGGTCGGGTGTGATCCCCCACAGCATCACGATGGCCGGGTCACCGATCGTCTCCGGGACGACGCCGAGCGCGGGCGGAGGGGTCCACTTGCGAAGCTGCTCCATGAGCGCCTTCCGCCGTGCGACCAGTTGCGGCCAGTAGACCGGCCCGCGCGACGGTGCCCCGATCGACCAGCCGAGGAGCAGGTCGAAGAGCGCCTGGTAGACCTCGGTGTAGTGGAGCAGGAAGAGGTCGTCCTCGTCCTGGAAGAACTCGTGGGCGACGAAGACGCGGCCGAGCTCGCGCATCTTGTTCCAGAAGACGCTCATGTACCAGTGCTCGACGTAGAACTTGTGGTCCTCGACCGAGAAGTAGACGTCGCGCACGAGCCCGATGAGCTGGTCGAACGCCTGCCGATCGGCGTCGGTCTGGAGCAGATTGCGGTACCCCTCGGTGATCTCATCGCGCCGTTGGCGGAGCGCCTCGACGTCGCGCTCGAGGCGCTCGCCTCGCTGGAGGCGGGCGATGTAGTCGGGCAAGACGTTGAAGATGGGCGTCGGATCATCGACCCAGGCACGATGGTGATGCTGGAATCCGTCGCCCGAGTTCATGTAGAACCACGGATCGGCGCTCGCGTTCCACTCCGACAGCCAGGCTCGTCCGGCCTCCACCTGCTCAAGCTGCGCGAAGACCTCCTTCGGCGCGGCGCCGGGCTTGAAATAGTCGGCGACGCCCAGCTCCAGCGCCTTCCCCGCGAGGCGCATCAACTCGTAGTTGGGGCGGAACATGCTCACATCGATCGCGCCGACCATCTGGGTGACCTGCTGGTCGGTGATCTCCGGGAAGCTGCGCTTGCAGAAGTCGTAGTAGAAGGAGAAGTACGCACCAAAGCCGATCATGATGATCTCCATGTGGATCTGCCACACACGGTAGATGCTCTCGATGGCCTGGTGGTAGCTGCGCAGCAGGTCGTAGGAGGTACCGATCCCCCGGCGCTCGAAGACGATCTTCTCATCCTCGACCTCGGGCAGGTCCGGGAAGGAGATCGCCTTCAGTTGCTCGATCTCCCGGATCAGCTTCTGCTTCCACTCGTCGTAGATCGATCGCCAGTTCGCATAGTAGTAGCCGGCGCGCTTTTCGAAGAGCTGGGCGCGCTCCTGGATCGCCGCAGGATCGGTGACGGGCGTCGGGCTGATGAAGGCGTACCCGTTGAGGATGCGGAAGTCGATCCCCTTGGCCGGCGGGATACAGAAAGTGCGAGTGCTCATCTCGCCGATGGCCACGTATGCGGCCTCGGCCGTGATGATGTCGAACGGCGTCATCGGCTCTGGGAAGTGCATCCCGTTGTAGAACCAGAGCCGGTTCTCCTCGTCGGCCCGCCGGTCTTCGCTGAACAGCACGTAGTAGGGGTACATCTCCTGCCAGCCCTCGGCTCCGGGTGGCGTCGGAACCTCGAACGGGCTGGGAAACCGTATCTCACCGCTCACTGCAATCCCTCTCCCCCTCGTACGCCCGCGTTGCCCACACAGGGTGGTGGCGAATGCCGTAGGTGCGGGATCGACAGATAGCTAGCCGAGCCAAGAAGCGGGCCCTATCACGCCCGCTCCGCCTCGCTATGACTGCGTTCGAGTGGTTACAGTCTAATGGCGACATTGCTGAGCGTGTAAGTCGGGATCGTTATGTCATGATGTGCGCCCCGAATCGCCCTACCCTGTGGCCGAACGGCGGGCTCCTCCTCGCTGTCGTGGAGGTGACTGCTCGTGGCGTGGCACACGAGTGGGATGGCGCGGCACGCGGCACATCGGCACGGGTGGTGCGGCAGGGTACAGGTGCTACGATGCCCGGCGCGGGGGTGAGGCCGACCAGAGTGATCGGGAATCCAGTCGGGTGCCTGCTCCAGCGGCAGCGTGGCTGAGGCTGGTGGAGAGGGGGGTGCCGTGACGGGGCGGCCCGACTGCAACAGGCGTGCTGAGCGAAGGAGGGAGCGATGAGTCGGCGGAGGGTGGTCGATCTCAGTCATCCCATCGATGCGGCGATCCCGATGTTTCCGGGGTTGCCGGCGCCGGAGATTGCCGAGCATCTGTCGCGGGAGGCGTCGCGCGCGCTCTACGCAGGCGGCACCGAGTTCGTGATTCATCGCTACACGCTGATCGGCAACAGCGGGACGTATCTGGACGCGCCGTTCCATCGATACGCCGACGGGGCCGATCTCGCCACGCTCCCGCTGGAGCGGATGGTCGATCTCCCGGGCATGGTCCTGGACTGCACGGAGCGCGTAGCGGCGGGGCAGCGGGCGATTGATGTCGCGGACCTCGAGGGTCTGGATCTGACGGGTCGCGCGCTGTTGATCCACACCGGGTGGGCGGCGCGTTGGGGTCAGGAGCGCTACCTGGACCTGAACCCGTACGTGACGGCAGCCGCCGCCGAGGCGCTGGTCGCGTCGGGTGTCGTGCTGGTCGGCATCGACACGTGGAACATCGACGATGTCGGGGATCGGACGCGCCCCGTCCATTCGGCGCTGCTTCGGGCGGGGATCCCCATCGTCGAGAACCTGCGCGGGCTTGAACGCCTGCCGCGGAGCGGCTTCCGCTTCTTTGCGGCTCCGCTCCCGTTCCGGGGCGGGTCCGCGGTGCCGGTGCGGGCGTATGCGGTGGTGGACCAGGGGTGATCGGACAGCCGTGGCGCGAAGTCGGATTCGTCCGGGGCGGCGAACATGCCGGTGGTACAATGCGCCGCGAGTGATCGGGGACTACCAGGGAGGTCGGTGATGCGGTCGTGGCGGAGTGACGTGGTCGGGAGCCTGCTCCGGCCGGACTATCTAAAGGAAGCTCGGCGCCGCCATGAGGCCGGGGAACTGAGCGACGCGGAGTTCAAGCGGATCGAGGATCGCGCGGTCGACGGCGCGATCGCCCTCCAGGAGGGGGTCGGGCTCGACGTGATCACCGACGGCGAGTTCCGGCGCTATGCCTTCTACGGGCACCTGGTCGACGCGGTCGAGGGGTTCGACAAGTTCGGCGGTTGGGCGATGCCGTTCCGCGATGACGAGGGCCGCGAGCATGTGGTGCGGCGCCCGGTCGTGGTGGACCGGCTGAAGCGTCGTCGGCCGATGGCGGCCGAGGAGTTCATCTACCTGCGCGGGCGGACCGACCGGCAGGCGAAGGTGACGCTCATCAGCGCGCAGCAGGCCGCCGCGTACTACGACCCGGAGAAGTCGAAGGGAGCCTATCCGACCATCGACGCCTACCTGGCGGATGTGGTGGACATCCTGCGGGAAGAGGTGGCGGAGCTGATCCGGCTGGGCTGCACCTACATCCAGGTGGATGCCCCGCAGTACGCGGCGCTGATCGACCCGCAGATCCGCGAGGGATACCGGCAGCGGGGCAACGACCCGGATAAGCTGCTGGACCAGTGTATCGAGCTGGACAACGCCGTGATCGGGGATCATCCCGGCGTGGTGTTCGGGCTGCACCTCTGCCGCGGCAACAACCAGAGCCGCTACTACGCCAGCGGTGGCTACGAGCCGGTGGCACGGGTGTTCGAGCGGACCCGCTTCCATCGCTTCCTGCTGGAGTACGACGATGCGCGGTCGGGTAGCTTCGAGCCGCTCCAGCACGTGCCGGAGGACCGCGTGGTGGTGCTGGGGCTGGTGACGAGCAAGAAGCCGGAGCTGGAGTCGAAGGACCTGCTGAAGCGGCGCATCGAAGAGGCGTCGCGCTACGTGCCGCTGGAGCGGCTGGCGCTGAGCACGCAGTGCGGCTTTGCCTCGACCGAAGAGGGGAACCAGGTAACGCCGATGGACCAGGAGGCGAAGCTGCGGCTGGTGGCCGAGACGGCACGCGAAGTGTGGGGCGAGTCCTGATCGGGGAATGGCCCTCACCCCCGACCCCTCTCCCAACGTTGGGAGAGGGGTGTTTCTTTGCTGGGGACGGGGGAGGCCGCAGGCGCTCGTGCCCGTGTGCGCTGCCGTGTGATGCGGAGTGCCGATAGGCACACTTGCGTGTCCTCCTGAGCGGGACATGTCATCCTGAGCGGAGCGAAGGATCTCGCGCCGGAGTGGCCGCCCCGTTAGAGATCCTTCGCTGCGCTCAGGATGACAACACAACATCAGGATGAGGCGAAATCAGCGATCACCCGCCTCCGGTACTAGGCGAGTAGGCGCTCGAGCCAGCCGGCGTGGTAGTTGCCGGCGATGACGTCCGGCTCTTCCAGCAGACGGCGGTGGAGCGGGATGGTGGTCTGGATGCCCTCGATCTCGAACTCGCGCAGCGCCCGGCGCCCGCGCTGGATCGCCTCGGCCCGGTCGGCGCCCCAGGTGATCAGCTTGGCGACCAGGGAGTCGTAGTAGGGTGGCACTTCGTAGCCGGGGTAGATGGCGCTGTCCAGCCGGACTCCCGGGCCGCCGGGCAGCGCCAGCTTCGTGATCGTGCCCGGTGACGGGAAGAAGTGGAGGTCGGGATCCTCGGCGTTGATGCGGAATTCCATGGCCCAGCCGGAGACGCGCACGTCCTCCTGCCGGAACCAGAGCAGTTCCCCGGCGGCGATGCGGAGCTGGGCCTTGACGAGGTCGATCCCGGTGATCACCTCGGTGATCGGGTGCTCGACCTGGATGCGTGTGTTGGCCTCGATAAAGTAGAAGCCGTTCTGATCGACCAGGAACTCGAAGGTGCCGGCGTTGGTGTAGCCGACGGCCTGGGCCAGCCGCACCGCGGCGGCGGTCATCTGCTCGCGGGTCTCGGGGTCGAGGGCCGGCGACGGCGCCTCCTCCAGCACCTTTTGGCGCCGCCGTTGCAGGGAGCACTCGCGCTCGAAGAGGTGGACGACGGTGCCGTGGTGGTCGGCGAGGATCTGGACCTCGATATGGCGCGGGTGGATCAGGCGGCGCTCCAGGTAGATGGCGTCGTTGCCGAAGGCGGCACGGGCCTCGCGCTGCGCGGCCTCCAGCGCCTCCGCGAAGTCCTCGGGCCGGTCGACGATGCGGATACCCTGTCCACCACCGCCGGCCGCGGCCTTGATCATCACCGGGTAACCGAGGCGTGCTGCCTCGTCCGTGGCGTGTTCGGGATCCACCACCCCGTCGCTGCCCGGCACCACCGGCACGCCGGCGTCAATGGCGATACGGCGTGCGGCGGCCTTGTCGCCGAGCCGCCGGATAGCATCCGCGGAGGGGCCGACGAAGGTGATCCCCGCCTCGGCGCACGCGGCGGCGAAGTCCGCGTTCTCCGCCAGGAACCCGTAGCCGGGGTGGATGGCGTCGGCGCCGGTCTGGCGCGCAGCGTCCAGGATCGCCTCGGCATTGAGATAGCTCCGCGGGGCTGGAGCCGGGCCGATGTGGACCGCCTCGTCGGCGTAGCGCACGTGCAGCGCGTCGGTATCGGCGTCGGAATACACCGCGACGCTGGGGAGACCGAGCTCGCGGCAGGCGCGGATGACCCGCACCGCGATCTCTCCACGATTGGCCACCAGTACCTTTCGCATGTCGTCTCGCTTCCTCGCATCGCACACCACAGGGCGGCGCCGAGCGGTCCACGGGCTCAGCGCGGGATGCATCTTATCAACTCCCGGTGCCGAGTGGCGCCACCCGGCCAATTCCGGCACGAATTCCCCGTCCAATGTACTTGACAGCGCCTCCCATTCCCTCTACGGTACGCATATCTTGACACCGATTGCGTCCTTCACGACCATCCGGCGCTGCCTACGGTATCCACGACCACGGCGGGGTGGTGCCTTTTGCTAAGTGGGACGGCCCTTCGAACCACGGAAGGGTTCTAAGACATCAATCCTCATCGAGTGCGCCTGGCCGCTCGGGCCGGGCATGGAACCCGCGCGGCGGTGTTCGCGCGGGGTGGGGATGGCCGGCATGGTACCGGCGGAGGGAGGTTTACCGGTGAAACCACCCAGTTTTGAGTACTTCGCGCCGACCACGCTCGATGAGGCGGTGGCGCTCCTGGCGCAGCACGGGGATGAGGCGAAGGTGGCCGCCGGAGGCCAGAGCCTCGTGCCGATGCTGAACCTGCGCCTGGCGCGGCCCGCCGCCCTGGTGGACCTGAACCGAGTCACGGGGCTGGACTATGTGCGGGCCGAGAACGGCCACGTGGTGATTGGCGCACTCGCCCGCCAGCGTGCGGTGGAGCGGTCGGCCGACGTGGCCGCGCGCCAGCCCTTGATCGCCGCGGCGATTCGGCTGATCGGGCACCCCGCCGTGCGGAACCGGGGCACCGTGGTCGGGTCGCTGGCGCATGCCGACCCAGCGGCCGAGTTGCCGGCGGTCGCGGTCGCGCTCGGCGCGGAGATGGTCGTCACCGGCCCGAACGGGGAGCGGGTCGTCGCGGCCGATGACTTCTTCGTCTCGTACCTGACGGTCGATCTGGCGCCCGGTGAGGTCTTGAAGGAAGCGCGCTTCCCCGCGCTCCCGCCGCGTACGGGATGGTCGATCGTGGAGGTGGCCCGGCGCTTCGGCGACTTCGCTCTGGCGGGGGCGGTGGCGACGTTGACGCTCGATGACCAGGGCGCTGCCAGCGACGTGCGGGTCGCGCTGTTCGGCGTGGCTGACCGGCCGGTGCGGGTACCGGAGGCTGAGCAGGTGTTGCGCGGCGAGCGGCCGGACGACGACCGGATCGCAGCGGCGGCCGAGGCCGCGCGTGCGGCGCTGGTCGACCCGCCGTCCGACGTGCATGCCTCCGCGGCGTACCGGCGCCATGTTGCCGGGGTGCTCGTGGGACGGGCCCTGCGCGAGGCGCGCGAGCGCGCGCAGGCGAGCGGTTAGTGGGCGACGAGACAAGAAGGGGGCCACTGCCATGAAGCGCGCGATCGCGCTGACCATCAACGGGGTTCGCGTGGAGGCCGAGGTCGAGCCCCGGAAAACGCTGGCCGATTTCATCCGCGAGGATGCCGAACTGACCGGCACCAAGCTGGGCTGTGAGCACGGCGTGTGTGGCGCCTGCACGGTCCTGCTCAACGGCGAGGCTGTGCGCTCCTGCCTGATCTTCGCGGTCCAGGCGGACGGCGCCGAGATCATGACGGTTGAGGGCCTGGCGCAGAACGGGCAGTTCCACAAGCTGCAGCAGGCGTTCTGGGAGAATCATGCGCTGCAGTGCGGGTTCTGCACGCCGGGCTTCCTGATGTCCTCCTACGCGCTCCTCCAGGAGAACCCGAACCCGACCGAGGACGAGATCCGCGAGGGGCTCTCCGGCAACATCTGTCGCTGCACCGGCTATCAGGGGATCGTGGCGGCGGTCAAGTCGGTCGCCGGCTCGGCGGAGTAGGACGGGAGGCTGTCGACGATGGTACAGATGGCGACCCCGCGAGGGAAATGGATCGGCGCCCGCGTCAAGCGGGTGGAAGACCCCCGCTTCCTCACCGGCGACGCGCGTTATGTCGCCGACCTCATGCTGCCCCGGATGGTGCACGCCGCCTTCGTCCGCTCTCCGTACGGTCACGCCCGCATTAAAGGGATCGACGCGAGCGCGGCGCTTGCGGCGCCGGGCGTGATCGCGGTGCTGACGCACGCCGACGTGGCCTCGGTCCCGCCGCTGCAGGACCCGATCGCCCTGGACGGTCTGAAGAAGACCCCGCAGACGGTCCTGGCGAGCGACAAGGTGCGGTTCGTCGGCGAGCCGGTCGCGGTCGTGATCGCCGAGGACCGCTACCTGGCCGAGGACGCGGCCGAGCTGGTGCAGGTCGATTACGAGCCGTTGCCGGCCGTGACCGATGCCGAGGCCGCCATGGCGGAGGGCGCGCCGCTCCTCTTCGAGGACCTGGGCAGCAACGTCGTCTACGACCAGACCTACCGCTTCGGGGACCCGGACAGCGCCTTCCAGCAGGCAGACCGGACCTTCAAGAAACGGCTGCACACCAACCGCTTCATGGCCTCGCCGATGGAGACGCGCGGCTGCATCGGGCAGTACGACCGTGGGCTGGGGGAGCTGACCTTCTGGTCCTCGACCCAGATGCCGCACATGCTGCGCCTCTCGCTCGCCGGCTTCCTCGGCATTCCGGAGCAGAAGATCCGGGTCATCACCCCGGAGGTCGGCGGCGGCTTCGGGCAGAAGATGACGCTCTATCCCGAAGAAGTCGTCGTCGCTTTCCTGGCGCGGCACCTCCAGCGCCCGGTCAAGTGGATCGAGGACCGGCGCGAGAACCTGATGTCCGCCACGCACGCCAAGGAGCAGATCATCGAGCTGGAGGCCGCGGTCAAGAACGACGGCACGCTGCTCGGCCTCCGCGCGACCTGCATCGGCGACGGCGGCGGCTACTCGTTCAACACCGCCAGCGCGCTGGTCGAGCCGCAGGCGGCGGCGCTGATGATGCCCGGGCTCTACCGGGTCGCCAACTACGAGGCGCGCGTCGTGGCGGTCGTGACCAACAAGACCCCGGTCGGCGCCTTCCGGGCGGTCGGCTGGACCGCCGGCCACACCGCTCGCGAGCTGTTCTTCGACGAGATCGCCCGCGAGCTGGGCATGGACCCGGTCGAGTTCCGCCGCAAGAACATGATCCACGAGGACGAGCTCCCCTACACGACCTGCAGCGGTCAGGTCTACGACAGCGGGAGTTACGTTAAGTCCCTCGATCTCGCGCTCCAAACCGTCGGCTATGACGAGCTGCGGGCGCGGCAGGCGGAGCTGCGCGCGCAGGGTCGCTACCTGGGTATCGGCATCAGCCCCTATGTGGAACCGACGGCCTGGGGCTCGGAAATCGCCCTGCAGGTCGGCTTCCCCTTCCCGTCCCACGACAACGCCCGGGTCAGCATCGAGCCGAGCGGCAAGGTGACGGTGGCGGTGACGACGCACAGCCACGGGCAGGGCCACGAGACGACGCTGGCGCAGGTCGCGGCCGACATCCTCGGCGTTGACCTGGCGGACGTCACCGTGGTCTTCGGCGACACGGCCGCGACGCCCTGGGGTATGGGGACCTATGCCTCACGCAGCGCCGTGATCGGCGGCGGCGCCGTCACGCTGGCGGCCCAGGAGGTGCGCGAGAAGATCCTGAAGATCGCGGGCCGGATGCTCGAGGCCGACCCGGCCGACCTGGTGCTCGCCGACGGCAAGGTCTCGGTGCAGGGGTCGCCCGACCGCTCGGTCACCCTGGCTGAGGTCGCCGTGTCGTCCTACTTCGTCAACAGCGTTCGGGCCGAGGGGGAGGATCCGACCCTGACCGCCACGCGCTTCTACGATCCCAAGGCGACCTACTCCAACGGGTGCATCGTCGTCGTGGCCGAGGTCGATCCGGAGACAGGGCAGGTGCGCCTCGACCGGGTCGTGTCGGTCGAGGACTGCGGCACGGTGCTCAACCCGATGATCGTCGACGGGCAGATCCACGGCGCGGTGGCGCAGGGGATCGGCGGCACGCTCTACGAGCACCTGGTCTACGACGACCAGGGGCAATTGCTGACCGGCACCTTCATGGACTACCTGCTGCCGACCGCGACCGAGGTGCCGCCGATCCAGGTCGAGCACCTGGAAACGCCCTCGCCGGTGACGGTGCAGGGTATCAAGGGCATGGGCGAGGGCGGCCTGATGGCCTCTCCGGCTGCGGTGGCCGGGGCGGTGCTCGACGCGCTGGCCCCGTTTACCCCGAAGGTCGAGGAGCTGCCGCTGTCGCCCGAGCGCATCCTGCGGGCCATTGGTACGATCACCGATTGAGAGGTGAATTGGAACCCGCTCCTACGAGCGGCCGATCGTGTCGCTGGCCGGCGGACGGACCCGCCGGCCAGCGCCAGAACAGGAAGGGAGACCTGCGTGGCGCAAGAGCGCACCATCAAGTCCCCCCTGCCGGGGGTCTTCTACCGGCGACCGAACCCGGAGTCGGAACCGTATGTCAAGGAAGGCGACCGCATCGAGGCCGGGACGACGATCGGGCTCGTCGGCGTGATGAAGTCCTTCCACGAGATCAAGGCGGACAGCGGCGGCGTCGTGGTCCGCTTCCTCGTGGAGAATGAGGAGCCGATCCGCGTCGGCCAGGACCTGCTGGTGCTGGGCGACTAGGCAGGCGCACACGACCGGTGAAGCCGGAAGGAGGGAGCCGTGGCTCAGCATGACGGCCAGACCAGCGGTGTGATCCTGGCGACCGTCCCGGCCCGCGAGGGACGGCCGAAGATCGTCTATCGCCAGGCCGGCGACCGCTTCATGCTCGTCGAGTTCGGCGACATGGAGTTCGACCTGACGATGAGCTTCCGCGTCCTGGGGCTGAACCAGGCGCTCAAAGACCACGGGCTCGACGGGTTGATCGAGACGGTGCCGGCGATCCGCAGCATCCTGATCCACTACGACAGCACGCGACTGAAGCCGGATCGCCTGATCCAGGCGGTCGAGGATCTCTACGAGCAACTCCCGCCGTTCGAGACGCTCACGATCCCGAGCCGCCGCATCTCACTGCCGATCGCCTTCAACGACCGGTGGACGCGTGCCGACATCGCCCGCTACGTCGAGCACATCCGTAAGGACGCCCCCAATATCATCAACGGCAACAACCTCGAGTACGGGGCGATGTACAACGGGCTGCGCGACGCCGAGGAGCTGATGGAGTACGTGATGGCCACCGAGTGGTGGAGCGCGGCCATCGGCTTTTTCCCGGGCCTGCCGTTCCTCTACCCGCTCGACCGGCGCTACGCCATCGTCCTGCCCAAGTACAACCCGACGCGGCCCTGGACGCCGGAGGGTGCCGTCGGCATCGCCGGGCCGTGCCTGGCGATCTACCCGGTGGCGTCGGCCGGCGGCTACCAGCTCTTCGGGCGCACGATCCCGATCTATGATCCGAAGCAGCGCAACGCCGCCTTCGCCGAGAACCCGATCCTGCTGCGTCCGGGCGACCGGGTCACCTTCGGCCCGCGCGTCAGCGACGAGGAGCTGATCGAGATCCGCGAAGCGGTCTACAACGGGACGTACGAATACCAGATCGACCACGACGCGACCTTCGACGTCGGGGAGTACCTGCGCTTCCTCGAGGAGACGCGCGAGGAGGCCGAAGCCTTCCGCCGTCGCCAGGAGGAAGCCGCGCAGCGGACGCCGGTGCCGTAGAGGGGTGCGTCATACGTCAGGCGTCATACGTCAGGAGCGATGCCTGCTCCGTCTTCACTGTTCCTCGCTGGATCGCCCGCTGGGTCTGCGACGGAACACGCAACACGGAACACGGGGAACGCATGACGCATGACGAAGCACGCATGACGGAGTACGCATCACGGAGGTGGAGCCCATGCTCGAGGTCAAGAGCGGTGGGATTGAGACAACGGTGCAGGACTACCCCGGCCGGGTCGGGCTGCTCGACCAAGGCATCTTCCCGGCCGGGCCGATGGACGATCTGGCCTTCCGCATGGCCAACCTGCTGGTCGGCAACGACCCGGGCGCAGCCGGCCTGGAGGTGACCGCCGGAGGCGCCGAGTTCGCCTTCACCGATAACCGGGTCGTGGCGGTCTGCGGCGCCGACATGCAGCCGCGGATCAACGGAGAGCCGATCGAACTCTGGCGCTCCTACGAGGTGAAGGCGGGCGACACGCTCACGCTCGGCTGGCTGAACGGCCCGGGGTTCCGCTCCTACGTTGCGGTGAGCGGCGGAATCGACGTGCCGGTCGTACTCGGCAGCCGCGCCACCTACGCGCCGGGCGAGATCGGCGGTTACGAGGGGCGCGCCCTCAAGGAGGGCGATCAGTTGCCGCTGGGGAATACCGGGAACGCAACCCCCGGGCGACGGGTCAAGCCGTCCCTGGTCCCGACCTACACGAGCGAGTGGGTCGTCGAAGCGGTGCGTGGGCCGCAGGCGGACCCTGACTACTTCACCACCGAGGACATGGAGTTCTTCTTCAGCCACGCCTGGACGCTGGACCGAAACTCCAACCGCACCGGTTACCGGCTGGACATCCACCGTTGGCAGTGGGCGCGCAAGACCGGCGGCGTCGCGGGTGGCCACCCCTCGAACATCCTCGACAACGGCTATCCGGTCGGCGCGGTGAACGTAGCCGGGGACCAGCCGATCATCCTCACGGTCGACGGCCCGACGCTGGGCGGCTTCGTCTGCTGCGCGGTCGTGGCCATGGGCGCGATGTGGAAGCTGGGACAAATGGTGCCCGGCTGGGACAAGATCCGCTTCAAGGAGGTGGACATCGCCCAGGCTGCCGAACTGGTCCAGCAGATGAATCAACTCATCAGTGAGGAGAGCCTGGAAGGGGTCTGAGTCATGGCGATCCGCATGGACATCAACTCCGACATGGGCGAGAGCTTCGGCCGCTACACCATCGGGAACGACGCCGAGCTGATGACCGTCATCACCTCGGCCAACATCGCCTGCGGCTGGCACGGCGGTGACCCGGCGGTGATGCGGGAGACGGTCGCCCTTGCGGTGCAGCATGGCGTCGGGATCGGCGCCCACGTGGCGCTGCCCGACCTGCTGGGCTTCGGCCGGCGGCGCATGGAGGTCAGCCCGCAAGAGATCTACGACTACACGCTCTACCAGGCGGGTGCGCTGGCGGCCTTCGCCGAGGCCGCCGGGGGGCGTCTGCAGCACGTCAAGCCGCACGGCGCCTTCTACGTCATGTGCGCCCAGAACCCCGAGTACGCCGACGCCCTGGCGCGCGCGGTCAAGGCGCTCGGCGACGACGTGATCCTGGTGATGATGGGCGACGTGGCGCCCAAGGCCGCGGCGGCTCACGGCGTGCCCTACATGCCCGAGGGGTACATCGATCTCAACTACAACGCCCAGGGCGGGCTCGTGCTGGAGCGCAGCAAGCAGGCCTGGGATCCGGACGAGGTCGCCAACCGTGCGGTGCAGATCGCGACCCAAAAGACCGTGAACACCATCGACGGCACCACGCTGCCGATGGACGTCAAGACGCTCTGCATCCACGGCGACGCGCCGAACTCCGGCGAGGTCGCCCGCCGCGTCCGCCAGCGGCTGGAGGCGGCAGGCGTCGAGATCGTTCCGATGCGGGAGATGCGGGGGTAGCCCGGTGGCTACCCCCGCGTGGTCACCACAACCGCCGCAAACCGTTTGACGGCAACACGTGTTGGCGCCGATCGGAGCCCGGGGTGTGCCTCCGGTGCCGGGTCCGTGCGTGGACGGGTGGCGGTGGTGGCTAGCACCCAGGGTCGATCCCGATCCCAGGCCCGTGCGTGAACGGGTGCCGGTGGTGGCCCGTGCCCGGGGGTGAACCCCGGGCTGACAACGAAAGCCGGCTGAGGACGGTGAGCCGATGGGTTGGTGAGAGGATCACACCGCCCGGCATGTGCCCGGGGGTAAAGGAGTTTGACGAATTAATCCTGCATACCAGCCGCGCCGTCTCCCGCCCGCCTCCGCCGGCTCGGGCGGCTGCCGACCGTCGCCGGGATGGGTGG